>Ga0180432_10007344_pt1 | contig 14036 bp, 12 predicted proteins | sample SS_ome_10_FD_132414 | JGI IMG/M metagenome (GOLD analysis project Ga0180432, IMG submission 132414) | Hypersaline lake sediment archaeal communities from the Salton Sea, California, USA - SS_1_MS_2 metaG | ecosystem: Environmental > Aquatic > Non-marine Saline and Alkaline > Hypersaline >...
AGGGTTCGCAGTTGTTGCGTCTTGTGATGAACTATTTAATTTTACATATTTACTATCTTCTATAATTGCTCCAGCGTTTGCTACTTCAAGAATTCGTTGCCCCTGTGATGCAATACCAACACTCGCAAAGCCGGTGTGGTACATCCCATCGGTCGGATGATTTTCAAAAGAGTAAGTAGGGTTCGCTGCAGTCTTGTTTTTCCCTGCAAGTATCTGTCCATTTCCTTTGATAGTTAAATTTTTCTGTGGCCCTCCAAGGTCAGTCGGTGGTGTGGTCCATACTTCAACGTCTGTTTCTCTTGTTGAAGGTCCAAAACCGGTCGGCGTTCTTGTTATGATTTCTGCCCCAAGTTGATATGCCGACCCATCATATCCTCTATAATCTGCTTTTGATATTTCATCTGTCGCCACCAGTGGTAATGGTGTTGTTAATGTTCCCCTTGCTCTTCTGTAAATATTATTTACACCATCTGCTCCATTATTTGCTAATTGATTAATTTGAAAGAGTGTATTCACGAGTAATGTACCCCCGTTAACTTGAGTGTTTCCCAGCCCTCCTGCTTTGTTCAAGAACAAATTTTCGGGAGCGTATAAAATGAAAGGGTCTTGACCGCTCTGTGCTATCTGGAATATGTCCCCTGTTTCTTTTGTAATGTTATAACTTGATGGAGTGCCAATATATAGACCATTTTCAGTGTAGAAACCATCACTGCTAATAGAACCAACATCTGTGCCCGCGCTGTCTTTTATTCTTATTAAATCATTTGAAGCGCCAACGCCTTGCTGGATTTCTATTGCCCCTTCATCAACGCTCGTGATGATTTGTGGTTGTGTTAATGAATTATCATAAACATTTTGAAGACTTTCACCACCTCCGCCATCATCGGCCCACGATACAAAACCATTTGCTCCAAGTTTCAAAACTTGCCCATCTGTTCCTCTTGTTAGTGGTAGTAAATAACCATTAGAACTCACGCCTTCACCTTCACCAATTCCAATTCCTAAATAATCAACTCTCAATTTTTCGGTCGGTGTTGTTCCTCCCAAGTCTGTGCTATAAATAGACCACGAGGCGGGGTGGCTTGTTGGCGTCCATGTTGCTTGCCTTGTTTCAAAATTCATACTTATTCCAAAATCATAAGATACACCATCATATCCTAATGCGCTTAATCTTCCTAGTGGTCCTTTTGCTGGTGCAACCGCCGTCGGTGCGCTCAATGTTCCACCTGCTCTTTTAAATTCTATATCTGGCGCGTCCGCATTAACATCAGTTCCAACATTAAAAATTAAATTACTATCTTTAAATTCTTGTGTTGCTGTATCTCCTGTGTGAGTTATTTTTAAACTTCCGTCTTGACTAAATGAAACGTTTCTATTTGCTGTGTTGTTAAGAATAACTAAATTATCATTCCCTACATCTGTTCCTAAAAACCAGCGGGGGATTGGTATTTGGTCTTGTGTGCTAAAATTAATACCTGCGATGCCTGTCTGGTCGTCTCTTCGTAAATCCATATCAACACCCGCAAACACGTTTGCTTGAATTGTTGAAACATTTTCAATATTATTAAAATTAAAATCAGTGTCCCCTGATTGACTTATTTTTAATACTGGTGTATCACCAGCGTTAAGTATTCCAAGTGAGTCGCTTTCAAATGGTATGCTGTCTATGGTCCATTTTTTCAATCCACCATCTACTAACTGGTATTCATTAGATATACTGGTTGAGCTTCCCAATGTTCCAACATTGATGATATCAGCACCGCTCATATCGAGTTGTGTTCCCTTGATATAAACATTGCCTTGTGGTATTCCACTATCTTTGATAAGTTTTCCAGTTGTTCCATTGAAAGAGCATAAGTTATTATTAACAGCGCTCGGTGGGCCTACAACATCCCCCGTTCCTGCGGTGTCAGTATCCCATATAAGCTGTTGAGTATTTGTGCTCTTGATTACTTGTCCTGCTGTCGTTGGAGCGTCAACAGGTAAAATGTATTTATCCTTTAGTTCGATGGATGTAATAGCTATGATTTCATCTGCTTGACCGTCGAATGCTGTTGAGGGGTTGCCGTCTATGTTCATCCTGTATATTATATCATTTTAAATTAAAATCTAATTTATCCATACAAACTAAGGATAAATTAGAAGTCGTTCCGATATGGTATTATATCGTGATAATATTTAAAAACTATTTAGAAAATGAAAAATGAAAAATTAAAATGATGAATGTCATTTATATTTTATAATTTGAAAATTAGAAACGTTCCGTTTTGGTCTCACCGCTCGAGCTTCTTCCACATTTGAAACTCTAAGATAACTTCGCTATTACTCATATCTAACTCTCGCCCTTCTCTGTCTTCAAATGTAAAATCAATATTAGAAGGGCTCATACCTGATGTATCATAAACGAATGCTTCTGCGTCTATATCTGGTGTCTCATATCGTATAAGACCACCGAACACAGCGTCATTTGCGACCACTTTAACGAGTGCCATATTTGCGCCCTCTTTGTTTCTTCTTGATGCAATGCCTGTCGTTGGTGCTATTGTTTGACTTTTGATATAAATTGCGTCTACTCCTCCTAGATTAATAATACTATCGAAGGTGTAAGGTGCTGGTGTCAGTGTGTTTAAATCTACATCTTCTGTGTTTCCTAGTAAATCATTTATAGACTGTCTAAACGTTCCACCTTGAAGAGTGAAAGGCGTTGCTACTCCATTGCCATTTATCACAATAGTTATTTTAGCGTCTAAGCTGTTATAATTAAAGGCGTTTAATGTTGGAAGTGGTATAATACCACTACCAGATAAAATGCTTTCGATTTGCTGTTGAAGTTGTGCCAGTAATGTTGTAATGTCCCAGAACCCCTGTGTGAGCTCTGTTGCGTAATCAACACCGCCTAAATTAAAATGGAATGTGTTATTTTTTCTTGGTCCTTCACTTACCACATTATAAAAAACGTTCCTCATAACAATACTCCGCAGGGAACACACCTGAACTGGTTGAGCTCTCCCGAGTGATACTCTATAAGACCCGATGCCTACTCTGTTGGTGTCATTACAACAACAAGACGCAATGTAAGTATTAGTCGCACTCATCGTATATATTATATAATGACTTTTTAAAAAATTAATAATGATTACCGCTCAACATCAATGATGCCATTTTTAATATGGATACGCCCGATATACTTTACAAAGAAGTCATTTACACTTGATACTGTGGGTGCTCCGTCTTTCTGTCTTCTAAATTGGCAGATGAGGTTTCGCTGGTTGCTTACTTCACGACCACTGTTCCCGAAGAGTTTGCTTCGTCTAAGATTGACGAAATAACAAGCGTACCCACCTGTTAACAAATCCTCGACTGTCATATTAAAATCTTTCGCTTCTGTGTTGTTTAACATTCCACGAGCGTTTAACAACATATTGTAAATCTCAAAACCTCCCACTGCTTCTATCTGTGGTAATTGAATGTCTCCTATTCTAAAAACTAATTTATTATCTAAGTAAGCGTCGTTAGTTTCATCTTCTTCTATTGGTAAAGATACAAAATTGTCTTCTGCTACATCGTTAGCTTTGACGCTATCACGTGAAACAACAAACCCTTCGAGGGCGTTAGATAGTGAATGAGGTAAAACAAAATCAACTCTATCAGCGGTGGAGTTGGTCTCAGCGTGGACCACATCACAGAATTCATAAATAAGACCAGTTTTAGTCATACTATCGATTGCCTGTGTAATATCCGAAGTTGCTAAAACACAGTCAGCGATTAAGACAGGGTCTAGAATATCATAATCAGTTAAACCAGCCGCCGCACCCACTCTTTTGACACTCTCTAAATAAATCTCGATAATGAGGTCCTTTGCGACCATTGGTGGTAAGAGCTGGTCGTTGTTAAAAAATGGCGACACGTGTTTCATTGGTATGACGTATGTGTTGTTTTCATCAGCGGTTGCGTTTCTTTGAGTGACTGCACCCCACGACCTAGCGAGGAACTGGTTATACTCTGCGGACTGGTAGAGCTTGTTATCTTGTTTTTGAAAAAGGTTATTTTTTCTACTATCACTGATTTCTTGACCGGATGAACTCATAATGCGACATCTGCTTATAAGGTTAAGAGCGCTTCCAGTTCCCCAAGTTATATTTGCGTTTGGAACAACTGTAAGTCTTAAAGAGCTATTTTTCATATCTAAGAACTGCTCGCCTTGAACCATAATTTGAATTTTTTCTAATGGTTTAAAGGATGTTTTACGAGGGTAAAACTTCCGCAGGTGTCTCTGGATGTTCACGCTGGCGTCAGTGCTTTCACTATACACTAAATCATTAAGTTCGAGGAGGCTCATATTTTCACTTATATATAATAAACAAAATATAAAATTCTATATTATGATACGTGGTGTGCTTATTCACTTTTCACAATATTGTTAAGGAACACACTGAGAGACCGCGTGTGCTTCAAGAAGATGTCAATTCGTTGAGCTGCACCCGCTGTGCCTTGAAAAGTCCAAGTAAGGGTTGTGCTGTTGTTCAAAGCGAGCCCCGCGTTGCGAAGCCAGTATCTGTCGATGGTTGCTACTGAAATAAGATTAGAAGCGAACTCGGATTCAAATCTGACCCCGAGTTCCTTTCCATTGTTGAGCTTACCGAGAACATAGTTGACTTGTTGGTAATATTGCTTCAAATTTTTGGATTGCACTTCCTGCACGGGCAGGTACAGACTTCCTATGCGATATTGGTAGTTTTCGATGTTGGAGTCAGTGGCAAAAAAGTCTGTTTTAAGTTCTTGAGCGTCTGGTCTTAATACCGCCCACACTTGGTTCGCCATACTTGCGACCTTTCGAACTTCACCTGAAAAATTGGCCTGTGTGATTTCCTTTTTAAATTGAGAGTTTTCATAATCACAATATTGAATAACAAGACCAGCAGAAGACTTTGAGAGGTCATTAAGTTTATTAACAGCACCAGCGGAGAGGCGGTAGCTGTCGAGATTACATTGAACGTTTGAGATAGAATAACCAGTAATTTCATTGCTATCAGTCTCTTGTTTAAAAGCTTCTGAAAGAGGAGCGAGAGTGATTTCCATTCTGAGACCACGGCACAGCATAGAAGGTAAGAGCATATCAAGGTCGAAGATACCAGCGAGACAGCTTAATGGCACATCAAAATATTTATCATCAACGTTTAAGAATACTTCTCCGAATCCTAAAAGGGCCTGTCCTTGTTGCTGTGTCCTCCATTCATAGGTGTGTTCGTATTTAGTTTTAAGAGCGTTTAATAAATGACTTTCGGTGATGTCATTGATAACAACACCAGAACGAGAAACGATACGAATTCTTTTAAAAAGATTAAGAACAGAACCATTGGCGAAGGTTGGTTCTTCACCCCCATCGTAAGCACCGGCAGATGTGGTAGATAAAGTAAACCGCAACGAACTATCACGGGCGGAGATGTAATCTTCACCAGTCTGCCAGTTGATAATTACTAAGTTATTAGAAGTTGGGTTATAATCAGGACTATCCGCATACTGGATTTTTTGTGTTCTTTCAACAACGAGGTTGGCGTCATCTTCAGCAACATATGAAAGGTTGGAAATATCCAGCATTTCGTCTAAATCCTTGCTGGATAACTTACTATCATCTGAGGTCATAATACGGTTCATCTTCTTTTATATATATAATGATATTATAAAAAAACATCACAGAGCACGCATACGAAGTCTCGACCGCGCCTTTGTCATTCTACTGTCTCTAATTTGTTTTAGACTTTCTGCGGTTGATTGTTGAGCGACTAGCGATGGGTCAGGGTTTACGATGTTTTCAAGTTTTAAAGCGTTCGTGTTGGACTTCTTAACACTTTGAATATCATTTTCAGGTGCTCTATACAGGGTCTGGTTGACCCCTGCGTCATCAATCCACTCACGGAGGAAATGACCTTTCATATTTAGTTTACGCTCTAATTCCATATTATTCTTCTTACTAAAAACCTCCATGGGGTTTCTTCGATGTGCGTTGAGTTCTAAACTTTCAGTTTTCCTGTCTTCCATCTCTGCTTTACGTTGAAGACCAGCACTACCACCGAGGGCACGTGCTCTAAAATCCGCTAGTTCCATTTTACGAAAAATGGTCTCCCTCATTTCGGGTGTTGCGTAGTCAATCTTAACACTCATTATATATAAATATGATTTAAAAAAATAGACTTCTATTTAACCAGTTCTAATATTTGGTCTAGGTTCTTCCTGTATTTCTTCTTGTGGTCTTTGCAGGTATCATTTACAAATAAGAAATTAAAAGGGTCTCTTACCGCAAACTCTATGACCTGTAAGAATTCCTTTTTACTATAACCAGCAGGGCAGAACTCCTCTGCTAAAATAAGGGTCTCACTATTACTGCCTTTAAAAAAAAACACTGCGTTTGCTTGTAGTCTACACACTCTAGGCACGCTGTTGTATCTTTGAGTGCATATGATTACAGAGGCGTTATAGTGTCTTGAGGCGATGAAGCTCTGGGTGAAACTGCGGGAATTCATATATTTCTTGTGTGCCACCACATCATCATATATAATGAGTATTCGTGGTGCTTTATCAACTCCTCGTTCTTCTATTATCTCTTTATTAGTATCCATAATACTTTGTATGGTTTCTGGGTTCAATACATTGACTATTGCTATTTTACTTTTACACTTGCTCTTTTTAAGAGCTTGGAAACTATCGTCTAACTTACCAGCGGTAGGACTAATAAGGAAGATAAAATGAAAGTAGTTCTTATAAAAGCTCTCGTTAATCAATAACGAAATAAGAAGATTACTTTTACCACTACCACTGCGACCACTCATAATGGCCCTGAAAGGGTGTTTAGGTAGTATCTCCTGTTCTTGTATGTCATCTCTCTTCACTTTGTTTTTACTGGTCTCGATTGCTTTGATAGTAAGGTCTATACCACTCATAGTATTATATTATAATTCAATTTTTAAAATATAGTATCATTAAACCAATCGTTCCGATTTGGTATTATATCGTGATAATATTTTAAAAACTATTTATGAAATGAAAAATAGAAAATATAAAAATGGATTTGAAATATATTTATAAAATATAAATCATGAAACGTTCCGATTTGGTATCACTCATCGTCTTCGTCTTCCTCGTCCTCGTCCACCGCTTCTTGTTGGTGGTCGACCCCTTATCCCATTTGGTGGGTTGTATCTTTCAAAACCAGAGCGCAGAGGGTCTCTCCATCTTCCCTGTGCTGTCTGTTTCTGGTCGAAATCGACTGTGTTTTGAAATGGTATGCGTGCTGTTTGAAACTTGCTCTGGTATTGTCTGCTGTTGTTGAAAATGTCTCGACTGTAGACCCTCGAACCAATGTCTCTCACTGGTTTTTTTCTTGGTTTATAATCACCGTTGCCATTGTAAAGGTTGCCGTTGAATTCTATCATTTGTCGGACGAGTGCGTCTTGATTAAAACTGGATTGACTGCCCCTCCACATACTATTAAGAACAACATTCGCTAACGCAAAAACCCTTTCGCTTTCTTTCTCATCTTCTTTACTTCTATTTAAGGTCTTAATTGCTTCTTTACTGTCGCTGTTCGTTACGAAATCTAAACCAGACGCGGTGTATTTATCCGCTACTTCATCAATGTCATAAAGGGTGTCTGGTTTCCTGTCTTTGATTGATGAACTATCAACGCTTATCACTTTAATAAGTTGATTAATACTTGCTGTGAGTGCGTCAACTCCTTTTTTTTCATCTCCACCATCTCCACCGTCTCCTGCTCCACCTGCTCCACCTTTCTCTACTTCTTCTTCCTCTTCCTCTTCCTCTACTTCTTCAAGTTCTCCACCTTCTTCTTCCTCTTTGTCCTCCTCTGTTTTTTCTATCTTAGGTTTTATGGGGTCATCAGGGTCAATCAATCTCTCGCTTATTTGTGGGTCAGGTGGTCTTACTGGTTTCCTTTTCTTCCTTAGTTGCTTTTGTAATTCATCCACTCTATCCCTTATCACTGCGTCATAAAAATTTAATTTGTCATCATCGTCCATCTTCTCATCATCCATAACATCTTGGACCTGTTGTCTTAACGCATCATCGCCTAATATTTGAAGACCTCTTATTTTTAGTCTCTGGTCTTTGCTGTTTAACAATCTATTCAGTGCCCCTCTATTAGTTAAAATCTGTTCGGGTGTTTTACCCTTTAACCATCCTAAAACAACTTTATCATTTTGAATGTCCCTTTGTATCTGTTCTTGCTTTGTTGCCTCTTCAAATGATGGGGGTTCAAGTTCCTCCTGTCTTCCTGTAATTGTTTTAATAATAATATCATTATATATCCTTGACCGCTCTTTCAAAGTTCTGCTGGACTGCTTAGCCCTTTGACCTTCTGTTGTACCTCTTACTCCCAGTTTATCAATTAGTTTATCTTTGATAGTGGTCGACTGTGATTTCCTCACCTTATCCCATATATCAGGATTATTATTTAATAGTGCCTTAACGTTTTCAGGGTCTTGCATATCAGCGTCATCTAATCTACTCTTTAACCATTTATTAAACGCTGCCCCTTTTAAATCAGATACATCCTCTGTTGGTTTCTTTACAACCTTAATCTTGGACTTCTTCTTCTTCTTCTTCTTTTCTTTCTCCGGTGTTTTGACTTCTTTCTCCGGTGTTTTGATTTCTGGTTCAACCTCTGGTTCTTCCACCTCTGTTTCTTCCACCTCTGTTTCTTCCACCTCTGTTTCAATCTCTGTCTCCTCTGCGTCTTCTCTCTCCCTCTTTAACATCTTCTCCATTCTTTTGATTAGTTTTTCTTGCGACTGTTTGTTCTGATATTGTCCCAGTCTTAGTTGAAGCTTTGCTATTCTCACTTCTTGTTTAGCCGCCTCAACTTCCTCACTTTCAAGAGGCTCATTTGCTGGGTCATCAATCATCAGATTTTTTTTATTTAAATTTATAAGGTCTTTTGGTAAAGGTCGTATTTCCATTCCCGCTTCGACTGCTTTCCATCCTCCATTATAAATCTTTTTATTCTTTGCACTCATCCCTTCTATATTTAAACCATCTTTTTTTTTTCCAGTTTTCATCGAAACAGGTGTAGGTGGTGGCACTGGTGTTGGTGGTAGTCCTTGTTGTGCTGGTTGTCTTGTTGGTGGTGCGACTGGTGTTGGTGGTAGTCCTTCTGGTCGTGGTTGTGGTGTTGGTGGTAGTCCTTCTGGCACTGGTTGTCTTGTAGGTGGTGCGACTGGTGTTGGTGGTTGTTCTTTTTTAGTTCCTCCTCTCTTCAACCATTCCTCGTGTTCTCTCTTAAATAGGTTTTTTAGATACTTGGGCTTTTTAGTCTTAGTTGTAATATCAAATGTCTCAGGTATCTTCACCCCCATCGCATCTAACGCGTTCTTTAAGTTATTTACATTTTCATCCTTGATTAACATTCGCGCCACCTGTGGGTCTTTGAGTGATTGTGCCCGCACCTTTTCTAAGTCCTCCATTTTTGGTATATCAAAATTAAACTCGACCTTTTGGTCCTTTGTTCTCCCTTCCATAATGTCTCGCTGGTCTTCGCTTTTTCTTAAAATAGGCTCTATACCTGCTCTAAACTTCGCATACTCTTCCTTCGTTCTTTTATTTAGTCCCTCCTTATCAGACCTTGCTGTGCTTCTTAGTATTCTATCATTACCAGTTAAAGAGTATCCCGCATCATCCATTATAGTTAAGTAGCGGTGGTATTGGTCTATTAGGTTTTCTTGGTCTTGAATAGAAAATGTCCCCTTAAACCTTTCATCCCCCGTCAGGTCGAACTCTTTGCCTAGATATTTCTTTGATAACTTAGTAAGATTAACACCATTGCTCTCTAACATATACTTTATAGAAAAGAGGACCATCGCTCCTAGACCCACACCTGCTGTGCCTAAGTCTGGAAATTGTGTGTTCACAATATCCCCTATGTAAACATCGAATATATCTTTTATCATTGTTAAGTCTGCCTTTTGTCTTGCTAGCGGGTCTTGGCTCATATAGAACATATCGTGCTTCATTGCTAGTGCGTCTAACATTGAAGCGGGTAGACTTTCTCTAAAACTGCCTGTAATCCTTTTACCGAAATTCGTCCCAGGTCCTAGATATTGGTAGCCTGGTGGGTGTATCTCACTAGTTAAACCTTTCAGTGCTATTCTTGCTAGTGTTTGTGCTTCTTTCTTGCTCGGTTTATAATCTTTTATCAAGTCTAAGAACTTCTCAACATCTGCCGAACTCTTGAAAGGGTCTCCACCGCTTAAATATCTCTTAAACCTTAACCAGAACTCATTGCCCGTTAATTTCAAACCTTTCGCTGCTAAGAGTGATTTTAATATTTTCATAATAATATCTCTTCCCCTTCCTCCTCTTGGTTCGTCTTCTGGTTCGTCTTCTGGTTCATCGTCAGGGTCTTCGGGGTCTTCAGGGTCTCTCCCGTCGTCGTCGTCATCGTCCCCATCATCTGGTTCGTCGTCATCTGGTGGTCCACCATCTCTTATTCTTTCTCCATCATCTCTTTCTCTTTCTCTCCCGTCTTTGTCTTCGTCTTTGTCTTCATCTGGTGTATCTACGACCACTTCTTCCAGTTCCGCTGGTTTCCTTAGTGTGTATCCCATCACATAGTTGAATAAATCAACACCACTCACTATCATTGAAGGTGCTATAAGACCGAAGAACACCATTAATTTTAAAGTGTTCGTCGCCTTTCTAATCTCACCCATCGGAGCTTTCCTCTTTATATTTTCTCTTGCTTCCTTTGGTATTGTCTGTCTTTTGATTGTTCTTAACTTCCTCTCCACTGCGTCTTGGTCTTTTAGACTTTTTATAAAACTCTCTCTTCTCTTTTTTGTTTGCGGTGTTATTCCTCCTGCTACTCTCTCCACCTCTTTGATTTTTTTAGCTTGCTCTCCACTTATAATTTTCATTTTATCAAGTCCCGCTATGAGGTCATCAATGGTTGCATCACTACTCATCGTCCAGACTATATATTAAATATCTAATAATTAAATATATAAATGACGATGATGATGACACGCGGTCGAGTTGATGAATATCTGGAGTTCGTAAACCGTCTCCCATTAACAAAAGAACAAAAGAAAGAGTTTGTTAAGAACCATATAGAGATACTTAAGAAACAGAAAGAAGAAGAGAAGGAGAACAAGGTCTATTTTTCGAATGAGGTTCTACCAAGTATAAGAGCCATAAATGATGAACTACCACCACTACCACCGGTGCTAAGGCGTTCCTAAAACGGAACGTCGTCCAATGGTTTGAGTTGTATTCGAACGCTTATTTCTTGATATTCGTTATTAAGTTTAACTGTGTTTAACTTGTTTAAGATGGTCTTTAAAATCTTGAACTTCATAGACCAAGGCATCCTCACAGCATCAATAGAAGGCATGTGTAGTATATAATACAGGCCATATAATAACCTTTCATATTAACGAGGCATAACATATTATATATCTATATAATATAAGATGAAGTATTTTTTTCTGGTATCACAGAAAGAAGGCCACCGCCCTGAGCTCCTTTACTCTTGTAAAGATAGAAAGAACATCTTCGAACTGGTCTTAAAGTATTACGCAGACCATAATATAAAAGGTATTGTGGATGAGGCGTCCTTTGACCCGTGGTCGCTCGAAGAGGGTTCATACCTCGTATCACAGAATAAAATGAATAATGATTTTATGGTTTATTCTATTAAGAACACAGGATGGGTCAGGAACTATATGGAGTGTGAAAGCTTAGCACGTATTGTTCTTACAGAACACGAACTAACAAACAGACCCACTGATAGTGATGATAAAACCATAGTAATGTCAGAACTTAGAGCAAAATATAAAAGTCAAGAGGTCAGCGTCTAGATTTATAATCTGTTATATTATATAGATGAAGGTCTATCAAAGGTGTAATATATGTGAGGTGAAAGCACCAACCAGTGCTATGTATGAATACAAGGTGGGAGGATATGTAATGTTAGAACAGGTATGCCTCAAATGTCTATTTATTTACAGTCCAACGCTCAATCGTTCACTTAAATAAACGATACGTTTGAATATAAAAACAAAAACTAAAAAACATAATATAATGTCTACCCCTTGTAATTGCCATACCTCATTGAAGAACTTCAAGAACTTAAAGTATATATATGATGTAAGAGATAATGTGTTGAGCCTTCGTTATAAATCAAAGAGTGAGTGGAGGAACAACTATGAGATAAAGAAGGTAGGATTTACACCAAGAGAGAAGGAGTACATATCAGAGAGTATGTTAATGTCAAAATTAAACCTTTCTATCAGAGAGAAAGAATGCCCCATCCATCACCTATGCCACGAAATATCACTCATTGATAATAGTAGCGGTAAAGTATTAGACTACGTACACAGAGACGTTCACAAAATATATATCCAATATGAGGTCTTAGAGGATTAGAAAGATATAACACCAGAATATAATGGACCTACTCTATATCAACAATTCATTACACCTACTCAATGAACTCACACTATACAAAGAAGATATAAAACAAGACTACAGACGCTTTTTGAAATTAATAACTAAGAACACCTACCATTTTATATGACGTTCCGAAATCGGAACGTTTCTCATTTCAAAATGAAAACTATTTATATATCTCAAAATATAAATTATAAAAAACTCATCTCATTTATATTTTATATTTTGAAAACATAGAAACAATCCCAAAACGGAACGCCCTTACCGTCTAGTGTCTCCCAACCTTTTAATCCTTGCCATCTCTCTCTCCATATACACAGTGTATCTATACTGCCAGTTCTTCAGTGCAGTGTCAGTTTTGTGCCCCTCCATTAAGTATAACATTGCTTTTATTGATACGTGATAATAACGCATATACATATAAAGGTCCTCTATGTCTTCTAAGACCTCCTCAAGATGAGGGCAGGTATAAGAACATACGAGCAGTTGTAAATCTCGTGATTGAATATATGGTGTTAGTTCATCCATCGTTTATATATTGAACCTGTGTTTTATCTAAACCAAATCTGGGCGTATCTATGATGAGTGTTGCTGGATGGTTTATGCGGTAGTCTTCTATTGCTAGCTTTAAATTACGACTGCTATTGCCTTTTAAATGTTTAGGTGATGATGGCGGTGCTGGTGGTGGTGTTCTTGCTGGTGATACTCTTGCTTTCCTCTTAGAACAACAATCCATAATATATTAATATATAATATAGAAATGCTAGTGCTTGTGATAGTGGTTCTGCTCTTCTTCTATTGTGTCATAGAAGCTTGTGATTGAACGTGATAAAATAAAAAAAGTGAAAAAAGTGAAATAATAAAAAAAATGATTTTTAAAAATGTTTATATTCCGAAATGGTATTATAAGACAAGATGGCAACAACAATGAGAAAAACAGTTAAAATTCAAATCATCAAACGTGAAATGAAACTGCTAAATGCAATCGAACCAATGAAGAAGATAAAAAGAAAGAGAAGGATAAGAAGTGCTAAACGTCGTAAGGTTTATAAGATTGAACCCACACTGATTATGCCATATGATAGGCCGCTATTTTATAAAGGTAAATATAATGAGTGGAAGGATATAATGGAAGAAGTCCACGAGCTAGATGTAGGGGATGTATTCAAAGGACCATACCGACTTCAATCTAGTTATTTATTAAGAGTAATTAAAAAGACTGACAAGAGATACTATTACGAACAATTAAAACCAGAATTTAAACCAAGAGAAGGAGCTTGTAGAGTTAAATTAGAAGAGTATGACACCAACAATATAAGACCGTGGGAGAAAGGCGAATACTTCTACAAAAGGTCGTGGATTAGCAAGTATAAAAAAGGAACACTCTTTAAGGATGAGACGACATACCAAAGAGCGAAGAAGGGTGCGGGAGTGTTTCATTGCTTAACGACTACTCCATTATATTATGACAGCGATGACGAGGAGGACCACTAACCGCCGTGTTCCGAAATGGTATCAAATATGACAAATAATAAAAAAGTAAATGAGATTAATGAAAATATAAAAATGAGAAAATG
>Ga0180432_10007345_pt1 | contig 14036 bp, 3 predicted proteins | sample SS_ome_10_FD_132414 | JGI IMG/M metagenome (GOLD analysis project Ga0180432, IMG submission 132414) | Hypersaline lake sediment archaeal communities from the Salton Sea, California, USA - SS_1_MS_2 metaG | ecosystem: Environmental > Aquatic > Non-marine Saline and Alkaline > Hypersaline >...
ATACGTCGGCCAGTCGCTCTGCGGCTGGGCTGACAGCAACACGCCTCTGGTGGCGATCTCCTGATACGCTGGGCCGTGCTCGATCCGCTTGGACGCCTGGACGTCCGGCCTTGGGCTCGTCGGCGTTCGCTTTGGGGCCAGCGCGTTGAACCCGTTTAGTTTGGCCTGGATGAAGCAGGCGCATGCGTGAGGCGGCGCGTAAAGCAGCCCGTTGCACGGCACGATCCCATACTGACACGCCCCGCGGACCCAGTGATGAGCTAGGGCCTTTCCCGACGCGACCTCGATGAACTCGACACCCGCCCTGCCGACCAGAAGATATTGCTGCGTCGCCTTGTTCCGGTAGCATCGATGATGGGTCATCCCGGGGCGGAAGAAGGCCTTGTCCGGCGGCCGCCGTTTCTTGACCTCGCCCGTGATCGGATCGCGTCCAACAGTGATCCCCGGGTCCGGTGCGCGGACGAGCTTTCCGGTCCACACCAGGCCGCCGGCCACCAGGATGTCCACCGGCGCGTTGTACGTCTCACAGCACGCACAGCGCCACAGCTCCTTGCCGGTCTTGGCCGACAAAGCGATCAGCTCACCGGTTAGCCCCCCGCCCTTGGTGATCGCCTCCCACCGCACCCGCCTGGCACCGGTGGCATCTGTCTTCGCCCGATCGCGCGCCGCGCGATCGGCCGTCAACACCACGTCGTCGTGGACCACGAGCGTCGGCGTCGACCACCCGGGGCGGTTGAGACTGACGGGAAGCCTGGTTTGCCACTGCTCGCGTCCCGATCCAGCGTCCAGGCACACCACCTCGTCGGTGTTTCGGAAGAACACCCGCCCGCCGGCGACGGCCAACGTCAGCGGCATCAGCTCAGCGGTGTCGGGGCCAGACCGCTTCCACAACAGGTCGCCCGTGTCGGCCTTGATTGCGAGCAGGCGTTTGTTGCGGGGAGACGGGTTGGCGCCGCGTCGCCCGCCGGCCGAAGCGGGTCGATCCGGGCCAACGTTTCCCGCCACGAGGAAGAGCACACCGTCGCGGTGCACGATCTCGAGCGTGCCGTCGGTTCGCTCGAACGTCTTGACGGTCTTGCCCGTCGCGGCATCGAGCGCGCTGACCGGCTTGCCGTACCCCAGCGTGACGTAGACCCTGTCCTTGACGGCGACGAGTCTTCGTTGTAGCTCGGCCGGGCCGCTGCGAAAGCTCCTCAGATGCCCCTCCCAAGGCCCGATCGGCCGGGTCCACAGGACCACGCCGTTGAACGCGTCCCGCGCGACGAGCTTCCACTTGGGGGGCAGTGCGACCGACGCGGTCGGTCCCTCGTCAACGACGTAGAAGATCCGTCCGCCCGACGACACGACGACGCTCACACCGGACAGATGGTCGTGGCTCCTGGCCCATCGGGGCCCGCCAATCCACTGGACGTGGTGCGGCGGACCCACGACCGAATCGTCGGCGACGACGTTCCCGTCCGGACCGTGAAGCGCGTGCGTCCATTCGTCGATGGTGTCCGGCCGGGGCTTGACCGTCTTGGTCCACCGGCCGTCCCGCTTGATGTACGCCACGCCGTGCGGACACAGGACCCGCATCACCTCGTCCATGCCGATCTGGCCAAGGTCCGCCGACACGAGCAGGTTGACCATGTTGTCCGTGTACGGCAGCTGGGCGTTCGTCCACCGCTCGACCGACACGTTGCCGTAGCGCCCGCGCGACCGAATGTGCGCGCGGGCCTTCTCGACGTTTGCCGCGTCCGCGTCCAGACCGTGAACCAGGTAGCTCTCGTTCGCACGCAGCGCAGCCGTCAGCCCGCCATCTCCGCACCCGACGTGAACGACGAAGCCCCCTTTGATGCCCGTGGTGGCAAGGAGGTCCTTTGCCCCTGGTTGCTCGGACGATCCGCCGGCGCGAACCGAACACACGCCCGACAGAAGGAACAGACCCACAAGTCCGCCAACAAATCCTCGCGATCTCGGTCTTGTGTTCATGGCCGATCGGGCTCCTTTGTTCCAACTACTTCTTCCCCATGCATATCAAGCGGCCGCTTCTGGTCGAGATGTAGAGCCGCCCGTTGGCGGCGATCATGCCGTCGAAGACGGGCGGTGAGTCGAGCGGGTACTCGGCCAGCTTCTTGCCGTTGGTGGGGGAGACCGCCCACAGCATCGCGCCCTTTCGGCCCTCGAACGCCGCCAGCGGGTCGCTCGGATCGAGCACGTCGGGTGGCCCGGCGACAAAGAGCGTCTCGCCGGCGAGCACCATCGCGCGGACCCGTACGGGGACCCACACGGACCAGTTGGGCCGACGGGTCCTGGTGAACCCGGTTCCCTTGTCCTTGTCGACGGCCTTGCCGTTGAGCGTGTGCCCGATGGCCTTGTTCACCTCAGGCAGCCACCGGACCGGTTTGGGCTTGCCGGTCTCGTCCACCAGGACCGGCTCGGTGTCGTTGTCGTCGGCGAAGAGCAGGTACCCCTTCTTGCCCGGGAAAAACATCGGGCTGTGGCGGTTCCTCGTGGTATAGCACTTCACGCCATAGGTCGTCGTGTCCCCGACGACGAGGAGCTGGCCGGCCTTGGGGGACTGGTTCGCGACGTAGTAACCGGGCCATCGTTCGGAATACATCCAGAACGTCCGGTTCCACGATGAATCGTCGAGGAATCCGGCCGTGGTGAACACATGGCGCCCGACTTTCCTGTCGCCCAGGGCGGTGATCCGCGGCGCCTCTCGCTCGGTGAGCTTCTCGTCGAGCATCACCTGCTGCATGTAGAGGAACGTGCCGTCGCTGACGAGGACGTCGGACATCGTGCCTTCCATGTCGAAGGGCCTGCCGACGTCCTTGGTCAGGTCGGGATGCGGGCCGTCAAGCCGGCCTTCATGAAGTGTCTTGCCCGTCTTCGGATCGAGCCCGTAGAGGAAAATCCCGCCGTCGAGATAGGACGACCGGCCCGCCGAAACGTAGGCCACGTCGTTCTGCACGAGGACACTGCCATGCACCGGCCAGGCCGACGCCAACTGGCCGAACGCCACCACCCGCCGGTCCTTCGGTGCCGCCTGAAAACGCCACACCAGTTCCCCGTCCGCAGCGCGGAGACAATAGACCCACCCGTCCGCGGCGCCGAACAGAACAAGTCCCTTGTAGACCGTCGGCGGCGAATCCACACGGCCGCCGGCGGTGTAGCTCCAGATCGCCTTGCCGTCCTTATCTGACAGGCACCGGACGGTGTGCGCATCGACCGAGGCGACGTAGAGCCTGCCGCCCACGGCCACGGGTTGGGTGATTCTGTCACCGAGCTTGATGTGCCAGAGCCGGTCCAGGCGAGCGGGCACCGTCGACGGGGTCGAGCCGCTGCGTTTGAGGTCATGGCGATACGTGGGCCAAACGTCCGCGTCTGATCCGGCCGCGCCGGTCCCCGGCGCGTTGTAGGCGGGACCTCGCTCGAGTCGCTCGCCGGTCGACTCGCCCCCCTCGCCTTGTACCCGGGTCGACAGCGCGTTGAACCCGGTCACCTTCACACCGGGGTAGCAGAAGCACTGGTGCGGCGGCACATAGAGCAGCCCGTTACACGGCATGACGCCAAACCGGCACGGCGCGCGAAGCCAATCATGCCGCATGTGGTCTTGCCCCTTGAGATCCACGAACTCGACCCCCCGCTTGGGCCACAGCAGATACCGCTCGGTGGCCTTGCTCCGGTAGCATCGAAAGTGATGGCCCGGACTGATCAGGTTGTCGATATCGATCTTCCGCTTGACCTGGCCGGTCTTGGGATCGTAACCGGACTTTTTCACGCGCGTGCTCATGCGTTGGTGTCGGCCCTCGGGTCCGCCGTACCAGACCAGCCCGTCGGCCACGAACAGATCCGGCGGATTCGCCGCGCCTGGGCCCCGGCCGCCGGGCCCTTTCCACAACCTCTTGCCCGTGTCCGCCGACAGGGCCACCAGCTCGCCGCCGCTCAGGAACAACACCACGCCGTCATGCGCGACAAGCGTACGGGTCGAGCTCCATCCGGCTCCCTTGACCGCCCTGTTGGGGGTGTCCCACAACGGCGAGCCCGTTCTGAGGTCCAGACAGACAATGGCTTTGTAGTTGTGGAACACGACGCGATCTCCACTGACGGCCAGGGACAACGGCAGGATCTTTTGAGGCGGCGTCTCCCAGAGGATCTGGCCCGTGTCCGCCTTGAGCGCAACGATGCGCCCGGAGGCCGGTGGCCCGAGTGACCGCTTGGCTCGCCGTTGGGATGATCGCTTTGCGGGCTGCTTGGACGGTGTCTCGGGTGCGACCGTCGGCGCGTCTCTGACGCAGAGGACCAGGATGCCCTGGCTGTGTAGGATTTCGTCCGTGCCGTCGGTCCGGTCGTACGTTCGAAGGATCCGACCCGTGGCGGCGTCCAGGGCCGTCAGCGGCGCCTTGTACTCGAGCGTGACGTAGACCCGGTCTCCCGCAGCCACCAGCCGGCGCGGCAGCACGAGCGGTGAACGCGTCCGCTGGCCCCGAAGCGCGGTCCAGTCCTTGCCGGCCAGGGTCGCCTTCTTCCATTCGCGCCACCCCCAGCGAGGGATCGGGCGCTTCCACAACGGCACGCCGTTGAACGCGTCACGCGCAACCAGGGACCACTTGGCCGGCAGTCTTTCGTCGGTGATCCCCGTCAGGCCTTCATCAAGGATGTAGAAGATCCGCCCCCCCGCGGAGACCAGCGCGCAGACACTGGTATCGATCTCGTGGCTTCTACAGTAAAGCGGCCCGCCGACCCATTGAACGTGTCGCGGCGGGCCCACGAGCGTGTCCTTGGCGACCGCATTGCCCGTCGCGTCGTGAAGGTAGTGCGTCCACTCGTCCATCTCCTTCGGCCGGGGCTTGGTCGTCTTGGCCCACTTGCCGTCGCGTTTGACGTACGCCACGCCCTTGGGACACAAGACCCGCATCACCTCGTCCATGCCGATCTTGCCGAGGTCAGTTGATACGAAAAGGTTGACCAGGTTATCCGTGTACGGCAACCGAGCGCCCTGCCACCGCTCGACCGACACCTTGCCGCAGAGCTTGAGCGACCGGATGCGCTCCCGAGCCTTTTTGATATTGGCCGCGTCCGCGTCCAGACCGTGCACGATGAGGCCGTCGTTCACGCGCAGCGCAGCCGTCAGGTTCCCGTCACCGCACCCGACGTGAACCACCAGCCCGCCCTTGACGCCCGTCGCCTCCAGGATCTGCCGCGCTTGATGGGGCCCTTCGGCCGCCCGACACGGCACAGGACCGACCGCCAATACGAAGCCCAACACGAAGATCGTTCGAACTCGATGCACCATCGTTCGCACACTCACTGCGTGGCTCCTTTCGGTTTACCGCTCATTGCTCATGCACAGGACCTTGCCGTCGGTGGTGGACAGGTACAATCGCCCGCCCGCGGCGGCCATCCCGTCGAAGGTCGGCAGCGATTCGAGCTTGCGTTCAGCCAGCGTCTTTCCGTCCTGGGCGGACACGGCCCAGAGCAGCGCGCCCTTTCGGCCGTCGAGGGCGGCGGCCTGCTCGGCGAGCTTTGCGCGGATCTGGGCGTCGTCGGGGCGGCTGAACGCGTCCTTCTCGTCCACCACGTCCGGCGGGCCGGCGACGAACAGCGTCGTGTCCGCCAGCACCATGGCTCGGACGTGGAGCGGGGGGTTCTGCTGCCGCCACCTGAGCCGGGCCGCGGAGAGGTCCTCGGCCCCGAAGCGCTTGCGAGCCCGCCAGTCGGCGGCGGAGGTGTTCCGCTTCTTCTTGCCCTTGCCCTTGTTCATTCCGCCGGCGGTCTTGTTCACGCGGCGGATACGTTCTTTGTCGATCTCCTTGTCCGCGCCGAACAGGTGGTATTCCAGCACGGACGACTGGCACAGGTACTCGGGCTTGCGCCCGTATCCGTAGACGCGAGTGTCATCGAACACGAGAACCCGCCCCGCCGGCACGTACCGTCCGGCGCGGAACCAGCCCCCCCAGCCTGAAGCGACGCTCTTGCCGAACAGCCAGTAGGACCGGTGAAACCACGTGTCGTCCAGGAACCCCACGCCGGCGAACAGATGCGCACCCTCGCCTGCCTGCTCGGCGGCGTCACCGGGGCCGATGGCTTGGCGCTTGCCCTGTAGGTCGAACCGTTGCGAGCGCATGTAAACGTGCCGGCCGTCGCTGGACAGCACGTCTGGCAGCGCGACGGGCATGTTCAGGCCCTTGACCCTCGCTTGCAGGTTCTTGCCGCTCTCCGGCTCGCGGTCGTCGAGGAGGGTCTCGGACAGCTTGCGCCCGGTCTTCGGGTCGAGCCGGCACAGGCGCAACCCGCCGTCCAGGAACATCGACCGGCCGGCGACGCAGTAAACGACGTCGTCCTGCACGAGCACGTTGCCGTGAACGGGCCAAACCGACTCGATCTGCTCGAACGACGTTACGCGTCGGTCGCCCGGCGCGGCGCGGAACCGCCAGATGAGCCGGCCGTCGGAGGCGCGGAGGCAATAGACCCACCCGTCGGCCGACCCGAACAGCGCGCGGCCCTGGTGGATCGTCGGCGGCGAGTCGATCCGCCCGCCGGTCGTGTAGCGCCACACCGTCTTGCCCGAGCGCGCGTCGAGCGCGTGCACCGTGTGGGCGTCGATGGCGGCCACGAAGACCTTCCCCCCGGCGATCACCACGCTGCTGAGCTTGCCGCCCAGATCGGCCCGCCACGCGCGTTTCAGGTCGGTGGGAACGGATACCTTCGTCCAACCGCTCCGCGCCGGATCGTGGCGATACGTGGGCCACTCGTCTTGCCCCGGCGACGCGGACGCCGACCCCACCGGTTCGCTGTAGGCCGGGCCCCGCTCGAGCCTGCCGTCGTCTGATGCGTCCTTCGGCCCCGGCGGTGTGGCGGACGCAGGGGCCAGGGCGCAGAACCCGCTCAGCTTCGCCTCGATGTAGCAGGCGCAACTGTGAGGCGGTGCGTAGACCAGGCCGTTGCACGGCATGATGCCGTAGATGCACCCGCCTCGGACCCAGTGGTGCGTCGTCCAGTGCCTCTTGGTGACGTCAATGAACTCGATCCCCGTCCTCGACGGCAGGAGGTACCGATCCGTCGCCTTGCTCCGATGGCATCGGTGATGGAACCAGTAGATCTTCACGTCGGGCGGGAACTCGTTCTTGATCTGGCCCGTCCGCGGGTCCCGCCCGGTGAACAGACCCGAGTCGCTACCACTCGCGATCGCCCCCGACCACACCAGCCCGTCGACGACAAGGAGGTCTTCCGGCGAGTGGTGTCCGGCGCGGCCCTGATTGGACGTCCACAACGTCCGGCCGTTTTTCGCCGAGAACGCCGTCATGGCCTTTTTCCCGCCCGAAAACAGGACGACGTCCTGATAGATGACGAGCGTCGGTGCGTAGCCGGTCTGGATAACGGCTCGTCTTTCGACCGGCAAGGAACGCCAGACTTCATCCCCACGCTTGCGATCCAGGCAGACGACCTTCTCGCCGTCGTGGAACAGGACGCGTTGGCCGTCGGCCGCCAGCGTCAGCGGGGCCACGGGGTACTCCTTCTGCCACAGCACGTTCCCCGTGTCGGCCCGGACGGCCATGATGCGGCGCTCCTGCTCGTCCCACGCCCAACGGCGGTTGGCACGGCCCGTCTCGTCCCAGCAGTAGGTGCTGATGGCCCGGTACTTCTCGCGTTTTGTCGGAGAATCGTTGACCAGCAGAAACAGCACGCCCTCCGAAAGGACCACCTCCTCGGTGGCCCTGGTGCCCGCGTAGGTCCGGACGGTCTTGCCCGTGGCCGCGTCCAGTGCGGTGAGCGGTGCGTCCAGCCCGAGCGTGACGTACACGCGCTGGCCCACGGCCACCAGGTGGCGGGGCAGGTAGGCGGGCCCGCTCTTGAGAGGCCAGAGATGCGTATGCCACGACGCGATTGGACGCTTCCACAGGATCGTGCCGTTGAAGGCGTCCCGCGCGATGACGAACCATTTGGGCGGCAGTTGGACGGACGCGGTCGGCCCTTCGTCGAAGATGTAGAAGATCCGCCCCCCGGTCGACACGAGCGCGCTCATGCTGGCCATGTGGTCGTGATGCCGCGCCCATCGGGGGCTTCCGACCCACTGAAGCCGCCGCGGCGGGCCGACCACCGAGTCGTGGGCCACCGCGTTGTTGCTCGCGTCGTGCAGGTAGTGGGTCCACTCGTCGATTTCCTTGGGCCGTGGCTTGACCGTCTTGGTCCACGTGCCGCCCTTCTTGACGTACGCCACGCCACAGGGCGCGAGCACCCGCAGCACCTCGTCCATGCGCACCTGGCCGAGGTCCTCCGAAACGACGAGGTTGACGAGGTTGTCCGCGTAGGGCAGGTGTTCGCCTTTCCACTGCTCGACCGACACCTTGCCGTAGAAGTTCTGCGATCGGATGTGCGCGCGGGCTTTCTCGACATTGGCTGCGTCGGCGTCTAGACCGTGGACGAGATACGCGTCGCTCACGCGCAGCGCGGCCGTCAGACGCCCATCGCCGCAGCCGAGGTGCACGACGAGCCCGCCCTTGACGCCGGTGGTCTTAAGGATTCGGCGGGCCTGTTCTGTTTCCGGCCGCGACCCGTCCTGCTGGGCGCTGGCCGAACTCGCGACAGTGACCACCATCACCAGGATGGCGGTTGATGCGAGAAGGGATTCTCGCACCAGGCTCCGAGTGACGGTTTGCCAGAAGCGCTTCCCGATGGCTTGCGTACTCATCGCTCCCCTTTCTGTTGCGTCAGTGGTCCGGTCCCATGCAGAGCAGCTTTCCGTCCTCGAGCGCCAAGTACAGCTGGCCGGCGGCGGCGATCATGCCGTCAAAGATGGGCGCGCAGTCGAGTGGGTACTGCGCCAACTTGGTGCCGTCAGAAGCCGACAGGGCCATGAGCAGCGCTCCCTGGTTTTCGTCATGACCTTCCGGTCCATTCCCTGGGTCGGCGGGGGGGCCGGCTGCGAATAGTACTTTCCCCGCCAAGACCATCGCCCGGACCCGAACGGGCACGCGCTTTTCCCACTGCGCTTTCGCCTCACCCCGCTTCACGCCGAACACCCGATAGGGGCCATCTTGCAGTTGGTTCGACCAATGAATGTTGCGCCGCCCGTACCCGTAGATCATCGAGGCGTCAAAGACAAGTAGTCTACCCGAGATGAGATTCTTATCACGCCCGCTGCAACCGGTCCGGATGGAACAGCGTGTGCCAAACGCCCAATAGGAGCGGTGAGGCCACGAGTCGTCGAGGAAGCCGGTCAGCGTGAACAGGTGCGGGTTCCCCTTCGGCTGCGTGCGGCCTTGCTTGTCGAACACCGCGTCCCGCAGGTAGACGTGGCTGTTGTCACTCGTGAGGATGTCCGCCAGCGCGCCGGGCATGTAGGCGGGTCCCGACTGTGGGGGCTGCTTGCCCGTCTCGGGGTCGGGGCTGTAGATCGGCGTTCTCGACAGGGCCTTGCCCGTTTCGGGCTCGATTCGACACAGATCAATCCCGCCGTCCAGGTAGGACGATCGGCCCGCCGTGACATATGCCGTGCCGTCCTGGATCAATACGCTTCCGTGGACAGGGGACGCGGATTCGAGTTGGCCGCAGGACGCGATGCGCCGGTTGTTGCGGGCGGCCCGCAGACGCCAGGCCAACACACCGTCCGACGCCCGCAAGCTGTACACGTACCCGTCGCGGCACCCGAAGATTGCCCGTCCCCCGTAGACGGTCGGCGGCGTGTCGACGCGACCGCCCGCCGTGAAGTGCCAAATCGAATCGCCGGAAACCGCGTCCAGCGCCGAGATCCTGTGCCGGTCCACGGAGGCCACGAACACCCTGCCCTGGCTGGTGGTGGGACTGCTGAGCTTCCCGCCTACATCCGCCCGCCATCTGCGGCGCAGCTCGACAGGCACCGGAGTCTGCGTGCAGCCACTGCGTTGGGCTTCGTTCCGATAGGTAGGCCAGTCGTTGGGATGGCCGACTGCCGATGGTCGATGGGCCCTCTTTCCGTATGCGGGGCCCTTCTCCAAGCATTCAGCCTCTTTTGCGCCATCCTCGAGGGCGGGCGCGAGGGCATGAAAGCCTTCCAGCTTCGCCGCGATGTAGCATCCACAGGCATGAGGTGGGGCGTAGAGCAATCCGTTGCATGGCATGACGCCGTAGCGGCAAACGCCTCGCACCCAACTGTGCCACAAGACATCACCCGCGTTGAGATCGATAAACTCGGCGCCCCGCCTGCCGGCGATGATGTAGCGATCGGTGGCCTTGTTCTGCCAGCATCGATGATGGTGTCCCGGACCCTCGGGCTCGACGTGCTTGAGCACCTTGCCCGTGGCCAGATCGCGCTGCGTCGCGAAGTACGGGCCCCACGCAGGCCCCCGTTTGCCCTTCTTCCTCCCCTGCCACGGCTTGAACCCGCCCAGCCAGAGCGAGCCGTTGATGACGAAGACGTCCCGAATCGAACAGAGCAAGGGCTCCTGGGTCCACAGGGTTTGGCCCGTCTCCGGGGACAGGGCCGCTATGGTCCGGCCATCGGCACAGACGACACAGCGCTTGCACACGACACGCATGCGAGCAGAGGGCACGGACCACAGCGGCCGTCCGGTCTTCAGATCGAGGCAAACGACCTCCTTGGCTTTCTGGTAGAAGACACGATTCCCGTCGGCACACAGGCTGAGCGCGCTCAGCCCGGCGGCGTCCGCGCCGTCCTTCTTCCAGAGCACCCGGCCCGTATCGGGATCGAACGCCAGAACGGTCTTCCCGGCCTTGCGTTCGATCGCACGGAAGCGATTGACCACCGGCTGGGCAGACTCCCTCGCGTACAGAGGGGACCCCCTCCGCCTGGCGAGCTGTGCCATTTTCTCTCGCTCGGCGACTCGCTCGTCCGTGACCTGCCGCACGAGGACCAGGAGGGTCCCTTTGTGGCAGAGGACTTCCTCCGTGCCGCGGGTCTGCTCGTAGACCTTGAGGGTACTGCCCGTCGCCGCGTCAACGGCGCTCAAGGGTGCGTGGAGGCCGAGGGTGACATAGACGCGGTTCCCAACGGCAACCAGCCTCCGTTGAAGGTGAGGGGGCGTCTGGCCCCAGTTGACGATATGGGGAAACCACGTGCGTATGGGCCGCTTCCAGAGCAGGATTCCGTTGTAGGCGTCGCGGGCGACAAGGTGCCAAAGGGCAGGTTGACGGACGGAGGCGATGGGGCCCTGGTCGGCGATGTAGAAGATCCGTCCGCCGGCCGAGACCAACGCGTTGATGCTCGGGATGTGCTCGTGACCTCGCGTATGCTGCGGCCCGGCGATCCACTGGGCGTAGCGAGGCGGGCCGACGACCGAGTCGTGGGCCACCGCATTCCCGCTTGCGTCATGAAGGAAGTGGGTCCACTCGTCCGTGTCTTTGGGGCGCGGCTTGACGGTCTTGGCCCAGCGGGCGTCCTGCTTCACGTAAGCGACGCCCTCCGGCGCCAACACCCGCATCACCTCGTGCATCGACACCGGGCCAAGCGCCTCGCCCACCAGCAGATTGACCAGGTTGTCCATGTACGGCAGGCGTTTGGCCGACCACTGCTCGACCGATACGCTGCCGTAGAGACCGAGTTGGGCAATGTGTTTGCGGGCCTCGTCGATGTTGGCTGCGTCCGCGTCCAGGCCGTGAACGAGGTAGCTGTCGTTCACGCGCAGCGCGGCCGTCAGTCTTCCGTTCCCGCAGCCCACGTGAACGATCAGCCCGCCCTTTACCCCTGTCGCCTCCAGGATTCGCTGCGCCTGATCCTCTGCTGAAACAGCTCCTCTGGCCGATCCCAATAGACCGGGGCCAGCCGCCAATACGATCGCCAAAACCAGGGCTGTTCGAACCCGAGGTGTCACGGTTTGCGCAGTCACCGCGCCGCTCCTTTCGATCTACCGGTTGTGGTCCATGCACAGGACCTTGCCGTCGGTGGTGGACAGGTACAACCGCCCGTTGGCGGCAATCATCCCGTCGAAGACCGGTGGGGAATCGAGCTTGTACTCAGCGAGTTTCTTGCCGTCCGAAGTGGACACGGCCCGAAGCAGCGCGCCCTTTCGTCCGGCGAGGGCGGCGGCCTGTTCGACGAGCGTCGCCTGGGTCTCGGGGTCGCTGAAGTGCCGGCGCGATTGCTCCTCGTCGACCACATCCGGCGGACCGGCGATAAACAGCGTCTGGTCCGCCAGCACCATGGCGCGGACGAGAAGCGGCAGGTCCCGGGTCCAGTGATACTTGACCAGATGCCGGGACTTAGGCTTCTTGTGGCCGGTGAACCTCATGGCGCGGCCGACCTTGCCCGTCGCAGGCTTGGCACCGACCACCTTGCCGTGGTTCTTGTTTGCGGTGCTGTCTTTGGCGTCGCCCTTGTCGAACGAGTAGCACAGGACCAGCTCGGCGTCGCGGGCGGTCTTCTGACCCGGGGTGGCGCAGTGCTCCCGTATCTCATCGGCGCTCACCGTGCCGTGATAGATTCTGACCTCGTCGACCATTCCCGTGAGGCCGAAGGGGCTTTTGTAGTCGCCAACGCCGCCGTCCTCGTCCGCACCGACTTCCATCGCCTGGTGCGGATCTTCCGCGATGAAGCCGGATGCCTTGGCGGAGCCCGCCAACTCGCCGTCAACGTAGATCTGAAGCGCCTTGTCCTCGGTCAATGCGCCAGCGAGGTGGACCCACTTGCCCACCACCCTCTTCTCGGCCTCGACAGAGAACACCGTGTTGCTGACGCGTACCACGAACTGGGGCCGCCCGCGACGAACGATGAGGGCGTACCCGTGCGCGGGGCCGCCTCTGGCGAGGATGACGCCGTCCGGCTTGTGGGTCTTGGCCCACGCTTCGACGACCAGAGGCTTACCCGCGGGATTCAGGCTCTCGGATCTCTTCACCCGGATCACCGATCCCTGACCGCCCTTCCTAGACGGCGTCTCGACCAACGGGGGCTCTTTGTCGGTCGCGAACAGTTGGTGTTCCAGCGGGGTGGTCCATCGGTAGTACTGTGGCTTGCGGGCGAACCCGTACACGCGCGACGCGCCGAACGCGAGAATCCGCCCGGCGGGGGCGAACTTGCCCGCCTGGTAGTAGCCGGCGTGCCCGCCCGCGAAGCTGCGACCATACACCCAGTAGGTTCGATGGAAGTACGTGCCGTCCAGAAAGCCAGTCGGACAGAACAGGTGCACGCCCTCGCCCCGCTGGACAGAACCTTGGCCGGCGTGGTCGCTCGAGTGGGGCCCGAGCGCCAGACGCTTGCCCTCCAGATCGAACATCTGCGATCGCATGTAGACATAGCGGCCATCACTGGACAGGACATCCGGAAGCGCCACCGGCATGTTCAGGCCCTTGACCCTCACCTGGAGGTTCTCGCCGGATTCGGGGTCGCGGTCGTCCAGGAGCGTCTCAGAGAGCTTCCGCCCGGTCTTCGCCTCCAGCCGATAGAGCCTCAGGCCGCCGTCCAGGAACATCGACCGCCCCGCGACGAAGGTCACCACGCCCTCCTGCACGAGCACGCTGCCGTGAACGGGCCAGACCGATGCCACCTGCTCGAACGCCATCACCCGCCGGTCCGCTGGAGCGGCCCGGAACCGCCAGATTAGCCGGCCGTCGGAGGCGCGGAGGCAATACACCCAGCCGTCGGCCGATCCGAACAGGACGCGGCCCTCATGGATCGTCGGTGGCGAGTCGACCCGACCGCCAGCCGTGTAGCGCCACACCGTCTTTCCCGAACCCGGATCGAGGGCGTGCACCGTGTGGGCATCGACTTCAGCGACGAAGACTTTGCCCCCCGCGATGACGAGGCTACTGACCCTGCCGCCGAGGTCTGCCCGCCACGCAGGCTTCAGGTCGGTGGGAACGCCCGTCTTCGTGGACCCGCTCCGCGCCGCATCGTGGCGATACGTGGGCCACTCGTCTTGCCTCGGCGATGCAGACGCCGAACCGATCGCTTCGCCGTACGCCGGGCCGCGCTCCAGCCGCTCGTCGTCCGACGTTGGTCCTTCGACGGTCGACCTGGAGCCCTCGACCTCCGAGCCCCGCGCCGGTGCGAGGGCGTTGAAACCGTTCAGCTTTGCCTCGGGGTAACAGGCGCAGGGATGGGGCGGCGCATAGAGCAG
>Ga0180432_10007348_pt1 | contig 14033 bp, 16 predicted proteins | sample SS_ome_10_FD_132414 | JGI IMG/M metagenome (GOLD analysis project Ga0180432, IMG submission 132414) | Hypersaline lake sediment archaeal communities from the Salton Sea, California, USA - SS_1_MS_2 metaG | ecosystem: Environmental > Aquatic > Non-marine Saline and Alkaline > Hypersaline >...
AACGACGTCGCGGCATGATCCATGTAGACCTGGGAACGTCCGATCTGTTCTCCCATGAGGCTGTCCTGAGCAGGTCCGTCGTCGTACGGCGGACCGCATCGAGGGGGCTGTCCCCGGCCTACGGTGAAACGACCTTCCCGGCGCTCATCAGAGCCTCGACGGTCCCCCCCATATTCCCGATCTTCCCGACCCGCAGACTGTCCGTGCGGCGGTAATAATCCAAGCAGGTTCCACAGGAAAAGATCTCGACCCCCGCCTGTTCCATCCGCTCCAGGATCTCGATGACCTCGGAACCCTCCGTGGTGAGAAACACACCACTGTTGACGAAGATCATCCGACTCGGCATCACGGGCGACGCGGCCAGCATCTCAAGGAAGGACATCACCAGCAGCCGGCCCAGCTGCTCGGCTCCCACTCCCATGCGATCCGAGTTGATGTACACCAAAATGTCGTCAGAGCCCATCGTCGCCCCCTCTCTTCCTACCCCGCCACTCCTTCCGGGGCGGGGCCAACCTTCCGATCAAGATCGCTCGATGACCGGGCCCGTCCCTCGGAACCACCGGAACAGCCTCGGGACACTACATCGCTTGAGCCTCGATGCCGCCCGCGCCGGGCCGGAGGATCTCAACGTTCAGGTCCGGTAGCCCTTCGATCTCCGCGTGGAGGATATCCCCGTCGGCCAGTGGTCCCACCCCCTCGGGAGTCCCCGTGAGAAGGAGGTCCCCCGGTTCCAGTGTCAGGAACCGGGAAACGTACGCGAGGAGGTCCGGAATGCGGTGAATCATGGACGAGGTTCGGGCACTCTGCTTCACCCGGTCGTTGACCCTCAGTTCGATTCCCAGAGCGTGGGGATCGTCCACGGTTTCTCGCGCGACGAACGGACCCACCGGCGAGGACCCGTCGAAACCTTTGGCCAGTGCCCAGGGGCCGCCGCTCTTCTTGGCCGTGGACTGAAGGTCGCGCAGCGTCAGATCCAGGGCCACTCCATATCCTGCGACATAGTTCATGGCGTCCCCGGGGCGAAGCAGGTTTCCTCGCCGTCCCACCAGAATCGCCAGCTCGATTTCATGGTGGAGCTCTCCGAAGCTCGCCGGTACGGAGATCCGCGATCGAGAACCGCACACGAGTGCCGTCGGCGGCTTGAGAAAGAACACCGGGTCGGCATCTGCCCGCTCTCCCATCTCTTCGTTATGCCGGGCGTAATTCCGGCCTACACACACGATCTTGCCCACCGTCAGGTGCCCTTCGTCGAAGACAACCTCGTGACGAACGGCTCGAATCTCTCTTCTTCGCGTCATTCCCCAACCTCGATTTCCCCGATGGAAGAAACGACGATGTCCGGTCTCATCGCGGGTTCGATGGACTCCAGAACGTCATCCGAAGGATACCTGCCGCTGAGCACAAAGGCGGTTTTCATTCCCACGCCTCTGGCGCCGACCAGGTCCGAGAAGGGATCATCGGACACGAAAAGAACCTCTTCCGCGGAGGCGGAGCCCCGCCGAAGGGCGGTGTCGTAGAACCGCCGGGAGGGTTTCCCGGCCACGACGGCCTGCGCGCGGCTTGCATACTCGAGAGCTCGAACGACGGCCCCCACCGATGGACCGCGAGTTCCTCCCACATCGAGGTAGAGGCGGTTGTAGTGCAGCGCCAGAAGTGGGGCGTTCTGCCCGATCAGCGCGTCCACGGCCCTGGAGAGTCGTTCGTAGGTCAAGCCCCGATCCAGGCCGACGACGACCGCCTCGGTCCGGGCCTCTTCATCCACCTGGAAACCGGCCTCCGCCAGCATGGCGCGCAAAGAGTCTTCTCCGATCACCAGGCACGACCGGGCCCCCCATTCTCTCAGGATGTCCATCCCCACGAGGGCACAGGTCAGGATCTCCGGCTCCTCCAGGCGGAATCCCACATTGGCCAGGCATTGCCGGATCTCGCGCGCGGGGTGCGTCGTGTTGTTGGAAGCGACCAGAATGCCGAGCCCTCGATCCTTCAGGCCGTTGACCCAGTTCACGGCACCTTCGATCGGTTCGTAGTTCTTGTCCCTGACGATGGTGCCTTCGAGGTCTAGAAAGAAATGCCGGATTGCAGGCATGCACCGCCTCCGCCATGTTGAGTATCGGATGGCCAGCTGGATGGAGGGGGTGGCCCCGGACGGTGCCCGAGCCAAGACCCCGTCTCTGGGAGAGCGAGTATTCCCACCGGCGGGGCTAGATCGCGCTCCGCCTCCTCGCGGTGACTACGATTCCGGCCGCCAGGGCCAACTTGGCAACGTCCCCAACGAGGAACGGAAGGACACCCAGGCAGACGGCGTGGCCGAGACCGATGGGCGCCAAGGCCATCAGCTGGATGGTCCCCAGCAGATAGATCACGCCGAGCCCCAGTCCCATCGCACCGGCCGTCCACACGAGGGACGTTCCCCGATGTCCGGCCGTCAGCCGCCCCACCAGAAGGGCCGAGACGGCAAAGCCGATAAGATAGCCCCCGGTGGGTCCAGGAATCGCCGCCGATCCGAGGGCGAACACGGGAAGCCCCATCGTGCCGAGACTCAGATACAACACCTGGCTGAACGCGCCCCGCCGAGCACCCAGAAGTCCGCCCGCAAGGAAGACGAAGAAGGTTTGAAACGTCACAGGAACAGGCGTGAAAGGCAGGGGTACGCGAATCTGCGCCCCCACAGCCGTTAACAGGGCGAAGACCATAGCCGGCGCCACCGCAAGCAAAACACCGTGGGTCCGGACGGTCGAAAGCGCGCCGGCAAGATGGGTGACGGTCGCTCGGTTTCTCACTGCTCAATCCCTCGCGTTCGGGTTCTGATTCTCAAGTCTCGCAACTACCGGAGGAGAATCTAACACAGAGAGCCGCTCAATGCAACGGCAATTGCACCGGGTTCGGATGGGGCACCACTGCCGGGGCTGTTGCACGAATCCCCTGCTCCGGGCGCGGTTCGTCAAGACGGGACGTCAGTGATACCACGGGCCGTCTTGACGGACCCCTGTAGCGCGAAAACAACGTCTTCGACAACGCCTACTTCATCAGTTTCTTCAGGCGAGTGGCATCGGCCAGCATTTCATCGTGGCAAAACAGGACATAGGTTTCGGGGAGTTTCTTTGCGACCCGCAGGAGGTCCTTGAGGCTCTTGTCCGTGTACCGCCCCCCCACATCCCCCTGCCCGTGAAGACGGAGGTACCAGGGGGGCGCGGTGAGGGGAGGCCGCACGTGGAGGTCCGCACCGTGGGTCAGCTCGAGATCTCTGCAAAGGGACATCACCAGATCCTCCGGCCAGTTTCTTCCAGGTTCCCACACCATCCGTAAACCGTGGCGTTCAACCGAGCCGAAGAACTTGGTGAGATTATCGATGTGAGTTTTCTCGGGAATGAAACTCGGGGAGGAAAGGAAGACGATCACTCGGGCCCCCAGGGCGTCGGCCACGTGCACCGTCCGATCCCAGGCGCTCAGAACTTCCGATGTCAGCTGAAACGAACCGTAGTTCCTGAGTTTCTTGGGTTTGAGCGGCTCCTTGAGCTTCTCGTATGACGGACTGTCGGGCGGATGCGTAATCAGCTGCCATGCAGTCACCGTGAATTCGAAATTCCTGCCCGCCTCCTGGCGCCACCGCTGGACGGTCTTGGGCTGGGGCATCTGATAGAAAGTCTGATCCACCTCTACCAGATTGAACTTCTTGAAGTATTTGGATCGAGCCTCGGTGAAGCCGCAACAGCCGACTTTGATCATCTGCAACGATCCCCCGTGCCGCGCATGCCGTTCCCAGGGCACCCCCGCGATAAGCCGGACATCATAACCGACGGCCTCCCGTTGGGGAAGCTCAAATTTCGGCTGGCAACCCCGGGGATGGGCTGGTAGAGTGTCCGGCGATCCTGTGCCGAGATCATGGGGGTGTGTGTTGACCGTCTGGAAGTGGGTTGAGGCCGGAGTGCTGACGGCTCTGGCGCACCAGGTCGTTCGAGCCATCCTGAGCCTCTCTGTGCTGCCGCCCTTTTACATGGAGCGGGGGCAGCTATGGCGGTACCCGGGGGACCCGACCTTTGCCTGGTATCCCCTTGTTTACCTCTTCCTGGGGTTCTCACTCGCCTACGTGTACCGGCGGGTCCGGACGGCGCTCGACGGACAGGGCTGGCGAAAGGGAGTCCGGTTCGGCTTCGGGGTCTGGCTCATCTCTTCCATCCCCTACCAGAGCGCGCGCTTCATCCTCATGCCGCTTCCGCCCATGATGGCCGGCGTGGAGATCCTCGGAGATCTCCTGGCGTTCCTCGCGTCCGGAATCATCCTGGCCCGCGTGCTGGAGCCGAAAATCGAGGGCCCAGGTGGCGATTCCCAGTAACGTCTCCTCTCCATCACCGGATTCCCGAGGTGCATTCGGGGAATCGTCGTTCTGCGCACGATCAGGCGTGGGGCCGGCGCCCGCCGTTTCGGGCAGTATTCCCGGGGAACACGCGAAGGGGGAAACATCCTGGAGGTCGCCGGGAGGATCCTGCAATCCGCAGCGCTCCTCGTTCGTGTACCGCAGAAGCCCCGCCCGGAGTCTTTCAAACGCCAGCAGCGCGGGGTTGATGTACTGCGAGCCCCTGAGTTGCACCATCTGCCGGTTCAATCGGCGAGCCTCGGCCGCTCCGACGCGAACGGCCAGGAAGGGATTGTCCTCCATAGAAATCCGAGCGGGTCTGCCCTTAGCCATGGTTGCTCTCCGGGATGTTCGCCCGCACGATTCAAGGGCCGACCGTGAATCAGGCGGGACCGGCCGTGATGCTACTCTCTCCGGCGATGTCTGATACCCTTTCTCGGCACCCCGGCCTCCAATCTCAAGCGATTTGTGGGTTCGGGAACCGTTGACCGGCCCTCCGGGCCGAACTACAATGCATCCAGGAGGTTCTGCCACATGACTCGTCTCATCGCCGTAGGGCGAGAATCAGACACCGGGGAGAATCGGAAATGAAAAACGGATCGGTGTTTTCCGGAATGATGTGGATGATCTTGCTGTCGGTGCTCCTCTTCTGGCTTCCGATTCTCGGCCCCCTGCTCGCGGGCATCGTAGGCGGCAAGAAATCCGGCGGCGTTCTTCGAGGGCTGGCCGCGTGCGTGCTGCCGATCATCATCCTGTCGGGGCTCGTATGGTTGTCCTTCGTGGTCGTGGGATTGCCGTTTCACGGGTTTGTGGTTGCCGGCATGCTGGCAGGGTCGCTCACCACCTACCTAGTGTTCCACAATTTCGCGCTCGTTTGCGGGGGCATCGTGGGGGGAGCATTGGCCTGATGGCTGAGGGGCGTTGGGAAAAGACCCTCGATTTACAGATTGCGCGGATTGTGCGGATTCAAAACAGGGCTACATGGCCACCCGCCTTTTGACCTTGGCGATGAAGCGCTCTCTCCTCTTGGGGTCTGAGCGGATCTCTTCTTTGATACTCTTCCACGCCTCGGGGCAATGCTTGTACTCGACCCCGACGATCTCGTGAATCGCCGCGTCGATGGCTCTCTTGCTCTCGGGAGTCACCATGACCCCCGCCTCCTCGAACACATCCTTCAGATGGCGGAAGTAGCAAGACATGAACTCATCCCTCCCTGTGAATGCGGTCGGTCATCTCGTTCCATTCTGATCACCGTCCGCAGCGATCGCAAGAGCAAATCGCTCGATGGTCAGTCTGAGCCGACCCTCAAAGCAAGCCGCACAATGGTCAATGTAGGCCGATCCTCAAGGCAAATCGCACAATGGACAATGTGAGCCGATCCTCCTATGATCTCCAGAGGAGAGAGAGGCATGGTACGATTCGGCAGGAAGTGGTTTCTTCTCGCATGTGTGTTTCTGGCGTCAGGCCCCCGGACGGGGGAAGCGCAGGACTACTCGGTCCAGGCAATCGACGTTTCGGATGGAGACACGTGCCTGCCGCTGGCGGAGGATCTCGACGGGGACGCGCGGGCGGAGCTCCTCGTCTGGGACGGACATGTGCTCCGATTCTTCGTCATGGACGCCGACGGTTTCTTTGCCGGAGACGGGGACCCGGTGGAGTTACCCGAGGATGTGTGTCTGTTCGACGTAAGCGACCGAAGCGGGGCAGGAAACGGGGAACTGATCTTCCTCACCCGCAGCGGGATGTTCACCTCTCGCTTCAACGAAGGCGGCTTCGCGCCTCCGGTCAAGTTGCTCGATGCGGCCTGCGATCTTCCGGGCGGAACCATCGGTCCGTTGGACCTGGCGATCGACATGACCGGCGAGGGACACGATGATCTCTGGTACGTGAGCGGGGACACGCTGGTCGCCCATGTCGGATCTCCCGACAAAGTCATGATCTGGAAGGGCCCGCTCGTAAGAGCCGATGACCCGGTGAAGCCCAACGGCCTGCCGTTCCGCGTCCATATCCTCGATCTCGACGGCGACGCGGAGGAAGATGTTCTCTGCGTGACACCCGACGGGCTGAGCGCCTTTCGGCTGGAAACCGGACCGGACGGGTGCAGTGTCTCGGCCGCCTGGCATCTCCCTTTCGCACCGTATCTGGACAAGGACGACGCCCGGGAGATCGTGGACGAAAATCTGGACGACGTTGCACTCTTCGAGGACGTAACCGGAGACGGGCGGAAGGAGTTCTTCCTGTCCTCCTGGTCGAGGGGACGCGTCTACCTTTTCCGGGGAGAGGAGGCCTGGTTTGAGACGGAGCCGTTCCAGGTCCTCGACGTGGGGCCTGTGGTGACGGGAGTCTCGGCCGTCCGTTCGGATGATTCCGACGCTCCCTCCCTCCTGATCCACAGGTTCGAACCCCCGAGTATCCCGGGAGCGCTGTTCCGCGTGGTCACCCGCCGGAAGATCACCGTGAAGTTCGACTTTCTCCTCTTTGAGCCGTCGGATTCTCCGGGATCTCTGTACCCCGAGCAGCCGACCGTATCACGCCGGATCTCCGTGGCTGCGAAGAAGGGGGATCAAAAGAAGATCGAGCCCCGCTTCGTCATCGGCGATGCGGATTTCAACGGGGACGGGTGGAACGATCTTGCCGTTCTCACGGATGCTTCCTCGGTCCGATTCCACTGGGCGCGTGACCCCGATGCCTTCGGCCGCAAAGACGAAATCCCGCCCATGTTCACCAGAGAGCAACCGCCCCCCATGTCCCTGGCGGAGTTCTCCCGGTGGACCCACGACTTGATGGTCGAGCATTTCCACCTCGAGAGTCCGGGTCTTCAGGTCCAGATTCCCTCCCCGCAGGGATTCATGATCCGGCGCCAGTACGCCCGGGATCTCAACGCGGACGGCATCGACGACCTCATGCTCCCGTACCTTCCCATCGACGATGAGGGATCCTGCCGATTGGTGGTGCTGCTTTCCCGCAGGTAGAGCCGGGAGACGATCGGGAAGTCCGTTTTTCCCTCGGTACTGGAAACCTTTACCTCGCTCTTCTAGTATTACCTTTGTAGGGAAGAGCGTTTCGGATTCACCCGGAAACCGAGGCCTACCGCATGTTCTATCTACCCATGTCCTGCCTTCTGCTGGTCTTCTTCATTCTGCTCCTGCCGCTTCTGTTCTTCCTCGCGCAAGCCGGGATTCTGGGAATCGCGTTCGCGAAGCTGGGGCTCTCCCCCGGCTCGGGCGTCCTGTTCTTTCTGGCGTGTCTTGTGGCCGGCGGCCTCAACATCCCGATCCATCGAAAGGCGGTGGTGGCGGATCCTCGGGATGAGGTCGATCAGATCTTCGGTCGATTCCTCGGCCTGCGGCTTCCACACGTCACCGAGCGGGTGCTGGCCGTGAACGTCGGCGGCGCCGTCCTTCCCGTGATTCTATGTCTCTATCTTCTTCCGCAGGCTCCGGCGTGGCAAACGCTGGTCGCCACCGCTGTCGTAGCTGTGGTCGCCAACCGGTTGAGCCGGCCGGTGGCCGGAGCCGGCATCACGTTGCCCGCTTTCATTCCTCCGATCGTTGCGGCCCTGACGGCCATGATCCTGGTCCGGGGCAACGCGGCCCCGACCGCCTACATTGCCGGCGTGATCGGAACCCTGGTGGGTGCAGATCTTCTGAATCTTCACCATCTTCAGCGTATGGGCCGCGGGGTGATGAGCATCGGAGGCGCCGGAGTCTTCGACGGGATTTTCCTGGTGGGCGTGTTCGCCGTCATTCTGAGCTGACAAGAGGGCGGTCTTCAATGATCCGGCACGGCACATCCATCGGAATTCTCTTCCACACGATACCGGAGCCGACTCCGCCTCATGATTCCGATGAAGATTCGAGAAGGGTCGGCACCGGCCCGTCCACCCAGCCGTGGTGCCCGCGCATCTTTCGCTTGAGGATGTGCAGAAGGTTTCCGGGGAACCGGCAGCTCCGCCGAATGTCATCCATTCGTTCAAGGGTCCCGGTGTAGCCGGCGGAGATGAACCCGGGCGCGCGTTTGAAATCGGACCAGGAGCTGTCCGTGTGCAGGGGATGGAGCACGATATCGGCCTCCGACAAGCGCAGCGCGTTGAACGCCCGGGCCATCAGATCATCGCAGCGGACCAGAACGTCGGCCGCGGAGGCGATCTTGGGCTCGAGACCGAGGATGGGGCTGACGTCCACGCCGATGACCAGATCGGATCCCAAGGTGTACGCGGCGCTGATCGGCACAAGACTCAGGACCGCGCCATCCACCAGTTGGCGATCGCGCCAACGCACGGGGTGAAACACGCCGGGAATGCTGGCGGAGGCCAGGACCGCCTTCCGGATCGGCCCCCGGTTGAAGATGATCCGCTCCCCCGTGAGGAGGTCCACGGCCACGCTTGCGAAGGGCAGGGCCAGATCCTCGATTCGCTGGTCGTCGAAGAGAAGCGCCAGCATTTCTCGAATGGCCTCGTCCTGCATGAGATGCTCCCGGGTCGTGTATTGATAGGCTCGATAGAGCCGCATCAGATGCTCGACGGGGGGGCCGAACACTTTGTTCCTCGCAATTCTCTCCAGCTTCTCCGTGAGCTGGTTCCCCGAGACCTTGAGGATGTCGGTTTTCAGAAGATCGAGGACCCTGGCCTCGACCGCCCGAGCATCGGGTTCCCGAGCGTAGAGCGCGCCGATGATCGCGCCCATGCTGGTGCCGCAGATGAGATCCACCGGGATCCGATGCTCTTCCAGCGCGCGCAGAACCCCCACATGCGCGAGGCCTCGAGCGCCCCCTCCTCCCAGGGCCAGTCCGATGGCGGGAGCGAACGGATTCCTACGGTTTCCTTGCATCTGTTCCCGTCCTGCCGGCGGCGTCTCTCACCGACCCGGAGAAGTGTTCGGCTGAGACCCGATGGTCGTTCCCGCGAGAGCGGGAACCCGGAGACTCGAAGCCCGGATTCCCGGTGCCGTTGCACTCTCCGGGACGACACGGACTACCGGTACTTGCTCTTCAGTCCACCCCAAGTCACGGGTTCGGTACCGGTCGATGTGGTTTGGAACTCGAAATCATCAATGGCACCGGAACCCCGAAAGTAGATCTCCACGCTCGTGATGTTCTCGTAGCCGCCGAATTCGGCGACCTGCACCGAGTTGTTGCCCAGATTGCAAACGTCGTACCGGTAGACCATGGACTCACCTGACCGAGTTGACATTTCTTGGAGGCTCATGGGGATCATCGGCACTTTTGGAGGATTTCTTCAGTCCAAAAGAGGGGCTCACGGGCCCGTCGAGCCCTCCGGTGTCTGACCCGAGGTTCGGTCCGAGGATTCGATCCCCCAGGTTCTTGACATTCTCATTTTGACAATTCCCCGGGTTACGGCCTAGACTCCCGGGAGAGCGAACATCTTCTTCTCGAACCGAGAGGCGCCATCGTGCCTTCATTCTGGGATCGGATCGGCCATTTCCTCAACACCGGGATGTGGAAGCGCGACACCCGAGAGCTCTCCCGCTGGGAAGCCGCTCTTCACGGCCAGGCCCGCCTGTGGTTCATGATCGGGCAGAGGTTCGAGGCCGACCGGTGTTTCTCCAGGGCCTCCGCGCTGGCCTTCACCACGGCATTCGCCATCGTGCCGCTGCTGGTGGTCATCTTCTGGCTGTTCGGCGGGGTCCAGAGCTTCCGGGGTTACGCCCCGGTCTTCGCCGAGAGAATTGTGGAGTACATCACGATCGGCGTGCCCGGGGAGAGGGTGCCGGTCCAGGGAGAGATGGGCCCCGATGAATCCCCCGAACTCCCGCGGAACAACATCGAGGCCAACGTCCGGCGGATTCTGGAATCCCTCGCCAGCGACGTCGTGGGATCGCGGACTCTCAATTCGGTGAGCATCGCGCTCATCATCCTCATCACCGTCTCCCTGTTATCCTCCATCGAAAGATCCTTCAACGATATCTGGGGGATCCGGCGCGGGCGGAGTTTCATCTACAAATCGAATCTCTACCTGGGCACCCTCGTGATGCTCGTCATTCTGGCGGGGTTCTCCTTCGGCCTTCGGGACAATGAGATTGTGGAGAAGCTTCGCACCCTCCCGTATCTGGGAAGCGCCGTGTCCATCTTCGGGTCTCAGTTTCTGAGACTGCTCGCCTTCACCTTCCTGTTCGTGTACATGCCCTACACCCGCGTCAGCTGGCGGGCCGGGTTGGCCGGGGGGGTGTTCGCCAGCATTCTGGTCCAGTTCGTGGCCTGGGCGGGCATCGTGTTCAACACGCGGGTGATCACCTGGGGCAGCGTGTACGGTCCCCTGGCCGGGATTCCCGTGACCCTCTTCGGCCTCTACATCATCTGGGTGGTGATTCTGCTGGGCGCCGAGGTGACGTATGCCACGCAGAATCTCCGGACGTACGTTCTGGAGCGCAGGGTGGGCGAGTTGGATCAGGCCACCAAGGAATGCCTGGCCCTCAAGATCTGCCTGGCCATGGCGGAGGCTTTCATCAAGGGAGCCGAGCCGCTTACCGGGCGGGAGATCTCCAGTCGGTTTGAGATTCCGGCCAAGGCCGTCAATGAAATCAGCCACCGCCTGGTGCTCGGCGGGATCCTGGTCGAGACCCAGGACGCGGAGGGCAAGCTGGTCCCAAGGCAGGATCTGCGGTCCATGGAGATCAACAAGGTGGTGCGGATCCTCCGCAAGGGCGACGACGGGCAGGTCATGACCTGCGCAGGCCCGGAGGACGCCCGCCTGGACGGCGTGGTTTCCGAAGCGGAGAAGACCATGAGCGGCGCCTACGGGAAGGTCACCTTCGGGGACTTGCTGGCCCCATCCGATGCGCATTCCGAATCGCCGGGCGTGCCCTGAGGAATCCGGCGGGGGCGTGAAGTCGGACGGGCGCCGTTGCAGGGTTGTATGGGGATGGGCGCCTCGAACCAGAGAGGGCCTGTCTCGTCGTAAAGCCCACAGCCTCCCCCCAGGCCCCTTCGCCCCACTTACTCCCCCGGACCGTCCTCCTGCCCCACCATTCGGACGGCACCGATCGAGAGCAGCGGTTCCAGAAGATTGGCGGCCCCCCCGTGTTCGACGATGCGGCCCTTGACAACTCGATCGATATTGACTCCGGTGATTTCGACCGACTGGCCGGTGGGCCTCATTCCGAGCCACGTACCCAGATGGGTCCCCCGCGCCGTGATGCGGGTCACGACCCATTCTCCCTCGGCAATCTGTTGCTCAACCGTCAGGTGCATTTCGGGATAGGTGCGGCGACCACCGAGAATGTGCTCCTTCGCCCCTTCGATCCCGCTCGGATGTCTGATGTTGTCGTGGACTTCGACGTAGTCCGGGGAGATGAACTCCGGAATTTTGCCCGCCTCGCCCGTATTCACCACCTCTTCGATGTACCGGCGAATGAGACGCTTGTTCTCCTCTGTGGACATGGGGCACTCTCCTTGTCCTCGGTATCGAACATCCGGCTCTATCACTCCGACAACCACAGAATACTCAACGGATCGCGTGAGGGCAATCCCGGACTTCGAATCGGGCTCGCATGGTGATCGCTCTTTCTCTTCCCCGTGGGCCGAAAGACTCCGACGCGTACCCTGAACATCCGGCTTGATATGTTCGACGTTCAGGGTATGATGACGGCATGGTCGAGCATACAATGAGATCGAGCATCCTGGGTGTATCCGCACGTCTCCTGATCGTACTGTGCTCGCTCATCCCCGTCTCCTGCGGGGAAAGCGACATGGGCGTCGCCTTCGAGACCATCTCGCCCGAGGAAGCGGGGTTCTCCAGAGAGAAACTCAAGGCCGTGGAGAAGCACCTCGAGCGGGCAGGATCCGCCGCGTTTCTTGCCCTTCACGACGGGAGGATGTTCTTCTCGTGGGGAAACCTCCACCGGAAATATCCGGCGCACTCCATTCGCAAAGCCTTCCTCAACTCCCTCTACGGGATCTACGTCGAACAGGGCGTGATCGACACGAGCCTCACCTTGGCCGAGCTCGGCATCGATGACATTCCCCCTCGTCTCACGAAAGAGGAAAAACAGGCTCGGGTGGCGGATCTCCTACGCTCCCGAAGCGGCGTGTACCATCCGGCCGCGGCCGAAGCCGCTGTCATGATCCACGACCGGCCGGAACGCGGCAGCCACCGGCCCGGCGCTTCCTTCTACTACAACAATTGGGATTTCAACGTTCTCGGGACCATCTTCGAGATGGAAACGGGGCGAGACATCTTCGAAGCTTTCGAGGGCGAAATCGCGCGGCCGCTCGGGATGAAGGACTTCCGGGCCGGGGACGGACAGGACCGGTACGAGAGCGAGAAGTCGGATCACCCCGCCTACCATTTCTGGATCACGGCTCACGACATGGGGCTTTTCGGCCTCCTCTACGAGAGAAATGGGAAATGGAACGGAAGGCGGCTCGTTCCGGAAGCCTGGATTCGTGAGACCACCCGGGTTCACTCGGTGATCAATCGTGACGTGGGCGTCGGATACGGATGTCTCTGGTACGCCTTTCTGGAGGAGGCCGACTTGGGACCCGGCTTCTTCCACACGGGCGCCGGCATTCACATGCTCGGGATTCTCCCGGATCTCGATCTGGTGTTCGTTCACCGGGTCGACACGGAAAAGGAGAACGTCCGATTCACCGGCGGGGACCTTCTGACTCTTCTGGATTTGTTCTTGGCGGCGCGCGAGGATACGCGAGGTCGCCCTCATCCCGATGGCCCGGTCCGTAGGCCCCGAGCCCCGGGTGGATACCCCACGAGTAGAACGGAAACCCGGGACAAGGGCATTCTACATGGAGGAGCGTGTGGGTCGATCCTACGACCGATCCACACTCTCGATCCGCTTCCGAATCGCCCGAACTTCACTCAACATCGCCGCGAGCGTATCTCCTCCGGGGGCTGATTCTTCACCCGCGGCCGTCGGCGCCATGGCGCCCCGGTATTGCCGGAGTCTGTTGCTCACGATTTCATACACGTCCTGGACGTTGGGAAGACCCACCAGAGACTCTTCCGCTCCGGTCTTTCCGCTCATTCCGGCGGTCTGGATGTTCAGACTTCCGATCCCGAAGAACCACCGGTCGAAGATGTCCCGGTTGGTTTTGAGGTTGGTAACGGTTCGATACGGGACGTGCTTGACCGACCGCGTCCAGATTCCCACGTGAACGATGACCTAGTCGTCCTGAATCTCGTACCTCAGACTGCGAAAGTAAGGCCGCACCAGGACAAGAGCCACAAGGTACCATGCCAGGTCCACAAGGAAGAATACGAGTATGCAGATTCTGGCGGCGCGCGGCCCGTCATCGCGGCCGATAGGCCAGGACAGCAGCAACCCACCCACCATCACCAGAATGGCGATGAAGGTCATGAACAGAATGAGTTTCGCTCTATAGCGAGAGCTGGGCGTGAAGGTGTGTGTTTCCATCGTCTCCCTCCTTCGGCGATTCGCTGTATATCATACAACCGAGCAAGGCGGGTATTCAAGGAGGTGCCGGGGGCCGGAGCAGACGCGGGGAGATGCTCAAGACGCCAGAACGGACATCCGGTCTTTCCATACAAGGGGTCAGCCACCCATTCAGGTTCACTATCCTACATGGTAGAGACTTCCGACCCCTTCTAGGCTTCCGCCGTGAGAACTGCGGCAGGAATCCGACGGAAGCGGATCGGCTGGAGTGTCTCCTTCTCGAGCGACTACCGCAGCAGCACCATCTTCTT
>Ga0180432_10007350_pt1 | contig 14027 bp, 11 predicted proteins | sample SS_ome_10_FD_132414 | JGI IMG/M metagenome (GOLD analysis project Ga0180432, IMG submission 132414) | Hypersaline lake sediment archaeal communities from the Salton Sea, California, USA - SS_1_MS_2 metaG | ecosystem: Environmental > Aquatic > Non-marine Saline and Alkaline > Hypersaline >...
CAGCCGGGAATACCTAGGCACACTGGGGGTGTACGCCAAGCGGATCGGTGGCCCCGTCGCCCTGGCCGATGCGATCGAGAGCTTGCTGCACAATCCGCAGCAGTGGGGTGAGTTAGGGGAGAAACTACGGGCAAGAGTCGCTCGGCATTTCTCGTGGGAGCGCGCCGGGCGTCACCTGCTAACGATCTACCGCACAGTCCTTGGACGATCTCAGAACGTGATACCAAAAGCCTGACGGAGACAGTATGGAAATCCTGCATCATTTGCGCGAACTGTGGCAATATCGAGAGTTGGTCTACAACTTGGTCGTACGGAATCTGAAAGTACGATACAAGAGCTCCGTCCTGGGGATCGCCTGGTCGTGGCTCAACCCACTGATGATGATGGTCGTCTACACTATCTTCTACACCATCTTCATGAGTAACACCGACGTCCCCTACTACCCCATCCTGCTCTTATGCGGGCTATTGCCCTGGAGCCTGTTCAACGACTCGATCAGGCAAGCAACCGGCAGCATCGTCGGCAACGCCCACCTGATCAAGAAAGTCTACTTCCCACGCGAGGTGCTCCCGATCTCCACCGTGCTATCCAACCTGGTCAACTTTCTCATCGCCCTACCCATCTTTTTCGTCATGGCGCTCGCCTTAGGCGCGCCGCTGAGTTGGTGGGGATTCCTTCTACCAGTCACTATCCTGATTCAGTTCGCCTTCACCACGGGATTGGCGCTCCTTCTGGCCACGCTCAACGTCTTCTACCGCGACACCCAACACATCCTGGGCGTGGCGATGCTGGCCTGGTTTTTTCTCACCCCCGTCTTCTATCCCATAAACAACGTCCCCCAAGAGGCCAAAGTCCTGGGAATCGAGTTCAATGCCCAGCTCTGGCTGCGCCGGTTGAACCCTATGGCCTCCATCATTGCCTCATACCGGGACCTGCTATACAGGGGCGAACCGACGGGTCTCGACTTCCTGTTGCGCACCGCTGTCACCGCACTGATCGTGTTCGTCGTCGGCTACGGCATCTTTCTACGCTACAGCCCTCGTTTCGGCGAGGAGGTCTGAGGGAACTGCAGAGGAAGTGCGGGGGGATGATGGTGGGGGTATGGGGGGGGTGGGGGTGTGGGGATATGGGAGTGTGAGAGTGTGGGAGTGTAGGAGTGTGGGAAGGTGAAAACGATCCGAAGGACGTTTGCTGAGATCTGTGTCCTTTACCCGGTCAAACCAGCAGGTTCGGACCTGGCCGAGGCTACATTCACCTACCACATGCCCGACGAACTGCAAAGCCGCCTGTCGGTGGGGTCGCTCGTCGTGGTCCCCTTCGGCCCCCGGCGGCTCTACGGCCTCGTCGTCACCTTCAGCGACCGGTCTCCCGTCGCCGAAACCCGCCCCGTCGAATCGCTGGTGGATCCCAAGCCAGTCCTCACACCAGCTCAGGTGGCCCTGGCGCGCTGGATGAGCCAGGAATACCTGGCCCCCCTACATATGTGTATCCAGGCCATGCTCCCACCGGGTGTGGTCGGCCACGCCGATGTGGAGGCGGCATTGGATGAGAAAGCCAGCCTGGAGGATGTACACACCATCGCCCAGGAGCAGTTGTTCAAGGTGCTGGACCGCCGCGGCCCACTGCACGGCCGCCAACTGGACCGCGCGCTGCCCCGACAGGAGTGGCGACGGGCCGCGAACCAACTTGCCCGCCGGGGCGTGGTCATCAAATCCCCCTTCCTGGCCCCCCCCCGCGCCCGTCCCAAGCAGGTGCACACGGTCGAATGGATCGCCTATGGCGTCGACACGACGGAAGGTGTGGAGAAAGAGCACCTGGATGCGGGTAGAGACTACCCGATAGACAAGGCGCTGGCTGGACTGAGGAGCGAATGCTACCCTGCCATCGTCCGGTTCTTGCGCAGTGCAGGAGAGCCTGTGGACGTCAGTTGGGTCTACGCCGAGACCGGTTGTACGCGCTATCATCTCAACAAGCTGGCCGAACGTGGCCTGGTCGCCTTCGACGCCGAGGAGGTCTGGCGGGATCCATTGGCCGATGAGACGTTCGTCCCTGACACCCCTCCCCGACTCACAGCGGACCAGCAGGCCGTGTGGGACGCCGTCCGACCTGCCCTACAGCGCGAAAGCGGGCCAATCCACCGATCTGCAAATCTCAATCGCGTTCCATCCCTCGAGGCATTCCTGCTGCAGGGCGTGACCGGGTCGGGCAAGACGGAGATCTATCTTCGAGCTGTCGCGGAGGTGCTGTCGCAAGGCAAGCAGGCAATCGTGCTTGTGCCCGAAACCAGCCTCACGCCGCAGACGGCGCACCGGTTTGGGGCACGTTTCGGCCGACGCATCACCATCCTTCACAGCGCACTCACCCAAGGCGAGCGATATGACTCCTGGCGTCGCGCGCGGGCAGGGCTGGTCGACGTCGTCATCGGCCCACGTTCAGCCCTGTTCGCCCCGTTCTCCAGCCTGGGCCTGATCGTCATAGACGAGGAACACGACGACAGCTATAAGCAGGCAGAGCCACATCCTCGCTATCACGCTCGCGACGTGGCACTCGAACTAGCCCGCCAGACTGGCGCGTCGGTCATCCTCGGTTCGGCCACCCCCAGCCTGGAATCCCATTACCGGGCCAAACGCGGCGAGTTCACGCTGCTGAGCATGCCCCGCCGCATCATGGGTCACATTCGCCGCCTGAACGACCTTCAGATCCGTTACCGAGTCCCGTCCACGCGCTATCAAGCCATGACAGAGAACCAGAGGGGGGAAAACGAGGAATTTGGGCGCCCGGCGGGTACAAACCACTCAACGGATACCAACCATCCGGCAGCAGAAGCCTGGCACATCCCTCTGCCGCCCGTGCAAATCGTGGACCTGCGGGCCGAATTGCGAGCTGGCAATCGCTCCATCTTCAGCCGGGCTCTGCAGCGAGCGTTAGACGAGGCGCTGAGTCGCGGCGAGCAGGCGATCCTGTTCATCAACCGGCGGGGAACCGCCACGTTTGTCCTGTGCCGTGATTGCGGCTACGTCCCCCGTTGTCCACAATGTGATGTCCCGCTGACCTACCACGGCTCTCGCGCCCGCCTGATTTGCCACCATTGCGATCACAAAGAGCCCCAACCTCATCACTGCCCTGAATGCGGGAGTAAGCGCATCCGTTACTTTGGCCTGGGCACCGAGCGGGTGGAAAAGGCCATTCATCGCCGTTGGCCCGACGTTCGCACCTTGCGTTGGGATCGCGACACCGCCCAGAACTACGCCGCTCACGCCTCTATCCTCCACCTGTTCAGCACCGGCCTGGCCCACGTCCTCGTCGGCACCCAGATGATCGCCAAGGGGCTCGACCTGCCACTGGTGACCGTGGTGGGCGTCATCTCAGCCGACACCATGCTCAACCTGCCCGACTTCCGTTCCGCCGAGCGCACGTTCCAACTGCTGACACAAGTGGCCGGACGCGCCGGTCGAGGGCTTCTAGGAGGACGGGTGGTCCTCCAAACCTACCATCCCGCTCACTACGCAGTCGCCGCCGCCGCCGGCCACGACTACGCCAGGTTTGCCGCCCAGGAACTGGCGTTTCGGCGTGAACAAGGGTATCCACCCTACCGTCGCCTGGCGAAGCTTGTCTACGAGGATCCCAGCCTCTCCCAGGCCCGAGCGAAGGCTCAGTCGCTGGCCGAGGTCTTGCGCGACGCTCTGACCCAGCAGGGCCTACCGGAAACCGACCTGATCGGTCCTGCCCCCCCGTTCTTCGCCCGTATGCGCGGGCGGTATCGATGGCAAGTCATCCTGCGTCATCCGGACCCCCCCTACTTCCTCCGCCACGTTCCAATTTCCCCAGGCTGGCACGTGGACGTGGATCCCATAAGCGTGCTGTAGAAGCCATTCGGCCAACCTCAGTTCTTGTCACGGCTACAGGCGTGGGGAATAATGATGTCCGGGTGAACGACCGCGGGTGCGGACATAGACCACCTGAGGGCGGTGCTAAGACCCGCCCCTACAGGGAAATACACGATTGGCAAATATGCACAACCACGACTCGACATCACAAACTGGACGTGGCACCATAGCTCAGGTCTTACTCTGGGGTGGCGTGTTGCTTCTATTGGCCGGTGGAGCGCTGGCCTATCCCTACGTAGATTCCCGCCTGGCAACCCTTCCACCTGCGCCATCCCCGACACCGCTACGGTCGCCTATCCAGAGTCCCACCCCCCAGGCAAAGAGCGTCCATGCGACAGGTGATCATAGTGAGCCCGTCGAACCATCAGAACCCCGCCCGCTGAGAGCCTTAGAGCCTGTGGAGACTGTGGACCGTACGCTCCCCACACCTACACCTCCCGCCCCACCGACCCGCATCGTCATCCCCACGCTCGACGTAGACGCCCCCGTCGTGCCCGTCTCCTTGCAATCCACACAGGTGGACGGTCAAACGCAGACCGCTTGGGAGGTCCCGGCGACGTACGCCGCCGGGTGGCATGAGACATCCGCTCCCCCAGGAACGCCCGGCAACACCGTCCTCAACGGCCACAACACCAGCAACGGCGAGGTTTTCCGCTATCTGTACACGCTGAAGGCCGGAGACGAAGTCACCGTCTATTCAGAAGACACCCCCTACACCTATACCGTCAGCGACGTGTTGATCCTGCCCGAGGCTGGCCAGCCGATGGAGGTGCGCATCGAAAATGCACGCTACATTATGCCGACCGACGATGAACGACTGACGTTGGTCACCTGCCACCCCTACGGGAGCCTGCGCTACCGGTTAATCGTCATCGCCCACCCCGTCACTGTGCCAAGTAGCCCGCCCAATGACCCATCAACTGGTCCACCAGCAGGCCCGCGAGGGGAGTGTGGGTGTGGGAGTGTGGGTGTGAGGGAGTGAAATGGGGAACTACACGGCCCGAAAGAGAGGAGCACAGTGAAGCACATGTGGGTAGAAACCACACAGAGGTTCGAAGCAAATTCAGACAGCACACAGCGGACACAGGCCCCACACAACCTCCCGGATATCTCCTTGATCTCTCACGTGCGCCGCAATCACGCCCTGGAGCACGCGACCATGCACGTGCTCAACGAGCGCTATCGCGGCCTGAAGCTGGTGGGGCGCTCGTCGCTTTGGGGCTTCTACATCTACGGCAATATACCTACCGAAGCGGTGGCTTCCGCCGCCCAGGAGGGACTGCGGCGGCTGAAGGCCGGCCAGCACCAGATGGCCATCCACCCTAACTGCGGCTCTAACCTTGCCGTCGCCGGAACGTTGGCCGGACTGGGTGCCTTTCTGGCTCTCGGCGGGATGTCTACCAAACCAGCCAAAAGCCGCCTGGAGCGAATCGCCCGTCTGCCGCTGGCGTTCACCGCCGCCACGTTGGGCATCATGCTGGCACAACCGCTGGGTGCTATCTTGCAAGCACACGTCACCACTCAGGCCGACGTCGGAAGCCTGTGCATCGTCAGCATCACGCAGGAGAAAAAGGCCAATATCCTCGTGCATCACGTCCGCACCGAGGTTTAGAGCAGATTTCTTGCTGCCTTACACAGCAGGTGCCGGACAACCTACGGTTGCTCGTGCTTGCGAAAATCTGTCGCACAACATCACACCTCTATCACACGCTACAGAGACGAGAGAGATGACCAAGCCCACACCCACCTTCTACGTATTCCACGGCACAGACGAGTTCAGCCGTGCCGAGACGCTGGCCAATTTCAAGCGCAAGCTCGGCCCGTCCGACACCGTGAACCTGAACACCACCGTGTTGGACGGAAGATCACTCACGTTGGCCGAACTTCACCATGCCTGCGACGCCATCCCCTTCCTGGCCGAGAAACGGCTGGTGATCGTCACCGGCCTGCTGACGAAACTCACCCCTCGGAAGGGCCAGAAGCTCTCTCCCGCCCAGAGCGACGTTCTGACCTCTCTGACCGACTATCTTCCCCTCCTGCCCAAGACGACCCGGCTGGTCTTCATCGAGGAGAGACCTCTACCCAAGCGTCACCCCATCGTCCAACTGGCTCAGGACGAGGAGGTGGGGTACGTCAAGCGCTTCGACCCGCCGGACGACAGAGCCCTGCCACGATGGATCAAGGGACGCGTTAACAAGCACGGCGGCGAGATCGAACCTCAGGCGATCCAACAACTGGCCGCGGTGGTGGGCAACGATCTGCGACTGCTCGACCAGGAAATTCGCAAGCTGGTGACCTACACGAACGGGGAGCGGGCCATCACAAAAGCGGACGTGGACACCCTGGTGCCCTACGCTCAGGCCGCCATCGTCTTCGACCTGGTGGATGCGCTAGGCCAGCGGGATGGCCGCACCGCCGCCCAGACGCTTCACCGCCTGCTGGACGCAGGCGAACACCCGCTGGGGCTACTGGCTATGATCGTCCGCCAATTCCGGCTCCTGATTCAGGTCAAGGAACTGAAAGCCGCCAGAGCCTCCACACGGGACATCGCCGGCGTGCTCAAACTGCATCCCTTCCCGACAAAGAAGCTCTACAACCAGGCCATCCACTTCACCGCTGAACAACTGGAGACAGTATACCGCCACCTGCTGGATACCGACGTGGCGATCAAAAGCGGGAAAATCGAAGCGGAGGTGGCGCTCGATCTGCTGGTAGCAGGGTTGGCAGCGACGGATTAGACCCAGGAAAACCCGGTCGTAGAACTCCCGGTGGTGGGGGAGGGTATGGGGCGTGGGAGTGTGGGAGTATGAGGGTGTGGGAGTATGGGGGCGTGCGAGTGAGGTTCGCTCCTAGCGCTGTAGGTGCCAGGTGTTGTGCCGCACGTCCTGGTACACGTCGAACGTGCCCTCAGAACAACGCACCCGGAAGCAGTGTCGCTCCACCCGGCCGCCCCAGCCGCGCCGCGAGACCGTCCAACAACGCTCCACGGCGTATACGTCATAGCGGTGTCCGCGCCAGATGAAGACCTTGGGGAAATAGCTGTGCCGGCGCTCCCGCATCTCGATCGGCTCCGCGCCCCGCCGCTCGTCATTTCCCCCACGTTGTCGCGCTCGAACTTCCCGACCTAGGTCAAGAATAGCGCTCATAGGACATCACCTCCGCATCCACCGGTTCGCCTCCCACCACCGTGAAGTGCCGCTGCACCGGCGCGTTCAACGAATGTGGCAGTGCGCCCCAGCCGTTCGATCTCTGCTGCGCGCCAGGCGGCGCGACCACGACCACCGGCGGGTAGGCCCCCTGCGGTGGCACCGACCGCACCCGTTCCTGGTACCGTTCCTCATTGCGACGGCGCGTGACGGCGAGGATGAGCAGGCTGGTGGGGATCGCCGCTCCCACGCCACACACCGCACCAGCGAGGACCGCCAGCGCCTCGTCGCTCAAGCGGCTACCGACGACCAACGCCAGCACCACGGCGAAGGCCACCAGCGCCAGCGCGGCCACCACCTTCAAACGGTTCAACCTGCCATCCCGCTTCTGGGTCTCGTCATTCATCTGTGCATCCCTCCCTTGAATACCTCGGTCAACTGACCGACGGAGCTCAGCGTGGAACGTAGAGGAGCACCCGGCCCGGGCGGCAATTTGGCCCGCTCGTCCACCCCCTGCCACTCGCTACTCGCCAGCCCGGCGACCACCTCCTGGATCTCAGCAGTCGAGACGTGCGCGGCCTGGAAGCGGATCACCCGCCCCTCGGCCACGGCCAGGAAGTCCCCCCGACCCATCAGGCGCTCGGCCCCCGTGCCGCTCCACCCGGTAGCGGTGCGCGCGTCCGAGGCACTACTCACGCGCCCTACCAGCCGCACGGGGAAGTTGGCCTTGATCAAAGGACCCAGCACCGCGGCGGAGGGCTTCTGCGTAGCGGCGACGACGTGGATGCCGGCCTCTCGTCCGCGCTGGGTGAGACGGGTCAAGGCGTGCTGCACCGGTTTTCCGCCCACCATCAACACGTCCGCCAGCTCGTCGATCACGACCACGACGTGAGGTTGCCCCGACGCGGACAACCCATTCCCGCCATAATCCCCCTCCCCTACATGTGCGGAAGCCAAAGAGCGGCTGCGGCCTTCCATCAAACGAATTAAACTCTGCAGCGCCTCGGCCATCTCTCCCACGTCTCGAACGACAGGGCGGGCCAGGTGGGGAAGTTGGTTAAAGAGGCCCAAAGCATGCCCTTTCGGATCCATCAGAACCAGCGACATGCAAGGCTCTGCAGGGTTCAACGGTTGCACCCCATCCGCGGGAAGGTTGGCCATAGCCAGGCTCAGAATCATCGTCTGCAGAAGCACAGTCTTGCCTGAGCCGGTCGATCCAGCCACCAAGACGTGCGCCACGTCGGGAGAAGGCAGACGAATGAGCAAAGGAGCGCCGTCCTCGGCCAGCCCCAGGACGGCGGTCACCTCCGGGATGCCTCCACTGTCTCTCGAGCTCCGCGAAGTGTCATCCTCAATAAGCTGGCGAAAAAGGGGCAGCAGACGCACCGGTTGGGGATCGTCCCGGGGCACCTCGACGGCGACGGCGGCCCCACGGCGGGACACCCGGCAGTTGGACGCGTCGAGGGCGGCCGCCATTTCCTCGCTCAACCCCTTGATCTTGGAAATCTTGGCCCCCACAGCGGGCAGGATCTGAAAGCGCACCCACCGGGGCGTAACTGTACCGCCCGTCACTCGCGCAGGCACCTTGTGTAGCGCCAGCACGGCCTCGATCCGGTCGGCCTGAAATTCCAGTTTCTTGCGCATCACCACTCACCCCCTCCCATTCGCACGCTATACACCGGGCCGCCCAGATAGCTCTCAAAGGCTGTACCTCCCAGGTCGACCCCTCTCCGACACTCGAACCCTCGGGCATTAGAACGTTTGTTCTATTCTCAGCCTGATTGTACCTCAACTTGAGGGGATAAGCAAGCGCCGATATCCCAAAAACGCCCGTGTTTTTTCCCAATTTCCCAAAATCTGCCATCAACACCCAAACGACAAGGCCCGGCCTTCTGGCCGGGCCTCTGTAACCCAATACAGTATACGACAATCACTGAACCTATCGCAGCTGCCGGATGACCATCACTACCTTGCCCTGTACCTCCACCTGGCGAGGGTCATCTAGATAGATGGGCTTCATCGTGGGATTTGCTGGCTGGAGCCGCACTCGCCCCCCTTCCTCCTGGTAAAAGCGCTTGAGGGTCACCTCCTCCTGGTCCTTCAGCCACACCGCCGCCATCTCGCCGTTCTCGACCCGCCGCTGGTGGCGCATCACGACGATGTCCCCGTCGTGAACCAGGGCATCAATCATAGAGTTCCCCTCCACCTGCAGGGCGTACAGCCCCTCTGGATCCCCCAGGATATCACGGGTCAACTCAACCGTCTCATCGCCCATCAGCGCAAAATCGCTGGCGGGCACAGGGATGGGCTCACCGGCAACGATACGGCCCAACAACGGCAGCCGAACCATAGCGTCGGGTGACTCAGGGACGACGCGTGTGCGGGCCTTCGAGGTCAACTTCAAGCCACGCGAGACGTCCCGATCCCGACTGATGTACCCCCTCTCCTCCAGGCGCTCCAGGTTATAGCTCACGACCGAAGTGGAACTAATGTCCGCCGCCGCGCCGATCTCGCGGATCGTAGGCGGATACCCATTCTCCTCGACGTACTCACCGAGAAACTCCAGGATCCGCCGCTGCCTCTTTGAGAGACGTTTGTACATATTCACCCCCTCACCCTGACCAAGACCGACACATAGAACACAGCCGGTCTCAGGGGATAGCCCTGCCTCGACTCTCCTCCTTTCAACTCTATTATATACGAACAAGTGTTCTATGTCAAGCCTGCCATCGTACTACATACAGAATAGACAGGGAGCAAGAGAAGGCGCAGAATGGCTGTGGCTAGTCTATTGACCGATACCAGGCACGACGTTTATCTCTGTGTCCAAGAGTAGATGATCTCCCAAGGGGTGGCCCTCAAGGGTGACGGGCAAGCGCTCGCCGGTGCCAATGTGGTACAGGCCCACGATGAGCCTATAGGGGCCGGGCGGCAGATCGGCCGGTAAGGAGATGCCGTGCCGGTCAACGACGAGCTGACCCGGCCGCCAGGCGCTCGTTGGCGCCAGCTCTGCCCCGGGCTCCGCGTCGTGCTGGGCGGCAAGTTCCCCTCTTTCGTCAAGCAACTGGACAGTGACCTTGTACCTTTCGGCCACCGCCTTCTGAGACCGCCAGAACAGCGTCACGGATAGGACGTCGCCGGGGGCTCGTCGACTGTCTGCCAGCGCATACCCCTCCAGTCGGATGGCCTCGCCGAAGCAGGCCCCCGACGTGACGGCGGGCTCCTCAGGCAGCGACGCTACACCGTAAGTCGCCAGGCGCACGCGGCCATACCATCGGTCGCCGGTCTTGTAGGTGTGGTTCGCCAGCCACGTCTCGACGAGCCGCTGGGGATCGGACTCGGCATCACCCCAATAAAGCACGAAGAGACGTCGGTACCTTTCGACGAGCGGGGCCAGGAACGACTCGACTGTATCCTTGCTGGGGTGGTAAGGAGCCGGGTAGACATCCCGGTTGAGGTAGTAGTAGGTGAACACCTCCCATTGGTTGGGGGCGTTGAGGATGACGGCGGCAGCACCGAAGCGTACAATGGTGGCAACGTCGGCGGCAATTTGACGGTAGTCGTCGCGGGCATAGGTGGGGTCGAAGTAGAGATTGTAGAGGGAGAAGAAAGTACCGACCAGATAGAGCCCAAGAAGCAGGCAGCGGGCAGAAGGCAGCAGGAAGCGGGGAATGGGAAGCGAGAAATGGGTTTCGAGACCGCGAGCAACGAGAACGTGGAATGGCGGAAGGACGACGACGAGAAACTTGAGCCAGGCCAGCTTGTAAAGGTCGAAGGCAAAGATGAGCGCAATTGGGACGAACAAGCACAAGCCCACGCTGGCGACGTGGAACCAACTCCTGCGGGCCGTCGCTCGAACCGGATGTATCCGACCGTTCATAAACGAGGCGACGTCATCACCGCCCCCCAGGTCTTGTTTAGTTACGCTTCGGGCCGGCCACAGACCGATCAACAGCAGCAAGCCCGCGCTGACGAGTGCTGCCGTAGCTCGCTCGACTTTCAGCGTGGTGCCCACGCTGAGCATACGCAGCACGTTCAGCAGCGCCGGTCCTAACTCGTAGGGTCGGTCGGCAGCTGGCCACCCCGTGACGCTCCAAAGCGCGGTGGGTAACCACGGCAGGTACAGAACGATCACTACCACCTGCACCACCGCCCACATCCCAAGCCACTGCCAACGGTGGGTTGAACGGCGCGCGGTCGCCAGCCACCACAGGCTGAAGGCGATGTTGTGGGTCAACAGAACGAAGGAAAAAGCGTAGTGAGTGTAGAGGCCAGCGACGCTGATGAAAGCGTAGGCCACAATTACGCCAGGGCGCGGATTTCTGGACGCTGGACGCTGGATACCGGTGAGGGTGTGGAGGAGCAAATAGGTGGAAGCGGCGGAGAGTACGGAGAGAAGCATATACATGCGCGCTTCTTGCGAGTAGTAGATGGCGAAGGGAGAGACCGCTGCCAGGAAGGCCGCCACCAACCCCGTGACCTCGTCGAACAGAGCGTGGCCCAGCAGGTAGGTCAGGGTGACCAGCGCCAGGCCCGCCATGGCAGAAAGGGAACGCAGAGCAAACTCGCTCTGGCCGAACAGCGCTCGCCAGCAGTGGAGCAGCAGGTAGTAGCCGGGTGGATGGATGTCGCCGGCTGCTCCTTCGACGATCAGATCCAGGCTTCGCTCAGCGATGCGGGCCGAGTTGCCCTCGTCGTTCCAAAAGGACTGGGCATCGAGGCGGTAAAAGCGCAGCCCAGCGGCCAGGAGGAGGATCGCAAACAACAGAATACAGAAAGCAGGAGATGAAAAGCAGGAAGCACGCCGGTTCGTCATTTTCGTCTTCGATGCCGCGTCCGAACCAGACCCAGGCCCACCCCCCTCTAGCTCCCTCTCCGGAAGGAGGATAGAAGCTCCCAGGGATGCCTAACGATGATCTCGTCTATGCTCACCTCCCCCTCGACGGCGGTCAGGGTGATCTCGTGGCGCTGTCGACGCCAATCGCTCGCTAGCTGCACCGGTCGCCCCTCAAATGAGACACGTTGAGGCGTGCTTCCATCCACGCTGAACTCGGCCTCCCCCGTACCCGGACCGGGCACTAACGTGAGGGAAAGCCCTTCGAACGTGATGCGCACCATATCACCAGGGGTCACTGTCCGACGGTACGTCCCCAACACCGCCTCCCCATCGCGCACAGTCCTCCCCTCCCATGAAGAGCTTTCTCGGAAAGTCTCCGAAAACGCTCCCAGCCCACGTCCCGGGGGCGTCTCAGGTGAGTAGAGCCGCTGAAACCGCCCCGAGGACGGGGCTCCGAGCACTTTCTGAGAGGTCTCGGAAGTCGGCAGAGGGCGCACGACCTCCCATTTCCCCTCGTAGTCCAACGCCCAATGATCCTCCTGGTGAGTGCCGGGGTACAGGGTCGGCGTGAGCCCCGCCGTATAGGCCTGCATCGCCGTGTAGACGGGCAGGGGGGTGAAGTCGGGTTCAACCATGCGGAAATAGTACCAGGCCTGGTCCCGCTCGGCATCTGAGGCGCGCTTGAAGAACCAGAAATTGACCACGCCCGCCCAGGGCCACTCCTCCATCACACGCTGATAGGCCAGAACCGCGTAACGAGCCTGTTGCTCTGGCGTCACCTGTCCGTAGGCCCCCCAGCCCTGGATGCCCGGGTCCGCTGGCACGGCGTTGGAGTTCATCTCGCTGATCCAGATCGGCTTGGCCGCATCTCCGTTGGCGACCATGATGTCGCGGATGTAGACCGGGCGGGAGAAGTTGATGTCGAGCGGTCGCATACGGTGATCGGTGGGGCCGGACCACAGCATGTAGTCGTTGACCGACAGGATGTCGAAGCAGTTGGCAGCGCCGGCGTCGTACATACGTTGGAGGAAAACGAAGTCGCTTATGCCCAGCGCTGGCCCTGGCCCGGGGTGAAGCGAGACGGTGGGCGCCAGCGCGCCACTGAGCACGACGGCGTCCGGGTCGGCCTCCTTGACGCGACGGTACCCCTCGCACAGCAGACAAGTATAGCCCTCAGGGTCCACCGGCTGCTCGCCCCACTCCGGGTAGATGTTGGGCTCATTCCACAGTTGGTAGTAATGGATCCGTCCCCGGTAACGCGAGACGACGGTTTGGACGTAATCTCCCCAGTCGGCCAGGTCATCGGGGGGCGCATAGGTGCCCCGGGCATCGCCGTCGGCGCGGGTCCAGGCAGGCGGGTTGCTCAGTCGGACGATGATCTCCAAATCGTACCGTTCAGCCAGCTCCACGATGTGGTCGTACTTCTCCCATGCGGAGCGATGAGGCTCGTGCCGCCGATCCTCGAAATCGTCCTTGCCGTGGATTTCAATGTCTTCCCAAGGAAACTCCTGGCGGATCCAGCGAAAGCCCGCGTCGGCGACCATGCGCACCGACTGCTCGCGCTTCCACGGCTCAACCTCTTGTTCCAGGAAGACATTAATGCCGAACGGATTGACGCCAGCGTGAGCCACCGGCGCATCGGATGCTGTGCGCGGCCTGGGATGCAGGACATCAGTCGCCAATTGAGCCATCCCGCGCAACTGAGGCAGCAGACCCTCCTCCCCGGTACAACTGAACATCCACCCTGAGAGGGAAGTCCGGCAGGCAGGCAAGACCAACAACCCTAAGACAACGAGAGTCAGGCCGATCAGGCTCATCGCGGTTGATTTGCGCATCGCGCTCACTCGCCTTGAATCTGCTGTTCGACCCGTCCATTGGCCTTAGCCACAGCCGGGCGCAGCTCCCAAGGCAGGCATCCCTTGATCTGATCGTTGTAGATAATGATCAACCGGAGGGTTTCACCAATGCAGCTATAGGCTCAGGGATTTCATCGGACGCCAGATACTCCCGTACCTCCTCGCGGGATTCCTTAAACAGATCGATGAGTTCCCTGTCAGAGCCTTTGAAGCCAGAGACGGAGCGGCGGGCACATGTGCAGCAACCCAACGATGCCCGGTAGCTGTCTAGATCGCAGGTCAGACAGCTTCCCAGGTTGAG
>Ga0180432_10007351_pt1 | contig 14026 bp, 16 predicted proteins | sample SS_ome_10_FD_132414 | JGI IMG/M metagenome (GOLD analysis project Ga0180432, IMG submission 132414) | Hypersaline lake sediment archaeal communities from the Salton Sea, California, USA - SS_1_MS_2 metaG | ecosystem: Environmental > Aquatic > Non-marine Saline and Alkaline > Hypersaline >...
GCCGCATCCATCCGCTCCTCGACGCTGGAGGGTCTGGGCTTTCTCGGTGTGCGGCTGGACGAGGAGAAAAACGAGCAGGCCGTCGGCGGTACGGGAGAAGAGATTGTCTCCAGGGCCGACAGCCCGGTGTGCGTCATGGTCATCCCCACAAACGAGGAGAAGGTCATCGCCGAGGACACTCTCGCCATCATCAAGGGTGATTTCGACGATCCGCAGTTCTGTTACTCATTTTCCTGATCTGCCTCGCGGTCGACGAGGCGCTTGAGGACCTGCTGGAAATCGCCTACCGTGGCTGGCTTGGCAATATAGTCATCCATACCGGCATCTTCGCAACGCCTGCGATCCTCTTCCAGAGAATGAGCGGTCATGGCGACGATAAAAACCCTCTCGTCGGCCCCGGCCTCTTTGCGCCTGATCTCGCGCGTGGCCTCGAAGCCATCCATTTTCGGCATCTGGCAATCCATGAAGATGGCATCGTAGGAGTTCTCGCCCGCCATTTCCACGGCCTGGTGCCCATGTGTTGCCAGCTCCACATCACAGCCGAGCTTCTTCAGGATGGTAGCCGCTACCTCCTGGCTGACTTCATTGTCCTCGACCACGAGGACCTTCAGCGAAAGTTTCTCGTGGGCGTCTGTGCTGCGTCTCTCTTCTTTCGTATGTCCTTCCCGCGTAGCGGGATCGTCCGGGCTCACAAATGGTACCTTGAACCAGAAGGTGGAGCCCGCGCCCGAGCGGCTCTCGACACCAATATCGCCACCCATCAGGTCGACCAGTTGCCGGCTGATGGCCAGCCCCAGGCCAGTGCCCTGGTAGCGCCGCGAAGCAGACCCGTCGACCTGGGTGAATTTATCAAAAATTATTTCCTGTTCCTTCTCGTCAATACCGATACCCGTATCACGAACCACGAACTGCGTTTCAACAAGGTCTTCGCCCTTGGCAACGCCCTTGACTTCGACCTCGACCCGGCCGCGCTCGGTGAACTTGATCGCGTTGCCCACCAGGTTGGCGAGCACCTGTCTCAACCTTGCAGCATCACCAACGGCTTCACTTGGTACTCCGGGGTTGATTTGTGCCTTCAGTTCGATGCCCTTCTGAACGGCCCTGGCCTCAAGCAACCCGATAACTTCGTCGACCGTCTTTCTCGGCTCGAAACGCTTTTCCTCGATTACCAGCCGGCCGGTTTCTATCTTGGAGAGATCCAGCAAGTCGTTAATAACCACCAGCAACGCCTCTGCCGAGCGCAATACGGTATCCACGTACTCGCGCTGCTTGGGACCCAGTTCTGTCCCGGCCAGCAACGAAGCAATGCCGATCATGCCGGCCAGCGGGGTTCGCAGTTCGTGGCCGAGGTTGCCCAGGAATTCGCTCTTCAAGCGGCTGGCATCCTCGGCGGCCTCCTTGGCCCGGCTCAGCTTTTCCATCGCCTGCTTGCGCTCGGTGATGTCGCGGGTCACCCCCAGTATGCGGACAGGCTTGCCGTCCGGGTCTCTCAGGAACCGGGCAATGGCTTCAGCCCAGATGTATTTGCCATCCTTGCACTTCTGACGCATCACCACCGTACGGCTACGGTCTTCTCGGGGGTCGTCGGAATCCCGGTTCAGTTCTTCGGACAAGACTCTCTTGATCCGATCGAAGTCTTCGGGATGCACCATCTCTACCAGCGACAAATCCAGGATTTCCTCCACGGAGTAGCCCATCATCTGGGTAACCGACGGGCTGACGTGGCTGAAGGACATGTCGAGCTCCATGACCCACAGAACGTCCGAGACGTTCTCGGCCAGCATGCGGTAACGTTCCTCCGTCTGTTCGCTGCGTGCTCTGAGTTCACGCTCGTATCTCAGCTTTTCTTCGCGTAGCCTGTGGATTTCGAACAGGCGATCCATCAGCGATAGCAACTCTTTGCTGGCAATGGGTTTCCTGACGTAGTGAAAGGCGCCCCCCTCCAGGGCGGCCATCGCCGAGTCCAGGTCCGCATGAGCCGTCAGGATGATGCATAGCAGATCGGGATCTCCGGTCTTGAGCTCCTCGAGCAGGTCCGTTCCTTTCCCGTCCGGGAGTACCAGGTCGAGAAGGACCACCCGGGGCCCGAGCTGCTCCATGGCGTGCCTGGCCTCTTCGCAGTTGCCGGCACAGGTAACATCGTAGCCTGCCGACTCGAGTACATTCTGCAACAACTCGCACAGGACAGCGTCGTCATCGACGATCAGGACCTTTTTAACACCCATGCCCGGGCCCCCTTTGGATCTCTAGAGATATGCCAGGCCAGCGCCGGGGTCAAGCTATGATAGATGTTTGCTCGGCGCGGGTGGCTCTGTTAACCTGTCTTCCATGGCTCGCGGCCCATCCACTCGCGCCGGTTTGGTGAAGTGGCTATTCATAACGGCGCTCATCGTGGTCGGGCTTGTCATCTTGCTTGCAGGGACACTGATGATCATCGAGTGGCGTCCGGACAAACTCATATCGACCCCTGTCACGGGCGGCTCTGAGCTTGCCGCCGGCGCGGATGAAAAGCCTGCATCTCTCAGCCTGCTGACCTGGAACATCGGCTACGCGGGCCTGGGCGCCGAGGCCGATTTCTTCATGGACGGCGGTGAACAGGTGCGCCCGGCAAGTCGCGAGCTGGTCTTTCGGAACCTGGATGCAGCGCGCCGTTACCTGGCTAGCAATCCGGCCGACGTGATCCTTCTGCAGGAGGTAGACCGGGATGCCTCACGCTCCTACGGCATCGACCAGGTCTCCGGTATTGCAGCCGCGCTGCCCGGGCACTTCTGCTCCCGGGCCCCCAACTTCAAGGTGCCCTGGATTCCCTATCCCCTGTTAGAGCCCATCGGCAAGGTAGACAGCGGGTTGCTGAGCATGAGCCGCTTCATGCCGGGCAAAGCCATCCGCCACCAGCTGCCGGGCAACTATTCCTGGCCTGTACGGGTATTCCACCTCAAGCGTTGCCTGCACGAAATCAGGTTCCCGGCCCCCGACGGAAAGGACTGGGTGGTAATCAACCTGCACCTCTCGGTATTCGACAAGGGCGGCCGGCTGCGCAAGCAACAAATGAAGTACCTGCGACAACTGATTACCGGGCTGGTGGCCGAGGGTCATCACGTGATCGCTGGCGGCGACTGGAACCAGGCCTTTCCCGGGATTGAAGAGGATGCCTTCGCGCACACCGACGCGACTCCCGGCTGGTTCAGGAAGATGGAGCCCGGCTGGCTGCCACAAGGCTTCTCATGGGCCTTCGACGCCGATACCCCCTCGCTGAGAGCCACGAACAAGCCCCTGGCCACGGGTGAGAATTTCCTTACCGTGGTCGACGGATTTGCAGTCGGGCCTGGCGTCGATGTACTTTCTGTCCGGGCGACGGATCTGGGCTTTGCCCATACAGATCATCACCCGGTTCACATCGAGATCTCTCTTGCGGAACAGGAACGTTGAACAGGACAGGTTTACTTCTTCGACAGCTCCCGCAGCACGGTCTGGGCGACAGTCTCCACCAGGCGTTCCGTGTCCCCGCCGTCGATGCTGCAGGTACCGGCTGCCTCGCAGGGCAGGGCCCGGCCGGGGATACCCATTCTCTCGCGCACCTGTTTCAGTTTCTCCACGTCACCCTGGCCGAGAACGTTGACCTGGCCGAGCAACATGGCCTGAAAGGTGATATTGGCGGTATGCTCGAGGGTTTCCATCCGGAAGTAGGCCGTCTCGATGTCGGCCGCCCATGTGACGGCCCCGTGGTTGGCGAGCAGGACGGCGTCGCAGTTCGGGATGAATGGCCTGAGACCCGCAGGTATCTCGTCCGTCGAAGGAGTCGCGTAGGGAGCGGTGGGAATGGCCCCCATGGTGAGCACCGACTCGGGCAACACGCACTTGTCGAGCGCAACCCCCGCGACCGACATGGCCGTTGACACCGGTGGATGTGCGTGCACCACGGCTTGTACATCGGAGCGCAGGCGGTAAACCTCGAGGTGCATCTTCAACTCTGACGATGGCTGCCTGTCGCCGTCGATCACTCGCCCTTCCATGTCGGTGATGATCAGCATCTCGGGGCGCATGAATCCCTTGCTGACTCCCGTGGGGGTGGCCAGCAAGCGATCTTCGTCGAGCCGGATGGTAAGGTTCCCGTCGTTGGCTGCAACGTAACCGCGCTGCCACAGGCGGCGGCCCATCTCTACTACGAGGTCCTTGGCGTCCCAGAGCTGCATGGCAAGCGAACCGGCCTGCGGGCCGATCAGTATCCTTCCGTCGAGCTCTTGGCGCCCGAGGCGATGGCCACCGAGGCAGAGGCCCCGATGCGGGTAGCTCCGGCCGCCACCATGGCCTCGGCCGTCTCACGATCCCTTATGCCCCCCGAGGCCTTGACGCCCATTTCGGTGCCGACCGTCTCGCGCATCAGGGCGATATCCTCGACAGTGGCTCCGCCACCCCCGAAGCCGGTGGACGTCTTGACGAAATCGGCACCGGCCATCTTGGCCAGCAGGCTGGCCTTGACGATTTCCTCCTTGCTCAACAGGGCGGTCTCCAGGATCACCTTGACCAGGGCCCGATCGCGCGCGGCCGCCACCACCGCCTCGATGTCCCGGCGTACGAGCTCGTCGTCGCCCGATTTCAAAGCACCGACATTGATCACCATATCGATCTCGGTTGCGCCGTTGGCGATGGCATCGCGGGTCTCGATGGCCTTTGCGGTGGGGGTGGTCGCCCCCAGGGGAAAGCCGATGACCGTGCAGACTTTGACTTCGCTGCCGGCGAGAAGCTGGGCACAAAGCGAGACCCAGGCCGGATTGATGCAAACGGAAGCAAAGTTGTACTGCTTGGCCTCCTCGCAGAGGGTGCGAATCTGCTGCTCGGTTGCATCGGGCTTCAGCAGCGTGTGGTCTATGAGGCGGTTGATCTCGGGCGAGGCCGGCTTGGCGCCGACGGCCGAGCCGACACGCGCTGCTCCGCTGGAAACCAGTTCCTGCACCGCTTGCGGCTGGTTCTCGACACAGGCTCCGCACGCGCTGCACTCACCGGTGGTCAACAACGTGCAGGTCGATGGCAGCGACGTCGCCGGGGATGCAGGCGTGTCCGCAGACGCGCTCGACGTGCCCGGCCCGGTCATCTTTTCCACGTCACACAGGCGGACACCCATGGCCTCGAGTTCTTTCTCGATACAGGCGACCTTCTCTCTCAGGGCTGTTGGTAAGGTTCCCGGCTCCACCTCGGCGGGAAAAAGCGAATCCCGCGCGGCAACCGTCGTGGTTCCCCGCAGCAAGCCATAAGTGGCCAGGATACACACAAGGCTGTCTGGAAGCAGGGTTCTGATCTTCGAGGCCGCATTGAGCGACATGTTGGGCAGGTAGATGGCGTCCGTTCCCTCGAGCAAACGCCAGACGTCGCCCTCGGTCACTATCCGCGCATCCGGTGCCACCCGGCGCAAGGCCGGAACTCCAACAAGCTCCTGGGCCGAAGGAGACAAGACCACCGTGACCTCATCCGAACAATCGGATATCTTGCCTACCTGGACGAGAGCCTCGTCAAGCCGGCGATTGCCACCGGTCATGAGAACGAGGACCTTTTTCCCCTTCGGAGTGGTGGGTGGCGACCAGGCCGGAGAAGCCGGCGTGTCTTTCGACTCCGTGACCGGTTTAGCCGTACCCAGGCGTTCGATGACCTGGGCAGTAATCTTACGCACCAAATCGTCTGAATCCATGCGGATCCTCCCGCGGGTCCGGAACTGGCACAACCACCAGTAACCCGCGTCGAGACCGGATAAGTTGCCGTAACGAGCTCAATAAAGTCTCTAACAACAACCAACGAGCCGTTAAACAGGAACGCACATACCGAGCCAGACTACGGCTCAAACAACCACTAAGAGAACGCTGTCCCGCCCGGCTATTTGCCGCCGCCGGTCTTGGGCAAGATGCTCTCTACATCGTCGTGTGGTCTGGGTATCACATGCACCGAAACCAGCTCACCGACCTTCTTTGCCGCGACCGAGCCGGCTTCGACAGCGGCCTTCACCGCACCGACATCCCCGCGCACCATGACGGTCACGTAGCCGCCGCCGACGAATTCCTTGCCGATCAGAGACACCTTGGCCGCCTTTACCATGGCGTCGGCAGCCTCGACTGCTCCAACCAGACCTTTACACTCGATCAACCCAAGGGCTTCTTTGGCTTCCACTTTCAACCTCCGTTAGATGTGCTGAATTGATGTTTCGACTTCCTGACTTTCAAAATACCTCCGGGACAGTCCTCGACGGCCACCTCGTCTATGTAACCGACAATCGTCGCATCCACCGGGGGTTTGTCTCCCAGTGCAATGGCCGCGTCTCTTTTCATGACCAGATACACCACATCGCCGGGTCCGGCGCAACCGATTCCGTCGACGGCCACGTATGGCTCTCCCAGCGGGCGTAACCGTTCGTCCAAACCCTGTACTATCAGCAGGCGGAACCCGGTCAGTCCCGGGTCTTTCACGGTGGCCACAACCTGCCCGATTATCTTGCCAATTCGCATTCTATCCCTGCTTTCCAAGCACGCGTTTTTCTATCAGTCGTATCTTCTCTACCCTGCGCTCGTGCCTCCCGCCAGCGTAGGCTGTTTCCAGCCACACGTCCACCAGGTGTTTGGCAATCCCTGCACCCAGGACTTGCCCTCCGAGGCAAAGGACATTGGCATCATTGTGTTCGCGGCTGCTGTTCACTCCGAAGGCATCATGACCGACGACCGCCCTGATGCCCGGCACCTTGTTGGCGACGATCGCACTGGCCTGACCGATGCTGTCGATCATGATGCCCCTGCAGTTTCCCCCGCCCTTCTGTGACCCGGCGACCGCCTGGGCAACCAGGAAAGCGAAATCAGGGTAATCCACGGCATCCTCGCCATGGGGACCGAAATCCCTGACTTCGTGTCCCTGCTTGCGCAGGTGCGCGATCAGCGTCTCTTTCAACTGGAAACCGCCATGATCGCTTCCAATGAAAATCTTCATGTGTCACGCTCCCGCCGACTCGACCGCTGCCCTGGCACGGTGGACAGCGGTGACGATGGCGCCCATGGCGGCCGGGTCGAGACTGGCACCGCCGACCAGGAATCCGTCCACGTCGGGCTGACCGAAAAGCTCCTCGGCATTATCTGCGTTTACACTGCCGCCGTAAAGCAACCTTACTCGCTCTGCCCAGGCGTGCGAGAAGATCTCAGCCGCCCTGTCGCGGATGAACGCCAAGGCCTCTCCGGCCTGCTTCGCTGTAGCCACCTTTCCGGTGCCGATGGCCCATACCGGCTCGTAGGCTACCACCAGGTCATCGGGATCCGGGGCCGGAGCGGCCAGCCCGCCCAGCGCCAGGGTCAGCTGGTTGCGCAAAATTTGCAGGGTCGCTCCCCTTTGCCGCTCGGGCAACAACTCGCCCACGCACAGGACGGGCCGCAGCCCGGTCGCCAGTGCGGCAGACACTTTTTGGCGCACCTCTTCGTCGCCTTCGCCCGCCGCCCGACGCTCAGAGTGGCCAACAATGACATAGCGTGCACCTGCGTCCGAGATCATGGCCCCGCTGTGCTCGCCCGTGTGCGCACCGGATTCTTCATGGTGCATATCCTGGGCGCCTAGCCGGATTTTCGTCTCCTCGCCCAGTGCCCGGCGCAAGACGGGTAAGAGGATGTGGGGCGGGCAAATCACGATCTCGACGCCATTGTCTTCGGGAACTTCTATCTCGGTCGCGTAGCGGCGGGCATCAGCGCTGAGAAGGTTCATTTTCCAGTTTGCTGCCACCAGGGGCCGGCGTCCTTTTTCGGAGGTCGACCATTGGTCCAGGGCGTCTGGTTCTGCGGACAGCATCTCCAGGATCACCTGCCTGACAACTTTTTGAACCGTCTCGCGAATATCTTCCACTGCGCGCCTACTCCCCGGGTGTCAATACCCGCTGGTGACCACCATATAGCAAATGATCGATAACCCCGACGATGATCGCTTCGCAGGGCAATGAACTGTTGTCCATAACCTGACGTGCGCTCTTTCCTTCCTCGACTACCAGGACATAGTCTCCAACGCCGGCCTGGGCGGCGTCGATGGCCACGAAAGCGTCCCCGCCAGCCGCACCCTCGCAATCGACGGGTTTCACGAGCATGAGCTTGGCGCCCTCGTGATCACGGTGCTTTACCGTCGATACTATAGAGCCTATGACGCGGGCGATTTTCAAGCTCGCCTCCTGCCCCCGCCGCCCGCGCCTCTTCTCCCGATTCCCGCAATCATCGGTTCGATCGAATCGTGGGGCCTGGGGATCACGTGGGAGGCAAGCAACTGCCCGACCTTGCCAGCCGCATCGCTCCCGGCCTCGACCGCCGAGCGAACCGCCCCGACGTCCCCGGTCACAAAAACCGTGACCAGTCCGCCACCCACACGGTCTTTACCCACCAGTTCCACGGCCGCCGTCTTGACCATACTGTCGGCGGCCTCTACCGCCGCGACCATCCCGCGAGTTTCAACCATTCCAAGAGCTTGCATGCTTTGAAGACCTCCCTCTCTCTCACACCGACGCCCTTACCAGGCGCTTCACATCAGACTGGCCACCAGATCCGGGTGGGGGGCCGGTATTACCGTCGTTCCAAGCAGCAGACCCTGCTGCCTGGCCACCATCACTGCCGCCTTGATCGCCGCCTCGACCGCCGCGACCTCGCCTGTCAGCAACACGTATCCCTTGCCGCCCAGAGCCCGTCCGAGCCGGATTTCGAGCAGATCGACTCTGGCGCTCTTCACTGCCTGGTCGCCGGCGATAATCGAAGATGCAAGTGAGAAGGTCTCGATCATTCCCACGGCAGCCACCTCGTCCGGAAGCGTAGTGGCGGTGAAAGCCTTCAGAACCTGGGGATGAACGTTGGGAATGACGATCTCGTCGATCAGCGTATCGGCGGCTGACCTGCGACCTGCGCCTACGGCCGAGTTCACCTCCGCGACTGCCCCGCCGATGATGATCAGGTACTTGCCGGGACAAACGGGGCTGGAGAACAGTAATTTGACCGCGGCGGCCTTGCACATGGCATCGGCGGCACGGATGCCCGATGTTACACTGCTGGTTTCGAGACAACCCACCGCCATGGTTCCGCCACCATTTTTCTCTGGATCCTTCGCCTTGCTCTTCTCCACTGAATCACTCCACTTCGATTGTTACCCGCCCATCTTCCACCTGGCTGACCACACCAGTCAGCCCGGCGTGTACCCTGGCCCCCAATGCGCCGTCCGGGATCTCTCCCAGCAAATCACCTTGCGAGACCTTCTGGCCGGCCTGGACGACCGGTCGCGCCGGAGCACCGACGTGCTGGCTGAGCGGGACGAACAGCTTCTGGGGTTTGACATCGAAAGACCGCAAAGGTGCCGGCAGATCGTATTCCGCCACTCCCAGCCGGGCAATCAAGCGCCTGGATGGCACGCGCCGCAAGTGCTCATCGCTCCTCGGCACGGGCTGCGGTTCGGCCTTCGGACGCTCTAACCCTGCACCCGACAGCCTTTGTTTCATCTCGCGGTTGATTGCACAAGGATCCAGGTTCATGACGCACCCGTAAACTGCACACAGGCCACACTCCGAGCATAGGTACGCCCCCGTGAAGGCGTCATCGTCTTCGGCCACACCGGCTGCGAGGTTGCGCATCAACCGATCGGGGAACAACCTGTGCCCCAGCAGGTTGCGGGGGCAGATCTCGGTACACAGCATGCATTTAAGACAGGCCGAGCGGGTGAGGTGTATCTGGCGCCGTGCATCACGCTCGCGTCTCAATACAACTGGATGCCCGGAAGGAAGGACCAAGAGCATGCTCATCGTCTTGGTCACCGGTTGCAGGGGATCGGAAAGCAGGCTCCCCATCATCGGTCCGCCGGCAATTATCCGTGTGTCCGGGACAATGCTGCCACCGACCGCGGCGATCAGCTCCGAAGCCGGTGTACCGATCGGAACCTTGAAGCTGGAGGGCTCTTTTACATCCCCGCCGACCGTCACGTGACGATGCGTAACCGGCCTGCCGCTATCTACCGCCTGTGCCACGTCGATCAGTGTAGATACGTTGCTGACAACGGCTCCCACGTCGAGAGGCAGGCCGAACTCTGGAATCACCTTCCCCAGCACCTCCCTGACCAGGACGAACTCGTCGCCGGCCGGATAAAAATCATCCAGGATGTGAATCTCTGTCCGCTTACCAGCGTTACCCAGGCGCAAGGCCTCTTGCAGGGCCTCAATGGCGGGCGTGTATTTCTTCTTCAGCGCAATCACGCCCCTGGACGCCCCCGTCGTCTGCATGGCTATCTCGAGCCCGCGCAGAAGATCGCGTGGTTTGGTCGCCATCAACTGCTGATCGACGCGTACCAGAGGCTCGCACTCGGCCCCGTTTGCGATTACAACGTCGACCCGGGCATCGTATTTCACATGGGTCGGGAAGCCGCCCCCGCCGGCACCCACCACTCCAGCGCTACGGATCTTGTCCCGGTTCTGGCTGCCGCTGTTTTTTTCCAAATCCGCCTTGCCTCTCAGACTATCCTGAACGCTCCGGCCAGCACGCAGCGCCGCTGACGGGTGAACGTGCGGGCCGATGTCAGGCCCTCACCGGTCGGGCCGGCAATGCTCAGTGTGGTAAAACCCTCACCGCCGAACCCAAGCCCTGCATAGGAGGGAGCGTTTTTGACGAAAATGGTCGTTTCGATAACACGAGCCACGCGGCTCATGTTGCTGACGCTCTCGGAATGCATCATCGCCGAGTGCTTGTTTCCGTGCTCGGCCTCCTTGGCCTTGGTCAGTGCCTCGTTCAGGTCTGCCACGGCTACTATGGGCAGGATCGGCATCAGCATCTCCGCCTGCACCAGGGGATGCTCGAAAGGCACCCGGCAGATGGCCAGGCGGGCTTCGGCACCGGCGCTGATACCGGCTAGCTCGAGAAGGACACTCGCATTCTTGCCCACGTACTTCCTGTTGGGACGCGGATAGGGCTCGCCGGGCTCCACCAGTTCGGCGGTCAACTTGTCCAGCCGCTCACCCTCGACCAGGCGTGCTCCGTACTGAATCATTTCGTCGACAAGACGATCGGCGATGTTCTCGTACGCGAAGACCTCTTTTTCGGCAGTACACAGGATATTGTTATCGAAGGACGCCCCATCGACTATGTGCCTGGCCGCCTTACGGATATCAGCCGTGTCATCGACTATGACCGGCGGGTTGCCGGGTCCGGCGGCGACAGTCCTCTTGCCACAGGTCATTGCCAGCTCCACTACCGCGCCGCCTCCGGTGACCAGCAGCATCTTTATTCCGGGGTGCTTCATGATCGCCTTGGATGAGTCCAGGCTCGGCTCGGCAATCGAACACAGCAAGGTATCCGGGCCGCCGGCCTTTCTTATGGCCCTGTTCAGAATAGCAACCATCTCATTGCTGACTCCTTTGGCCACCGGGTGAGGATTGAACACCGTCGCGTTGCCGGCAGACACCATGGAGATGCCGTTGTTCACTATCGTCGCCACCGGATTGGTGCATGGTGTTATCGCCCCCACGACGCCGAAGGGTGCCGGTTCCACCAGGGTCAAGCCATCGTCACCGGTGTAGCAAAGAGGTTCCAGATCCTCGGGCCCGGGCGTCTTGTTGGCGGCCAGGAGATTTTTCTGGATCTTGTGCTCTGCCCGCCCAAAGCTGGATTCGGCAACGGCCTGTTTTGCAAGGCGCTCGGCCTCGGCCACCGCCGCCTCCCGCATGGCCGCCACGAAAATCTTGCGCCTGTACAAGGAGACTTCGGAAAAGGCCACGTACGATTTCTGGGCTGCCGCAATGGCCTCGTCCATTGAGGAGAAGACTCCGTCGGTTGGATTCGCAACCCCGGCACCGGTCTGCATAACGGCCGAGCCAACCGAGTTGCCTTTCGCTTGTGTCGGCACGTTTGCCGATGGATCGGCTGCTCCGTTGTTCTTCACCCGGCGAACGACCTCTTCGACCAGGCGCTCGATTTCCTTTTCGTTTATCGATACGGGCATGGGACTTCCTTCCTCGACCCTTGGCGTCAGGCGGGCTCAGATCATGATTTCCTGAACGTCTGACGACCATTTACGTCTATGGTGTCCACTATGGCCATGATAGTTGCATCCACCGGGGCATCCTTGGTAGACGCTGTCAGGCGTGACGACGATCCCTGGACCACGAGAACCAGCTCATCCTCACCGGCTCCAACCGAATCGACGGCCACCAGTGGTTTACCATGGCTTGCGTTTTTCTCGAAATCCACTGGTTCAACGATCAGCAGTTTCGCACCGGTCAACTTCTCGTCCTTGCGGGTACTGACCACATTGCCGACAACACGAGCAAGAAACATGTCAATCCATCCTTTCGGTTTGCGCCCTTGATGGGACGCAGGACCGCCTGCCGGAAATCACTTGCCGACCAGCTCTATTCCCAGCTCAGCAGCCCGGCTGGCCGCCAGGGGTGTGACCACTGTCCGGCTCGATAGCGTCAACTTCCTTTCACCTTCTGCCGCCAGGCGTTCTACATCCTCTTCCGTCAATAAATCACCAACCGTGCGTGTCAGGGTACTGGCACCGGCCCGCAACCGCGATATCAGGTTCCAGACTTCTTCCGTGTCAATCAGCACCAGGTCATTCCTCTCGAGATCCCGCAACAGGCTCTCGGCTTCCACCGCGGCCCTGCCCTGTCCCGCACCGGCCCTTGGCTTCAGATCGTCTGCGATCACGGCCACCTGCTTGTTGTGCAGGATCGCCTGGCTGACCAGACGTACGAACGGTGAACCATCACGTAATTCGCAGAGTGCACGGGCCGATTCAAAACCGATCGAGCCCACCAGTACCAGGTTCTTCTGATCGATGCCGGCCAGCTCAGCGCACAGGTCGACCTCGTCAAATGTACATAATTCGCGCCCCAGCTTGCCGCGCAATCCGCTGGCATCCAGGTCGCGCGCAACCGCGGGTGACACTATCGCGCGCAAATCAACCCCGCTCGCCACCCATTTGCCCACCCGGGATGCCAGGCGCTCTATCCCTGCCGTTGAATCTGGCAGAAGAAGAAGCAGTTTAATGGACCCGGATCCGGCTTCCTCGCCTCCTTCGCCCAACCGGGCCAGGACCCTCTGAGCAATTACCCGGATCAGATCTTCGATTTCCTTGTCGTCGATCATCGGGCCTCACGAGACGGGTTCTTCAAAGTATGGTCTTTCCATCGGCAGTGAAATCACAGTATGGACGCGACTGGCCGCCCTGCACCGAGTCGCTGATCAGGCAGCCCTCACGTCCGCAAAGGTCCGTGCACAGGTTGGGTACAACCTCTACCAACTGGCCCTCGCGGATGCCTGCCGCATTGCCCTCGTCGGTATCGAGGTGAAGCTCGGTACGGTAGTCGTTACTGACGCGCACAACGACCTCATCGAATATCAGACTGCGCGGACCGGGAAAGTGCACATACACCTTCTGCCCATGCTCGACACCCAGTCTGCGCGCGTCTTCGGGAGTGGCATGAATGTGCCGCACCGCGCATACGCAACCCTTGCCCAGCTTGACGGCACCCTTGGGTCCAATGATATGGGCACCCGGGGTCCCTTCAAGATCGCCCGACAACCTGACTGGAATACCAATGCCCAGAACGAATCCGTCGGTAACCGACAGCTCCACCTGGGTATCGCCGCGCGGCGGTCCGAGCACCCTGACACCAGGAATGGAACGCCTGGGGCCGACAACCTCGACCGTTTCCCTGGCTGCATACTGGCCGGGCTGGGACAAATCGGACATTGGTGTCAACTGGTACCCTGGCCCGAAGAGCTCTTCTACGTGCCCTGGCGACAGGTGCACATGCCGGGCTGACAAGGCCACGGGAATAGAACGTTCTTCCGGTGACATGTTACTCCCCGGAGTCGGCCGTCGGCCACGGCCGCAGAGGCATTCCGGTCATTTCCCGCTCTCTAGGGACTGACGGCCTGCATGAGCTTCCCGACAGAAGCCGCCTGCTGCGGGCACTTCTGGGCAAACTCGGTGACTGCCTTCTGCATTTCTGCCATGGCCGGCACCATTAGGGCCGTGACCTGCTGCCCCA
>Ga0180432_10007352_pt1 | contig 14025 bp, 19 predicted proteins | sample SS_ome_10_FD_132414 | JGI IMG/M metagenome (GOLD analysis project Ga0180432, IMG submission 132414) | Hypersaline lake sediment archaeal communities from the Salton Sea, California, USA - SS_1_MS_2 metaG | ecosystem: Environmental > Aquatic > Non-marine Saline and Alkaline > Hypersaline >...
CAAATTCATTAATAGAAACAATATCCAATCGCCAGAATAAACAGTTATCATCTAAAAAAAATGGTGGGGCATTCATTTATTTAAAATCACCAACTAAAGATGACATCCTAGACCATATAGAACCTATCCACCCAGAAAAAACAATTTATTTTCTTTTTAGAACCAATTACCTGGCTGATATGTGGTGCAAGGAGGTTTTACTTCCATTTGGAATACCATATAAAAAACTCAAACCTGGGATAAGAATTCCGGATCCATGGTCAAAAAAAGTAATCGCATTAAGAAATTTATTTGTAAAGCTTAAGGGAAATATTTCTATAAATAAGTTTGAATTAAAAACCTTGATAAAAATATTGCCTTCATGTTCTAGGGGCCGATTAGATTCCTATGTCAGATGGGGTAAGAAAAGATCCTTTGATGAAGATACAAATAATGAATTTACTTTAAGAAAAATATTAACTTATTATTTGACCAAAATTCCAACATTCAATTCAAATATAGTTCAGAGAGAATTCAACGATGTTCAAAGGGTAACCTTCAACCAAAATCTTTCAAGTAAATATTCTCTATTTAATCCATATAATATAAGAGTTGGCACCCTTCATAGCGCCAAGGGCCTTGAGGCTGATGTAGTATTTGTTTTCAATAATCATGGTCAGAAAACAGAGCAGTCTTTAATAGAACATGGACAACATGCTAGAGATTGCGAAACAAGATTGTATTATGTAGGAATAACCAGGGCAAAAGAAACATGTTTCCTTGTTGATGACTTTTTCAATAAATATGTCTTCGGAATGGAGGAAATTAATCGTAAAAATTTATGACACACTTATGACACACACTATACACACTAAGCCGGTATAGCTCAACCTGGTTAGAGCGCTCCCCCTGTAAGGGAATGGTCATGGGTTCAAATCCCGTTATCGGCTTTAGAAAATTGGAGATATAATTATGGATGAAAAGGAAATTAATGAATTAGGCTACGAAACAGTAGCCAGTAATTTGTACAAAAAAGATAATGTTCTTTTTGTGCAACATGCAGGTGAGATCAAAGAAGCAACAAAATTAACAGATGAACAGTTAAAGCACATTACCAGTATGAAAGCCTACAAAAAGGCATTATCAGACCTGGGCCAGAAAGACCAAGACAAAGAAGTAAAAACAACATCAAATAAACCAGTAAAAATAGAGAAGAGTCAAATCACTGGATCCTCTATTCCATTAGAGATTGTAAGCCCCAAGGTCGATGTTGATCAAGCTGTAGACGTTTTTAACAAATTCACAGAATTTAAGCAGAAATTGTTATCAGCTGATGATTTTCTTTATATCGGCAAGGATGGAAAACCAACAGTTAAAAGCAAAGCAGCTGCTGAGTACATTAAAAAAAGTGGATGGCGTAAGTTTTCAACCGTGTTTAATTTAGATTGCCAGATACTTAGTAAAAGCAGAGAAGAACATGAGGATCCTGAGGGCCTTTATTATGTGTGGACTTATGCTGTGAGGGTTACGGCCCCTAATGGCCGTTTTCAGGATTCAGAAGGTGCAGCTACAAGCAGAGACCCATTTTTCACTAAAGGAGGTAAGCAATTACCTGAAGAGAAAGATATCATGTTGAAGGCCCAAACAGTCGCTTTCAACCGTGCTATTTCAGATCTGATCGGAGGAGGAGCCAAGACCGCTGAAGAGCTTAACACATGATTATTAGAGTCTGTTATGAGCAAAAGAGATGAAAAAGGCCGATTTAAAAAAGGAGTTGATCAAAGGTACTATATGAATGACCATGGAGGCCATACTAAGAAATTACAGGATATAATGAAAAAGAGAAAAAGGAAAAAATCAGCATGAAATCTATACACTTTTTAACATTAAAAAATGTATTTGCTCCTTTAGAATATTGTATAGGATTTGATTTTAAATGAGAAAAAAATACAATAAATTTGATGTTTCAAAAATCAACAATAAAACCATAGAGATAGCTTTGAATCTGAAAAATGATTTATCGGAAACAAAGGATTTAAAAGCTGCATTTTTAAAAAATTCTGATGTTCATATACCTAAGAATCAAGAAAAACTACTTGAATATCTATCAGTAAAATATCTAAGTCTCATTCCAGAAGATGGTGTACCTATATTGAGACAGGCACTACAACAACAATATTCTATTGAAGATGAATTTAAACTTTGTCGTTATTGTAATAAACCATTTAGATTTGAAAGGTCAAATAGTGTTTTCTGTTCAAATCGATGCCGGCAAAGATTTAATCGCAGCAAGAGGGTTTAATTAATGATGTCGGTTGTAACGCTAAGGCGATTTTTCCCAGGAGAGAAAAACCTCCAAATTTTGATTTCTGGCACATTACCATTCGTGAAGTTGTTTTGCGCTCTAAGGGCCGTTAAAATTAATATTTCGAAATTTTTATTTTTATTATTTCACTCTCCTCCAACTGTGGGGACAAAACAAAAAAGAAGAGATGATCCAACGTCATCTCTTCTTAAAAACAAATAGTTGATCAATATGACTCCATTGGATAAAACAATAAAAGTAAATCATTCGACCTGGGCTAGTTTACAGGATTTGAAATCATTATTCATTGACACAGATCAGGAAGTCACTTACGATTTTATTTTACAAAAACTTATCCAGGAGCATGGTAAATCCATAGATCCCTTTATACAAAAAACAGAGAGAGAAAAACTTCTTGCCAACTATATTGAAAGTTCTATGTTTGACGAACTTCAAGAAAAATATGAAAAACTCCAAGGTAAACTATCAACAATCAATAAGGAGCATGAAAAAGAATTAAATATCTTTAAGGATGAAAATCAACAGTTGAAATCCAACATAACTGAGCATGTCGATATTACTGGGCAATTAAGGAAATCATTATCAGACTCTAAAAGAAAATTAGATTCTACGCTTTCTGAAAAACAGAATATCGAATCAAAGCTTAATAACGTTGAATCACAGTATAATGAATTAAAGAATTTATCTAGCCAACTGAAGGATGCCTATGAAGATCTTAGGAATAATTCTATAACTGAAGATGACCTTAAATTATTGTTGCTTATTCGATCTCTTTTAGCGATGAATAGAAGAGAATCGTTAAATGCAAAAGCCATTACTAAAGAAATATTCAGGAAATCATCTATCCCCTATTGCACAGTTGAAATGGTATCAAGAGCTTTGAAGATGGCGCATCTTTTTTCAATTGAAAAGGAACTAATCGATGGTGAATTTCTTTACTATTTGAAAGCGTAGTCTTTGCATTTGATTTTGTTACTTTTCAGCATGAGGGTACACTAACCCCAATAATTGAGGTTAACTACATCTGATTTAACATAACCATTTTATTTAATGAGGATATACTAAACCTGTTGAAGTGGTTATACTATATCTAATAAATTCATGATCCAATTGTTGGACATGGTATACTGTATCTAAAAAAGCGGGTATACTAAATCGGTTGGCTGATAATTAACAAGTTTTATATTTAATGTTAATGATTCTAAATCTTGAGGAGAGAATTTAATAGAGTTAGTTTGAAAAAAAGGCTAGTTCCCCTTTCCATTTCTCTCCTTAATGAAGATAGAACAACAATTTTTTCGATAGTTTAAGAAGAGAGCATACAAACTCAGTAATTTGTTTACTATTATAATAGATAAACAAATAAACATTATAGTAATATGATGAAATATGTTAAATTAGATCATAAACCCCCAGGATATTTTCCCAGGAGCAATTAACTGTTTTAATTATTTTTCCATGTGTGTTTCATTTTGGTATATTATTAATGTATGTAAGTAACAACAAAAAAGTGATTAGCTTAAGAGAGAGACGCAAAAAGTCGTATGACATATTATCTAATATAGATAACAACAGAGTAAGGCCCTTATGTTATTTTATTTACCTGGTGATCCTTACCGGAAGCCCCCTACGCAATAGGTAACTAATTGTTTTTTGTTTTCTTCAAGTAAATTTCTTTTGAAGTTACCAATAATCTTTTAATTTTCTTGAAGCAAAAGCATGAATGTATGTAACTAACTAACCCTCCCTGTTGTTTAAGAGAGAGAAGTCATAATGACATAAGTTTTTTAAAGATACACTAGACGTCTAGACTATCTGACAAATATAACTATAGAAAATAAACCTTCAGGATCCAGGGCCCTTTATTGATTGAATGAATGATAGGTTGATCAATATTTGATTCAAATAAATTTAATGTGTTGCTCTTTAGAATATTCCTAAGTATAAAACTAAACTTCACTTGAGAACATAACTATTTGTTTCTATCGGCTCCTGGAATTTTAATTTTTTCTTCTGTTGTTTTTCTCAATAGGAATCTTTATAAAATAATAGACTATTAATAGTCTACAAATAGACTATTGAATCAGGAGTCAGCGATATGACAGTGATTAAAACTAAGGGCCGTTTAATATTAAAAGAGATCCAATTTAACCAGGTATATGAAAGAAAGGCAGCAAAGAACAATGATACAAGCTGCAAGGTTACATTACCCAGGGAGCTTGAAGGAAAAACTGTTTATGTAATAGTTAAACCTGAAGATTAATTTCTTCAGATAAATAATGTTTGAAAAATCGGAAGGGGAGATTACTCTCTAATGATTATCAGCCTGGTCTTCCCTTTCCCCTTTCCTAAATTGGTGAGAATATGAAAAAATCAAATAAAAAAGCTATTGTTCTAATTGTAGCGACTGTTCTTCTCTTGCTTACTGTTTTATCTGGATGTAATAAATACGCATCAGATGGCCTTCCATTTCCAGAAGAAAGCAGAGAAAGTCGTTTAAAAAATGTCCCAATAATAAGTAATCAATTGATAGGAACTTGGCAGGGAATTGCAAATGAAAAAATTGCCCATCTAAAATTTTTTTCAGAAATAGTTTCAGAATCTAACATGAGACGAACTGGTTATTGGAAAACTTATTCCAACGAAAGAATATATTTTAACTGGTTTGTAAGTATACACCATGGAGATAATTATGAAATCGTACTTGAGTTTGAAGATCCCCCTATCTCCAAATATGAAAGTGATTCTATCACAGTAAATTCGGTTACAGATAATAAGTTGGATTGTCGGATTAGCCCATATGCTTATTGTTATGCTTTTAATTATAATGAACCTCAAGACTTTAGTGATTTTATAGAAATAACGTTTACAAAGGAATAGTTATTTTATGGAAAATGAAGGGCACTCTTTCAGATCCATACTTAGAAATGATTATGCTATATTGGGAGTATTAGCTTTTTTATTACCTGTTATAGCTGCATTTACCATTGTTGGTTTGATACAACTTCTTGTTGTTAATGGAATTGTTTTACCGGGTCCTATATCTGAGCCGGTTTTTGGTGTATGGATTGTTTTTGTCGGAACTCTGATCGCAGTCTGTTTACTGATGAAACAATTTTTTATATTATTCATTGCCGGATTGCTTTCTTTCTGTGGCACTGTTTTAATTTGGGTAATGTATGTACTTTAGTGGCACTTGGTCTTTACATCTTTGTTTTTTTATAATTATAAACTTGAAAGTTGCTGCAGGAGCTGCAGCTGATCAATTGGCCAATGATGTTTTCTTCAAGAAAAATTATTTTCTTTTTTCAATTTTCAAACACTTTTTTAATTATCTATTTTTTAATATAAATTAAACTCTGAGTTGAAATCTAATTTAAAGTTACAAATCTTTTAGAAATAGATTAGAAAACATAACATTGTTTTTATCCTGGTTGACGGGATCTTAAAAATTATTTATCTATCCAGTTGCCTTCAATTATTTTGGCGCTAAAATGTTTATTTGCGGTTGCGTAACCATCATTGCACCAGGTTTTAAAATCCTGGTATTCTTTTGAGTCTTGATTATCCATAAATACACTGTTAAACATTTTTCTGCTTATTTCATGCTGCAATATTGTTTTATCAGTGTTTGGGATTGTAAGAATTATCCTGGCCTGGAAAAAATAATGTTGTAAATTTTCCCTCATTACACAGATCCTTAATTTATCAACATCAAGATTTTGTTTCTCCATCTGTTGTTTAAAATCCTCAATTCTAATAATGTTATCTATCATATTTCACTCCTTATTCAGTTTAAACAATAATTCAACTATCTTAGTGTAGAACTCAATCGATGCGGTCATGTTATTACACCTGGTCAAAAATAAAAAAAGAAAAAAGGGTTAATTAAACTCTTCATATCTGCAATAACCGATGATCAATAGGTTCTCTTTTCTTTTAATGGCAACAGCATTGAAATTGACTCTCTGTTCAACATCTACAGGGCTTATTTGATCTAGCATCGTATCTTCTAAACTGTTACCTATAGCCTTAGCTATTTCATGGTAATCCATGTTTTCACCAAGTTTTACAATTTTCAGAAGCTTAGGTTGAAATGCATCATCTGTTTTGTTAATGGTGTTGATTTCATCAGATGTGTATTTTCCGATTTCCAGATGATCTTCAACTTTTTTCATGTAAACCTTGTCGTCTTTTTTTAGATCCAGTTTTCTAAGCCAGGATTCAGTCAGTACATCACCAATTAACTCAGGTTTTTCAATTACAAACTCTTCATTTTTTTCTACCATATTTCAAATCCTCCTATCTAAAAAATTCAATCCTTGCAAATCCTATTTCAAGGTGATTATCAACTCTGCGAACATAGTAAGCATTTGATTTCTTTTGTATCTCTGAGCCTTCTAAAGACTCATTTAAATCAATAAGCCGATGTTCACTCAATTCTTCTCCCAGATAATCACTATCTTGTGTCAATAGGGGCTCATTATCGGAATCATCAATGAATGTTTTACGAAATTCATCTGATTCTTTCGCTTGCTCTGTTGGACTTTTCTCACTTTCTTCTTTTACTACTAAAATTTCCTCATTTTCTTTGGTCATTTTTCTTTTGTTCCTCCTGCTAAGCTTATGGTCTCAGCAAAAGTAAATTGAAAATCTAGTATATAACATTATGCATATTAAGGTATATACAATAATAAGTATTAAATAGAAATAGTATATATCGATGTATGTATGAAAGTAGACATGGCAACACATAAAAGGATAAGCATAACATTGCATCCTGAGGATATTGGTAAGCTAGATAACATCGCTAAAAAAAGAAAACATTCCAGATCTGGAATGATTGCACGATTAATCCAGGAATATGAAGAAAAGAAATAAGAAGGGTTATTTTTGATAGAGTCTAGTATACCTATTAATTTCACTGTTGCTAAACTGGAAAAACCTCTTCAAGAAAAAAAAGTAACCGCAACCATCAGAGGAGCAACATATATCAATCGATTCAGATTAAGACCTGGTAAGAAGATCGAAGTAAAATTCCATCGTAAGAGAATAGGTTTTGCAGTTGTCAAAGATATTCATTCAATTTATTACAAGGATCTCTTTAAACCTGAGATAATCAGAAAAGAGGGTTTTGAGTCGGCTGAGGATCTAATCAATGCGTTAAAACCATTTTGGAAGTACCACTGGGGCCAGGTCAAAGAGGGTAAGGTAAAATTGCCTTTGATTGAATTTGAATGGTTGTAGGGGCATAATTAAATCAAAGCCACCTATAATTTTGTAACAAAAACGTCTAACGTTACACTTTTTTGGTACCAAAAATCATATATTCAGATTACTCTCCTTAAACAAACTTGCTTAAAGGTGCATTTTTCAACCAAAACCCCCCTATTGACAGGGTAAAAGTCGTATAATTCGACATTATTACTTCAGGTATTCCAGGAGGGCAATAGAAGAACTATTGAATTAACCTGGTTTTCATTGGATCTATTTTAATTTCAAAATTTTTCATTATTAAGTTAGACATCTACTCTCACTCTCGCAGTATGTTGTTTTAAAAAAACGGAAAATACGGAAATTATAAAATTCCTTTTTTAATTGACCTGGTGCTTTGTTAATTCAATTTCATAAACACAGAGCTGCAATACTGCAATTTACTATGTACTTTGAAGTATATACTCTGTAATATTGACCTGGAAACTCAGTGTTGTTATTATGTACAAATTCAAATAAATAATATGCTCTTGAAGAGATAGTTGCAGCTGCAAAAACTGGATCCATGCATGGCCATTGATGTTTTATGTCATTTTGTACAAAAAACTATAGAACCTGAATCTAAGCTTAGTTTAATGAAATTCCCATAAAATCTTGATTTTACAGAAGAGTATTTTTATTCATGGCTTATATAAAAAAAGCCTAAGGTCAAAACCCATTAAGGTCAAGGGTTTATCATTCATCTAATATTGAGTTTATTTCGTTAATCGCCGAAAATTGAATAAATTGAAAATTGAGGCAACTAATCAATTTAATAATTATTTGAAATGAAATCATGTTATACATTGACAAAAAATTAATGTTGAATTTTGTCTTTTAACCGTGCTAAAGCTTGACCGCTCATAGTATTTAAAACTTTCACTTTTGGTTTATTTGAATCTAAAAACACCTTAAACTTGTCTGTAAATCGGAACTTGACGACATATATTTCTTCTATATTTGGTAGTAACTACCGATTTATAGACAATTATAAATACTTTGTCGACTATTGCAAATTGGGGATAAAATGGTTGATTACAAAAAAATAACCGTTGAAAAATTTCTGCAAGATAATAAAATTGATGGTAAGCAGAAGATAAAAAATGCAGATCATTTCAAAACTATAAAGAATTATTTTTCAATACGAAAAGAAGTTGATGGGGTTACATACAATACTCTAGCAACCGACATGAACGCTTTAACTCATTTAAGCGATTTCCTCAAAGATAAAAAGTTTTCACAAGCAACTAAAGAAGATCTGAGATCATATATCCAGTATCTAAAAAATTCAGTTGGATTATCAGATGAAAGCGCTAATTTTTACGGTACAAGGATTAAGAGATTTTACAAATATGTTTCTAATCCAAAAATTTATGAAAATGGTAGACAGGAGCAAAAGAATATAGAATATCCTGATTGTGTCAAATGGATTTCAACATCGATTTATGATAAAAATGAAATGCCCCTGGAAAATCTATTGAGCGATGATCAGATCGCTAAAATGCTTGAGGTCTCAAATATACGTGAACAGGCATTGATAGTTACATTACTTGATGGTGGTCTTCGTGAAGGGGAGGCCATGAGTCTAAAGGTTAAATCCGTTGATTTTGAGAAAAAACTGGGGGCCTTCTGGATATTGCCTAAAAAACGTGGTAAAAGTAACGGTAGTCTAAAAACTGGCAGCAGAAGAGTACAAAGCTTTCTCATTCCTTCAACCACTGCAATAATGAAGGAATATCTTAACAATTATCATAAATTCAGGAATAATCCCGATGCACCTCTATTTTATAGCGAAAAACCTGGAAGTCTAGGTAATCCATTGACAGCTAAGGGATTGTATCTCTTGATTGTCAATGTGTGTAAACTTGCAGGAATCAAAGATCATATTCACCCCCATATCTTAAGACATAACTCTGCTACACGTTGTGTAAAGGCCGGATTTAATGAAAATGAACTGAGAACTAGATTTGGTTGGAGCAGATCCAGTACAATGCCCTCAAGATATGTTCATCTAGCAGATGAAGATCTAACTGAAAAGATATACAAATTAAAGGGATTGAAAAAAGATGAAATCGTAAAAAGTGAGAAATTATCGCCATGGATCTGCCCTAATTGTCAACATGAAAACATTCCTAGTAATATTGTATGTGGTCGATGTGGATTAAAGCATAACATAACTAAAGAAGATCTAGGTATTGATGCAACCACAACAGGTATAGCAACTCAAGAGATGCTTAAAAGTCTTGGATTAAAAGATAAAGATGCTTTCATCGATTTATTAGCAGATGCTATAGAAAAACGTATAAAATCAAAAGAAAAATAATTAATTTCTTTAAAAATAGCTCACTAATTCATTTCTTTTGTATTCGCTATATCTTGAATAAGCTATCCCATTTGGAAATAAATTATATTCCTCTTCAAGATATTGATAGGCCCAATGTATGATCTGTTCTATATCTTGAGGAGAAAAGAAATAGTCCTTTTTAAACCAGGTTTCACTCCAAATCTTAGTAAATTCCTTTAAAAACAATTTATAATTTTTATTATTTGTTTGTTTTAATTTCTGTAAGTACCCTTCGAATTCCCTTATTGGAGCTCCATAAGCATATGAAAAATACTCCTCTTCTGTTGGAGGTTTTTTTCTTTTAAAAGAATTCCCCACAGGAACGAATAAAACTGTGTACATAAATAAGAACTGGTGCATATTCTCCTTAAAAGCTTTTTTAATTTTTTTATTTTTCACTTCATTACAAAAATTCTCAATTCTTTCAATCCAGATATTATTTAATTTTTTAAATTTTAGCTCTTCTATAAGTCTTAGTTTCTCTTCAATTTGTCCGATACTCTTTTTAATTAGTGATTTTTCATCATCATTAAATTTGTTGAATAGATCTTTAGACAGACCATATAAAATGTTTTTGCTTAGGCTATTATCGATGGGAAAAGAAGTTATATTATTACAATTATAAGAATCTAGTACCTCTTTATTCTGTATTTTTAAACCAGTATTAAAAAAAACATCATTGATAAAATATTTCTTATCTTTTTTATAGATTGCATTAATATTTTTTAAACGATTTAAAAAACCTAAGATATTGTTACGTATATTTTCTGCTTTTTCTGTTCTTGTTGATAATTTCCGGGCTTTATTAGATTTGGTTTTTTTCCGTGAAATTGATTTAATAGAATATCTTTTAAATTTGTTTTGTTTGATGAGATTTTGGATGATATCATCTAGATATTTTTGTCTATAAGTAGTGTTTAGAAAATGTTCTTCTATTAGAGAATATTGAATTTCCTTTAAAGTTAATCCATCATCTTTACGATCTATTAATAGGTGCAAAATACTCCTGTATGGTTCGTTATGGAAAACTTTTTCTGGTAATATTACAGCAGGCATTTTCTATCAACATCAATTTTTATAAATTAATAATAAATGTATAAATTTAGAGATATTTATAACTATTGTTTTTAATATAGTATCTGAAAAAATGCCAATTAAAAGTGTAAGAAAAATCATCAGAATTGGAGATTCAAGTCTGGCAGTAATACTACCTATTTCTTGGCTAAGATACCATAATTTGTGTTATGGCGATAAATTGGAAATTGTAGCAAATGGTTCTATTGAAATTAAACCAATTGAAAAGGAAAATCTAAAGGGTGCAAGTGATGAATAATGCAGCCCTTCAATTTTGCAAGAAGTTTGGTTTAAATCCGGAGGATAAAGATAAAATTATTGAAAAAATGATTTTGGAATTAAATAAGTTAATTTAAATATTAATCAGAAAAGGTAAGGAGAGAAGAACTCATGCCATCAATTGAGAGTGAGATATACGAGATAAAAATCCTAATTTCGAACATTGAAAACACCCTGAAAGTGGTAACTGCTGCTCTTGCAAGAATAAAAAATAAAGGATTCTAAGGAGCAGGCCCATGACTGTGAATGTGTTTTCAAAATTTTTGGGTAAGAAAGTTGACTTAGGAATACCTAATTATAACAGATCGGATAGGCTCTTTTGGTTAACTGGACGTTTAATAGAAGTTGACAATGATTTTTTAATTTTGAAGATCAACAATGGCGTTAGAAAAATTCCAATTGATGATGTTCGGGAAATATCTTTAAGCAGGAGGGAGCAATGACAGAGGATAAAAACAATATAAAACACCCAATGGATGCAAAAACAGAGGAAACAAAAGCACAGCTAGAAATGGAAAAGCAGCAAGAAATTAGAAAGGCAAGAATTAACAAATTTAGGAAGAGAATTGCAGAAGAAAAACAGGTAGACGAAGACGATCCATTATTTAATGAGCTGATATCTGAAAATGATAAAGTAAAACCAGCTTTTGAAATAGCAATTGATAATGAGAGTAAACTAAACATTTGGATCCCAAATGCGAAATCATTTAAGGTTACAGATCAAAAAAATAAAACGGTTTTCCCCTTCACAACATCAAAAGGTACAACATGGTATAGCTCAACCTATTATCGCAATAAACTCATAAAAACAATCAAAGAAAGATACGATTTAAAAAATTCAAAAGCCGAAGATATTATTTTTAATTTATGTGATCTGGCTGGCGAGCATATTCAAAATTTAATTAACAACCCTGTTTTACCAGATGAAATACAAGCTATTTTTGATAATATTGAAAAAGTAAAAGTAACTAGGCAAGATCGTGAAGGCCCCCAAGACTCCAATATCTTTGAAATTTATATTCAGGATGAAATAATTAAATTGACTGACGAACAACTATATAGCGGGGCTAGGGAATTTTGTTTGCAATATTTCAACAGATTCTTTCATAGATTGAGAATTGATCCAGCTGATTGGGGGTTATTCTACGAAAAACTTAAAGAAGAAAAATTAGAAATCGATGAAGAAAAAATGGATTCCACATTAGATAATATAATTGATAAATTGTTGAAATACATACAGTCGAAAAAAGTCAGAAATTGGCTGCCTGTACAAAACCGAAGAGGGCATTTAGATTCGATTTATTACGATTGCAAGAAGAGTATAATCAAAATTTCAGACAAATTCATGAGTAGATTTTTTGAACGTGAAAAAATCTGGAGCCAATATCACATCAGTACCCAAAGTTTGGCAAGTAAATTAAAAGATGAAAAGGTGGAATTTTTGGCTGGTAACGCTACTACGGGAAAAACTACCACTAGTAATAAAGGATCAGTTAAATTTTGGAATTTTTACCCAGATAAACTTGAGATATCGAAAGATGACATTTTAGAGGAGGATGACGAAAAATCAATTGCTAAGGAAAACCTTGATTATTTTGGTGATGGGAATGAATGAATGTAACCTCAATTATATATATACACACGTAAAGAGATATAATATATATATCTTATATAATAAATACTACGCATCTGGGGTTACAAGGTTACACTATACTAGTATATTATATTGTTTTTACTCTAATATTATAATAAATTGTTTTTGTAACCTCAATAATTTTTATTTAAGTTACTGTAACCTGGGGGTAAGTTACAATTACTGAAAAAATAAAGATTTTCGGCGTGCCAGGCGCTGGCAAGACTACACAACTAGGTTACAAACTTATTGAAAAATTGAATAATGGAAATGACATCTTTGATATTTGTTTTTGCACTTTCAGTAAATCACAAGCAAATGATATTAAAGACAGGATCTCACAGAAGGTAAATATTGAAAGAAAGGAATTAAATCATTCATATTTCGGTACCATTCATCATTGTTGTGTCAAACTTTTAGATTGGGATTTGAAAAATAAAAACCCTAGTTTAGCTACAGACCTGGATAAAGCAAAATTCTTATCAAAATGGGGATTTAACTACCCTATAAAATCAGATAACCCTAAAAGTTTACCTGAATCAATATTAACAGATGATGATGTTTCCGAAGCTACCGATGAAGAAAAAATCTTTTCTGTAATAAATTGGTGCAATCAACGTTTAATATCACTTAAAAATTGGAAAAAATCAAATATATCATTTTACAGCATTGATCCAGGGTTAATATATGATATTTGCAAAAGTTGGAATGATTACAAGCACCATAATGACCTGGTTGATTTTGATGATATGCTCCTTGAGATAGTTAAAAATGATTATGTACCATCATGTAAAATATTATTTGTCGATGAATTCCAGGATTTAACTCCATTGCTGCATAAGGTTATTTCCATATGGGGAAAAGATGTTGAAGAAAGTTTTTATGTAGCTGGCGATGACGATCAAACTATCTATACCTGGAGCGGGGCAAATCCAGATTATCTTTTAAATTTTAATGCACAGACACAGATCCTTTCAGAAAGTTTTCGTGTGCCATCTGAGATAATTACAAAAGCAAATTCATTAATAGAAACAATATCCAATCGCCAGAATAAACAGTTATCATCTAAAAAAAATGGTGGGGCATTCATTTATTTAAAATCACCAACTAAAGATGACATCCTAGACCATATAGAAC
>Ga0180432_10007353_pt1 | contig 14024 bp, 13 predicted proteins | sample SS_ome_10_FD_132414 | JGI IMG/M metagenome (GOLD analysis project Ga0180432, IMG submission 132414) | Hypersaline lake sediment archaeal communities from the Salton Sea, California, USA - SS_1_MS_2 metaG | ecosystem: Environmental > Aquatic > Non-marine Saline and Alkaline > Hypersaline >...
GTTTTCCGCAGGGATTAAGATCGCGTGCTTTTGGAACAAGTTCTTTGGTTGGCTCTTCATCCAAACCAGTGAATCCGGTTGAAAGGCCACGCTCGTGCCCGCTTGTTCCGGCCACTGGCTTACGCCACTGTCAGGTCGCGGCGATCATCGCTCTGGAGCGCTTCCCCGGAGTCATGCATCTCCCGGCGGAGTTGCAAGATTCTCTGCTGGCGTCAACATGCGACTTACGGGCGACGGCCGCAGTCGTTTCCCCCGCTGTTAGCCTGGGGTCAATCTCCCACTCCCGCCGCTGCAGCGTCCGCAGCCAGACGGCAAAAGAGCCTCGCTACGACCGTCTCGCAGATCCAATACGCTGAAAAGCAGTCGACGAATGCTAGGTTTCTCCAGCATGTTCTTATGACGCAAATTTGGCTTAAATTTAGGTGATCTTGTCCATTGTCATCAAGGGCCAGCGAGAACACGCCCGTCGTCTCGATGGAGTTGGTGTGATTGGGACATTTCGGCCAATACAAGCCGAAATTGCGTCCCATAATCGCCGCGACCGAGCCCGTCATGGGCTGATTTTGCACTAGGTCCAAGCTTTTCGGTGTCGAGAAGCGGAGTTTCAACAGCCGGCGGTTTGCCAGACGATAAATTCCCGGATTTCTGCCGATTTCCACGCGGCTTTCCGCAGAACTCGCAAGGTCTTTAGCCAGCTTGGTCGAAATCCGACTATACACCCCGGTATCATCGAAGGAATAGGTAAGAAACCGCGACGAAATCTATGCCCTGACTTTTGGAGCGGTGTTTACAGACTTCTCGCCGATTAGTCCTTTGCTGTGTAGAGTCTCCCTCAAGACAATTCGATACAGCATTGCCCGAGCCGCCGGACAGACCACAATTATTGCGTGCAAGTCACTCCAGCGAATGCAAGAGATGGGCTCAGCAGGTTAGCGAATGCATGCAGAAGGATGTCGTTCAAGAACGGGCGAGTACACATGTAGTGGAAACCGCGGGTGGCCTGAACGCCGGGAAAATGAAAATTTCCTGAAACTTATCCCGCGCAGCAAAAGTTATCAGCCTCACTGTCGCGGAGTTTTGTGCGGTTGACGCCAAGCAGCTTCGAGATCTGCCAATTAGAGTGTTTGGACTGATGAAGTGTAACGATTGCGTTGACTTCGGCCATCGTGAGTCGATTCGCCATACCGTGCCTCCTTCAGCTTAGGGCATGCTGAAGGGTACACGACGAATCACAACCTCCTAAATAATGGCCGGTTCCAACGCGCCCCTAGCCGGCTTGTTTTGGGTGCCCGATGAACACATGCCATTTTATGTCGGGACGGGCGAGCTCCCCCAGGCTTTTGAGCCTTGGTTGAAGAAGAACGGGAATCTCCAGTCTGGCTGTTTCTCTGGATCATCCTCCTCAATCAAGTATAGAGCAAATGTTGCCAATTGCGACAGTCTATTGAACAGTCTGCTACCGAGACGCTGCAAACGTCCGAACCGCCAGAGGCGCTACGGCTAACGTTTTCCACCACAACCGCCGCACTATCCTCCCTTGCCAACCCGCCACCGACCATTCTGGACCTCCAGCCAAAACTAACATGATTGGGCTTGGGACCCTAGCGTCCACAGAAGTCGCGATTCGTCGCAATGTTAAGATGTCTTTCCTGCTCAGATGTTCGGATCCTTGCGGGTGACTATGCCAGTCACCGAGATAAGATAGGACCCGTCCCGAATTCTCGTAGATTCTGGCAATCTCCATTTCCTGGAAATCATAATCGGGGACAAACCGAGAAGATTCACGCGTTGCATCCGGCCCGGCGCCCACTGAATGAGTGACAACAGTCTCGTCCTTGGGTCCCGTCCGGTAGCCCAACAATACTCCACCGGTTTCAAACGGAGCAGCGTTATTTGCTTCCCTAAGCATTGTGTCCAGTATTGAAACGTCCACCCAAATCTGCTCTTTCATACTAACGCTGCCCACATTTCGGACACTCTGGGTGCGGGGTTAATCGGAACGTCTCCACTTGAGGAGCCAGCAATCTTCCGTCGGCATCTCTGTAAGACGCAATAGCTACGTCCCAGTCACACTCTGGATACCCATTCCCGTTTCCTTCGCATAAAGTTGAAACTGCTACTCGCACACCGAGCATCGCAGTCGAGACTAAATCAAACCCAGCTCCAGTGAAGGTCGGATCTCCACAACCGGGCGGTTGAATGTCGTCCTCTACGGCTTCGGGTGGATTCTTAATTGTGCCATCCAACAGGCTCGCTCGATAACACATCCAACAGCCCTTCGTGTGCTGTGGCCGAATTCGACAGATCCTGCCGCCCCAAGCGCCTGGACTCGCATCAATTCCAAGATAGCCGACCCCAAACTCAGCAGCAGTGTCTGAAAGGAAATGTTGGACACCTACCTCTGCCGTCGCGTCTACGATCAGCGATGCGCCTCCGCATAGCCTTTCTACAAGTTCAAGCTCCGATTCTTCCGTTTCATTATGGTTCCTGATGGATCCGATTCTGCGAGGGACAGCTTCAACCTTCGTGAATGGGTAATTCTTGCGAATTACCTCTTCGATTGCAGCTACTTTTGCCCGCCCAGCCATTTCAAAGCCGTACGGCCAGCGTGCCATTGTAGCCGGGTCCACGAAGTCGCCGTCTACCAGGCGGAGTGTTTTGATGCCAGCACGAGCCAATTCAAGAGCAGTCGGAGCACCGATCGCCCCCAATCCAAATACCACCACAACCTGCTGTCGAAGCGGAGCAAGCTCAGGTACTCTTGCCGCAACGTCTACCTGTCCCGCACGTCCCGTACGGTAAAAAAATGCCGTTGTCTTCAACTACTTCTGACTCCTTCGTTTTGCTTTGCGGCGCGGAACCTTCACAAGCCTCGCCGACGGTCTTTTGTCGTACAGCGCCGACACAAACAGCCACCCCTCTCCCATTTCACGCCACCCCGTTTCCTCCGGAAAGACCACCCCCCAAACCTGAAGCCACGCCGAACTTCCGTTGTTTTCCACATGATTTGGCCTAGCTTGAGCCGCGAACGGATACAGATTCGTGAAGTTCTTGATTATCTCCACGTGGTTGCGCTCTCGATATGGCTCGGATACTCGCACCCAACAACCTTCGATACTCTTGCCCGCATACGCTAACTTCAGCGCTTCGTTCGCTTGGATCAGGACCTTGTTGTCCGCATCCCGCACTTCCAGGACTGCCCCCCGAAGGCAGACCTGGGGTCGCCGGTCGGTTTGTGTTTGAGTGCCGATTATGAAGCGGCCGTATGTGTGCTGACGTGGAATGGTCCAGTCGCTCTGCACGATTACCATACTTTCTGGAATGCAGCTGTAGTAATTACCCAAAGGTTCAGCTTGCTGTTGTTCAAGTCCAACAACCTCCTCCAAATCAACCGCCCGCCCCGCACGCAGGACCAAGGGCAGCCGGTCGCGGATCAGGTCAGCCGCTGACATACCGGTGTCCCAATAGTGCGAACGTCTGCCCATGAGGCAGAGATTCTTTTCAAACGGGTTCTGATGGTGAGCTAAGTCCAGAGACGGAGCAAATATCTCACAGCGGAAATACGGAAACGAATCTGGATAAACGACAACAAGATCGAGGCTGCCGTCATCTTGAGGTACTTCTAGACGCAGTTTGAGTACGCCCGCACGGTACGATTCTTCATCACGTTCCGATGCGATGCCCAATGCTTCTAGCGACCGCGTTTCGTATTCCAACCGCTCAGGCCACTTATCCCACCAGGGAGTGGCTGGCTTCATCCCACCTCCCTCGGGCGCGGGGGTTTTGGCGGATTCGGCGGGCCGGGTACGTGTGGTGGCGGCCCCGGTGGCCGGTCGGGTTTTCCTGGTTCGTCAGGTGGGCCATGGCCCGGTGTTCCGTCTGGTTTACCTTCGCTCATGTCTGTTTCTCCATTGTTTCGAGGCTTGCGTTTCCGTTCCGGTAATGCAACAGTGTTTGATTATAGCAATTCCCACGACTATTGCAAGTGTCGAACAATGTTTTTATAATGAAATAGATCATGGAGGCCCATATGGCACACACCACGCTTAATGTTGGCTCGTTGTACGCAGCCCTTGACCAGAAACGCAAGGGGAGCGCCCTGAGTTGGCGCGATGTCGCTAGTCAGCTTGAAATCAGTTCTTCGACATTCACACGAATGGCTCAGGGGCGGCGTCCCGACGTTGACACTTTTGCCTCGCTCGTGAGGTGGCTCGGAATGCCCAGCGAAGTTTTCCTTAGTTCCGCGTCTTCCGATCCCGAGGCAGATCCTGACCCAATCGCAATGATTTCGTCCTACCTCCGATCGGCCAAGAATGTTACACCGGAAGATGCGGAGGCATTGGAGGATATTATTCAAGCAGCCTATCGAAGACTTGTACGCAAATGATCTACAATGACCCGTAAACTTCGCCGCGGTTTCAAGTCAGAGGCTGAGCAAATCTCGACTAATATTCGAGAAGAGTTGGGGCTTGATTTGACCGATCGTCTCGATTGCCATGATCTAGCAGGAGAGCTGTGTATCCCGGTTCTCGCGTTGCCTGAGCTGGAGGCATGCGGCGCAAGTCGTGCAAGCGTACGGCGTCTACTTGGTCGCGATGCCGGTTTTTCAGCATTGACAATCTGTGTCGGTACACGCCGTCTTATAGTCTTCAATCCTAAACATTCTCCTGGCCGTCGAGCCAATTCCCTTGCCCACGAACTCTCACACGTTCTTTTAGAGCATCCACCCGCACCAGCACTTGCAGACGGTGGGTGCCGACATTGGGATGAAGACCTTGAGGCTGAGGCAGATTGGTTAGGTGGAACACTTCTGGTGCCCCGCGATGGTGCCCTCAACTGGATGAGGAATGGTGGGAGCATCGAATTGGGCGCTGAGCATTTCGGAGTTAGTAAGCCTCTTTTCCGGTGGAGAGTCAACCACACGGGTGTCTTGCGTCAACTGAGAGCTGCAACAAGATACCCTTGAAATATTCAGCTATTGCCATCCTTGAAGAAGTTAGCGGCCGCAGGGAGTTTTACCAGCGGCGTCCTGTGCGTAATGTGATAGCCGGAACTTCTTTAGATAGGCTGGGCAACGCGAACGGTCGTGCCATCGGCGAGCACAATCTAGATCAACGTTGGCACCTCGCCGCGAAGCTCATCGACAACCACGACCGGCGCCAAGGCGGGCGGGGCGTCCTTGCTGGTGGCCTCGCGATCCCGAAGCCGGATTTCCTTTCGCCAACGGTAAAACGGACGCGTTGTACTCACTCCACATCCGGCGACAGCATATCATCCGTCGTTTCCCAGTTCCACTTGCCATCAAAGATCGGTGGCGTTTCGCCCTGTGCCAGCCTGGCAACCACTTCGCGACGGGCTGCCCACACTTCTTTCAGAGTCATCGCTAAGTCGACTTTGTCGCAGCAACACCGCTGGACGCGGGGTGCTCGAAAGGTCTCCATCAACGGGTCACCATCGCTGGCACCGCACCGAATCTGGACGGTATCCACTGTTCCGTCGAATCTCACAGTCGTGAGCATCTCAATGGCCGGAAGATCGTGCGGCCAGCCCTCGGGAAATGCCGTGGCGTGTATGACCCTGCCCTGAATATGATCCATCTTGTGCATGTGCACTTCGTGCAGCTTCAGCCCAGTGAACTCAATAGCTTGCCGAAAAGCCCGCTTGACGTCCTCAGCCGGTTCTCTGCCAGAGCGTGTCATGGTAGACTTTCCTTTCCCCCGACTTTACAGGTCGTCGATAACACCGGCGAAATCCCGAGCCGGCGAGAAGCAGCTATTCTACCACTGGCGGCTGAAAACCAGAACCGGGGTGGGGAAGTGAGCAGCAAACGCCGCCTGCCGGCCAAACCGGCCCCGCGACACGCTCAAGGCAGGATGAAAGTTGCCACGGAGAACGCCCACACAGCCTATCAGGTGGCTTTCGAGCTATTGCAAGACCTAGACGCCTCCTGCTGGACGACTGCAAGCAGTTTGACGACAGCGGCAAAGGAATGGAGCGGCTGCTCCGGTGTTTCTAGGCTGACGTACAGCAGGCTGAGCGAGCATAACTTGCTTTTGGGTGGGGAATTGCGGAGTTCCAAAGCCAGCGGGATGGCCGTATTCAATAATACAGCCGATCAGCCTCTCCTGTTACTGACGAAATCACCGAGCGCTGCACTCTTAAACCGTTAGTCACTGCAATGCTAGACCGGCGTCCAAAGCAAACTGAAACCATAAATGCTGTACAACTGGACGCTGTTCAAAACGACTTCTCGCCGAGCACCCTTTGCTGTGTGGAGTACCTCCCAGGCAATTCGATACAGAATTGCCTGAGCCGCCGGATAGACCACAACTATTGCGGGCAAGTCACTCCAGCGAATGCAAGAGACGCGGAGCGAAGCAAAGTTGGATAAACATCTACACTTCCAGAGTCAGAGCACCTTGGTCAAGCCAATTGCGCCCAGAAAGCAACGCCGGCGAAACGCAATCCGCAAGCATAATCAGGAGTGGCAACTGCGTGAATGAATCGGGAATCAGCCCGGTTGAAATAGATCCGAAACATGCAAATCTACGGCGTCTATCCCCGTCTGAAATGTATCCATGGTGAGTGTTGCGGGCCGCACGCACGTACTCTGCGATAAACTCATCATCCGTCAAAGGAACAGGCTGATCTACAAACTGCTTGGTCTTAGTATCCCACTTTCGATACACGCGGACACCTCCCCCGGCTTGTACCAGACAATTCGGCCACACGCCCTGATCGGAACGAATGGTGGCATAGAGATCGTCGTAAACGGCCGTTGCTATATCCCGAAAGTAAGCGTCCCATGGAACCGGCAGACTGGCAAAAGCGGGCAGAAGGATGTCATTCAAGAACGGGCGCGTACACATATAATGGAAACCACGAGTCGGCTGAATGCCGGTAAAATGACAAAGTTCCTGAAACTTGTCCAGCACAGCAAAAGTCATCAGCCTCGCCGTCGCGGAGTTTGTCGCGGTTGCAACCATGACACATTCGAGGAATAGCCGGTCAAGCGTTAGGTACTTTTCAAAACATGACGTGAAATCGATCGTGTCTTGCTGATCCACGTGGTTGCAGACTTCGATTCGATTTGAGAGGTGCGCGTTGAACCTTTCAAGGAGAAACGCCACCAACCCCTCGACTGCATCGTCTCCGGGGTAATCGGTATTGCGAAAACGTCCGAGCCAACCGCCAAGCGGAGCAGCAGGACCCATTCCGCTGGGACCGTCGTCGCGGAAGAATATCTGAGACGAGAACAGATCTGCCTCGTCACGTGGAAACGGCCCACGATCAATCACAGGTGGATCGTCGTTACCGAACAAGTACACGACGCGGATTCCCATACGTCCGCCCACAAAATGCGTCCGAAGGGGCATTAGGTTGCCCAGAATCGCTGACAATGCCTTATCAAGAGCTACCACGCCCGAAGAATGGATTGCTGCAGCTGTGTTCGCGGACGTGATGTTGTTGTCTCGCATGTCACGCAATCCATCACGCCCGTTGATTTGTAGGTAGTTCCCTTGGCGGATGGTAGAGACCCTGCTCTCGAGTGCGGAGTCTGTTCGAACAAAAACGATGCGGCCCTCGGGGAATCTGTCGAAGAAGGCGGGGAGGAAATGCTCTCGTAGAAACTGCTCGCGGTCTGCACGACGACATAGCACTAGCGAGGCGTCAATCCAGTGAAGGAACCGAAAGTCGGGGTCAGCATTCGCGTTGTCTATCAGCTCCTGACATTGTCCCTGGTCGCCAAACTGACCAGTGGCGTCATATCGTGGGTCAATGTCGGCAGTCCAGCCGAGGTCCCAGTCCCTGGCGGGAGCATTGCGGCAGGCGGCGAGGATCCGCGAGTATTCTTCTGGAAAGCCGGTCCTACGGGCGGCGTATCGAACCCAAATATCATCGTCAGCGATCTCGCTTTCGTACCCGACTTTCTCCAATGCTGCGCGCAGCCCCCTGGCAATGGGGTCAGCGTCAGGGCCAAGTCGGCCAAATCCGCGATCCCGTTGACTGACAGTTATGATTGACATAGCAATTCTCCTTCGGCTTCCGCCGGATGAACCTCGTTTTGTCTACGAACGGCCAATCGATTAGAGTCGTCGTACTATGTCCTCGCATGCGTCCGCGAATTCAGTCGCGTAGCCAGCAACCAGTGATTCGGCGATGCTGATCGATCCCTCACGTATGCGCAAATGAATCGACAAGGACCTATTCGATATTCCAATGTCTATCATCCGACGTCCCCGTAAGCTCATGGGATCGAAAAGAAGGCGTTTAATCTCTTCGCCGGTGATTGTGTGCTCGCTCTTTTCGCCCAATGCATTATAGCCGTGTTTCACTTCGTATGTCATCTTGAACTTCGCCAGTTCAACTAAGTGTTCGACTGAAGGACGGCCTGCCAACTCAAAGTCTCGCGAAAACAAAAACGTCCGGTGTTCAAGCTTGATCGGTGTCGAAGAAGCGTGTTCACCTGTGACAATCATCCCTCCGAATTCCGCTGGCGACGAATTGACAGACTCAAGCAACGTGTCACGATCACTGTCCTTGACCGCAAGTACCTCTATGCCTCGTCGTAGCAACACGCCTTCAAGCCTCTTTGTCGCTGTCTCGTCAGCATCCGGCGGATAACCCCAGAAAAGTTCACCGCGAGACGACGTCAAGACGAACCACCGAGGATCGACAAGACGTCGAACGGTTTCGATGATTGCTGCATCTGCATTCTCTACTGCGCGGAATGCGTGGGTGCGCAGTTCCCCAATAATGCGATCCTGCCTCAACTGCAAATCAAATGCGAGGGCAGGGTGAATGTCTTCGTCAACGAGTATGCGAAGAGTTGAACCAGTTTCGGCATGTGTCCATGCGACGTCGTCGGGATCGCCTGGGGAGACAACCTTCGCGAAATCTGAACCGGGCCGGAATGCCCAGGTGCGTTCCCGCATCGCCGGCTCAACACCAACCCGCACGAAAGTCTCTGGTGCTTCGATGTCAACGAGTCTGGCCTTTGCGACATCCTGCAGAAAAACGAATGCCTGTGGTGCAGTAGAAACTGCGTGCCACCACTCGTCCTCGCCAGTACCGGAAAGTGAGGCGACAACTATGTCAGTGATGCGATCACGACATTTAGCAACATCGTATGCGTCCACCGCGTCTGAGATTAAAGCCTGAATCCGCAGTGTCCGCAGCGGCATATTTGGATGCCAGCAGTCTCCCGTTGGAGGCACAAATGCAATGCCAAGATCCCCAGAGCCGCGAAACCAATCACTTAGGTTGAACATCACCGACGCATCGACCGTGACGTCGAATGACCGATTCTCTGCAACCGCGACGGTGTATGTTTGTTCCAGCGCTGTAGCCAGATCCTGGGCATAAAGTTCGCATGGTTCTCCGGAGGGCATCCGCGTTATCACAACGTCGAAGAAGAACCGGCGCAACGCGTGAGCCTGAGCCATACCGCTGAACCACTTGTTGAGAATCGCGTGGCTCTTTGAAACCTGGTCCCAGATGCGGCGACCGTTCCAGTAGTCTATCTCGGGGATTCCGGCATCAGAGGCGGCGAAACGGGTATACTCTTTGTCCGTCACATACCTTTTTGCTTGGGGTGTCAAGTCGGTGTTGGTCACGTACAACGCCCTGCGACAGTTCTTTCGGTGGCAGGCACCGAAAAGCAAGTCGAGTTCATCACCGCTGGTATTGTCCTTGTAATTGATGGTGTGCTTGCACTGGGTAAGATGTCGTTCGCCCGATTGATCCAGCGTTAGGATATCCTGCTTTTCGTCACCTGGTCCTTCTGTTCGCTCAACAAGTGTGTGCCCGTTCACCTCGACCAGCAGATCGATTACGTAATCCACGAAATCGTCGCTGCTCAGTCGCGAGAGATACTGGAAGATAGCTTCACGTTGCGGGGATACCGTTGCGCGAGATATCTCGGATGGAAGAACGTGGTAGTGGTAGGGCGTTGCGCCCTGGACAATCTCCAACCTGTCTGCCATGTGTTCCTCCATTATTCCATTTGCTGTCATCACACTCTTGAAGCAACTCAGTCCGAAAGTTCCTGGAATTCCCTCGCAGCGCGGAGGATCAACTCCTCATCAACAATACCTGGCCGAGATTTCGGGAACGTAATTGCGTAAGGTCGGACGGCGGCGAAGGCGATGTCTTGCGGAACGCGCCATTCCCGCTCATGCAGGAAATCATGCTTCGCACCGTGGTCTACTGACGGGATTGTCAGCTTGTTGAGGTAGGGCCACAGCGTCTCCGGTATCCGCTGCCGCTCTTGGCCAAGATCGTTCAGCACGGATTGCGGCAGGTACATTGCGGGAGCCCCCGACACGCCAATAATGTCGCGTTTACGAAACACGAAGCCGTATTCGCCGTGGCTTTCCTTCAGTTCTTCCCAATTAGGCACCGTTGCTTCTGTCAGACAAACAGCCTTCGTCGCGTGTGGGCTGCGCTTTCCGTACAGCCCAGTGGAAGATGCACAGATCCGCCGTTGTCGGTAGATGGAAACGAACTTCTCGGCTGCGCAAAAATGAACGAGGCCTTCCCAGTAGTCGGTTCGACCTTTTCTTTCTAGCACGTCGATTCTCCTATCGCTTCGCGTCCAGTCGTAAATGAAATGAGCTTCGGACCATGAACCCTCGACAAATACAGTGCGGAAGTCATCCACGCCCCAACGTACCGCACACTCTGGGCAAGGATCCCACAGTATGTCGTTCGCCAGATGTGAAAGGTCCAAGTAGTGAATGCCGGCGGTACACAGGGCGCACACGACGCTCAAGTTTTCAACGGAGAACTCGTGGCCACAGTTGCCGCAAATGAAGTCGCCTTCTCCAAGCCAGTCCTCAAATCCCGATGGAGTTAGACTAATCGACTCAGGGCGTTCGCAGTCAATGTTTTCACATATGACATTGATCTGCCTTGGATTGGCGTGCCGTCTGACCATGGTATCCTCCGACGCTCATTATTTCTCTTTTCGCGAGTTCTCCATCACGCTTCGTAGGTTAGCAGGTCAAGGCTGTCAGTTCAATTGTCCGCAGCAGGCTCGCCTTTGTCCTCGGACTGAATCAGAGGCTAACGCCGTGGCATCCGAACGCCCTTTCTAGCACGCTCACGGTCGACGTATTCATCGAATAACCCGACGACATATTCAAAGGCTGGAAGATTCTTGTCGAAAATCCCAGCCTGAAACGGCGGCCACTCGTCGCCTCGCTCCCGCGCTTGCGCAATAAACTTCTCCCCAAAATCCGGTTCCCGAGCCCGCCTCCACAAGAATGTTCCCGTAGGAGCGATGATATCTTCCGGCTTCCTGTTCTGCTGCTCTGCGCAAAACATCAGGCCCAGAAAGTACTCGAACCGATCAAATTGAATTTCAAATGCCGCACGCACCGGCACTACCGTACCGAGGACGTTGTACATGATTTGGCTGATGTAATCGGATACCGGCGTGTAGTGTCGCCGATTGCCGTCGAGTACATATTCGTCCCAGACGGGGATTTGCTCTGCCCTCCAGTCAAGCAACTCGACAACGAGGTCGCGGCGCTCCTGCGCATATACGTATTAAGATTCCGCACGAGGGCCCGTAGTGTTTTGAACCGCTCGTTTAGAAACGCGCCCAGTGCAGAGGCGTAGAACAGCAACAGGGGCGGGTACTGCCGCAAATCCAGGTAGTGTACCATCCCTGATCGTGCCTCGAACCCCAAATCCTCGTAGCAGTTTGCCGCCGTTTCGATGCACTGCTTCCAGAGATTCCAATGACTCTCGTCACCCCAATGGCAGCCGATAGCCAGTGCGGGAAGAAGCAACCCAGCGCACTCCTCGTACTGTACCAACCGCTCCCGCACCCGCTCCGGTGTCACTTCAATACCTGTCACTTTGAACCGATCGCTCCGGAGTTCATCGTGCAGCAACCGCGTTTGCCCCATAATCAATCCTTGTAGGCTCGCGGGGCGGTTGCCCTCGATGTATTCCTGCACCTTCGTCCAGAGTCGTTCTGCCGTCTCCGGCGTCGGAGGCGGGATCGGCACCGAATAGCTCGGCGATTGCAGACCGTCACGGGTCCATTCTACGATGGCACGGATGTCCGCCAGTGACATTACTCCCTGAAGCTTTGAATCCAGTTGATTCACTAGTGAAGGGATCAGCACGGAATGCGCAAACGCTCGCTGTACAAGCTGTCGGCAGTAGTCCACGTCTGAAGCAATCGCACCTTCTCGTGATATGTCAGATAGTCTGCCAAGAGATCGATTCTGGGACGCGTCGATATCGATGATTTTCGGGTGGCAATCTGCAAGCAGAATAATATTGCCAAAGTGGAGGTCACCGTGCTGGATTCCGGCCTCGTGCATCCGCTCCATACCGTCAAGCACACCCATGCAGATGCGACGCACCTCCTGCTCCGAGAATCGTGGCCCACCCAACCTTGTGCCGAACTGTTCACCCTCCAGCCACTCCATCACCATCGCGGGCATCTTGACTTCTTCCACGGTCACCTGCTCCACACCATAGACCGTGACGACATTCGGATGCACACCGACACGCGCTAGCGCTTTGGCGTGCCCGACCGCGTCAACACGATGGCTGTACTCCGACCTGATAACCTTCACTGCCACGACGCGGTCCAATTCGCTTTGCCGAGCGCGAAACACCCGGCCGTAGAGACCGCTGTCGATCTGTTCTAGAATCTCCAGAGTCGCGTTACCATCATTGACCATCCTGCCACCTCCTTACTGCAACGGCACACTCCTCGCACAATTAGTACGTCCTTCTGCTTCTTTCGTCGCCGGCAACGCTGCCACATTCAGCCGTTATGGTAATTGCCGGTCGTGTGTCGATACGTCCCACCGATCCGGGCTCCATCGGCAGTGAAGTATCGCTTGCGTCCCCATTTAGATGTCGTGCCCAAAGCCGTGTTTTGCAGAGCGACGTCCCGAGAAACCATCACGGCCAAAGCCCGAAAGGCACGATTCGGTTGCCAACTAATCGTACCCGAATCGAACGATAGCGAAACATCAAACGCGAAGTGTCTTTGCCTCATCCCCTCATTATTCGATCCTGGTAGCATCATGCGATGACTGCCTTTCAGCCTTCTCATCTGCGGTGGGGTCAGCTTCCCGCAGTTGCTTGAGAAGACGCTCAAGGTTGCCATACGTGTCCCCACCTCGCCGGTACTTTAAGACGCGAGAATCGCTGCCGTGCCAATCGGAGTGATATGGCGTGTAGTAGGCAAAACGATCCGTAAGGATGATCCGCCCAATGTGTGGTGAATTATATCTGTACAATTCGGCGGCCTTGGAAGCAATGTAGGGTGCGAGGAAGTCCGCGTTTATTTCTATTTGTTTGTGAAGGAGTGAATTTCCGAATGCGGGATCGAATTCCGACAGTTCGCAATCACGTTGAGCCGTCCAATCGTATTCACCTTCGAGAAGAGTTGTTCTTGGAAGAAGGATTTCCACCTGCACCTTTCGTTCCTTTGGACGCTCATGAAAAATGGAGGCAAAAGGCTCGCGCTGGAGTTCGTTCCCGCGGCTGGCAAGGATACGAACCGTCTTTGCACGCTTGATCTCACGTTGCAGGTCGGCCATCGCATCGGTCTTATTCGAGAACACGCATTCAACGTCAATGTTAAGGATCCGTCCAAGAACTCCCGTGAGAACCCATCGCGCCCATTTTGAAACGATGCTGATGATTCCCAGCAAGAGTGCGCCTGCAATCAGAGATGCAATGATGTTTAGTATGAAGCCCATACCTTTCCTCTCACGTCCATCGGGTGGCGGTGACCGCCCTGATTTCACGACGCTGGCGTTTCGTTTTCCAGGTGTGAACACCCGAGCAATTGTGCAGCGTTGATCGGTCCAAAAGTACAGCACTCGGGAGTTATTGATTCTCAGTATAATCTGACTTTGGGGTCGGGAAACAGACTTCCCCGCCGCTGGAGGGGTGGCTGTGGCGGATAAGCTACTTGCCGGGGTTCGGCCTTTACGAGCGACTCTTTGGGGCTCATCACGAAAGTGCGTACCTGGTTATTGAAA
>Ga0180432_10007354_pt1 | contig 14023 bp, 15 predicted proteins | sample SS_ome_10_FD_132414 | JGI IMG/M metagenome (GOLD analysis project Ga0180432, IMG submission 132414) | Hypersaline lake sediment archaeal communities from the Salton Sea, California, USA - SS_1_MS_2 metaG | ecosystem: Environmental > Aquatic > Non-marine Saline and Alkaline > Hypersaline >...
AGCGTGATGCCGCAGGCGTCCACCAGCGGCTGGAGAATCTCGTTCAGTTTCTCCTCCTCGACGCCCGACCACTGGTAGAGCAGCGTGACCTCGTCGCCCTCCTGCGCACCCATGCAGTCTATCCCGGCCGTTGGTTCTTCCGTTGGTTCCTCGGTTGGTTCCTCCGGCTTTTCCGTCGGCACCTCGGTGGGTGTGGTGCAGGCTGCCAGCAGCATACTGGCTATCACCAACAACGATACTGCAATCAAACTTGTTCGCTTGAGCATTTTTCTCTCCTTTTTGTTATTTCGATTCAAACAGACTTGGAAACTCTAGTTCCTGCAATGGTGATCCTTATGTTTGCTTATTCCATCACCTCCCTTGCTATCTTGGGGTTGAGTTCAGTTGATAGAGCAGTTGATAAGTAGTGCGAATTCCATCCTAGATTTTCGTTCTCAAGAGTGAACCGAGTTCGTGGTCATTGCTCCACATGACTCTCGAATCACTAAAACGGTATCCAGCAACACCTGGGCTCTGTTGAGGGTATCCTGTTCGATGATACGGATGAGAAGCTCGGTCGCGCTCCACCCCAGCCCAAAGGTGGGCACCTGCACCGTGGTCAAGGCTGGCGTGATAAAGCGGGCAGCGGTGATGTCGTCAAAGCCGACGACGGCCATATCATCCGGCACACGCACTCCCCTTTCGCGAAGAGTCCGCAAAGCTCCCAGCGCCACCATGTCGCTGGCGATAAAGACGGCCGACGGAGGTTCGTCTGGCGCCAGCATTGCCTCCATAGCGGCCTGGCCGCTTTCTTCGTCAAAGTTACCGTATTGCACCAGGCTCTCGTCGTAAGAGAAACCGGCCTGTTCCAAAGCCTGGCAATAGCCGTCCAGTCGCAGGCGGCTGGCAGTGTAGGCCAGTGGTGCGTTGGTGATCATCCCGATGCGGCGGTGGCCCAATGCGAGAAGATGCTCCACCGCCATAGTTGCGCCGCGCACGTTATCCACGTCTACGGAAGGAATGTCAGTGCCTGGCAAATGACCGTGAAGAATGATAGGAAAGCCTTCCTGGTGCAATTGGAGCAGATGCGGGTCATCAAAGCGCGGGCCGGAGAGAATGAGACCGTCGGTATGGCGACCACGGGCCAGTTCCACGTAACTGTCCTCAGGGTCGTCAGGCTCAATGGGGCGAAAGAGAACGTGATAATCATAGTGACGAGCCGCGCGGGTGATACCCTGCAAAAGCCCCGGTAAGAAGGCGTCCCGATAGGTCGGATCAGGCCCGCGATGCCAGACGAGGGCGATGGTGGAGGTCTTGCCGCTGACCAAGCGGCGGGCCGCTGCGTCGGGATAATAGTTCAGACGGTGGGCCACGTCAAGGATGCGCTGGCGTGTCTCGGTACCGATTCGCACGTCGGGGATGTTGTTGAGTACGAGCGAGACAGTCGTGCGGGAGACACCAGCCTCTTCAGCGATCTGGTGCTGCGTGGGACGAGACATTGGTTACCCTTCCGTCAATGTTAGCAAATCAAGTAACGCGCGTTACTAACACGTGTTACCATTATAGCAGAAAACGGTGAGAATGTCAATAAGGAAAAACTTGTCCAAAGGCCAATGGTAAGTGTTCAGGTCATTCGTGTTGTCAACCACAAAGAGCACGAAGGGCACCAAGCAAGCAGCACAGCTATGACGTTTTTACCAGGTTATGTGGCTATTTGTGGCTTTACCTTTGTGTCCTTTGTGGTAAATAAACATCCCCCTGAATGCTTACCACTTTTGAACTTGGACCAGCCAGGGCCAAGTGACAAACCGGCGCGAACCTGGTATACTAACCGAGTGGACTCTATAACGTCTACCTGGTTTGCGCGGCGCATCCTCGACCTCGTCGGTGCGCTGACCGACGCTTACTACACGCGCAAATACGGCGCCATGGCCCGGCGCCTGGGCCGGGAGGATATCGGCTCGGAACAGGAGCGGGGATTCATCATCATCCAGATTGACGGGCTTTCCTACGACCATTTGATACAGGCGGTGGCTGGCGGCTATATGCCCTACCTGGGACGATTGCTGGCCGAGCATCGCCTGACCGTGGCTCCCTGGCGCTGCGGGCTGCCCAGCACAACGCCGGCCGTCCAGGCCGGGATCATGTTCGGCAACCGCTTTGACATCCCCGGTTTCCGCTGGTACGAAAAAGAGCTAGGGCGGGTGATGACGGCCAAGTGGCCTGACCGGGTTCGGGCCGTGCGCGCTCGCATCAGCCGGGGCCGCCCAGGCATCCTGCGCGGCGGTTCCTGCTACGTCAGCATATTCGATGGCGACGCGGACCTGGCGCTTTTCACGCTCAGTACGCTTCACCGGCAGCGATTTTTCGAGAGCGTGCGCGGAATGGGGCTGTTTCTCCTGTTCCTTTTCAGCCCGTTCCGCATGCTGCGCCTGCTGGGGTTGACCATCTCGAGCTACCTGGCCGGGCTGGGTCGCCGCCTGATCGCCCTGGCACGGCCCAGCGTCATCAACCCCTTTGATCTCTTTTCTCCCCTGCTGCACGCGGTCAGCGACACGCTCCTAACCGAGGCACAGACCTTTGGCGTGATGCTGGACATTTACCGCTGCGTGCCGGCCATTTACGCCAACTATAACAGTTACGACGAGGTGGCCCACAAGATGGGGCCGGACCACTGGTCCGCTTTCCGCGTGCTGCGCGGCGTGGACAGGCGCATTCGGCAGATCAACCGCATGCGCACCCGCTACCGGCGGCGGGAGTACGATCTCTACGTCATCTCCGACCACGGCAACACGCCTTCAGTACCCTTCAGTTGGCGCAACGGGGTTACTCTGGGAGAATATATCTCTGCTCAGACCGGCAGAGAGTTTTCGGTGGATGAACGGGCCGAAGCATACGCGCACTCGGCGGACAAGATGAACTATTTGTTGGACGAGTTGCGGGGTCTGGAACATCGCCTGACGCCTCGTATGCGCCGGGCGCTGTCGCCTATCCGGCAGTACCTGAGACAGCGCGTGCTTTCGGGGACGGAGTGGGATTACGATCTGGAACGGCAACGGGACGTCGTCGTCTCTGCCTCTGGCCCGTTGGCCCACGTCTACTTCAACGTCAGCCCACGTCCGCTCGACCTGATCGAAGTGATGCTGTTGTACCCCCAGTTACTCGATAGCCTGCTCGCCGAGCCTGGGATCGGAGCCATCGTCGGACGGGCCGGTGAGAGGATGGTGGTGTTGGGGCAACGAGGGGGCGCGCTGGTTTGGGGAGAGGGAGGCGAGTTGGTGGAGCAGCCTCACCCGTTGGCGCCGTTCGGAGACGTGGCTTATGCCGCCGCCCAACTCCACCATTTGGCCCATTTTCCCCACTCCGGCGACCTGATCGCGCTGGGGGCGCTGGAGCCAGATGGCAGGGTCGTGGCTTTCGAAGAGCAGGCGGCGACCCACGGCGGACTAGGTGGCCCGCAGTTGCGATCCTTCGTCGCCTGGCCGCCAGAGCGCCCGCTGGCGCCGGAGGCGCTGAACGACGCGCAGGACTTTTATCCCTACTTTGCGTGCTACCTGTGTAATATGTGAAACGTAATGCGTAAAGGCTCGCGGGCCAGTTCTCACGTTTTACGTTTCACGTTCTCACGCTCTGCCGCCTCAAACCCCGCCGCCAGCGCCTTCAGATTGATCTCCTCCGTCCCGCGCGGGACGCGCTCCCGCACCGCCGCCTCCAGCGACTGGCGGGATACGACCCCCGTCATCCCAACCAATACTCCCAACCCGACCACGTTGGCGACGATCTCCCGCCCGACAACCTCCCGCGCAATGGTGGTCAGCGAGGCGTGGACGGCCTGCGTCGTCGGCGCGCGGGTGACGTAGCTATCGTCCAGAATCAGCAAGCCCTCTTTGCCCATCTGCCCGCCATACTTGTCGCACGCTTCCTGGCTCATACAGAGCGTGACGTCCGGTTGGATCACCTTGGGGTAGTGGATCTCCTCGTCCGAGACCACCACCTCCGCCCGGCTGGCTCCTCCGCGCGCCTCCGGCCCGTAGGACTGGGACTGGACCACGTTCTTGCCGTCTCTGATCGCCGCCTCCGCCAGCAGGATACCGGCCAAAATAGCGCCCTGCCCGCCGGTGCCGGCCAGCCGTACCTCGTACCGCTCGCTCATCGGGCCGCCTCCTTGGAAATCTGCTGTCCGGCAAGATGCTGGCGCGCTCGTTCTATGATCTGGTCGTAGAGCTGGGTGTATTCGGGAATGTCTCGATCTACGAACACGCCGCGCACGAGCTTGCCCTTCCTTTCTTCCTCGCTCATCTTTTCGTACTGCCTGTGCGTGACGCTCTGCTCCTTGAGGCGGCGCATCATATCGCTCGCCGTGCCCCAGCGGTTCAGGCGACCCAGCGTCGTGTGGCAGTAGCTCATCGCCTCGACCAGCGAGAACCCATCCTTGGCGATGGCCTGGGCAATATACTTTTCCAACTCCTTTACGTGGTAGACCGTGCTGCGGGCGACAAAGGCAGCCCGCGCCGCCACCGCCAGCTCGGAGATGGGGAAAGGTTGCTCAATGTGGCCGTAGGGGGCGGTCGCCGCCAGCACGTCGGTGGGCGTGGTGGGCGAGTATTGGCCGCCCGTCATCCCATAGGTAGAGTTGTTGACCACGATGGCGGTCAGCCCGATGTTGCGCCGGGCGGCGTGGATAAAGTGGTTGCCGCCGATAGCCAGCGCGTCGCCATCACCCATCACTACGATGATCTTCATCTCCGGGCGCACCATCTTTAGCCCGGTGGCAAAGGCCAGCGCCCGACCGTGGGTGGTGTGCATCGTGTTAAAGTCCACATAGACCGGCATACGTCCCGTGCAGCCGATGCCAGAGATCATTGCCACGTCGTTCTTGTCCAGTTGCAGGCTGTCCACCGCCCGGATAATAGCCCCAAGAACTATGCCGATCCCGCAGCCGGCGCACCAGACGTTGGGAAATTTCTTGTGGTGGCGCAGGTACTTTTCGTGTACCCGTGATTCGCGTGGTTGTTTCATTACTCCCTACTCCCATTCCTCAATGGCCGCCAGTATCTCGGTTGGCTTGATCATCTCGCCATCCGCCCGGTTGACCCGGCGCACCTTATCCCGCCCCAGCACCCGCTCCACTTCCAGCGCCAGTTGGCCCAAATTCATCTCTGGGACTACGACGTGACGAGCCTGGGCGGCGGCCCGTTCCACCACTTCTTCGGCGAAAGGCCAGATCGTCTTGAGCTTGAGCAGACCGACCTTGCGCCCCCGTTCCCGCGCCATCCCGATCCCGTGACGGGCCGAACGGGCCGTGGCTCCGTAGGCGATGACCACTACTTCGGCGTCCTCAATACCGTCCTCGTCGTAGAGCAGGATGTCCGAGAGGCTACGCTCGATCTTGCGAAAGATGCGTTCCAGCCAGGGCTGAACCTCGTCCAGCCGATTGGTCGGATATCCGCGCTCATCGTGGTGCAGGCCGGTGATGTGGTAACGATAGCCCTCCCCAAAGGGCACCAACGGCGGCACATCGCTGGGAAAATTGGCGTAGGGCTTGTACCACTCTGGCGGCACCGTCGTGCCCGTCCGCTCTACCCGCTCAACCGTGTCGTAATCGGGGAGAGCGACGCGCTCTCGCGTGTGACCGATCACCTCGTCCAGCAACAGGATGACGGGCGTGCAGTACCGCTCGGAAAAGTTGAACGCGCGCACCGTCAGGTCGAACGTCTCGCGGACGGATGACGGTGAGAGGGCGATGATGGGATGGTCGCCGTGGGTGCCCCAGCGGGCCTGCATCACGTCTCCCTGGGAGGGACTGGTGGGGCGGCCGGTGGAAGGCCCCAACCGCTGCACGTCCACGATGACACACGGTATCTCGGTCATCACCGCGTAGCCGATATTCTCCTGCATCAGGCTAAAGCCGGGACCAGAGGTGGCGGTCAGCGATTTGGCCCCGCCCACCGAAGCGCCGATGACGGCGGCGATGGAACCGATCTCGTCCTCCATCTGGATGAACTTGCCCCCCACCTGGGGCAGCCGCCGGGCCAGCACCTCGGCGATCTCGGTGGCCGGTGTGATGGGGTATCCGGCGAAGAAGGTGCAGCCGGCGGCGATGGCCCCTTCGGCGCAGGCCTCGTCGCCCTGCATAAGTCTGGCGATTGGTTTCGCAGTCATGCCGTCCCCTCCTCCGGCTCAATATCAACCACAAAGATGGCAAAGTCCGGGCAGTGCAACTCGCACCAGCGGCAGGCGGTGCACTTTTCCGGATGGGCCACGATGACGCTCCCGCCGTTGCCCTGTTCCTCCAACACCTTGGTCGGGCAGAACTCGACAGACAGCCCGCAGCCCTTGCACCAATTAGGAAAGACGGTCACGCGACCGCGCGGCATTTTTCGTTTTTTCTTCCTTACGTTCTCTGAATCGTCTGCACTCACTGGTTTATTTGACCTCCTTCAGAGTTGCCGCCATTATCCTACAGAGCCGCATTTTTGACCAGTACCATTTGTACGACCCGATGCGGTGATGTTTGTCAGGTGTTGGCAAACAGAGACCCTAAAGTTTTGAGACCTTTAGTGCTTGTTAAGAAGTAACTGCTCAGCCCGGTCTTGTGACACAGAGTTTCACAGGGCATTTCACAGAGAAACACGGAGAAAAAGGTATTTTTGTTGTATTCTCTGTGAATCTCTGCCTTCTCAGTCGGATGTAGTTTATCCGCGTTCTCTGTGTCCAAACCAGCCTGGGCAGGTATCATCTCAATAAACCGGGGTAATGTAAGGCGGAATGCCATTCCGCCCTACTTTTCCCGCAACTTTTTCCACCTGTGCAGTTAAATCGTTGGACACGGACGAACACAGATTTCACGGATACAGTCTCGATAAAAATCCGTGAGCAAAGCTCGTGTTTGTCCGTGTCCCGATAGAAAAATAGAACGCGGCCGTTCTAATTGCACAGGTCGAAATCTGTCTGCCGAGTCCTTCGCTTGCGCTCAGGATAAACTCCGCGAAGCATCTCATTCCTGGCTTGAGAGACGAGATTCTTCGCTCCGCTCAGAATGACGTTGACCCTGGCGGTTTGAGGCGCAGCTTTGCTGGAAACCAGGTTTCAATGCCTCCAGTAGTGTGGGGGTGCAACTCTACGCCGACCGTTTGTATCTTACAGTGCCAGGGCGCGGAGCAGGCGTTGATTGACCTGTTCCATATCTGTCGGGGTCAGCGCGCCGATGCGATGGAGCATGCGCACGGGGTCGAGCGTGAACAGCACGGGCTTGAGCGCCGAAGGGTGGCGCAACCCGGCTGCGCGACAGTCGTTCAGCATTGACACTGGCGAGCAAGCATAGTATACTACATTTGCATTAAGCAGAGTGATGGAGGGAGAACAATGGTCGAAATTGCCGAAATGACTGCGGCGGACACGCTCAAACTGCCGGGCAATATAGCGGCGCTCTTCCAACCTTCGGATCGGTTTGTCATCTGGACCGATGATGACATGTTGCACCTCAAACGCATCACGCCGCCCCGGACGATGCGCATCGTGGCCGAGGCCCCGGAGGGAGAGCCGATGCCGATGGATGAGATCAACGAGATAGTCCACAAAGTGCGACGACAAGTGGAATGAGCTTTGCGCATCGTCATTGACACCAACATCTGGATATCTGGTCTTCTTTGGAAAGGGCAGCCCTGGGATCTGTTACGCTTGGCCGAGACGGGAAGGATCGAGTTGTGTATGGCTCCCGCGATGTTAGAGGAACTGTCCCAAGTGCTTGCTTACGAGAAGTTTCAGCCTCGTCTGGAACAACTGAAGTTGTCCTCCGCTGAATTGCTCGCCTATGCGATAAATCTGTCCTCTGTCTTTGATGTCCCACGAGAAGGACCCATCATCGTGCTAGCCGATCCCGACGATGACGTTTTTATACGCTGCGCCATCGTAGCCCAAGCGGCCTATGTCGTGTCTGGCGACTATCATCTGCTTGATCTGGAAAAGTACGCGGATATCCCCATCCTCACCGTGCATGATTTTCTCGCTCGGGAATTCCCGCAGCAACTGGCTAGTCCTGTAGATCCCGCTTGAAGCGCAACTCGCATCTATCTCTCCCTCTGACCCCTCACAGGATTGAAACCTGCAAACACCAGGGGCAACCACGATGGTTATCTCCTACAGAACGACCCGCACACTGTTGCTCCGACACGCCGGACACATGCGCTCCTCGCCGGCGGAGAGATCGAACGTCGCCTCCCACTCGTGGCCGCAGCGGTAACAGCGCATCGTGGCGGACGTTGGCTCCTTCAGCTTCCACACCCGGCTGGTGACGGGCGTCTTCTTTTCCTTCAGCGCCTGGCGTGTTTCCTCCACTTCCTCAGGCGTGACACCGGCGCGCAACTCTTCGATCTCGCGCATGATCTTGGCCCACTTTTGACCCTCGGCCGCGCTGCACCAGTCGAGCTGCAACCGCTCCGGGCGGACGCCGTGCTTTTCCAATCCCTCCCACAGCGCGTCCACGCGGCGCACCGTGTTGCGGTTGGCGTCAATATAGTGGCAGTCGGCATAGTGGCAGCCCGAGACGAGCACCACCGGCGCCCCCTTGCGGAAGGCGTGCCACACAAAGTCGGTGCTCACCCGCCCGGAGCACATGGTGCGGATGAGGCGCGCGTTGGGCGGATATTGCAGGCGCGAGGTGCCGGCCGTGTCGGCGCCGGCGTAGGAGCACCAGTTGCAGGCAAAGGCCAGAATTTTGCTCAGGGGGTCGTCCTCCAGGATGGCGTCAATCATGGCATAGACCTGCTGGTCGGTAAAGTGGCGCATGGTGATGGCGTCGAAGGGGCACTCGGCGGCGCAGGTGCCGCACCCGGCGCAGGCCGCGCTGACGACCCGCGCCACCTGTTTCTTCTCCCACAGGATGGCGGAGAAGGGGCACACGCTGGCGCATTGGCCGCACTTTTTGCACAACTCCTCGTCCACCACGGCGGTGATGGCCTCCACCTTGATCTGGGGGGCGTTGAGCAGGATCTCGGCCCGGGCGGCGGCCGCGCTGGCCTGCGTCACCGAGTCCTTGATGTCCTTGGGCGATTCCGCGCAGCCGGCGATGTAGACCCCCTTGGTGGGGCTATCCACCGGCTTGAGCTTGGGATGGGCCTCCATCAAAAAGCCATCGCCCGTGCGGGACATGGTCAGAAATTGGCGGATCAGATCGGTCTCCTGGCGGGGGACCGTGCCCACCGAGAGCACCAGCAGGTCGAACTCGTGTTCCTCCAGCCGGCCGTCGGTGGTGTTCTCGACGTAGACCTTGAGGTTGCCTGTCCCGTCCTTCTCCTCCACCTCGCCCGGCAGGCCGCGGATGTAATGGACGCCCTCCGCCTTGGAGCGCATATAGAGGTCCTCGAACCCTTTGCCAAAGGCGCGGATGTCCATATAAAAGACCGAGATCTCGGTATCGGGGTAGTGGTCCTTGAGCAGCAGGCTGTCCTTGACCGTGTTCATGCAGCAGATGTTGGAGCAGTAGGGATTGCCCCGCTGGCCATCGGGGTTCGTGTCCGAAAGCGCGGTGCGCGATCCCACGCACTGCACAAAGCCGATCCGTTTGGGCCGCGTCCGGTCCGAGGGGCGCACAAAGTGGCCCTCGGTGGGGCCGCCGGCCGAGATCAGCCGCTCGAACTCCAGGCTGGTGATGACGTTGGCGTAGCTGGTGTAGCCATACTCGTCCAGCGGCGTGGGATCGTAGACCTCCATCCCGGTGGCGACGATGATGGCCCCCACGTCGAGCTCCACTATCTCGTCCTGCATATCAAAGTCAATGCACTTTTTGTCGCACGCTTCCAGGCACTTGCCGCAGGCGATGGGATTGTTGCCCATACACTCGTCGCCGTTGATGATGTAGGCCGACGGGACCGCCTGAGGGAACGGGATATAGATCGCGCGGCGGGTGGCGAGGCCGGCCTGGAACTCGTCGGGGCTGACGATGGGGCAGACGGGAACGCAATCGCCGCAGGCGGTGCACTCGCTCTCGTCCACGTAGCGGGCCTTTCTGCGCACCCGCACCTTGAAATTGCCGACGTAACCGGAGACGTCCTCGATCTCGCTGTAGGCCATCAGCTCGATGTTGGGATGCCGACCGACATCCATCATCTTGGGGCCGAGAATTCATATACTACAGTCCATGGTGGGATAGGTCTTGTCCAGCCGCGCCATGATGCCGCCGATGGAAGGCTCCCTCTCCACCAGATAGACCTGGTGCCCGGCGTCGGCCAGGTCGAGTGCGGCCTGGATGCCGGCGACGCCTCCGCCGATGACGAGGGCAGCGCGGGTGACGGGCACCCGCTCCTCGTCCTGGGCGTAGAGCCAGCGCGCGCGGGCCACCGCCGCCCGGACGATGTCCTTGGCCTTGCGCGTGGCCGCCTCCCGATCCTGGAGATGCACCCAGGAGCAGTGCTCGCGGATGTTGGCCATCTCGAACAGGTACGGGTTAAGCCCCGCCTCGCTGACGCAGTTGCGGAAAGTAGGCTCGTGCAGCCGCGGGGAGCAGGAGGCCACCACCACGCGGTTGAGCTTGTGCTCCACGATCGCTTTCTTGATCTCCTGCTGGCCGGGGTCGGCGCAGGTGTAGCGGTTGCCGATCGCTGCTACCACGTCGGGTAGGCTCGCGGCGTACTCCCGCACCGCCTCCGTGTCCAGGCTGCCGGCGATGTTCAGCCCGCAGTCGCAGACGAAAACGCCGATGCGTAGGTCATCTTTTGGCAATTTGGTACCTCCTTGGCGTCAAACGTGAAACGTCAAACGTGAAACGTGAAACGTCAAACGTGAAACGTCAAACGTCAAACGTCAAACGTCAAACGTGAAACGTAAATCTCCGACCTGTTCCAAGACCAGATCGGGTTTCTCCGGCGCAAACCGCTCCGCCGGGCTGTAGCCGGTCAGCACGGCGGCTGTCCTGGCTCCCACCACGCGGCCCGCGCGTATATCCATCGGGTGGTCGCCCACCATCAGCGCGCGGCGGGGCTCGATTTGCAGCAATCGCAGCGCGGCCAGCAGGTGGGCCGGGTCCGGCTTGACCGCTGCCACGTCGTCGCGGGTCAGCAGCACGTCGTAGGGCAGGGGGCTTCTTTCCAGGATGTGCTCTACCGCCGCCCGGCAGTTGCGGGTGACGATGCCGACCTTGATCCCCCGTTCCCGCAACGCTTCCAAAAGCTCAGGCACGCCAGGGTGCACCTCGGCTGCCCTGGCCGCGTCCATCTCGATGGCCATTATGCCGGCCTCTGCATCCCGCTGGAACGCTGCGGCCATCTCTTTCCCGTCCCGACTGATAAGCTCTCGCACACACTCCGCGATCAGTTCCAGCGTGTAGAGGGATTCTTTTCTCTCGCTGGAGAGGCCGTACTTGGGCAAGATCGCTTCCGCATCCGCCCGCATCTGGGCAAAGTCAATGTTCAGGTGCACCAGCGTGCCGTCAAAGTCGAACAGCACCGCCTCGACATCCCCAAAGCTACCCTCAAACCTCATCGCTCACTCGCTGACTCGCTGACTCGCTGACTCGCTCAATCAGTTTACGCGGCTTGACCCGGTTCAACTTGATGCCCATCTCCTCCAGCGAAAAGCCCATCGCCAGGCCGAGGATCTGGGGGTAGTACAGCACTGGCAGCTTGTAGCTCGTCTCGTAGAGCTTTTCCACGCGACGCTGGTTGGCCTCGTACATGATGGCGCAGAAAGGGCAGATGAGCACCAGCGCGTCGGCCCCGGCCGCGGTGACGTGATCCAGTTTTTGCTTGGTCAACAAGAGCGCCGTCTCCTCGTCAAAGCCGAGGATGCCGCCGCCGCAACACTGTCCCTCGTCCTCGTAGCGCACCACGCGCGCGCCGGTCGCCTCGATGAGGCGATCCAACGTCTGGGGATTCTCCGGGTCGTCGAAGCCATCGTACAGGTGAGAAGGCTTGAGGTAGTGGCAGCCATAGTGCGGCGCAAAGCCAAAGTCGGCCAACAGATGGCTGCCATCCGCGCTCAGCGTGATCGTCTCGCGCAGCCGTTCGACGCCGACCTCCTCGTACAGCATGCGGGCCAAGTGGCGCACTCGCACCGTGCCTTTGTACGCGCGGCCCAGGTCGGACAGTTGCTCGTTGGCCCAGGCGCGGAGTTGGGCGTCCTCCTTGAGGCGGTGGTTGGCTTCGGTGAGTGTGCCAGTGCAGGCGCTGCACAGCGTCAGCACGTCCAGCCCTTGCGCCTCGGCCAGGGCCAGGTTGCGGGCAGCCATCAAGAGTCCTGCTTGCCAGTCCAACGGCTTGGCGGGAAACCCACAGCAGGAAAAGCCCTCCACGTCCACCAGCTCGATGCCCAGCCGTTCTGCTACCTTGCGGGCGGACATTTCATAATTCATCCCCCGCACCGGCACAGTGCAGCCCAGGTAAAGCGCGTATTGATTGGTCACGACGCCTCCTCCGGATGTTTTTTATCCGCCTCTTCCGCGCACGTTTCCGGGCACGTCCTGTCCAAAATCTGATGCACCGCCGTTTTCTCCTCGTGGATGGGAGGCAGGTCGTACTCCGCGCGGCGCTCGTTTTCATAGTCGTCAATCTCATAGAGCCGGCCGTGTTCTCGCAGCTTTTCCATCTGTACGGTGAACGTGGAGGGGATGTGCCCCTCGCGCACGGCGATGTTGCGGACAGCGTTCATCAGTTCCGGGATGCGCACGTCCTGCGGGCAGCGTTCGTAGCAGGTGTAGCAGACCGAGCAGAGCCAGACGAACTCGCTGGTCAGTACTTGCTCGCGCATCCCCAGCAGCGCCATGTGGATGATGCGCCGCGGGTTGTACTTGTCGGTCACGCCGGCCACCGGGCAGCCGGCGGTGCAGGTGGAGCAGGAATAGCAGCGCCGGATGTGCTCCCCCCCTGGCTCGGCGGCGATCTCGTCCCGAAAGTGGGGGTCGAAGGTGCTGACGTCTATGATGGTCTCTTCGTCGCTCATTACAGATTCCCTATGGCGCGCTGCGCCAACGCGATAGCGCCCAACACACCGGCCCGGTTGCCCAAGCCCGGCGGCACAATGTAGTCGTCAATCTGCTCAAGAATTTCCGGCACCTGAAAATAGCCGTTGAGCAACTCTTGCACCCTTTGGCGCACCAGCGGGAAGAGTTGTGATTGTTCCATCACGCCGCCGCCCATAATGATGCGCTGAGGTGATAGCACACAAATAACATTCACCAAACCCAAGGCCAGATAGTGGGCTTCCAGAGACCAGGCTGCGTGATCCACTGGCAGCGTCTCCCCCCGCTGCCCCCAACGCGCCTCGAGGGCGGGGCCGGCTGCCAGCCCTTCCAGGCAGTCGCCGTGATAGGGGCAGGAACCGGGGAAGGGATCGCGCTCCCAGTCGTGGAGGATGCGCACGTGCCCCATCTCTGGGTGCATCAAGCCGTGAATCAGATCGCCGCCGACCATGCCTCCCCCGCCAATGCCTGTCCCGATGGTCAGGTAGACGAAAGTGTCCAGTCCCTGGGCAGCGCCCCAACGGTGTTCGCCCAGGGCTGCCCCGTTCACGTCGGTATCAAAGCCCACCGGCACGCTCAGCGATTCCCGGATGGCGCCGGCAAAATCGGTGTGTGCCCAACCGGGTTTGGGTGTGGTGGTGATGTAGCCAAAGGTGAGCGAGGCTGGGTCTGGATCCAACGGGCCGAAAGAGGCGATGCCAATGGCCGCCAAGGGCTTTTGTTGTTGGAAGAACTCGATTGCCTGTCCAATGGTCTCTGCTGGCGTCGTGGTGGGGAAACGCGCCTCCGCCCGCACGTCATCAGGGCCGTTGCCCACCGCGCACACGAATTTCGTGCCGCCCGCCTCGATTCCTCCCCAAAGCTCCATAATTCCCCTGCAAATGAATTTGCAGTCTATCACCTGAAACCCGCTGAAGCGGGTTAGATGCGCGACCTAACCTGTTTCTAACGGATTTCCCATTCTAGTCGTGACTCCACTGAAAAAACCAGGGTTTTCAATGGTTTTATGGGACAGCGTCCCACTTTTGGCTCAAAATTGACGTGTTTGTGGGAATATCTCACCAAAAAACCTGGTTTTTGGGCATTTTATCC
>Ga0180432_10007355_pt1 | contig 14021 bp, 12 predicted proteins | sample SS_ome_10_FD_132414 | JGI IMG/M metagenome (GOLD analysis project Ga0180432, IMG submission 132414) | Hypersaline lake sediment archaeal communities from the Salton Sea, California, USA - SS_1_MS_2 metaG | ecosystem: Environmental > Aquatic > Non-marine Saline and Alkaline > Hypersaline >...
ACCGGGATTTCGTTCATTTGACCCCAGGACCTATGATTCATATGGTTATGCCCACCTGCCCAATGTGGTTACTTCTCTCGAGTTTGAGAGGATCCTGTCTGCTACAGGACCCTTTATGGGCCATCTACAGAGACCTTCCGAAGGCAAGGAGCCTGAAAGGGTCGCCTGGTTCCAATGTGTCGGTTCCAGAGAGGTGAATCGGTGTGATAATAGTTACTGCTCGGCGGTTTGCTGTATGTACGCCATCAAGCAGACCGTCATTGCAAGAGAACACAGCAAGGTGCCTCTGGATTGTTCCGTGTTTTTCATGGACATGAGGACCCATGGCAAGAATTTCGACCGCTATTACGAAAATGCCAAAGCCGACGGCGTAAGATTCGTGCGGAGCCGTGTCCATACGGTGGATCCCGTTCCCGGATCGGATGACCTGAAGGTGCGCTATACTGAAGATGACGGGGTTTTGAAGGAAGACACCTTTGACATGGTGGTCCTTTCAACAGGCCTGGAGACGGCCCCTGAGGTTATCGACCTTTCAGCCAGACTCGGTATTGCCCTGGACCAGTATCACTTTACGGCTACGGATACCTTTCATCCGGTGGCCACCTCCGTACCCGGCATATATGCCTGTGGAGCCTTTACGGCACCCAAGGATATCCCCCTTTCCGTCATGGAGGCAAGCGCGGCGGCCTGTGCGGCGACCGAACAACTCGCCGCGGCAAGAAACACCCAAACCAAAGAAGTGGTAACCCCGCCGGAAAAGGATGTGACCGAGGAAGCACCCAAGATAGGGGTCTTTGTGTGCAATTGCGGCATTAACATCGGAGGCGTGGTTAACGTGCCCGAGGTGGCAGAGTATGCCAGGTCTCTCCCCCAGGTGGTATACGTGGAGGAAAATCTCTTCACCTGTTCTCAGGATACCCAAGACAAAATGACGGAGGTCATCAAAGAGCAAGGGTTGAACCGCGTAGTGGTTGCGGCGTGTACCCCCATCACCCACGAAGCCCTGTTCCAGGAGACCCTCATCAACGCAGGTCTCAACAAGTATCTTTTTGAGATGGCCAATATCCGTAATCAGGACTCATGGGTCCACTCCGATAATCCCGAGGCGGCCACCGAAAAGGCAAAAGACCTGGTGCGCATGGCCGTGGCCAAGGCCGGTCTCATAAGCCCCCTGAGGGAAAGCGAACTTCCCGTCAACCACGCGGCATTGGTCGTGGGGGCGGGAATAGCGGGGATGACAGCCGCCAGAAGCCTTGCGCGGCATGGTTATCCCGTACACCTTGTGGAGCGTTCCAATGCACTGGGGGGAAACGGCCTGATGCTCTTTAAGACCCACCAGGGTGAGGAAATCGCAGCCTTTGTAAATGATCTTGCAAGGGATGTAGAGGCTGAGGAACTGGTCACCGTCCATCCGGGGACGACTATTTCCGGGGTGGAAGGCTTTGTGGGCAATTTTAGGACCGAGTTGGACAATGGGACCTCACGGGAGACCATAGAACACGGTGTGGCTATCCTGGCCACCGGGGCCAGGGAACTCAAGCCCAAGGAATACCTTTATGGTGAACATCCGGCGGTAGTGACCCATCTTGAAATGGATGAGGCCTTAGGCCAAGGAGATCCCCGCGTGGAAGGGGCCGAAAAGGTGGTCTTTATCCAGTGTGTGGGCTCCAGGGACGAGGAGCGCCCCTATTGTTCAAAGGTCTGCTGCACCCATTCTGTAGAGAGCGCCCTTGAGTTGAAGAGGAGGAAACCCGAGACCCAGGTCTATATTCTATACAGGGATATGAGGACTTACGGCCAGCGGGAAGACCTTTACAAAGAAGCCAGAAAGAAAGGGGTCATTTTCGCCCGTTATTCTCTCGTGGAAAAACCCCGGGTCACGGCGGACGGAGATCAGGTGGCGGTGGAGTTCAGGGATCCGATCCTGGATCGCAAGGTGGCGGTGAAGGCGGACATCCTTTGCCTTGCCACCGCGATTGAACCCCACAATGATCAGACACTGGCCCAACTCTTCAAGGTCCCCGTGGATCAAGATGGTTGGTTTTTGGAGGCCCACCAGAAACTGAGACCGGTCGATTTCGCCAGCGACGGGGTTTTCCTCTGTGGCATGGCTCACTACCCAAAACCGATTGATGAAAGTATCGCCCAGGCTCAGGCGGCGGCGTCCCGGGCAATGACGGTCTTGGCTATGGAAGACATCAAAGTGGGGGGTGTGGTCTCCTACATCAGGCCAGAACTCTGTTCTGCTTGTCTGGGGTGTATCGGTGTTTGTCCTTACGGGGCCATAAGCCTTGACTATGAAAAAAATGTGGCCGTGGTAAACCAGGCGTTGTGCAAGGGCTGCGGCGCCTGTTCGGCTGCCTGTCCTTCCGAGGCCCCGGTTCTTATGGGGTTTAATAACGAACAACTTTACGCGCAGATTGAGAGTGCCTTGGCTCTGTAATGTGCCGAAGGAGAAAGAAAGGTGAAAGAGGACGGTTTTGAACCCAAAATAGTGGCGTTTATCTGTAATTGGTGTGCCTATGGTGCGGCCGATTTGGCGGGGGTGAGCCGGCTGAAGTATCCCTCCAACATCCGGCCCATCCGCGTGATGTGTTCTGCGACCGTCTCGCCACACCATGTCCTGAGGGCTCTCCAGAGCGGCGCTGACGGGGTGTTGGTAGGCGGGTGACACATCGGGGACTGCCATTACCTGTATGGTAATTACATGACTATAAAAAGGATGCGTTTTTTGCAGGACCTCCTCAATTTCATGGGCCTTGAAGGACGCCTGCATTTGGATTGGATTTCCTCGGCTGAGGCCCAGAAATTCGTCCAGGTGGTGACGGACTTCACGGTAAAAATCAAGAACCTGGGTCCAAACCCGTTGTCTGCCAACGCTGAAAAGGCCCGTTTCGCTGAGGGAGGTTAACATGAAAGAGCGGGTGAAAGAATGGCTCCAAGAAGGGAAGGTGGATTTCTTCCTGGGATACAAGATGGTTGAGGGGCACCCGCTGCCCTATGTGTTCAGTAAGGAGAACATGGAGGACCTGGGAGAATTTGTGGAAGGCCCGGCCCGCTATCCTTTGGAGAAGATGGCTGCAAGGATCGCCGCCTGCCGGCCCGAGGCCAGGGTGGGTCTCCTGGTAAGGGATTGCAACCAGCGGGCACTGAATGTCCTCTATACCTGGAACCAACTGGACCCGGAAAAAGTGGAGACCATCAGTCTCAATTGCTGCCCCTCGGGGCTTAAGCCCCATGCGGATTGCTCGTATTTGGAGCCGGAAAAGGTTGGGCCAAAAAAGAAGAAGTGGGGCATAGACAATAATATGTCCACCGATGAGGCGGAGGATCTTAGCCAGGAAGAACGCTTTCAAAGGTGGATGTATGAATTCGAGAAATGTATCAAGTGTTACGGATGCAGGGATATCTGTCCGGTCTGTTTTTGCGAAGAGTGTAGTCTTGAACATCCGAACCTCATCCGGACAGGCACCTTGCCCCCTGAAATTCCGATCTTTCATCTGGTGAGAGCGGTTCACATGGCCGGGCGGTGCATCGATTGCGGCCTCTGTGAAGACGCGTGCCCGGTGGACATCCCCCTGAGACTTCTCTACAGGAAAGTAAACGAGATCGTAGCAGATCTCTTTGATTATAAGACGGGTATGGGCCCTGACCAGTCTCCCTTCAGTATGCTCGGCGAACAGGTTTTGCTGGAGCCCAAACCCATTTGAGGTAACCGGTCTTCCATCGGATGAGAAGGGGTCAATGATGAAAAATGGCGATTGCTTTTGTCGAGGAGTGATATGATGGATAATGGATTCATCCCCTCAACATGTTCTTACTGCGGCGTCGGTTGTGGCGTTTTATTTCAGGTCATGGACGGGGAGGTCGTGAGGACATGGCCCATGAAAACCCATCCTGTAAGCGAGGGGAAGCTCTGTATCAAGGGCTGGAACTTGCACGAACACGTGATCGGCGACGGACGGCTCAAGGCCCCTTTGCTGAAACATGAGGGCAAACTCACAGAGACTTCTTGGGACGATGCCATTGGTATGAGCGCGGAGAGGCTCAAGGCCGTGGCAAAAGAGCATGGCCCGGACAGCGTGGGAGTGTTATGTTCCGCCAAGATCACCAACGAAGAGAATTACCTCGCCCAGAAATTCGCCAGGGCCGTGCTGGGCACCAATAACATAGATCATTGCGCCAGACTCTGACATTCCTCAACGGTGGCAGGTCTTGCCGCCGCGTTTGGAAGTGGTGCCATGACCAATTCCATTGCCGAGGTGGAGGAGGCAGGGTGTGTGCTCCTTATTGGCTCAAATACCACCGAATGCCATCCCTTGATCGCCCGCCGGATTCTTCGGGCCAAGGAAAAAGGTGCCAAGCTTATCGTGGTGGACCCAAGGCGCATGCAAATCTCCAGATTTGCGGATCTCGTGATCAACCTCCGACCCGGTACGGATGTGGCCCTTTTAAACGGCATCATGCATATTATTCTTAAAAAGGGATGGAGTGCGGAGACTTATATCCAAGAACGGACAGAGGGATTTGGTGAACTAAAAAAGGTCATAGAGGCATATACCCCTGAAAAGGTGGCATCCATTACCGGAGTGGCTGCCCATGACTTGGAGCAAATGGCCGAGCTTTACGCCACCAATCCCCCGGGAGCGCTCCTTTACTGTATGGGTATTACCCAGCACACCACGGGCGTGGATAACGTCAAGTCCTGTTGTAACCTGGCCATGCTCTGCGGTTACGTGGGCATACCGAGCGGGGGGGTAAATCCCCTGCGGGGGCAGAATAACGTGCAGGGGGCCTGTGACATGGGGGGCCTCCCCAACGTTTTCCCCGCTTACCAGCCTGTGACGGATTCTAAGGCGAATGAAAAATTTTCAGAGGCCTGGGACAGGGCGTTGCCTGATAAAGCGGGCCTCACCCTTACCGACATGATCTCGGGCATCCTGGAGGGCAAGGTGAAGGCCCTTTATGTGATGGGGGAGAACCCCATACTCAGCGACCCGGATCTAAGCCATGTGAGAGAGGCCTTGTCAAAGCTGGACCTCTTGATCGTACAAGACATCTATCTCACAGAAAGCGCCCAGGTGGCGGATGTGGTGTTTGCTGCTGCCGCCGTCGCTGAAAAAGAAGGCACCTTCACGAACTCTGAACGACGGGTACAACGGGTTAGAAAGGCTGTGGAGCCGCCGGGAGGGGCACTTACGGATTGGGAAATCATCTGCAGGTTGTCCTCGGCCATGGGCTATCCCATGGACTACGAGAGGGCTGAAGATATTTTTGAAGAGATGAGGGCTCTTACCCCCTCCTATGCGGGCATGACCTATGAGCGACTGGGACTCGATGGGCTCATGTGGCCCTGCCCGAGTGAGGATCATCCGGGAACCCCCTATCTACATAAAGGCGCCTTCAGCAGGGGCAAGGGCATGTTTCACGCCGTCCCCTATCTGGACCCGGCAGAACTGCCGGATCAGAGCTATCCTTATTTCTTGAGTACGGGAAGGCATTTTGCCCATTTCCATACGGGAACCATGACAAGGATTTCACCGCACCTTGATCGGGAGCAGAAGGAGGCTTACGTAGAACTCAATCCCGGGGATGCCCAGGGTCTGAGTATAAAGGATGGGGATAGGGTGAAGCTTACCACTCGGAGGGGAGAGATAGAGGCCAAGGCAAGGCTGAGCTTGCACGTGAGGCCGGGCAATGTGTTCATGCCTTTTCATTTTGCGGAGTCTCCCGCCAACCTGTTGACCAACTCCGCATTTGACCCCATCGCCAAGATTCCGGAATATAAGGTGTGTGCCGTAAATGTCCAGAAGGCCGCCTGAACATGGGACGATTGCTTCGACCCTCTCAGGGTGTTGCCCTGAGAGGGTCTTGAAGACCTTTTCCACCGGCCCTTTTCCCGCCAGAATCTTTTGCGCTTCCACTCAGTTCCGATTCTCCTGCCCCTTAGGCCTTTGATACCAGGAGTGAGAGTCCGATGGCAATGACAGTCAACGGAGGTGGTACCGTAACGAGGTTATCGTGGAATCAAGAGACCTGATGACCATCAATGGTCAAAAACTCCCCTTTGGATCCGGGGATACGATTCTGGAGGTGGCCCGGAGGCACGGGATTGACATCCCCACCCTCTGCGTCCTGAAAGGGGCTTCGCCTACAGGAGCTTGCAGGATATGCCTGGTCGAGGTTGAGGGATCTGGAAATCTGGTGACCTCCTGCACTGAACCAGCCACGGCCGGAATGGTTGTAAAGACGGAAACCCCCCGGGTGGTGCAGGCGCGGCGCATGAACCTCGAGTTACTTCTGGCCTCTGGACACCACAACTGCCTGGAGCAGGATATGGATATGCATTCCTGGGCCGGTTTCCAAGGAAAGGCCGTGGCCGTTAAGGGGCACGAAGAGCGCTGCCCGGCTTACGGCAGGTGCAGGCTCCAGGACTTGGCCGTTCAATACCAGGTGAGGATGGACCGGTTCACCCCCAGGGAAACCCCCTATCCCCTAGAGGATGTGAATCCTTTTATCATACGGGATTTTTCCCGCTGTATCCTTTGTGGCCGCTGTGTCCAGGCCTGTAATGAGATCCAGGTCAACGATGCGATCAGTTTCGGATACAGGGGGGTGGCCTCCAAGATTGTGGCCAGGGCGGACCGGCCTCTCAAGGACTCTGACTGCGTCTTTTGCGGGGAATGCCTGCAGGCTTGTCCTGTGGGGGCCCTGGCTCCTAAAAACGGGCTCTCCTTGCGGGGTTACTGTGAAGACGTGACCATGGTAAGAACCACCTGCCCTTACTGCGGGGTCGGGTGTCAGCTTTATCTCCACGTGAAGGATAACCGGGTTGTGGAGGTGAGTGGGGTGGAGGATGGGGGCCCAAATTTTGGGAGCCTGTGTGTGAAAGGGCGTTTCGGATATGATTACATTCATGACCCGCAGAGACTCAAGATCCCTCTGATCAGGGAAAATGGCCGGTTCCGTGAAGCCTCTTGGGACGAGGCCCTGGACCTTGTTTCTAAGAGGCTCCTCTATATCAAGGGAAAATGGGGTCCGGATTCCATCGGTGTCCTGTGCAGCGCTCGTATCACCAATGAAGAGAATTACCTGGCCCAGAAATTCACCAGGGCTGCTATTGGGACGAACAATATCGACCACTGTGCCCGGCTCTGACACTCTTCCACGGTGGCCGGTCTGGCTGCAGCCTTTGGAAGCGGTGCCATGACAAATCCTATCGAGGATATCGAGAAGGCGGATGTGATCTTGATCACCGGTTCCAATACCACCGAGAATCATCCCGTGCTCTCCTCCTATGTAAAGCGGGCTGTGACCTTCAAGGGGTCCCGGCTTATCGTGGTGGATCCCCGGAGGATCGCAATTACACGTTTTGCCACCCTGTGGCTGAGACCGAACCTCGGCACGGACGTGGCCTGGATTAACGGGATGATGCATTGCATTATCGAGGAGGACCTCTACCCGGAGGATTACGTGGCATCCCGTACAGTGGGTCTGGATGAACTCAAGGAGAAGGTCCGGGAATACACCCCCGCCCGGGTGGCGCGTATCACAGGTATTCCGGAGAACCGGCTCAAGGAGGCGGCGAGGCTCTATGCCCGGGCGCCGGCTGCCTCAATCCTGTATGCCATGGGGATTACCCAACACACCACCGGGACGGACAATGTCAAGTCTTTGGCCAACCTCGCCATGCTCTGCGGCAATGTGGGGATCAGGGGCGGTGGTGTGAATCCCCTGCGGGGCCAGAACAATGTACAAGGTGCCTGTGATATGGGGGGATTGCCGAATGTTTACACGGGCTACCAAAAGGTGACGGATTCTGTGATCCGCGCCCGCATGGAGAAGGCCTGGGGTGTGGAAGCCCTGCCCAAGAAGCCCGGCGTCACGGTGACGGAGATGATGGAGGGGGTTCATGCAGGAAGTATCAAGGCCCTCTATATTATAGGGGAAAACCCTCTGGTCTCGGACCCTGATCTCAACCACGCAGAAAAGGGCTTTCGCCGACTGGACTGCCTGGTTGTTCAGGATATCTTCATGACAGAGACGGCGCGTATGGCGGATGTAGTGCTTCCTGCGGCCTCATCCGCCGAAAAAGAGGGCACCTTCGTCAATACAGAGAGAAAGGTGCAACGGGTGCGAAAGGCCTTGGAACCCCCGGGCGAGGCCCGGGAGGATTGGAAGATCATTTGTGACCTCTCCGGGAGGATGGGGTACCCCATGAATTACGAAAAGGGCGGGCACATCATGGAAGAGATCGCCCGCATTACCCCTTCCTATTGCGGAATAAACTATGGGCGTCTGGAAGTGGACGGCATTCACTGGCCATGCACCGGCACAGATCATCCCGGCACCCCTTGCCTGCATATGGACCAGTTCACCTGTGGCCTCGGGGTCTTTCACGCCATTGATTATATTCCCCCAGCCGAGTTGCCGGATCAGGACTATCCTCTCTATCTCACCACCGGTCGGGTTTTATACCAGTATCATACAGGTACCATGACTATGAAGTCTGAAGGGCTGAACGCAATGGCACCTGAATGTTTTGTGGAGATCTCGCCTGAAGACGGAGCCTTTTATGAGATCAGGGAAGGGGATATGGTTACGGTGTGTTCCAGGCGCGGTGAAATCGAGGCCAGGGCCCTCATATCCGAAAAAGCGGTGAAAGGGACGCTTTTTATCCCCTTTCATTTTGCCCAGGCCGCGGCCAACAAGCTTACCCACGCTGCGCTGGATCCCGTAGCCAAGATCCCGGAGTACAAGGTTTGTGCGGTCAACATTGAGAAGGGTGTATCTGTGTAGGCCTTAGAAAAAAAGGGGCCGCAAAAACGGGGGATGGATCCTTTTTTTGTCTTCCCTCGGCTCGGGGCAGACGCGCTCCTTCGCCTGCTCCCGACAGGCCCTGATCCACACACATGAAACCAGGGGGAGTGTATGCCATGAACGCGAGGGAGGGGTATTCAAACCCGGATTTAACCCCGGAAATCATGGATCGGGTCGATAAGGTCATAGCCCAGCATAAAGGAGAACCGGGAAGTTTGATCCCCGTCATGGAGGCATGTCAGGATATTGTTGGTTACTTGCCCGTAGAACTGCAAGACCACATCAGTAAGGGGCTCAATGTCCCCGGCAGCAGGGTTTACGGGGTGGCGACTTTTTATTCCTTTTTTTCCCTCTTCCCCAAAGGGAGGCACACGATCAAGGTCTGTACGGGCACGGCCTGTTATGTACGAGGCTGTCAGCGGATTCTGGACCGTATTAAGGAAGGCTACCATATTGAGACGGGTGAGACTGCCCGGGACAGGCGGTTTTCTCTCGAGGCGGTCCGCTGCCTTGGGGCCTGTGGGTTGGCGCCGGTCATGGTGGTAGACCATGAAACCCATGGCCGGGTGACATCAGATAGGGTGCTGAAGATCCTCGATTCCTGTGAATAAGGTGGAAGACCACCGGCATTCCGGTTCATGGATACGCCCTGGGAGGTTTGCACATGGAAAAGCTCAGGCCAGAGGACTTGGAGAAGATCAAGGCCAAGGTGACCCGGGAACACACGCTCACCCGGGAAGGGGTTCCTGTGGAAATCACCCTCCATCTGGGAACCTGTGGCATTGCAGCGGGAGGCGAGGAGGTGCTGAAGGCTCTATATGAAGAAATTGAGAGAAGTGAGAGAGAGGACATCAGGGTGATTGTGGCGGGGTGTTTTGGACTCTGCAGTAGTGAAACGAATATGGTGGTACGACGGTTTGGCGAAGAGGCGGTCCTCTATGGCGACCTCACCGCGGACAAGACACGGGAGGTTTTTCAGGGACACGTGCTGAGGGGTGAAATTCAGAAGGCCTATGCCATGGCCAGGCTGAGATAGGAGAGGGCCTTTATGCCTGAAGAAATCCACTCATCCTCAACAGGGAATGAAAGGGTTGAAAAAGGAATTCCTTATCTGGACGAAATCCGCTTCTTCGGCCGTCAGTATCCCATTGTGCTTCGAAACAGGGGCATCGATCCAGAGTCCATTGACCAGTATATTGCAAGGGATGGGTACCGGGCCGCTGTCAAGGCCCTTCACGAGATGTCCCCCCAGGAGATTGTGACAGTGATTAAGCGCTCGGGCCTCAGGGGAAGGGGCGGGGCTGGCTTCCCCACAGGCAGGAAATGGGAGTTGTGTGCCGGGGCCGGGGGGGGATTGAAATATGTGATCTGCAATGCCGATGAAGGGGACCCGGGGGCCTTCATGGACAGGGCCGTCCTGGAATCTGATCCCCACTCGGTCTTAGAGGGGATGATTATTGCCGCCAGGGCCGTGGGCGCCCATAAAGGGTACATCTACTGCAGGGCCGAGTACCCTATGGCCGTAAGAAGGCTCGAACTCGCCATCTCCCAGGCAAGGGCATACGGGCTCTTGGGAAAAGATATCCTGGGTAGCGGTTTTGCATTTGAGCTCGATGTGTACCGGGGGGCCGGGGCCTTTGTCTGCGGGGAGGAAACCGCCCTTATGCGCTCTATCGAAGGGAGAAGAGGAATGCCCAGACCCCGGCCCCCATTCCCCGTAAACCGGGGACTATGGAATAGACCCACCGTTATAAACAACGTAGAGACCTTGGCTAATATTCCTTCTATCCTTCTCCAGGGCGACGCCTGGTTTGCAGCGTTGGGGACCGCGAAAAGCAAAGGCACCAAGGTTTTTGCCCTGACCGGAGATGTAAACAACATCGGTCTTGTTGAGGTCCCCATGGGCACTCCCCTGAGGACCATTATCTATGATATAGGAGGAGGCATCCCCAAGAAAAGGAAATTTAAGGCCGTACAGCTTGGAGGTCCCTCCGGGGGGTGTGTGCCAGAGGCCTTTATCGATACTCCCGTGGACTATGAATCCATTAAAGAGGCCGGAGCCATCATGGGATCCGGCGGGATGATCGTGATGGATGATCATACCTGCATGGTGGATATGGCGCGCTTTTTCGTGGATTTTATTCAAGACGAGTCCTGTGGAAAATGTCCCCCCTGTCGTGAAGGGACCAGGCGGATGCTGGATATCCTGGAGGGGATCACCCAGGGGAGGGGGGAATCGGGAGATCTTGAAACCCTTGAAGAGCTCTGCCAAGCCGTTGGGGAAGGGGCATTGTGCGGTCTGGGCCAGACTGCCCCAAACCCTGTCTTGTCCACCCTCAGACACTTCAGAGAGGAATACAAGGTCCACATTCATGAGAAGCGGTGCCCGGCGAAACAGTGTGGCGCCCTTCTCAGGTTTGAGGTGGACCAGGATAGGTGCCAGAAATGCGGCATATGTTACAAGGGCTGTCCTTCCGACGCCATCCGCTGGAAAAAGAACGAGCCCGCCTGGATTGATAAGGAGAAATGCACCCGGTGCATGACCTGTATCGCCACGTGTCCCTTTGATGCGATCTTTTAGGGAAAGAGACCCCAACTTATCCATCATTTTAGATTATTAGATCCTTTTTTTCACCCAGGTGTCCCATGTTTTGAGGCTGGTTTTTCCATGTTTGCAATGGTAAGACGATCATGATAAAAATATGAAATTGAGGCCGGGCAAAGAAAGACGGCCATAGGACAGGGCCCTGAAATCGGCTGCCACCCGCATTTCGCAATGTATGAGTGGATTCCTTGAAAAGGCGCTTAAGTTTAACAGAGATCGAAAACGTCCTCTACCATCTTAACTATCGGTGGAGTTTGGAGAGTCTTGCCCTGTGGAAAGGCGCCGCAGTCCCTTTTGAGCCATACAAACTCTATGAAGGCTATGATGATTTCATAAGCCTGGAAACACTCGCCTCCATCGATTCCCTCGAAGACGAGGCAGCAAAAATGCGCCTGCGACATGCCCTGATTGACCACTACCTTCAAAGATCCCTTCTTCCCCATGAGACTGAGATGCGCACCTGGATGAGGGGAGCCTCTGCGGACGTGAAGGGGGAGAAGATCTACTTTAAAGATATTATCCCCTGGTGTCAAAATTCCAGTACTTACGAGACAAGAAGGATCCTTGAAAAAGAGACAAGTGCCTTATGCAAATTCCTGAGGCCCTTTGCCCTTAATTACTGGGAAATTCTTCTTGAAATCCTACGCGATGAGCTGGGCTTTGAGGGTTACATCGATTACTGTTATCAGAAGAAGGGGGTTGATTATCCCTATTTTTACAGGGTGATAAAGGACCTCTTGGAAGAGGTGGATGATCTCTATTTTCCTGCCATGGATCTGTGGACCCGGCGCAGGCTCGGCCTCCCCCTACGGGATCTTAATCGATTCGACGCCATCAAACTCCTAAGCCTTTCGGAGTTCAATGGGGTTTTCCCGGAAAAGAGCATGGAGGAGCTTACCGCCTTTTTCCGCTATTGGGACATTGACCTCAACGAAACCCCCGGGCTCTATTTGGATCTGGGCCGGGAAGAGGCCAAGAGCTCCCAGGCCATGTGTTTTATTCTTCAGATCCCTGAAGAAAGCTACATCCTGATGAAGCCAGAGGGAGGATGGATTGACCTGGAAACGCTCTGGCATGAACTGGGGCACGGGCTTTCCGCGGTTTTTACCTCTCCTGATCTCTCGGTGGTGGCCGGGGCATTGAGAAGAGCACATGCGGTGCTGGGCCGATTCTATGATGTTGACCAGGTAAGCACCGGAGAGGGGGGTGGGGCATTATGGACTGAGGTGCGTACGTACTTGATCGCCTTTGCCCGTGGGTCACCTCCGGAAGGGCCGCAGGTCGTCGCGGACCCCGTTCGTCGGTATGCCCTTGCTACGGGCCTGTTTTTGATCGGCCGTCCCTCACAGAGCCGTAGGCGCCGGGGTGGGTGAGGTTTCCCGGATCTCCAGGGCTTGACTTGTGTTTCCCACGGTTTTGCTCATCTTTCTGACCGAATCCTGCCTTTCCGGGCTACGAAGGTATCCTCCTTCCTGGCTGACCGCCCCCCCGGGTATGTCCTGACGGCCGGTTTTGTTTCTTTTCGCACACAGGATTGCTAACGGCTTTGTTTTCCATGGGTTACGAAGGGGCCATCGACAACGGTTTTTACTTCGGGCATCCCCGAAACAAAACATCAACGAGAAGGAGGTCCCATGGAAGAGCAGATTCGAGAACGGATTGCACTGAAACGCTTTGAGTTGATCAGTCCCGTGTTGGCCGAACCCGGCCGGGTGCAGAACGAGTACTTCCGCAAACAGGCCCAGCTCAAGCACGAGTTCCCCCGGTACGGCGCCCGGGCCGTGGCGGTGTCCACCCTTAAGAGCTGGCTGAAAAACTATCGCCGCAAGGGCCTGGAGGGCCTGAAGCCCAAGAGCCGTTCGGACGGGGGCAGGCCGCGACGGATGACCGAGGAGATGCTCAAGGCCGTCCAGATCAAGTGCAAGGCCTACCCGTACTGGACCGTGCAGAAACTCCACGAGCACCTGTTGGCGCAGGGTCTCCTGGGCGAACCGCCCGTGCACTACAACACGCTTCTTCGCGTCGTCAAGACGCACGGGTGGCTTCCGGAGAAAGGACGCACGGACGTGCGCAAAAGCTACGAGGTGGAAAACGTAAATGACCTGTGGGTCACCGACTTCATGCACGGCCCTGCCGTTCGCACCGGTAACGGCCGCACGGCCAAGGCGATTCTGTGCGCCGTCATCGATGATCACACCCGCCTGATCGTGGGCCACGCCTTTAGCGCCGCTGAGACCGTAAGCTCCTTGAGCGTGGTTTTGAAGGACGCCTTCCTGGCCTACGGCATCCCCCGGAGGCTGTATTGCGACAACGGTCCCAGCTTCTCCTCGGAGCTGCTTGCCAGAAGCTGTGCTGTGGCCGGCATCAGTCTCATCCACTCCAAGCCCTACGACAGCCCCTCCCGCGGAAAAATAGAACGGTTTTATGCGGAGTTCTGTATTATGCAGAGTTGGAACGATCGGGCTCTCTGCCTGAGTGCTTGATTTCTTATGATTTCATAGGCATGCAGCAATTTTGTTTCTTTGCATAATAAGGTCAAGCTTCTTTCTGGGACTATCCACTCAAACCAGAAAGGAGAAGACCTATGGCAAGACAG
>Ga0180432_10007356_pt1 | contig 14020 bp, 9 predicted proteins | sample SS_ome_10_FD_132414 | JGI IMG/M metagenome (GOLD analysis project Ga0180432, IMG submission 132414) | Hypersaline lake sediment archaeal communities from the Salton Sea, California, USA - SS_1_MS_2 metaG | ecosystem: Environmental > Aquatic > Non-marine Saline and Alkaline > Hypersaline >...
GCCGGCGGCTTGAACGCCGGGCAGGTCGGCGAGTATGAATAGATACTTACCGTCAATTTCTTTCCATCTCTTCCATATTGCATCGTTCTTCTTGAGCGTCTGCTCTGTGGGTAACCCCTGCCCGAATTTCATCACGGACGTCCTGTCATCAGAGGGCCGGCGGAATTGGTTTTCTACCGGCGCGTCGACGATCCGAATGCGGTCGAATTCGCTCGCGCCGATAAGGCGCACCTCGACCGAAGGAACGAGCCCGTTCTCGTCCTTATAGCCCGAATCCATTTTGACTGTTACGTCGAACCTTCCCGTGCCGCCGCATCCGACCGTTGCAACAAGGAGCAACAGCGCGGCTAATCCACGGACCTTGCGGTACATCGGCTTCATCAGAAACTCCTTTTCTTTCACCTCTGCCCGGCTTGCACTTCCGTTCAGGAACTTGCTTGCGTTCCGCCACTGCCGGAATGGCGATCGAGAAACTGCGTGATGACCGCGTTCACCTCGCGGTTGAACTGCCAGTCCACAACCACAAGGCTCCTGGTACGCAATATCAGCTTGGTCAGGTCGCTGAGCGCCCGGTCAAACACCTTGTGAATGCCTCCTTGCTGTGCATCGCCGTAATCGTGGCAGACGCTGTCGCGCATGCCGGGAAAACAGCGTATTATCATTGCGAGCGTATCCCACCAGAGCTCCGGCGGAACAAAACCGAGGGCCGCGCCCGCTTCGAGCTTGTCGTTCGTGAGGCGCTGCGGCCCGAGCGACTTGCCCCATCGCTCGTCGGCGTCGAAGACCGCTCGGATTCGCGGGCCCAGCTCCGCCGCATCCTCGCGGCCGATCCCCGCCTGCCGCGCGAGGCTCAGCACCTCGTCAATGGCGACCGGCAGCGTCGTATCCTCGTCAACGAGGAGCGTCCGCACGGCCAGCACGCCCAGCGAGTAAAGATCGCAGGGAGTACTGAGCAGCGGAACAATTTCGAAGGGGGAGTTGGGAAGCGGCACGCCCTCTGCGGCGCGCAGCGCTTCGGCCGTCTCGGGCGCCGGCCTCTGGCCGATGGTGCGGAAGCGCGTCTCGCCCGCGGCGAGGGCGGCCTTTTCTTCCGTGCCCGCAGATACATCATGCGCATAGAGGTCAATCCGGCCGCAAGAAAGATTGAGCCGGATCCAGATCAGGTCGTGCGGCCCCGGCGCAACGCGCTCCTGCGTAACAAGTGTGCCCTCGAGAATGGTCTCGCCGTCGCGCGTTGCGGGCAGGAACTTGCGAATGCGCACGCTGCCCGACCCATGCACCGGCGGGCCGGCGGAAACGGGCCGATACATCGATACCTTCGGCACGCGCCCCGGCACGTAATACGTTGCGTCGGTCGCTTCGATGGGCAGCGCCACCGTCTCGCCCGGGTCGACCAGCGTCGGCTTGGCCATCCATAGAAACGGCAGGCCTTCTCCCGGGTCAGCAACTCTTATCTGGAAACTCTCGGCTGTCACGTTGAGCAGCGGCCGCTGATGGTGGTAGGTCATCGAGCGAACGGCCGCTATGGCGTCGGCCAGCAGCCGAAGCTTCAGATGGAAGGTCTCGACCAGCCGTCCCGGGCAACCACGTGCTCCGAGGAAAAGGCGTCCGTCGAGAGCGCTCTCGCGATCGCCGCCCCTCAGTTTTCCGCCTATCCCGCCGAGGTCGAGCACCGATCGCCCGTGCAACACGCCTTCCCACGGCTCACCGTTGAGGACCGCAAGAAAAGGCTCGAATTCTATCGGGGTGCGAGGCCGGACGAGCATGAGGCCGCCGGCCGGATTGAGGGGCACAAGTTCGCCTTCGGGGCCGGTAAGATCGCTGAGCGGACGCGTTCGGTCGTTCGTCGGTGCGTCGCGGGTGACGGGCACGAAGGCGGTTTGCTCGCCCGCTTCCGGCAGGTACAAGTAACGGTGCAGCGAAGTGGCGTATGCGGGCAGGCCGCTCCCCGCGAGGAGGGCATCGTCCTCGCACAGCCGCCAGTGCCCGCCGGTATCCGAATCGGTGGGATGCACAGGCTCCAGCTTCGCCATGTCGAGGAACGTCGGCAGAGGGTGGGCCGTCTCCCAGCCGGCTCTCATGATCGCGCCCGGCTCGAGCTCTTCAACCGCCCGCAGGTGGCGCCGCCAGCGATCGTCGAGAACTGCGTTCGACAGGGCTTCCCGGCAGATGGCGATGGTATCGCCGAGGGCATCGGGGCTCTGAATCCACAATTCGACCCACTGGTGCACTTCGGCTCCCGCGTCGACTATGCATCCCAGCAGCACATGCGAATCAAGCAGGTCGCGGAGCAAAACAAGCCGCCCCGCAACGGGGTCGGCATCGCGTTTTACCACGGCGCATATTCTGAGCGACGCTGCGGCTTGTTGGGCGCTCACCGGCACGGCGAAGTACCCGTCGGGCAGGCCATGAAGGGCGTTTTTGTTTTGATCTGAGTCGTTGGTCATTTCCAATTACCGCTTGAGTTGTGGCGTACTACAATTATAGCTTATGCAGGGGCAGTGTCAATCTTTTTTGCAGCCCCGCGCGAGGAGTCTTGCCTGCTGCAAGGGCCGGACAGGGCCGGCACAAAGCGACCGGGTCGGGCACTGCCCATGACCGAGGGTCAATTCACTTTGCCTGCGCCCTCGACCTTGTAAAACATGAAGAAATGCGGGCGCACTCCCGGGATCGGCGTGTAGGTGAGTCGCTCATCAAGCACCCACCCGGGCCTATAGGTCGGTTTTGTCAAGGGCGGCACAAGCTCGACCCCCCCGCCTGTATCATAGCCGGTGGTCCTTTCATCCTCTTTCGGCATCGATCTTGGCGAATAGTAATGGGTACAGCCGCCCGTGGGGTCGGGCCGTTTGCCGGACAAAACGTCGCGCGCGATCTTCCGCATCATGTCGGTGGCCTCTTGATTCGTCGCGTAGGCGCTCGCAACGTCCCTCACGTGATCCGTGGCGTTACGCTTCATGCGATTGAGAACGGTCCATGCAACGGCGGCCCGCTCGATTTCATTGCCGACCGACGCCTCGGATTGCAGTATCCTTGCGAGCCGCTCAACATTCTCCGAGCTGCACAACCCCGCACCGCCCGGTTCGGCTCCAGCCGGTGCATCATTGCCGGCTTCGAGGTTGCGGCTACTGCTCGCAACCAGCGAGGCCGAAGGCCTGGGCGCGCCTGCGAGGCCGTCGGGGAATTCCCCCTGCCAGTTTTGCACTCCGAGGCTCTTCCAGGGCCGTTTGCTGTGCATGATGTATTCTCTCCGGGCGCCTCAATAAGCTCACTGAGGTTCCAGCGCTCTAAACTGATTCACGGCGGTCTGAAACAGCTTGTACGAATTATTGAACGTTTCGGCCCTGTCGGTACAGGTAATTGTTATCGCCTGTGTACCGATGATGACGTATAGCTGCCACTGCTGGAGCTGAATTGCGTCGCCCTGGGTCGAAAAACTATGGAACCGCTGAAAGGCAGGGACATCGCCGACCGTGGTGAGGCCTTCCATCTTGACCAGGTAGTCTTGCTCGGCAAATTCCTCCTGAAGTTGCCCCAACTGGTCGGCGGCGTATTCCTCCAGCCCTGCGGCAGCCTCGAGGGTCTCACGCGTAATCGCGATATTCGGGCAAATTCCGCCCCGTGCGAGACCCTTGAGGATCACAACAGACGCATCCTCCCATTCCTCCGGAAATCCGATTACGAAGTCGTTGTGCTTTAGTTCTCGCATATCACCATCTTCCACATTGTGCCTTAAAGGAGAATCTTTCAAGACATGGGGACCACCTGTTCATGGGCGCTATTTCTGCTTCCGCCACCGCCACCACCGGGGTTTCTTGGGCGGAGATTTCTTTTCGGGGACTTCTGCGGCCTGTTGAGCGTCCTGGCCGGCGGAGGGCGTGGACCCGGCGGATTTTTCGCCCGTGCTTTTCTTCGCCTGCTCATCGGCCGGCTGTTCATCCTCGCCGCTCTTCTCCTGCTGTTCAGAGCCGGAAGTCGCAACAGAAGCGCCGACAGAAGCTGAGGATGGCTTCTTGCCGCGAGCCGCCATCTCACCGGCCTTGGCACCTTTCCGCGCTGCTTTCGTGGAATACCAAATACTGGCCGCCGTTGACGCGCTTTGCAGCGCCGGTTCCGTCGCAAGCGCGAAGAGCTCAGCCTTATTTACCAACAGTCCGGCGCCGTAGCCGCCGGATACACCAAGGACGCCCCCAACGGTTGCGCCGAACACCGCGTCCAAAACGAAACCCTTCACGGTTTTTTGTTCGCCGGTAGCCATCTCGTAGCACTGGGTGGCAACAGAACCGGTTCCCCCCGTCACGGCTCCGCCGAGGGCGACGACGCCGGCGGTCGCTGCCCCCCCTGTAGCTGCGGCGGCTGCCATGGCTCCGATCGCCGCTCCACCGGCCAGCACACTGCCGGCCCCTATCGCCCCACCCACAAGCGCTCCGCGGAGCACACGAAGTATTCTCCCCCTTTTCCCCTCGTTTTCTTTGCGCTTGCGAAAATCCTTATAGCCTCCGACCGCGGCTCCGATTATGGCCCCCACGCCCACGGCAATTCCCAGCGCCGCAGTGAAAACGAACTCGCCCGTGGGATCGAGGCGGTTGAGCGGGTCGCCGCCGCAATAAACGTAAAAGTTGAAACTGCCCCCCTCGACGAACAGCGGGTCCATACTCAGGTAGCGGCCGAACTCGGGATTGTAATACCGCGCGAGGCAATAATGCAGGCCCGTCTCATCGTCGAAATACTGCCCGGCGAGGCGCCATGGCTGGGGCACTGTGTCGATAACGACCTCCGCCTGCCCGAAAGCGCCGTAGCGTGCCTGCCACACTATATTCCCGGCCGCATCGGTCATGCACAGCGGCTCGAAACGTCTTCCGGTGTGAAGACAGTAGACCTCCCCGCCGACACGCATCGCCAGAGGGAAAGGTTGTTCGGGGAAGGTCAGGTAATCTCGGCGGGTTGTCTTTTCCCCCTCGGTGGTGGTCTCGGAAAGAAGCTGCTGCCCCGCCCAGACATAGGAGGTGGTCTTTCCACGGCTTTCTTTTCGGACACGCCGCCCGAATGCATCGTAGGCGTAGCGCGTGCGGCCGCTTCGGGTTTCGGCCGCGAGGAGTTGGTTCCGGCCGTTGTAGGCATAGCTCGCCTGCCCTGTCGGGCACTGCCCGGCGGTCATATTGCCCAGGCCGTCGTAGGTGTAAGCCTGCGAACCGCGCCGCACGAGCTGATTGAGAGGGTTGAAGGTACACTCGCCGGCGCTGTCCTTAACCCGGTTGCCGTTGGCATCAAGCTCAAAACTCTCGGACAACCCCGGGCCCGAGCCCTCCACGCCGAGGAGCCGGCCTTCCTTATCGTAAGAATACCGGCGGCCGCCGTCGTCTGCCGTCTCGCTCACGACGCGGTCGCATTCATCGTATTCCCAGCGATAAGACGCAACAGGCAGGCCGGGGGATCGCGGAGACTTGACGAGCAAGGAACCAGGGAGTCCCATCGGGGTGGCGGTGAGCGACACGGACGTGCCGTTGGGGTATTTTATGCCGGCAAAAGCTCCCACCGCCAGATAATCGATCCGATATACGCCGCCGGCCCAGTCCGTGATTTTGCGTACGCGGTGCTCCTTGTCGCGCTCGAACGTTAGCTTCTCTTCGTCCGGCGTTACAAGGCCGACGAGGTTCCCCAGTTCATCGCGAATGTACTCGACCGCCCGCCCGTCGGTTTCTTCTCGCAGGACCCGGCCTTCATCGTCGTATTCGAGCTTTACCGTGCACGTTTCGTTCGCTGCCTCGACGATCTTATCGCCGTCGAACACAAAGCGCGCCTTGGTCCCGTCGGCGTATTCCACGTCGTACGTACCGGCGTCCTGATCGAACCGGAAGGTCGCGTGCTGTTTTACATTTTCGAGCATTCTCGCGAGGTAGCCGTCGGGACCGTATTCGAACTCGTAACGGCCGCCATCGGGAAGAATGATCTTCGAAGGCGAATCCCACTCGCCGTACTCGAATTGAATCCGATTGCCGAGGGGATCTGTGAGGCGGGTGGTCAGGCCGGCTTGGGAATATCCGTAGCGGGTCTTATTTCCATTGCCGTCGGTAAAAGCAGCCAGCCTTCCGGCGTCGTATTCGAAAAGCGTGGTCGCGCCGTCGGGAAACGCCATCTTGGTCAGCTTTCCCTGCTCGTCATATTCCATCGTAAAGGCATTTTGACGGCCGCGGCGAATCTCGGTAAGACGTTTTTCCTCATCGTGCTTGAAGCTCACCCGCAGTCCGGCGGAGCCTGTGATCGCTTTGACTTCTCCCTCGGGATCATTCTCTACTTCGAGGGTTCGCTCTTCCCCTGAGGTAACGGCCGCCCCGCCCGGATACATTGCAAGCCTGGCTGTGCCTCCTGCAGCGTCCTCCATGAGGATGTCACCGGTCTGCGGGTCTTCGTCCGCCTCGATCCCCTGATCGCGGAAGGCCTGTGTCTGGACTTTCCTGGCGCTTTTGAGCTTGGCTTGCCGCAGTGCCTCTATTTGTTCCTTGCGCAGGCGAATCATTATGCGTAACCTTGTGCGTGGTCTCTACGTGCCTTCGGCCGAGCCGTCGGCCTTTGCGAGTTCGTCTTCTTGCCAGGCCTCATCGATCAAGCGTCCCGCTTCCAGAGAATACCGGATATAGGTCTGCGGCGCCTCCGCGTCCGCGACGAGAAAGCGGATCGGCCCGAAAAACTCGGCCAGTTCCTCAGGTGTACAGCTCGGCAAGTAAGAGCGCAAGACTCGCGGATCGTAGTAGCGAAAGAAGAACTCCTGGCCCTCCTCATCTTGAACGATGAAGATCTTGCGCAGATGGGCATGAATGGAATCGAGATCAAGGGGTGCGCCCAGCAGTATGCCCGCGTGGCTTCCCGAGCGTGTCGTCCAATTTCGCAGGTACTCACTCTCCGGATCGATAGGAACAACATAAGGAGCCACGTCGGCCAGGGCAGGCGCAACGTCCCCTTCGAAGAGTGTGCGGATTTCTTGATTGTAGAGGCACTTCGCTTCGAAGGCGAGCTCCACGTCTTGTGCGGCATCGACGACACCGTAAAGGAGCTCGCCCGGTTGAAGCTTGATGCGCTCGCGGAGGAGATCGGCAAGCTTATTCGGCGGCTTCGCCATAGGAGGGGCCCTCACAGTGTTTTGCCGGCCTCGCAGGGCCCCTTGCAAACAGTGGGAGACCCCGATTTTGCAGCGTTGCGGAAAGCCTTTGCGGGAGGTCCGGGATGGGCCGCGCCGGTTCCACCGCCCTTTCCTCCGCCCCCGCTTCCCCCGCCGGCTCCCCCTGAGCCGCCGGGGCCTGCTGCCGGCGCGCCCCCTCCGCCACCACCGCCGCCGGAGCCCGACTCTCCGATCATGACCGTTGGCCATCCCACGACGATAACGCCGCCGTGCGCGGTGCTGTCGCCCAGCCGGGCGGCCATCATGCCTCCGATCAATACTGTTGGCGAACCCTTTACTATGGTGTCGGGCGGCCCTACGCAAATGGCCATATCAGTCACCCGAGCAGCCGGCATGAACCCGATGATCACTGTGGGGCACCCCGTGGTGATAGGCCCGCCCACATGTGGTATAGGCGGGACGGCCGGGGTCTGCATGGGGCAGGTGTGCATATCACCGATCCTTGCTGCGGGTGGCATAACTATACCCTTTCACACCGGCATCCAATTGTGAAGCAATGCCGGAAATCTCAAGAACCTTTCTATCCGGGTGCCGACTTCGCGCCGGTCTTGGAATCGTCGGCGACGACAGGTTCGGCCGGGACCGCTTGCGCCGCGTCGTCAGGCGAAGATGGCTTGGCGCCACTTCCCACCCCCGCGGAGCCGCCGCTGTTGATGTTGACCAGGATTCCCTGGATGGTCACGCCGCTAGGGCCGATGTCAACAAAGCCGCCCGCCCCTTTGATCGTGAGCTGCATGCCGGCCTCGATGATCACCTTCATTCCGCCCTTTAGGTGAATTTCCTGGCCGGCTTCGAGCGCGTGGTTCATGCCGACCTTTTCCTGCTGGTTCATGCCGACCGTCAACGATGCGGTGCCGTCGACCTTCTCATTGCGCACGCCCTTCACGTGGAGGTGGCTGTCCGCCTCTATCAATTCCTTCTTTGTGTTCTCGAGCACAATATCCATATTGCCGCCACTGGCAGCCTGGCCGTGGCCGACCATCAACTGCTTGTTGCCTTCGATGTGCTCGACCTGGTTGCGGGCGACGTTCAGGTGTTTGTCCTGATAGACCTTTTCGCGCTGATCGCCGCTTTTCTTGCCATCCTGATCGCTGCCCACGATCATGTGGTGGTTGGCTATCACGCGTTCGAAACGATCATTCTTCACGCGCACGTCCATGTTTCGCTCGGCGTGGACGAATATCTGCTCTTCATCTTTCTTGTCTTCGAAGCGGATTTCGTTGTATCCGACGCCGCCTTTGGTGCTGTTGGACTTCAGCCAGCTCTTGGTCATCTCTTGCGGCAAGGCGTACGCGGACATCTGGTCGGCGTTGTAGACGCTGCCGGTGATGATCGGCCTGTCGGGATCCCCTTCGAGGAAATCAACTATGACCTCCTGTCCGATGCGCGGGATGTGCATCGACCCCCAGCCTTTGCCCGCCCAGGCTTGGGCCACTCTGATCCAACACGAGCTGTTCTCGTCGTTCTTGCCGTATCGGTCCCAATGAAACTGGACTTTCACCCGTCCGTATTTATCGGTCCATATCTCCTCGCCCTGCTTACCGACGACAACGGCCGTTTGGGGGCCTTGAATGACGGGCTTCGGCGTTATCCGCTCGGGCCGGAAGGTCTCGTCGGCGCTCATCGTGGTGAATGAGCACTTATAGAGCGTTTCGGCGCCGATTGCTTCGCTGGTCGAGTCGAACGCTTCCGAGGCCAGTTCATAGGTCGCCGAAGTTACAAGGTACTCGCGGCACTGATCCTGCCGCGGGAAATCTGTGAACTCAAATCTGCAGCCGGTGCAGAGGCCCTGGGCGTCCGTTTGGCCTCGGGCGGTGTTGTGCGGGGCTTGGAGTTCCTCCAGCCTGATCCGGGCGTAGTCGCCGCCTTCGGCGTATTCGTAATACTCGCCGGGGTAGTCATAGATTTCATGATCCGACTCCCTGTAAGGGCGAGAGGCCTGCGAGTCCGTGAGCAGCGCCTTTCTCGGATTGGTGAAATCATAGTCGTTCTGGGCGTAAACTCCGGGCTGGATCGCCTCTTCAACAGTCCACTCCGTTATGTGTTCGCCACGGCTGAAGGCTTCGTCCGGCGGGCGATAGCTGATACTCTCGTAACCCGGAAACGGCCGATGGGCGCTCACCGAGTCCGCCAGGATAAGCGTATGTTTGCCGTTCTCGTGCTCGAAATAGTAGTATATGCCCTCCTGCTCCATCAGCCGGCTCACGAAGTTGAAGTCTGTTTCTCGATATTGCACGCAGTAATCCCACGTGCGATAGTTGCGGCTCAGGCGGCTCTCGAAGTCTTGATAGCCCCCGTCGCGAAAGACGTCTTGGATTATGTCGGGCACGGTTTGGTTCTGGAAGATGCGGCAGTCGGATGTGCGTGTGAGGAACCACAGCCACGGTACGAGGGTGGCCCGGTATCGGGCGGTTCGGCCGGATTTCGGCGTTTGAACGAAGCGGCTGACAAAGCCGTTGAAGTAACGGCTCTCGCCGTCGCGCTTCGAGATTCGGGCGGTCATGTTTTCCCCAACGATTCGCGCGAAATCGATGGCGGGGTCCTCGCTGAGCAGCTCCAGCTCGTATCGAAAGGGCCGACTGAGCTGCTCAGTGCCGTAGAAGCGTCGCAGCAGGAGCGCGTCGGGGCCGAGCGGGCTGCTGGCGGCGATCAATCTATCGCTCTGTGTTCTGGCCATCGAGCTTCTCCCTGCCCGGAAGCGGGCACGTGCCAAGTAAGATATCTTGCACCCACAAATCCCGGTCGTGGTCGTCCGGGGGATGCGGTCGCTGCATCGCGAAGGCGGCCGAGGGCGGCGTTACTCGAATCGGAAGGCAAACTCGCCGTCCCCTTCGCCAACGTGCACTCTCGCCACCGCATCACCGGCCATCAGGCGGCCGAGGTATTCCCTGCTGATCTCCGGGAGCATGCTGTGGGTAAGAATAGCATCCACCGTTCGGGCTCCGCTTTCGACCTCTGTGCATCGTCCGGCGATGAGTTCCACGATGGAGTCGTCGTAGGCGAATGCCACATTCTGGTTTTCGGCGAGGCGCCGCTCAATTCTGCCGAGCTGCAGCCGGATGATACTTCGGAGCGCCGTATCGGAGATGGGATAATAGGGTATCACAACAAGCCGGCCGAGGAATGCCGCGGGGAAGACCTTCAGCAAGGGCTCGCGAATTGCCTTGGCGATTCCTTCCGGCTCCGGCATCAGTTCCGGGTCTTTGCACATGTTCATTATCAGGTCGCTGCCGACATTGGTAGTGAGCAGGATGATAGTGTTCTTGAAGTCGATCTGGCGGCCCTCGCCGTCTTCCATCGTTGCTTTGTCGAACACCTGGAAAAACAGCTCGTGCACGTCGCGGTGTGCCTTTTCTATTTCGTCCAGCAGCACGATACTGTAGGGCCGCCTGCGCACTGCCTCGGTCAAAACGCCGCCCTCGCCATAGCCTACATAGCCGGGAGGTGCCCCCTTGAGCGTTGAGACCGTGTGGGCTTCCTGGAACTCGCTCATGTTGATCGTTATCACGTTTTGCTCGCCGCCGTAGAGGGCCTCGGCGAGTGCGAGGGCCGTTTCGGTCTTGCCGACTCCGCTGGGGCCGGCGAGCATGAACACGCCCACGGGCCGCCGCGGATCGACCAGCCCCGCCCGCGAGGTGCGAATGCGCCTGGCTATCGCCTCGAGGCCCGGGCGCTGGCCCAAAACACGCTTCTCGAGCGTCTCGGTCAAATGCAGTACGGCGTCGATTTCGTCCTTCACCATCCGCCCCACCGGGATTCCGGTCCAATCGGCCACTACCGAGGCAACGGCCTGGCTGTCTACACTGGGAAGAATAAGCGGGTTTTCGCCTTGGAGTTCGTTTAGTTGCGACTGCAGCGCCGTAAGCTCCGCCCGCAGCGCGGCGCGATCTTCGTCCGCCTCCCGGCCGGCGTCCCCGTCATCGGCCGCCTCGCCGGCTTCGTCCGGCTGTTCATTGGTCTTTTCCGCTTCCTCGCCGGATTGTCGACCTTCCTCGGCGGCCGGCTGCTCCTCGGGTTCTGCATCTACTTTTCCGTCGCTGGTGCGTCGCAGTTTGGCGCGGACCTCGAGGATTTCGTTCACAATTCCTTGTTCTTCAGACCATCGCGCCTCGAGGCCGGCCAGGCGGTCTTTCTCGGCTTCGAGGTCGTCGACGACCTCGGCCCTACGCTCTTCGTGCTCCACCCCTACGGCGAGCTCACGGTCGATGATCTCGAGCTCGGTGGTGAGCGCGTCGACTCTCTTTCGGGAATCGTCGACCTCAGGCGGCGCGGCGTGCTGGCTTATGGCCACTCGGGCGCAGGAGGTATCGAGAAGGCTCACGGCCTTGTCGGGAAGCTGCCGCGCGGGGATGTACCGGTGCGACAGGCCCACGGCCGCTTCGAGGGCCTCGTCGAGGACCTGTATCCGGTGGTGTTCCTCGAGTGTCGAGGCCAACGCTCTGAGCATGAGCAGTGCTTTTTCCTCGGATGGTTCCTCGACTTTCACAACCTGAAACCGCCGTGTGAGAGCGGCGTCTTTTTCGAAGTATTTCTTGTATTCGGCCCAGGTGGTCGCAGCGACGGTCCTGAGTGTGCCGCGTGCCAGTGCCGGTTTGAGGAGGTTGGCGGCGTCGCCCTGCCCCGCGGCTCCGCCCGCGCCTACGAGCGTGTGGGCTTCATCGATGAAGAGGATGATCGGCTTGGGTGAGGCCTGGACCTCCTCGATCACCTGGCGGAGGCGGTTCTCGAATTCGCCCTTCATGCTCGCGCCGGCCTGCAGCAGGCCGAGGTCGAGCATCCTCACCGACACGTCTTTGAGCGACGGGGGCACGTCGCCCGCTGCGATTCGCAGGGCGAAGCCCTCGACGACGGCGGTCTTTCCGACGCCGGCCTCGCCGGTGAGGATCGGGTTGTTCTGGCGGCGGCGCATCAGGATATCGACGATCTGCCGGATCTCGCCATCGCGCGCGACTATCGGGTCGATCTCGCGGTTGCGCGCTTTTTCGGTGAGGTCGACCGCGAACTTATTGAGGGCTTCTTGCTTGCCCATTACGGCCGGTGTCATTGCCCCGCTGGCTTCGCCCGGCGCGCCGGCCCCGCCGACAGTGGAGCCGTCTCTGGCCGTGAGGTGTTCCTCGGGTGAGCCTTTCACGATCTTGGGGAATTCGTCGGCAAGTTGTTCGACCTTGATCTTTCCGAACTCGTTGGAGATTGCCAGGAGGATGTTCCTGAGACTGGGTGTTTGCAGGGCTCCGACAACAACGTGCCCGGAGCGAATCTGCGACTCGCCGAACATCAGCGTGGCGTACACCCACGCGCGCTCCATTGTCTCGTCGAGGTGGGATGAAAGGTCCGAGATCGAGGTCGCTCCGCGAGGCAGCTTATCGAGCGCCGCCGTCATATCGGACGCCAACTTCGACGGATTGAGGCCGAAGTGCCTGATTATCCGGTGGAGGTCCGAGTCTTGCACTTGCAGAATCTGGTGCAGCCAGTGCGTGAGCTCGACGTAAGGGTTGCCGCGCAGCTTGCAGAAAACCGTTGCGCTCTCGATTGATTTGTAACCCAGGCTGTTGAGCTTGCCGTACAATTCTTCCCGACTTATCTCGGCCATCGTAAATACTCCATGGTATCGGCGCCGACGCCTATGCGGCCAGAGGCTCGAGCACGAGTTGGTCGGCGTCCTTTTCAAACGACCGGCTGCGGAGCCAGGTCGTTAGCCCAAGGCGCCCGCCCCGGCCCAATTGAATGGATGGAACTTCTTCTGCTTTTAGGATCAACTGGAGATCCCACGATAGTTGATCTCCAATGTAGTTTTTTACCCAGGCAATGAGCCGCTCAAGGCTGTCGCCCCCCGGAAGCATTCGCTCGTAGTCGGCGAAATTCATCGGCCCGAACCTGATCCTGAATCTGTGCCGGCACTGCCATGTGCGGGTTCCCACAATCAGTGAAAGGCCGACTTCTCCCGTGTCGGGCGATTCGCCAAGGTTGCAGCAGCACTCGGCGGGAATATCGATCCACTCGCCGACGAATTCTTCAATCTCGACGGCGATGCGGAAGTAATCGTAGAGAATCGCCCGCAGGCCGCTGGTGTGTTTTGTGGGGCACACAAGCCGTCCGCAGTAATGAAGCTTGGCGGCGTCGGGGGCGGCGTCGCGGCTGCGGAAAGCTTGCGTGGCGGCGCCGAACAGGCTGCCGACGTAGAATGCAAAGCGGTCGTCCTCTCCCCGGTCGCGGCTTACCGTCTGCTGCCCGCACGCCCAGGCCCGGTAAAAGTGGCTGAGCATTCGATGGTTGAAAACATCTAGGAACCGCGTTGTGGCGGAATCCCGGAAGTGCATCTCGCGCTCGAGCACGTACTGCGTAAAGCAGAGGGGCATCGGCCCGTTGGGCCCCAGCAGACCGAAGAAGTTCACAAACAGCTTACTCGGCTCGCCGTCTTTGCCCGGGGAAAATGCGTTGACCGTAGATGGAGCGAAGGCAAGGCTGGGTTTCTGACAGAATCGGACGACGTCGTCTTCCGGGCGCTCGGTTTGCCCCAGCGGCTTCGAGCCCGGACGCAGGCGCTCGAGCCGCCTGACCGCCAGGAAGAAATCGAAAGACCAGGGCCTTTCTTCGAGCTTCGCTATAAAATCTGCCTCTGGCCTATTCTCGCCGGCCATCGTTTTATCACTCCGCGCTGCAACGTTTTCACTACGGTCTCGGTGAAGGAGTTGATCGATACGTACTTGGCGAAAAACTGCTCGATCCACAACCCATCGGTGCGCAACCCGACGAGCACGTACCAGGGCACGGCAACCGCGGTGACCACGGCGAAACCCGTAAGCGGCCGCATCTGCCAGAGGCTGCGCAGGAAATTGGCCGGGCTCA
>Ga0180432_10007357_pt1 | contig 14015 bp, 11 predicted proteins | sample SS_ome_10_FD_132414 | JGI IMG/M metagenome (GOLD analysis project Ga0180432, IMG submission 132414) | Hypersaline lake sediment archaeal communities from the Salton Sea, California, USA - SS_1_MS_2 metaG | ecosystem: Environmental > Aquatic > Non-marine Saline and Alkaline > Hypersaline >...
AAGGATAGATGTCAAAGGAAAACTCATAGCAGACGTGCATGGCATAGGGGGCGTGCCTGGAAACAGGACAACACCAATAGTAGTCTCAATACTCGTGGCAGCAGGGCTAACAGTGCCAAAGACAAGTTCAAGAGCAATAACATCACCATCAGGAACAGCAGACACAATGGAAGTGTTCTGCAAAGTAGCCATACCAATACCAAAACTCAAGAAAGTCCTCAAAAAAATAGGCGGGTTCATTGTTTGGGGAGGAGCAGATGAAATAAACCTAGCACCAGCAGATGATAAAATCATAAAAATAGAGCATCCACTAGAGATAGATGCAGAAGGACAGATGCTTGCATCAATAATGGCAAAAAAAGCAAGCGTGAACGCTACACATTTACTGCTTGAAATGTCTGTAGGAGACAAAGCAAAACTGCCTGACAGAAAAGCAGCAAAACACCTCATGTGGTATTTTGACAGGCTTGGCAAGGCATTAGGAATAAAGATAATATATCACATAGACGACGGCTCGCAGCCAGTAGGCAACGGCATAGGACCTGCACTAGAAGCAAGAGATGTCTTATGGCTATTAAAGAATGACCCTAAAGCGCCAAAAGACCTGAGAACAAAATCACTGAAGATGGCTGCCTTGATGCTGGAATTCACAGGCAAGGCAAAAAAAGGAAAAGGAATGGAAATCGCAAAAAGACTGCTTGAGAACGGCAGTGCATACAAGACATTTATCAAGATAATAAAAGCACAAGGCGGATGCGAGATAAGTGTTGACAAGATAAGACTGGGAAAATGCACAAAAACATTCAAAGCAAAAAAAACAGGAAAAATAACCAGAATCGACAATAAGATAACAACAAAGATAGGCAGGCTGGCAGGCGCACCAAGCGACCACGGCTCAGGAATATATTTCCATGTCCATAGAGGAGACAAAGTGAAAAAAGGAGACAAGATATTCACAATACATTCTCACAATACTGAAGAACTAGGATATGCAGTAGAGTGTGCAAGAAAATTCAAGCTTATGGAACTTAAATAATGCAGCACTTGCTTTCTGTACCAGCCTGATTAGGGCCAAAATAAGGATAACAAACCCTTAAGTTATCATAATCCATAGCAGAAATCTTTCCTTTAGCAACATCTTCCTGCGAATAAACCAATCCCTGATCTTTCAAGATCCTGCAAGAAGGCCTCTCAGGAACAACAGGAACAGGCTCAGGCTCTGGTTCCTTGATTTCCACATCAGGAATAGGCTCTGGTTCAGGCATAGGCTCAATAACAACAGGCTCAGGTAAAGGAGCAGGCTCTGGAACAGGAGAAGGAACCACAACAGGAAGTTCAGGAACTACTTCTTCTTTTCCACAAGCAGTAATGAGAACCAGCAATATGATGATGAATACTAACTTTTTCATTTCAAACCTCTTTTTCTAAGAATATATATTCTCCTTTTAAAAATCTTTTGCATACATTATATAGTATTTATAATAAAATTTATATACTACAAAAACAAAGGATTGCTTGAATGGAACAGGACACTGAAGAAGAAAAGTTTGATGAAGAACCAATAGAAAAACGTTCTTTCAAAGAAACAGACATAATATAAAAAATAAAAATAAAAAAATCACTCTACTTTCTTGAACTTCATCTCAATACCGCCAAACAATGAAGCAAACAAGTTATACAATGCTGCCAAGATAAGGCCTGAGATGAAACCAAGGATACCATATATGATAGGCATTATCAAAACCAATCCAAAACTTACCAATATAGGTGATATTCCCTGGACCAAAGGTGTACCTGCAGCATCCATCAAAGCGCCAAGCACAGCATAGAATATTCCTATGATAAATCCCATGAAAGCACTCAACACCGCGTTTATCTTTGCAACAGATAAAACACCTAACTTTCTCAATTCTACCATTTTATTAACCCCCAACTAAAGTCTTGACACTAGAAAGCCAGTGATTGTTTAAAAAGATAATGCATAAAAGAGAACTTCGCCAGGCGCTATCAATGCAATAGCGCGCTTCGTCTGCTTACTTTATTGAGTGTTGCTCAGATTTGTCAAACCAGGCATAGAAAATCAAAGACTTCGCCAGGCGCTATTGCAAATTCTACCAAGTCAGCATCTTATGCGCCTTCTTGAAATTCTTGTAATTAGCCCAAAGAGAAGCAACAGAATCTTTTTTAGCAGTGCCTTCTTCTTTTTTCCATTTCGCAATGTCTGCTTTTGAAGGCTTCTTAGGACCCTCTTTCTTCAAGGTCACAGGAACAAAAGAACCAAACAATTCCTTGAAGCTCTTGCCCACAGCCTCAAAAGGCTCGAAAACAGAAGGCTTCTTAGGCTCAGGAACCTCTTTCTCAACAGGCTCCATCTCTTCTCCAGCCTCTTCAAGAAAAGTCTTAAGATCATCACCAATAGCATCCAAAGTAGCCTTGATAGAACTATCGATGTTCTTCAACAAATCCAGGTCCTCACTCTCTTTCATACGCAAGAAATTATCAATCTGCTCCTGAGTCCATGAATACGCCCTATAACTGATCTTAGCTTCACCAACATGCACAGGACCTTTATGATAACCCATGCCTTCCTGCGTAAATGACTGCGGGAAAGAAGGCCTGGTCCTATACTCAAACGTCTCAAGAACGCAGCTGAAATATTTTGAATTGCCTTCAGGAACCTTGACACCCATTATCTCAATCTCAATCAAGGAACTCTCAAAAGCAGAGACCAACTCAGCAGAACTCATCTTAGAAACATCAGCACCCAACCTTTCAATAGAACGCAGATAAGGCTTGATCCAGGTGACATACATCCTTATCACATTATAGTTCTGGCGCAGGTACTTCAACTCAAACTTCCTTCTCTGCTGCAATTCCTTGTAATTCTCTTCTCTCCAAACAAGATACTGCTCAAGCTTCCTCCTCAACAAGTCCTTGACAGTCCTCGTGGTATCAACCTTGTTCACCATATCATCAATATCCTCTGTCTTCTGAGGATGAATCGCAAAAAAGAAATTAGGCAAAGTGGTGAACTGCAACTGTGTCGCAAGCTGGAAAATATTAGGGCTGACCCTCTGCCCCTGCACAACACCATCAACCAAATCAGTCCAGATGCCCTTAAGAGTAATCTCAGCAGACTCCATGCCTTTCCTCGCATCCTCATGATATTTCAACCTTTCATTGATCCACCTGATATCCCTCACCAGCTGAAACAGATCCTTCCTTATGAACTGGCCAATAGTGGCCATGTACTGGCTTACCTTGTCAGAAGCAAGGCCAAGCCTTGCAGTAGCAGCACCCCAAAAAGCACTATGCTCTGCAGCAGTGAAGATATCTGTGATCTTGATCACTTTTGCAAAACCGCCAATCTTCAAAAGATTCAGGCAGAAAAAATAAATCGGCTCAATAGACTCATGAGGAGACTCATAGACAAGATAATACCTGTTATTTGGCACAGGATAATCCTGCTTCACCATCTGGTCTTTCTCAAGCTCAAACAATTCATGATCTGCATAACCTTCTGCCTTGTCATCTGAAAGCTTGTCAACAACCTGCTTCTTCTTAGTATCAGCAAGATCATCAAAATCAGGATACGCCTTCTTGAAACTATCATTATAAAAACCATACAATATCATACGCTTGCTTCCTGAAGTCATAATACTCCTCTTTTATACAAGACTATTTATTTATTTTTCTCTTTTTTGCGAACACGAACACATTACCAATATGCTGTATGACAACACCATCAATCTTTTTAGCAATCTCTTTTGCAGCCGCATCCTTGTCATCTGCAAAAGACTTCATGAACCTTAATTTTATCAATTTCTTAACTTTCAGCTGAGCCTTCAATTCCTTTATCAAGCCAGGAGTTATACCTGACTTTCCGACCTGCATCGAAGGGGATAACTGCCTTGCTTTTGCCTGCTGTTCTTTAATGTACATTTTTCTTTTGTGCCTTTTTCTTAAGTTTCGCAATAGTAAGCTTTTTTGTCTTCAGCATCTTGCCAATATTTTGTGCAGTTTCCTGCAATAATAAGGAAATATGTTCCCCGCCAAGCATGTGAGGCAAGATGACATAATCAGCGCCTTTCTCATACAATTCAAGCGCGTCCTCAACATCCTCTGCAGTCACTATTACCAATGTTCTCTTATTTGCGGCCTTGACTTTCTTTGTGAGCATCACATTGCCTGCATAATCTGGAATAGTAGAGATTACCAGGTCTGATTTCTTGAAATTAAGCCGGTTCATAATCTCAGCATCACTTATATCGCCATATAAGCAATGGATCTGGTCTTTCATCAGGCTCTTAATCAATTCAGGATTAAAATCAACAACAAGGATGCTCTTCTTCATCTTCTGCGCAGACTCAAGGATTGCTTTTCCTATCCTGTCACAGCCGCACAAGATAATCTTATAATCTGCCTCTTTCTCAGGAAGGTATTCCAGATCAAAACCTCTTATTCTTAAAGACTCGAAAGGCTTAATCAATTTTTTAAATATCCTGTATAACTTTTCATCATAAGTAATCATATAAGAAGATATCGTGAAAGTTATGACAGCTATAATAGCAATGACAGAGACAAGGCTCTGGGGCAAAATACCTAAAGAATGGCCTGCAGCAATCATTATCAAGGAAAACTCGCTGATCTGCGCCAAAGAGATGCCTGTCAAGAAAGCAGGCCTTGCCTTGAAACCCATAGCACACATTAGTATTAAAACAATCAAAGGATTACATACCAAGACAAACAAAGACAAAATAATTATAGGCCAAATTGCGTACTGCAGTCCAGCCAAGACAATCTGCATGCCCAATGTGACGAAAAAGATAGTTGCAAAAAAATCCCTCAAAGACTTAATCCTTGAAGCGATCTCAAAATGATAAGGCAAAGGAGCTAAACTAATCCCTGCCAAGAACGCACCAATAGCGATAGAAAAACCAAGCTTCTGAGCAATCAAAGCATAAGCAAAACACCAAGACACCGCAGTAAGGAACAATAATTCAGAAGACCTTGCAATAGGCTTGAACAAGTATTTCAAGAACAAAGTCCCTACAACAATAGAAGCTGCAAAAAAACCAATGCCTATGATAAGATTAGACATGATATGAGATGTAATCAATCTGCCTGAATTAGACATCATAGCAAGGATGATGACAGCAATAAAATCCTGAACAAGCAAAACACCTAAAGCAATCCTTGCATGCAAAGCATTTATCTCATTCTTGTCTGAAAATAATTTTATGATTACAACTGTACTGCTCAATGTCAATGCAATACTGACATAGAAAGCATAGACAGAAGGCAATCCCAGGATTATGCTAAGCAAATAACCTGCAATGAAAGTCATGATTACCTGGCCCAAGCCAACGACCAATGAAACTGCACCAAGATGCTTCAGTTTTCTGATATCTAATTCAAGACCAACAATGAATAAAAGAAATGCTATACCTATTTCAGACAAAGTCGTTATGACCTCATGATTAACAACCCAACCAAGACCAATAGGGCCTATGATAATACCTGCAAGCATGTAACCAATGATCATCGGCTGCCTGAAAAACCTAGAAACAATCGCTAGAACAGTCGCCACTATCAATATTATTCCTATATCTGCTATTAAAGGGTCCATAATATCCTCTTTTTTTCTATGTTATTAAGAAACTAGTATAAAAATGTTGCTTTAATTAATCCTCTTAGGGAAACTTTAAAAACCATCATAATTTATTTGCTCTCATGGATCCAATCTATACTGCTTGGGGAATCAGTGCAGTCTTATTATACATATTGCTTGCAATAATATATCTAGTGATATTCAAGATAACAACAAAAGAATTCCATAAATTCACAAAAAAAAGAGTTATAGCAGACGTGATCCTTTATTCATTCAACATAATTTTCTTGGTTTTTAATATCTTTTATTATAAGATAGACATAGCTCCTTTTGTGCAGTCTGGGACAAGAATAGCCTTTTTCACTGCTTTCACAGCACTTGCTCTGATTGTAGATTTTTTTTCAGTACACTTGTTTGTCTGTTCTCTAGTGAACATCTATAAATATTTCAAGAAGAAAAGATTCAAAAAAAACAACAGAGACCTTGCAATAGCTATCCTATACCTGATATTCCTCAATGGACTCAGCAAGAAAGTAATGCTTGCGCTAATAACTGTAATAGTTCTGCTTGTAATCTCAAAAGCCTGCCCGCAAGACCCCTGCGGAGTGGAAGTAGTAAAGGTGATGGCTGATTCGCCAGCAGAAATGGCAGGAATAACAAAAGGAGAAGTTATTGTCTCAACAGCATACGGACAGCAGATAAAGAACAGCATGGATTTTAGAGAAATGATTGAAGCAAAAAAAACAGGAGATTCTTTAAGATTAGAAACAGAAACTGGAAAAAAGTATGACATCAACCTTGGCGAAAAAGGCGGTAAAGCATACCTAGGGCTTGCAGTAACACAAAAACTATGCCCAAGAACAAGCTGCACAATGACAGCAGAAGTAATAGATTACACAAGCGGAGAACCTGTTGTAGTAGAGACAAGAAATTATGATTTTGAATAGACTTCTTAATAGAATTTAAAATACGCCGCCGCCCGGTTCAAACCAAATTTTTGAAAAAAATTTGATCAAAACAGCACGACGCAAGGTCGTGAGCGCGAAATCGTTTATTCTGCTAAATTCGCGTTTAAATAATACGCCGCCGCCCGGATTCGAACCGGGATATCCCGAAGGAAACGGGCTTGCCTGGTCCTCAGTGAGGAATCACTCAAGGCTTACGCTCCAAATCCAAATCAGGATTTGAATCCGCGCAGTACCAGGTTGTGCCACGGCGGCATACTAAGAGAAAAACATTCACTGCTTTTTAAAAGTTACTGAATAAGCACCAACTTTTTAAAGCAAGATTACCTTCTCAAAGGCATGGCATCAGATTCATGGGAGACAATAGACCCTTCTGGAGGAGCAATGGAAAATTCAGAACAGATAAGGCTGCCAGATAGGATATTAAAATATTACGGCCATACAATAAAACAATACAAGCTGGATGATGACGAGACATTCTACACATGGGAAAAGCCTGACAGAAGAATAGAAGGAATACTTCAATACAATAATGTAGGCATGAGAAAGACAACAGACAAATTAGAAGCTATATTTTATAGGTTAAACGAGAGAGAGAATTTGTGGGATATACCCCAAAACAATAAAGATATCAAAAAACTTCTTTACAAGACAGCATATAGACGAGAAACAAATTTTGAATCAGCTAGAACAAATTCAGCAAAAGTAGAAATAAAATATAAATTAGATTACAAAAGCGAACCCCTGAACAAATACAAAGGATATGTACTAAAAAGGACTCTTGCAACAACAGCAGCGTTGGCAATACCATCTGCCATAGCATTAGGTTTAGGAGGATACCTTGATTCTTTAGAAGCTGCGCCTTATTTCAGGTTCATGGAAACAATAGGCATGGGATTTTTTGGCGCTCTTTTGGGCGGATTAGGAGGATTAACAACAGCATTCGTTTTTAGCAGAAACCTAGAAGAGGAAATAACTGAAACAAATGAAATACTAGAAGAAGCAATCAAAAATGAGCAAAAGATAGATAAATTAACTAAAAGACTGACAGATTATTCTAATGCAACACATCATCTTACTAGACGCCAATTAAAAAAAGAAAAAAAATTAGAGAAAAAACAAGACGAGATATTCCAGCGCCTGACAGAATCATTCAAGCTCGGCTGCGTCAGCATAAGCAAGAAAGAAGAAAGCACTATGGGGCCTGATAGGCTATGGGACCATATGGAATATGTAGAAAAAAAACTAGTTGGTTATTTCAATGAGCTTCGAAGTGAAATAACATCCAAAGAAGCAGAATTGATACTAAAAGCAAGGCCTAAAGAAAAATATGACTCTGCAGTCAATAAAGTTGTTGAAGGGCTTGAAGAAAAAGATTCAAGAAATAAAAAAAGAAAATACAAAACCTTGCTTGAAACAAAAGGACTGAATAAAGATCAAATAAAGGAACAATACAATGATGCCTGGTCTGATTTTGATGAACAAATAGGAATCGGAAAAGAGCAGGAAGACTTAGAAGAACAAACAGAAACAACAAAAACACTTGAAGAAATCACATTAGCAAAAGACTGGAAAAAAGATGAAAAATACGGAGAATTGATTGACGGCAGATACAAGCTGCAAGAAAAGATAGGTGAAGGAGCATTAGGAAGATTATACAAAGCAAAAGACATAAGAAACGACCATGAAGTCGTCGTCAAGTTTGAGAAAGACGAACTAGGAAAAGACACCATCCAAAAAAGAAAAGAACTGCACCTAAAACTCATGAGATTAGAGAAACATGAGAACTTCATACCAGAACTAGATGCAAACCTCTACTGCAAACCTGCATATATTGTCAATGCACTGATAGAAGGAGCAGACCTCAAGAAAATACTTGATTCAATCAGGGAACTGAATGAAGACAAAGAAGAAGAGCAGTTTTTGAACATGGAAAACATAATCAACATATCAAGAGAGCTTGCAAAAGCACTTGCTTTCCTGCACGAGAATGGAATAGCACACTATGATGTAAAGCCAGAGAATGTAATAGTTGACTTGGAAGGAAAGAGCCACCTAGGAGATTGTGACCTAGGAAGCGTGCAGAAAGAAAAGATGGCAAGCGTGCTTGCAAGCATGGCATCTGTAGACAACGGCAAACAAATCGGTACACCAAATTACATGTCGCCTCAGATGAGAGGAATAGAACCAGGACCAGTCGATGAAAGAGCAGACATATACTCCCTTGGAGTATCACTTGGAGAGCTGGTGTCAAACGAAGCAATACCAAGAGCAGGAATGCTTGAGAAAAGAGACGATGTTGTGAACCCCTTCAAAAGAATAATCTCAAAATGCCAGGAACCAAAGCTTAAAAGAAGATACCAGACAATGCAGGAAGTCCTGGAAGACCTTGAAAAGATCCCACTCAAAAGCAGACCATTGCAATTAAGAATAATTGATGCAGAACCTGTTGAAAAAGCAACAGTCCAGGAACCAGAACAGGAAAAGACAATAGAACCGCCTATAACAGGGCCTGTTGTGGAAGAACCTCAAACAGAAGAACCATCAGAGACAATGCCTTTTGTAACGCATATACAAGAAGAGACAGAAGAGATGGATGAAATAGAAGAATCTGATGATGGAAGAATGCTAGAGGGATTTGCTTAGACAGCAATGCTGCGCTTCGTTATGCTTCTGAAAATGCCTTTTTCTCAGATTTATCAAATAACGCTTAAGTAATTGAAGACTCCGCCAGGCGCTGCTAGGCAATAGCGCGCTACGTGTGCTTGTTTGGTGGTGTGATTCTCAGATTTATCAAATACCGCTTAAGTAATTGAAGACTCCGCCAGGCGCTATTGCTCCAAGTAGCATTGCTATTTGCTTAGAAAAGTTTAAATAACCTAATTCTAAAGAACAGATTATGAATGAAGAAGAGCGAAAAAAGAAGATAGATGCAATAAACGCAGAGATAGAGCGCTTGAAAGAAAGAGAAAATATGATACCTTTTGAGGTTGAGCAGATGGAGAAAACAAGAGCGCAGCTAAGAGCAAGGATATTAGATTCTACAGAAAAGATGCAAGAGAAGATAAGGGAAGAAACGCCTAAGACATCTGCAGATCTAGTAAAGCAATCAAAAGAATTAATCGAGACTGCACAACAAGAACTTAGGTCTATCACGCGCAACATAAAGGAAAAGATAAACGAGCAGCTGGCAATACCTGACAAGATAGAGGCTCTAGAAGCAGAAAAAAACAGATTGATGTATCCGTGAATTATTCTTTACATATATAAAATAAAACAAAGTAGTTACAAAAAGCTTAAAAAACTTCTGGAAAAAGCGGAACATTTAAATATAACCTTCTCCTTTTCTATTTAAGTTTAATTGTGGTAAGGTATATATTTTGAGAACTAAATAATGGGGGTTGAAAGCTCACTTTTTTATGGGGGATGCTATGATGTACTATATAAAAAATTGCCCTGAATGCGGCGGAATAAACCTATTTGTAAATCGCGAAAAGGGAGAGATCATATGCAAAGACTGCGGTCTTGTCATAGAAGACAAGATGGTAGAATTTGGCAAGGAATGGCGCGAGTTTGAGTCAGACGGCAAAGAACAGAGCGGAAGACGAACAGGAGCGCCGATGACCTACACCCAATTCGATCAAGGACTGGGAACAGAAGTAGGAAGGAAAGCAGACCTGTTCAACCTAGGAAGCAAGGACAGAAACAAATTCTTCAGATTAAGAAAATGGCAATACAGGATCTCTACAGCAATCGAAAGAAACCTGAAACTGGCATTAGCAGAGCTGAAAAGAGTCTCTTCATACCTTAAACTGCCAAAGATGGTAGAAGAAGAGGCAGCAATGATATACACGCAAGCAGTGCAGAGAGGACTAGTGAGAGGAAGATCCATGGAATCAGTTGTCTCAGGAGCTCTATACGCAGCATGCAGAAGGCATGAAGTGCCAAGAACACTGGATGAACTGTCAGAAGCAAGCGGAATAGAGAAAAAAGAGATAGGAAGAACATACAGATTTGTCACAAGAGAACTAGGAATAACAATACTGCCAAGCAATCCAGCAGACTACATCGCAAGATTCGCAAGCTCATTAAAGCTAACAGCAGAATCACAGAGCAAAGCAGTAGAGATACTTGAAAAAGCACAGCAAGCAGAATTAACATCTGGAAGAGGACCAACAGGAATAGCAGCAGCATCACTTTATGTATCTGCATTGATACATGGAGAAAAAAGAACACAGAGAGAAGTAGCAGATGTTGCAGGAGTCACAGAAGTAACGATAAGAAACAGGTACAAGGAACTCTTGGACAAGCTCAAGCTAGACAAGGAAATCAAGAAGACAAAGAAAAGAAAAAGATAAATTTCTTTTTTTCTTTATTGAGGTGATGGAGCAGACACATGTACGCCGTCATATCAGATATACATGCAAATCAAGAGGCATTAGAAGCAGTTCTAGAGGACATTTTTGACAAAGGCATAAAAAAAATCCATTGCTTAGGAGATATTATAGGATATGGGCCGAATCCTAATGAATGCTGCAACCTAGTAAGAAAATACTGCAAAGACGTCGTGATAGGAAACCATGATGCAGACATGGTACGGATATTTCTTAAACAACTGCGCAATTCAGACTGGAGCTTCAGGAAATGGTTCAAGCAAAAACTTAATCCAGTAGACACTGCAAAAAAATTCAAAGGCCTGCTGAGAGGATGCGCACACCCATGGGCATACAATGCAATAATACAGCATGAAAAGATGCTCAAAGACAAGAACAAAAGATGGCTCGCAAACCTGCCGATAGAGATAGAAAAAGACAGAACATTATTCAGGCACAACAGCCCGGGAGCAGAAATTTATGACCTTAAAAGAAAAGAAAGAAAAAGAGAGCCTGCACAATTTGCAGGATACATAATCCATCCAGGAGATTATTTTGAAGAAGAGCATGAAACAGCAAATATAGGCGGCCTTGAACAATCCCTATTAAAAGAAAAACACCAAGGACCTGCGTACTATGCATTATTTGCGATGCAATACAAGGGAATAGACCTGGCAATGATGGGACACAATCATGTGGCAAGCTATATTGCCCAGAAAAAAGAAGGCAAAATAAAAAGAGGAAACAAACACATCACGATCATCACGCACAACATGCAGAAAAACTCATTTTTTAATTCAAACGAGACATACGAGCTTGAACTAGACCCTGACTTCATGTATATCCTGAACCCAGGCTCTATAGGACAGCCAAGAGACAGGGACCCAAGAGCAAGCTATCTGACAGTGCACGGTGAAACAATCGTATGGCACAAGATACCATATCCTGTCAAGAAAACCATGAAAAAAATAAATGAAATGAACATGATGCCTTCATTTGGAAGCAGGCTGCGCTGTGGAATGTAGCACTGGACATCTTCGCACAAGATATATAAACAATTTTACTTCTTGGATTTTCATGAGAAAAAGCGGAATAGCAAACCTTCCACTGCATCCTGGCAAAGCACCGCCTTGGCTGTTCAAAAGAATGGTAAAGATGTCAAAAGCGATCTCTGCGATAATAATAGATGAATATGGGCAGAAGAACTTCCTGCAAAGACTGGCAGACCCTTATTTCTTTCAAAGTTTTAGCTGCGTAATAGGATTTGACTGGCATTCTAGCGGAGTTACGACAACAACATGCGGGGCATTGAAGATGGCAATCAACATGCAAGAACATGGAATAGCAGTGTGCGGAGGAAAAGGAAGAACATCAAGAAAGACACCAGATGAAATAAAAGAATTAGAACTAAAACACACAAAAGACTTGATATATGCAAGCAAGATGAGCGCAAAAGTAGACAATTCCCTGATACAAGACGATTACCAACTATATCACCACTGCTTTTTTGTCTCAGAAAAAGAAGACTGGGCAGTAATCCAGCAAGGAAAACACAACTACAACACATACGCAAGAAGATATCATTGGATAAGCGATAAAATAGAGAGTTTTGTGGAAGAGCCGCAGAATGCAATATGCTGCGATGAGCAAAAAAAGAAAGTATTAGACATGACAGCAAAAAAAAGCAAAGAGATAAGAAAAATATCAGTAGATTTAGTCAATGACAACAGCTTTGCAAGACAAAAAACACTCCTTGAGTTTGAAAAGCCTTTCAGCATCCTTAACATGAAGCCAGAACATCCAGTCTATCTAAGAGACCTGCACAAAACAAGCGTAAAGACACTAAGAAAAGCATATGAAATACAGCCAAAAAACTATGAAGAACTGGTCTCCCTGAAAGGAGTAGGTCCAAAAACAATAAGAGCACTAGTATTGATATCAGAATTGATCTACGGAGAGAAAGCAAGCTGGAAAGACCCAGCAAAATACTCTTTTACAGTCGGAGGAAAAGACGGATATCCTTATCCAATCAATAAAATGCATTATGACGGAGTCGTGTCTATGCTAAAAGATTCAATAACACAAGCAAAACTAGGCTATAAGGACAGGAAATATGCGATAAGAAGGCTGAAAGATTTTATTTAGTCTAGGCAGAAACTACAAACTTATAAATATTTCAAGAGATTCTTGTGTTGCATGAATCTGAAGAAAAGACTATACAATATACCTAAGCTGGAGATGTGTGCGCTTGGATGGTGCATTGCACAGGAATATCCTTTTGCAGGCGGCAGCAGAAGTGAAACAAACCGTAAAAAAGCAACAGGACATTTAAAAAGAGAAAAAACAGATCTTTTCCAGAAAGGCTCCCAGTGGGAAACATTCGTAGCAAGAATAGATGCCCAAGAGATGGCAGGAAAACACAAGATTTTCCAGATAAATCTTGAACTAAATAATTTCTCAGATAGAAAATATGAATCACTCCTGAAAAGGCTGAAAAAGCATGCGCCAAGGATACATGCAAAACTCACAGGCAAAAGGCTGCCAGGATTTCCAGAAACAAAAGCAGACCTTGAAGGGCTTTTCAATCATGCAGAAACTTATGTAAAAGAAAAATTTGATAAAAATTTATTCAACGAATTCAGGAAAAAGATGCATTACAAAGGAAGCCTTTGGCATGGACGGATATCAGGCTGCCTGAACCCACCGCAACACATAATAGAACTAAAATGCAAATCAAAGAAAAAAGCAAGAAGCTTATTCGAAGAAATAGAAGACATGATTCCAGGAAAGACAGAAGAGATATTCAAAACAAAGACTATCAAAAGCGGCAACGTAAGCGCAAACTACAGTGGGTTTGATTTTGTTAATTTTATAATAGAACCTTCGTATAAGCATGTGAAACCACACAAATTCAGCAAGAAACAAAATACTTATCTATACTATACTGACCTGGCCCCGACAATGGCAGGGCTTTCAAGACAGGCTCTCAGAGAGACGATGTACTTATTTGACAACATAGGCATAACTGAATGCAAAGGATTATGGAGAACCCACAAAACAACATTG
>Ga0180432_10007358_pt1 | contig 14014 bp, 14 predicted proteins | sample SS_ome_10_FD_132414 | JGI IMG/M metagenome (GOLD analysis project Ga0180432, IMG submission 132414) | Hypersaline lake sediment archaeal communities from the Salton Sea, California, USA - SS_1_MS_2 metaG | ecosystem: Environmental > Aquatic > Non-marine Saline and Alkaline > Hypersaline >...
ATCCTGTAGCCAGATCCTGATAAATTTTTTGACTTAGGGATTGAAATTTTTTCTTAACTCAAATTCTTTTTTCAATTAATTTAGCAGTTAAAGTATTTAAGTTTTTTTAATATTTCAATTGCTTTCAAAGCACTTTTTTCTTTGTTTTTGATTTCAAGCATCAAGTCAAAATCAATATTTTTAGTTTCTTGAATGAATTTTTTGAATCTAATTAAATCAATATTTTCTGAGTGTGACCCTATTCTTGCATTTTTCTTTGGATCGCTGTAATGGACTATCAATAAGCCGTCTTTTTTTCTCCAGGTGCTTTGTGCAAGCTTCATTGCTTTTTTAACAGATTCGCCATTGTTTTTGCATTCATGATGAAACTGGTCAAAAACAATAGGAATCTTTGTTTTTTTATGTATCATCAAACAATCTTTAAGCGTGTATGACCTGTCATCATTCTCGATTACAAATCTTTTCTTGACAAATGCAGGCAGTTTCTTGTAATTCTGAATAAACCTTTTAATTGATTCTTCTTTGTCTCCATAAACACCGCCGACATGTATCATCACTTTTGCTGAACTGTCAAGATCCATTGCATCCAATAACCTGCAGTGATATTCCAGCTCTTTTATGCTATTCTTCACAATTTTCTTGTCTTTTGCGTTTAATATAATGAATTGGTCAGGATGCATTGATATCCGCATCTTGTGTTTCTTGATATATGACCCAATCTCCTTGAATTGCTTCTTGAAGTGATTTACCCAGTCTATCTTACAGATAGGATGTGATGCAAAAGGTATTAAAGGAGATCCTATCCTGAAAAATAAGAATCCTTTCTCGACATTCCACTCTAGTATTTCTTGCAAACAATCAAGATTGTTCTGGACTGTTGATAGAAATCTCTCTCTAGAGTAAGATGCAAGCCTAAACGTAGAGTTAGCAGTGCACTCAATGCTTCTATTTATACAAGGGTATCCTAACCTCATTTTAAAGAATTCAGCAGTCATACTATTTAAATTTTCCTTACTTCAACTTCTTTGGTAATTCTCCAGGCATCATCAAAATTGCAGAGTTCTGTTCCCTCTTTTTCAGCACTTGCAGTTCCACAAGCTGTTGCAAATCTTGCCAGGCTTTCATCAACAAAATTATGTAATTTGCCATACAAAAATCCAGCAGTAACTGCATCTCCAGAGCCAACAGTACTTCCAACTGTTATTTCTGGTGGTGTTGCTTTTATTGCGCCGCAGCTATTCACTAATGTCAATCCTTCAGGACCCTGCATTGCAATAGCATACTCCAAACTATGCTTTTTGCTCATTTCCTCAAGTACTTCATCTATTGCTCCCTCTGCTCCAGTCACTGCAGCCCATTCTTGAACATTTGGTTTCATTGCAAATGGTCTTTGCCACATTCCATACTTTAAAGCATTTGTTTGAGAAGAATCTAGAATAACTTTTGCTCCTTTTGTCTGCAAATTAGATATCAAGTACCCATAAATTATATGATTAATTCCAGCAGGCAAGCTTCCTGCAAGAACAACATAATCTTCTTTAGAAACGTTTTTTCGCAGTTTTTCAACTAACTGTCCAGTCTCAGCGCCATGTACCTCAGGACTTGCACTGCTTCTCTTGACTTCTGGCCAGCCCTGCACTATCTCTGTCTTTCTGGTTTCATCAGCTATCTCTTGAACAACATAATCCAATCCTGCTTCTTCCATTAGATAAAGCAATTCTTCTCCTCTCTCTCCGCCAACAAGAGTGTATGTAAGAACATCCTTCACACCTAAGTTATGCAGCGCTCTAGAGACATTTATGCCTTTCCCGCCAGCATATCGAGTTCCATTGCGGATATCTATCGCAGGGTTCAGCGTAACTGTGTGTATTTTATTCATAGTCCGATTCAGAAGTAATTGATTTTTAAAGCTTGTGTAAATATAAAACATAGATTCTAGAGGTATTTCTTAGACTTTTCTAACCATTTTTTCCACTCAGAATCAAGATCTGTGTTATAACCACCTACCAATGGCTAAAAACCCTAAACTTTATAAACTTTTGTTCACTATACTGCTAATATACAACTTGGGGGGAGTTTAAATGCAAACAAAAGAAGCCGAGACACTTGAAGATATAACCAAAAAAATAGAGCATAATATCCGTGGCGGATTTCCGCTCTTTAGATTTTCTACAAAAACAGAAGCAGTTGAAAGATCAAAAAAAGTAATTGACTCTTTTTCAGACAGGCCTAACATTGCAATAAGTGTGGCTAACAGACTGGAATGGCATGCAGAAAGCATAAGATATGGTTTTGGGGAAAAAACACATAAAAGAACATACAAAAATTATAACACGTTTCTTGACCTGCTTGAGTCAGAAGGATTCAGGAATGTTGTAGAGAAACATATTCCGGAAGTTGCTGATAGGAGCATAGTTCATATAGCGCGCTCAGCTTTTGAAAAGCAAGAGAAAGACGTTTCAAAAGTCTTGCTGGAGTTCTATGGAAGTGAAAAATTTCATGATGTTGTTGGATCGATATCTGACAAAGAACTTGCTGCAGAAATCACAGATTTCGCAGGAATGGCGATACTGCCATTAAATGAAAAACCAAAAGATTTCAGCTGGGTTCAGGGATTTCTTGATTTGCTGCATGAAAACAAAAAAGAGCCATATGTTGTCCGCGCAATCACATCTAGTTTCAGATGGTATGACAGCAAGCATTACCTCTTGCACGAATATCAAAAACCTGAATTCAAGGAACTGATGGCTGCATACGCATCAAAACCAGGAACTGCCTATGCTATTGCACAGAACTGGCCGCGCACTTCTGAAAAAGGCGATGATACTGGACTGAAAGATGCTCATGAATTATTTCTTGAATATGCATCTGCACCAGATAAGGTAACATCAAACATAATGAGTCGCTTTAACCATAGGACTTCAGAAAAAGTAAAAGAAAAACTTGTTGAATTTCTCAAGAAACATAAGGAAAATCCCGAGCATGTAGGCAGAGTATTCGAAGCATACCCTGGAAGATATCCTACAGGAGATGCAGAAGAAGTGTTCATCCATCTTTCTGATAAGTTTGATGATTTAGTTTACGTTAATTTTAGTGATTACCTGGGCCGTAACGATTATGATCATCAGAGAAACAATGAACCTATGGTAAAACTTTTGCAAAAAGAAGCAGATTTTATCAACAATGAGACTTCTGAAACAGTTTTCCCTCTTGCAATCACTATGGCAAATCTTGGAAAAGAATATCATAGCAAGATAAAAGAGGCTGCACAGGAAACAGATTTCACAATGCATCTTGCACAGGCCTGGGAAAACATACTTGAGCTTCCGTGGAAAGAATCTTGTTATTTAGTCACGAGTCCAAGAGATATAGCTGCAATGAAAACTGAAAAAGGAAAAGAGTTTACACTAGAAGACATTCCTATGAAGCCAGTCACTCCAAGAGAAGTTCACAAGATGATGGGGGCAGAGTATGCAGATGAAGAGATGCGTCCGTTCTTTAAAGCAGATTGGACATATTCTGTGCATGAGAAGCAGATTAATGAGTTTTATGCAAATCTGAAGCAGAAACTTGATCAAGGCACTGCTCATGATTGGCTTAAAGAAGAGCTTCTTAAAACAGATTCAAAAAGCTAGGCCACTGACTCTGCGGCAGACCGATAGTTTTTTAAGGCCACATTACCAGTAACTCACCATGGAAAAGAATGTGCTGTTGTTTTGCATATTAGGATTATTGCTTGTTAGTTGTGCAAAAATCGATACTGAAGATGTCATCAACAAGCCGTTTAATTACACAACATATACTTCTGATGGTTTTTCTATAAAATATCCTGATTGGCCTCTGCATGAGAAAGGCAATGAAACAGAAATTAGTGTATCTAGAGGTTTTTGCACAGTTATCATTGACACTGCAGATATTCCTGCTGAAAGCTGGTATCAGCAATTGACTACTGCTCTAAAAGATGCTCCTCACGTCCTGTCTTCTGAAGAAAATGAGGAAGAATTATCTGTCAAAAGCACAGTTACCTACAAAGAGCATAAGCTAGTCTCTAAAATGAAGGTGGCTGGCTGCAATAAAAAATCCCATTTGATAAACATTGCTTGTCTTGAGACAGTGATTGGATATGAGACAGTGATGGATGTTTATGATTCTATTCTTGGTTCTATAAGTTGTGAAGAGACTAAAGAAGAACCAAAAGAAATATCTTATGAGAAATTCGTAGATGACGATTTTGAGATACTTCATCCAGATTGGAATGAAATTGAAGGCGATCATATTTTAGGGGTTTCTGCAGGTATTTGTTCTGTTGTAGTTAATAAACATAATGCCTTGCCAGGAGATTTGTTTAATTGGATAATTAAATCTCTGCCAGAACAAGAAGGTTCTAAATTGATTGAATCAAACAAGAACGGCGAGGTTTATACTGCAAAATACACTTCACCTTACCAAGAGCATAAGATGATTTCTGACACTAAGTTCTTTTATTGTAATTACCAGACTTATTTTACTGCTGTTGTCTGCATGGAGAACATGCTAGATGATAAATTCAGGGAAATAAGAGATGTGATTCTTAATTCTGCTCAGTGTAAAAAAGAATACAAAATTCCAGAACCTAAAATCACAGAAGATATTAAGAAAAAAGAGCCAGAAGTTGTTGAAGAGATTAAGGCAGAGATTGTTAAGACTGATGCTGCTGAGGAATTTGGCATAGATGCAGAAGCAATTGTTTACTTCATTAATGAAAATACATTCTTCACTAAAGTAATGTCTGATTTCAATAGTGCAAACCTTGTATTTGATGATGCTGAGAATGACAGAGAACTAAAACTAAAAGTCAAACTGGACAAGAACGGCAAGATTATTCTTCTTGATGACGGTCACTACAGTGATGCAGATATCACTCTAACTGTGCCTTTAATTGATGCTTTGAATATCCTGAATAATGCCGCAAACATCAACCCACTTAATTTAATTGTATTTGCTGCACACGTAACAACAGATCCGCCAGAGATTAAGAATCAGGTTATTCAGAATGTTTTAAGAGGCAAGTACAATTAGAACTCAAAACAAGTTCAAAAAATTAGGCCACCATTTTTTCTTCTTTTTTGTGCCTTTGCCAAATTCTTTCAGGGCTTCTTGTTGTTTTTTAGTGATTTTCTTTGGAACTTCAATATAGATTTGTACATTCAAGCTCCCTGTTCCATAGCCATGCAAATCGTGTATTCCTTCTCCTTTGATTCTGAAAATAACTCCGCTCTGTGTTCCTGCAGGTATTTTTATTTTGGTTTTGCCAGTAAGCGTTGGAACCTCTAACTCTCCACCTACACAAGCAGTTGCAAAAGGTAAAGGCGCGTTAAGATACAGTTCTTTTCCCTGTCTCTCAAACACTTTGTGCGGTTTCACATGTATTCTTATGTATAAATCTCCAGCACTATTGCCTTGGAATCCTGCTTCGCCCTCTTCTTTCAAACGAACCTGTGTTCCGTCATCTACTCCTGCAGGTATTTTCACATCAACTGCAACTTCTTTCTCAATTCTTCCCTGTCCATTACAGTCAAGGCATGGTTCTTCAATATATTCTCCTCTTCCACTGCACTGTCTGCATCTTGTTTGAGTTTGAAACACACCAAATGGTGTCTGTCTTGTCTGTCTGGAAACTCCGGTTCCATTACATTGCTCGCATGTTTTCATTGAACTGCCTTTTTCAGCTCCAGTTCCTTTGCAGGTTTTACATTTAACTAATTTATCAATATCAATTTTCTTTTTCACACCTTTTGCAGCTTCCTCTAGTGTGATTGTCATATCTACTACTAAATCTCTTCCTCTTCCAGAACGAGATGCTCTTCTTCCTCTGCCTCCAAAGCCCATTCCTGAGAATATGTTTTCAAATATGTTTTCAAAATCAAATCCTTGGCCAGCAAAGTCTCTAAAATCAAAACCACCAAATCCGCCAGCATCTTGCCCCATATCTGCTGTTCCAAATTGGTCATATTGCTGTCTTTTCTGAGGGTCAGCTAAAACAGCAGCTGCTTCATTCACTTCTTTGAATTTATCAGCAGCAGAAGGATCTTTATTCAAATCAGGATGATATTTCTTGGCTAATTTCTTATAGGCTTTCTTAATCTCCTCTTTAGTTGCCTCTTTTTTCACGCCTAATATTTTGTAGTAATCTTTTGTCATTTTTTATTCAGTGTTATATTCCTAATCCGCCAAAAAGATCATTCTTTTTTCTTTTGCAGGATTCACTCCCTTTATCAATTACTTCTATTCTTTTATATTGCAAATCCAGTGCGCCTTGGTCAGATTCTCTAATTGCTTCGTTAAGTTCATCCAAAATTTCAACGTTGGTATTACCAACAAGTACTATGATTATATCATTATATCCTTTTTTATATCTGCGAATTTGACCAACGAGTCTATCTACTTGTGATTGATTTTTAAGATCTTTCTTCAATTCTATACCTATTTTCTCATTAATAGCAATGTCTGCTAATGCCCTACCACTTTCTTTTCTTATTTTTAATGCCTGCGGCATGCCTAATAAAGATGGTTTGCTCAGTTCTTCTCTTAAAAAAGCCATCAAATCGTTACGGTATTTGTCTTCATTAGGATATTTTTCTTGTGGCTCCCAGCTTTCAACTAGATCCAATACTTTATTAAATAATTGCCCTAACATTTTAATCACCTATAAATTTCCCAAATATAAACACAATAATGCCTAAAATAACTAAGGGATAACCCAACCAAGCTATATTCCAAAGTCCTTCACATGCAGCGCCTAAAATAATCAATCCTGCACCTGAAGCCATTAAAATTCTATTCAACTTTCCAGATTTATTCATTTTAATACCTCCTACCTTAGCCTCAATTAAAAAGAATAAAAAAATTATTCTTTCTTTTCTTTGTCATCAACTACTTCTGCATCAACAACGTCTTCTTTCTTTTCTTTTGGAGCTTCTTTAGGTTGCTCGCCAGGCTTTGCACCTGCTTTCTGATACAATTCTGTAGCTGCTTTTTGTGCTATTTGATTAAGCTCATCTAGTTTTGCTTTAATCTTAGCCACATCTTTTTCTTTTTCAGCCATCAGCTTCTTCAACTCTTCTGTTTTCTCTTTGATTGCTGAAATCTCTTTAGCATCTACTTTTCCTTCAAAGTCTTTTAAAGACTTTTCGGTCTGATATATCATTGTATCTGCTTGGTTAATGACTTCTATCTCTTCTTTTTTCTTGGTATCTGCTTCTGAGAATTGCTCTGCTTCTTTTCTCATTCTCTCAACTTCTGCATCGTCTAATTTATTCGGAGCAGTTATTGCAATGTTCTGCTTCTTACCTGTTCCTTTGTCTAATGCAGTTACGTTTAAGATACCGTTTGCATCAATATCAAATGTGACTTCAACTTGCGGAACTCCTCTTGGTGCTGATGGTATTCCAACTAAGTCAAATTGTCCAAGGTGCTTATTATCATTTGCCATTGGCCTGTCTCCCTGAAATACTCTAATGGTTACTGCAGTCTGATTATCTGCCGCAGTGCTAAACACCTGAGATTTCTTCACAGGAATTGTGGTATTTTTCTCAATCAAGCGAGTAAACACTCCGCCTAACGTTTCAATACCTAATGATAATGGTGTAACATCCAATAACAACACGTCTTTGACTTCTCCTGCTAATACTCCGCCCTGGATTGCTGCTCCATCTGCTACACACTCCATTGGATCTATTCCGTGTTCAACTTTTTGGCCTACCCAAGATTCAACTTTTTCCTGTACTATTGGCATTCTTGTTGGTCCGCCAACCAAAATCACTTTAGTTATGCCTTTTGAATCTAGTTTTGCGTCTTTTAGTGCCATGTCAACTGATTTTTTACACTTGTCAACTAAAGAATCAACTAATTCATTTAATTTTGCTCTGGTTAATTTCATTGTCAAGTGTTGCGGTCCTTTATCTGTTGCAGTTAAGTAAGGTAGATTAATATCTGTCTCTGCAACTGTGCTAAGTTCAATCTTTGCTTTCTCAGCAGCTTCGCGAATTCTCTGCATTGCAGTATCATCATTGCCAATATCCATTCCAGTATCTTCTTTAAATTTTTTGACAATATAATTGATGACTGCATTATCCATGTCTGTTCCGCCTAGCTGTGTATCGCCAGATGTAGATTTAACTTCAAAGACTCCGTCTCCAAATTCCATTATTGTTACGTCTAGTGTTCCACCGCCAAAGTCAAACACAAGAATTGTCTGGTCTTTGTCAGCTTTGTCTAAACCATATGCAAGTGATGCTGCCGTTGGTTCGTTAACAATTCTTACAACCTCTAATCCTGCAATTGTTCCTGCATCTTTTGTTGCTTGTCTCTGGTTGTCGTCAAAATATGCAGGTACTGTGATTACTGCTTTTTTGACTGGCTGTCCTAAGAATGATTCTGCGTCTTTCTTTATTTTCTGAAGTATAAATGCAGATATTTGCTGCGGCGTGTACTCTTTTCCATACACATTGTATTTAAAATTTGTACCTATTTTTCTTTTTGCAGCCATTACTGTCCCTTCCGGATTAGACACTGCTTGTCTTCGTGCAGGTTCCCCCACCAGCATCTGTCCGTCTTTTGTAAAAGCAACAACAGATGGAAATGCTTTCCCATACAATGATGCTCCTTCTGCAGAAGGCACTATTTTGGGTCTTCCTGCCTCTAATACTGCTGCTGCTGAATTTGAAGTTCCTAAATCAATTCCGATTATTTTTTCTTTGCTCATTTTTTATCCTCTCCACCTACAGATTTTTTTGCCTTTGTTATTTTGACTTTTGCATATCTAATTACTTTACCGTTCATTTCATACCCTTTCTGAATTTCTTCAACCACAACATCTTCTTCGCCGCCTGTATCTTCTGTGCAAAGTACTTCATGTTTAAAGGTATCAAACTTTTCGCCTTCTGATTTGATCGGCTTTACGCCTTGATCAACAAGTAATTTTGATAGTTTATCATATATCATTTTGATTCCTTTGTCTTTTACATTTTCTAGAGCTTTCTCAAAGTCATCCATTATTGTTAGAAGCTCTGCAATCAGTTTTTCATTTGCAAAGCACACAAATTCTTTTTGTTCTTTAGCTACCCTTTTTTGGTAGTTTTCAAACTCTGCCTGCAATCTTTTCAACTGATCTGCATATTCATCTACTTGTGCTTGGTCCAATTTTTCTTGCTTTTTTTCAGTCATTCAAATCACCATTTAGTTGAGCTTAAGCCAACGTAGAAGCAGTAAACATGTACTTCTATTTAAAGCTTTCGGTTAGGAGCGAAAGTTTTATTAACTAGCTTTACTTTCTACCAAAATGAGGTGAACAAACAATGGAAAAAGATAAGCAACAAATCAACCTTAATATCGTGGAAGGAGACCCGTTTTTCGCTCACGAAGTCAGCATGAATTTTACACCAACTCAAATTACTCTAGACTTCAAATGCATAACTCCGCGAACAGATCCGCGAAGCAAGACACCATCATTCTTACTAAAGCATAATGTTGTCATGATAGAACCTTGGCACGCAAAGCTGATGCTTGACGTACTTGCTAATGTTGTAAAGAAATATGAAGAAGAATTTGGCAAGATAAAACAACCAAAAGCTCTGGAAAAAGCAACAAAGAAACACAAGAAAGCTGAAAAAGAAGCTACAAAGACAACAGCTACGCCATCTTACATGGGCTAGAATATGATAATCAGAAAAAGAATAACAATCCTACAGATTAGGAAGCCTTTAAGGACGACCCTAAATGAAGAGTTGCAATGGTTTGGCAACTCTTTAGGGTTGTTCAACCTCCGTGATAAGGACAAATCCTGCTTTAGAGTATTTATTGAGCTCCTAAAAGCTGCTAAAGCAGGAATTCCTATTTCTAGTGATAAATTAGCAGCAAATCTAGGCCTAACAAGAGCGACAGTAATCCACCACATCAACACTTTAAGAGAAAAAGGAATAGTCATCGCAGAAAGCAGAGGTTATCTATTAAGACAACCCAATCTAAAACTTCTTGTCGAAGACCTCAAGCGTGACATGGACAGAACATATGATGAAATAGGAAAAGTAGCAGAGCAGATTGATGGGTTTTTAGGGTTATAATTCAATGTTGCGAACATTCTGCAGATAATACTAGTTCGCTTGTGAGACCTTGTGTCTCATGTGTTTTGATCAAATTTTTTTAAAAATTTGGATTGATGGATTTTTTAGGGTTATAGCCCTCGAATTCTTTCCGATTTTTTCTTGTAAAAGCATATACAGAATAAAATCAAGAATAAAAAAGGTATGACGCCAGACTCAAAACCTGGTAAGTTTATCCCAAACATAATCATATTCACGAAGTATATAAACTTTGTGATTCAGCAAAGCCAGAGTGGTCTAACCTGGTATGACGTCAGGCTCAAGACCTGGTGAGTTTATCCCAAACTCGTGCGGGTTCAAATTCACAGGTGGGATGATGAAAATCCCGCCTCTGGCGCTGAATACTCAATTTAACTCGAGCAAATCTATATTAATATCGTTCACTTTATTCTTTACATGAACAGATACTCTAAAGAAATAGAAGAAGCATGTAATGATTATCGCCCTAGACTAAATAACGGTAATTTTGCAGATGTTACGATTACTGAAATTTTAGAAGATGTTGGACAGATTTTCTATATCCGTGCAACAGATCCTAGTGAAAAGCAATTTCTATTATCCTACTCGTTAATCAAACATATGTCTCCTAAAGTAAGAGATGCTTATGAAAACAGCAAACACGAATTACAGCCATTGATGCTTGCTTTATTGTCCTCTGCAGAAGATATTGGACAAGAAATAGAAGATTATGCTTCAGGAAAAATAAACAGAGATAACATTCCTTTAGGTCCAGAGCATGATTTGATTATAAGTTTATTAGTTAGAATGAGCAGAGATACGTTTATTGGCCACAGAGATTTAAGTATACTATGCGAATAAAATGATAGTAAGACTAAACTCAGGAGAATTCAAGGATTTAGAAGACGGTTTAATACTTGCAACTATTGACTCTGCTTACTCTAAATGGTATTTTGAGCATGATGGTGAGATTGAAGATCCGGACAAGACAATTAGGCTCGGATTGAGAGGAGAACTATTAAAAACATACAACAAAAGTAAAGAACTCCAGACCATTCTAAAATACATCATGGATTACACAGTTAACAAAAGCAGAGATATTATTGATTACATTCAAAATAGAAAAAAAAGAGAAGAAATGGTAAACACAGACGGAACTCCTTTGACAGATTTTGATTTAGGGTTATTACTGCACTTTAATTCCTGGAGTAATGGAGAATTACTAAGAAAATATAATTCTAAACCAAAATCAAACTAACAAGGAAATAAACTATCAATCCTGCAATAACAACTGCAACTGTGATTCCTAATCCTATTGTTTCGCTGTCTTTAGGTATTTTATTGAGTAATGAAGTCATCCAGCTTGCTGTTTCTTCTTTTGTTGCCTCTTCTTGTTCTGTTGTATTATCTTTTGTTTCTTCTGTTATCTCTGTTTTTTCTTTCTCTGGTTCTTCATATTCACCAACTGTTAAAGTTTCATCAACCAAGCCAAGATTGCTCATGTTGCCAGATATTAATGGAGCTGGTTGTGTGCTCATTAATTCTTCATATCTATCAAATCTTAATTGTGCTCGCGTATAATAATTATTCAATAGTATTACCCGGATTTCAGAATAACCGTCATTATCTAAGTCTACTTTTTTGATTTCATAGTTCTCCAAAGAGTATGGCCAGTTAGTTATTGTAAAGTTAGCGCCATCTCGACTTATTCCCTGCATTCTTAGGGTATATGTTTTATTTTTCAAGGTGATGACTGCAGTGTCTGTTCTTCCAAATGTTTTTAGTTCCATACTGCGCGCGTCTAAATCAATTTCCCAGTTTCTTGCATAATAGCTAGAACTACCGCCGCCTCCTCCGCCACCGCCGCCGCCATTTCCTGCGGTGTTTCCGCCAGTGGTTGCAGCTGCAACTGTGAATGTTCTAGTAGTATTATCTGAGACACCTTGGCTGTCTGTTGCAGTTAGTGTAACTGTTCTTGCGCCAGTTATGGTATATCGATGTGTTGTAGTAACTCCTGTTGCATTGGTTCCATCTCCAAAGTCCCAGAAGTAAGTAAGAGTATCTCCTGCATTAGGGTCGCTTGAGCTTCCTGCATTAAAGTTAGTATTGCTATTTCTTCTTGGAGTAGCAGGACTATATGTAAACGCTGCAGTTGGTGGAAGATTTGTTATGTTTGCAACTGTTCCGTTGGTATAATTAGTTCCATTATATATCATGGTTCCATTAACTATTACACCATTTGTGATAACTGCGTTCACTAATGTTACATTGTATAATTGTGAATTAGTTACAGTAGAATTTGTGCAAACAACTCCTCCGCTCATTTCTGCATTAGTTAAATTACAATAATCCAAAGCAGAGTTTTCAACTTCAGAAGTGATTAATTGTGAATTATTTACATTTGAATTTGTTATGTTAGAGCTGGTTACAATTGAATATGTTGCATTTGAATTCATTACTCTGCTGTTTCCTGTGATTGTGCTTCCTGTCAAATCACTTCCAGGATTTGGCGGGTCTACAAATGAATTTATTATGACGCAATTGCTTCCCTGGTAATTCTTTACTGTTGAATTTGTTACAGTGCAATTATTCAAGATTGATCCGTTTATTACAGAGTTTGTTGCAGTCACATTTGTTAGTGTGCTGTTGTTTACGCTTGTTGAAATTAAAACATTCAATACATTAAAGTTCCAGTCTGAATTTGAAGCCGCAGTTTCATTTATACAAGCAACATGTATTGTTTCTGGCCCTAATGTATTCAATCCAGTTATTGTTCCTGAATGATTTAATAGTCCTGTTGTCGTAAATGTATTTGTCATTGCAGAATAATTTTGGTCTGTTAATGACCATCTGCAGGATGTATTAAGATTAGTATCAAAACTTAATGTGATTGATGTTCCGTTTATGTTTGAGTTTAGTGTTGGCACAATATTTATTTTTGCAAGTGCGCTTCCCACAACTACATAGTGTGTCTCTGTTGCGCCAGTATAATTCTGCGTTGTATTATATCTAACCATTACAGGATATGATCCCCCTGCACTGAAATTATAATTTACAGTCTGCGCTCCTGTTCCAGATGCAGCTAGTGTTCCATTAATATAAAGTTCAACAAATGCCCCTGAAGGAGTAATTGGAGTTCCCACAACAGCTATTACAGATCCATTAACTGGAAGTGATATATCTCCATCTGTCCCATTTAGCGTAAGATTCACTACTGCCTGCATTTGATTAATTGTTAATTGTTGTGCTTCGCTGTCTCCAGTATAATTTTGAGTTGTATTGTAATAACAAGTGTAATTATATGTTCCTGCTGCAAGAACTGCTGTGTCAGTCAGGCCACCCAATGCAACACTATTTCTTGTTAAAATAGGAGTTACTGCTGCCGGAGTTGCATTACATGTTACATTAACTGCAGTTCATATGTTATTGGTGATTGTAAATTTAAGTTAACTGTTACTGTTGCAGGATGTATTGTGTGCATAGCGCCAATGCCTATTACAGTGTAATTCTGCGTTGCATTGACAAAGCAAGTGTAATTGTATGTTCCTGCACCTAAAATAGTCATGTCAGGATTTGACACAACAGTTCCATTTCTGGAAAGAATCGGAATTGTTTGATTAGTATTTACACTGCAGCTCACATTTGCAGGACTGCCATATGTTATTATAGGTCCTGGCGGGAAAGATAATCCCATAGATGGTATTGCCTTGTTTATTGTGTAATTCATCCAGGTTGTGTTAAAATGCAGTCCACTTGGTGTTAAGTTGCCATGCCACCTATGCACATAGGTTCCTGCTGCAAGTGGCGTGAAATTTACATAATACCACGCGTGATTATATTGGTCATAAGTTATGTTAGTTGTATAATTTGTTCCATTGAATTCAAGCCATATCTGTCCCATATATTCCTGACCATGC
>Ga0180432_10007359_pt1 | contig 14012 bp, 20 predicted proteins | sample SS_ome_10_FD_132414 | JGI IMG/M metagenome (GOLD analysis project Ga0180432, IMG submission 132414) | Hypersaline lake sediment archaeal communities from the Salton Sea, California, USA - SS_1_MS_2 metaG | ecosystem: Environmental > Aquatic > Non-marine Saline and Alkaline > Hypersaline >...
ATGTTATTATCAGTTCCTAATATATTTGAATGAACAATATTACAATCATCCATTTCACTAGCCGTTTTTGAGTTATGCATGTATTCATATGAATAATATTGTCCTACATTCGTAAAAGTTTGTCCATTAATAATATTTCCTATTAGAGTGACTATATCATTATTTATTGGAGACATGTTTATAGAACCAGATGGCTGAAAATTTGGCAAAATAATTCTGGTGTTATTGTGTTGTATTTTATTATTTGTTCCTTGTAATACCATATATTCACTCTTATATTCTAAAGAAGGTATTACTTTTAAGAATTGTGATAATTAATTTACAAGTTTTTAAAAATGTAATTTGTGTCTTTTTATCTAAAAAGTACCATATTGTTTCATAATATTCAGATTTGCAATTAATTGGTCTAAAAATTAAGTCTAATGGCAATATTATATTTTCCATATCAAAAGTAAATCTTGTTATAAAAAAAAGAGTTATACTTTTAAGGAGTTTGAAAGGAGCTGAAAGGAGCGCAGCTCCTTTCGAACCTAGCGGCTAAAGCCTAAAATTTAAGTATGGTCGGGCCGAAGTCCTTTAAGCTCCTTTCTGATGACACGCCTATAGGCGTGTATTTTCCACGTATTATTTTTATCTTGACATTTAGTAATAAATGTCAAAATGGTTATTACTATTTTTAATAATATTATTTATTACTGTGGTTGTGTGCAGATATTGTGTTTTCCCCTTGTCCGCCGGCACAGTAGATTCCGGTCGTATTGCAGCAGAATGTTTGGCTGATCAATGTCGTCGAGTGGAATCTCGGGACTATCCATTGGTTGCAGTGATTGTAGAGCCTCGTGAGGACAATTTGGTAGAGACCATCGAGCATTACTTGGAGGTGATGCCTAAATACACACATTTCCAAGTTTATCACGGAACAAAAAATTTGGGTATTATTCTAGACAATTTTAAAGATGATATTCAGAATGGCAAGATATCACTTTGGAACCTTGGTGTCGATAATCTGACGATACAAGGGTACTCGGCTTTATTAACCTCTCGATTGTTTTGGGAGAGCGTGCGGAGCGAGCGAGTATTAATTTTTCAAACTGATTCTATCACGTGTAAAGGATCTACTTTTAATATTGAAGAGTTTACTGAATATGATTTTATAGGTGCACCTTTGCCACGACACATCCGAGCGCTCATTGGAATGAGATTTTTGACGATGGGGGTTCGGACTGGTCATTCACAGTATTTTAATGGTGGTCTTAGTTATCGTACACGTTCTGGGATGCTAGCCGTGATTGATAAACACCCGTGGGACGAGATGTGGACTGAAGACGTGTGGTTTTGTGCATTTCTTCCAGACGTTGGTGGACGTTTGCCTACAATTAAAGAGGCACGAAAATTTAGTTTCGAGGCCGAAGAGTTGACATGTACACCGTGGGGACTGCACAAACCAAGAAGAAAATATGATGAATTGCTTAAAAGATGTCCAGCGGTCAAAAAGATTCCATATATACCGTCACATACTGATTATAAAAGTTTGTATCTAGTTTGAAAGGTGCACTTTAACGTAAATAGGTTTTAAAGAAAATGTACTCTTTTTAATGAATGATATTCATATTATTTTAGGAATGTATCCAATCTACTTACGATTTCCCTTTTCTTACAGAACTATACTCAAACAAATTAATAAACATTTAAATAGATATATTATTAATACTGAGAAAGAAAAAGAGGCTGTAAAGACCATTTCCAACGCCTTTAAAAGAAGACAACTCTACAGGCTATTGAGTATTTCAATACCAAAAAGTAAAGAGTGGATCAAAAGACACAAAAGACTTGAAGATTGTTATTTTAATAATGTTATATCAAAATGTCAAATGATGGCGGCTGTGGGATTTGAAAGTGTTCAATATGCAACAATGTGTTTAAAAAAGGTGTGATGGATATTATAGACTGTATATGCCTGATGTTATCACTGGGAATAAAAGATAGAAGGATTTCTCTGAGATCATCAAATAATGTATTTTTTGACTTTCCCATTGATGATGTAGACTTTATACGGATAAACATGAACAATTTTCCAGTAGCAAAGTATTGTGTATATTGTGGATATATATGGTGTACAGTTAAAGGTTGTACACCAATCTCCGAGATTTATGTTGCAAAATATCTAATGAGTAATAAACACTATGAAATTATGCATCGTCCTGCTAAAATGCTCAATCCAATAACGATTGATGCATTCTCCAATAAAGTTACACGAATTGGAAAAGTTTATTTATATATGGACGATGAAGGATTTACATACAACTTGGATTCTACACAAAATTTAATAAGAAAAACACGTCTATAGACATGTTAAAATTGATATTATATATTCACTGGCCCTACTGATAATGGCATGACTGATTGTCTATCTTGCGGATCTTAATTAATTAGTACAAAAAATAAAAAATATTTTTTATTTTTTGTAGCCTTGGATGTTTATTTATATCAGTTGCACTTTTAAATTGTAGCGTTAATGATAAATTATAAGTACGGGAATGCCAGTATTTATGCGATTATAAATATACTAAACGACAATTTATTAAAATTGTGATTAAAATCCTAAAGACATTAAAGTATAATATTATTTTTGCCAATCCTTATACATTATTTTTACGTGATTGTAATGGTGTTAGTAGAAAAGCATTATTAAAAGCATTATTACATTCACGAGAATACAACCAAAACAGTCTTGTTAAAAATGCCATTGAATGCTATAACCAAGAAAATAATGACGAGACATTGTCAGATATTTTTAAAAAATTTAATGCCTGAAAAACACGCCTATAGGCGTGTAAAATGATGGGACATTTCTTTAAACCGGTTGGGAACGGATATACGGTATTATTTAGAGTCTGGTATAAGACTGTCTTATAACCGTTTACTTCGGCCCGAAATGGCTTAAAGACATATTATTGTTTATTTTTCAAAAAAATAAACAATAAAAATAAACAAATTTTACTTTTTATCTTGCAACCATTTTACAATATGTAGGTGGCCACTCTCAGCCGCCGAGTCCATCGCAAGTATAATACAACCTTCTTTACGATGGGTATGCAACCATTTTACAGTTTCAAGGTGACCATTTTGATCCGCCAAAAACATCGCATACTTTGTACAACCTTCTTTACGATGTGTGTCCAACCATTTCACGACATCAAGGTTATCATTTGCAGCCGCCCAGTCCATCGCACCCTTAGTACAACCTTCTTTACGGTTCTCGTGCAACCATTTCACCACTTCAAGGTGACCATTTTGAGCCGCAAAATTCATCGCCCATTTACTACAACCTTCTTTACGATGTGTGTCCAACCATTTCACGACATTGATGTGGCCACATTCAGCCGCATAGTCCATAGCATCTTTGGTACAACCTTCTGTACGATGGGTATGCAACCATTTTACGACATTGATGTGGCCACATAGTCCATAGCATCTTTGGTACAACCTTCTGTACGATGGGTATGTAGCCATTTCACAATATCGAGATAGCCACCCCCAGCAGCAAGATCCATCGCATTCGTAGTACACCCCTCAGTACGGTTGGCGTGCAGCCATTTCACAATGTCGAGGTATCCACAACGAGCCGCCCAGTCCATTGTACTGGAAGAACAACCTTTGATACTGTTGGCGTGCAGCCATTTTATTGCTCTCAGGTCCTCTCTTTTCACTTGATGATCATAATCGTGACAGCCATACCTTTTAAAAAGTATTCCAAACGCTACATTATTTACATACTCATTAAATGTTTTGTTGACTTGTATCAACAATCGTGCAATGCTAGGATCGTTGGCATTAAGAGAGATTTGTAGTAAGATATAAGGATTATTTAATGACATTTTTATAATTATTAAAATTAATTTTAAAATTATCAGTTTTTCTTGAAATGGATATTTATTAACCATTTTACAATTTTATCGTGACCATTTCTAGCCGCAAAGTCAATAGCTGATCTAACACTAGTTTTACAATTGTGGTACAACCATTTCACGACGTCAAGGTGACCACCCCCCAGCTGCCAAGTTCATGACAACTATAGTAAACGCTCCTGTACAGTTGGTATGCAACCATTTCACAGTTTCAAGATGACCATTTCTAGCCGCCCAACCCATTGCAAGTTCAGTACAACCTTCTTTACGGTTGGCGTGTAACCATTTCACGGTTTCCAGGTGGCCACCCATTGCCGCAAAGTCCATTGCATCTGTGGTGCAACCTTCTGTATAATGGATATGTAGCCATTTTACGATGTCAAGGTGACCCATTACTAGCCGCCCAGTCCATCTCACGTTCAGTACAACCTTCTTTACGATTAGCGTGCAACCATTTCACGACGTCAAAGTGACCATGCCAAGCCGCCCAGTCCATCGCAGTCTTAGTACAACCCGGGACGTGGGTTTCGTGCAACCATTTTATTGCTCGCAAACAACCTCGTCTCGCTTGACGACCATAATCATGCTTTCCGTACCGTTTAAAAAGTAGTCCAAACGCTACATTATTGACATACTCGTTAAATGTTTTGTTGACTTGCATCAACAATCGAACAATGGTAGGATCGTTAGCATTAAGAGAGATTTGTAGTAGGATATAAGGATTATTTAATGACATTTTTATAATTTTAATAAAAAATTAATTTTAAAATTATCAATTTTTCTAAAGTAGGCTAGGTTTGAAAGGAGCGCGCAGCTCCTTTCAAAAAAATGATTTTTACAGAAAATTATTTTGACAATTGTAAAAATGTCTGATTTTAAACGTAAAGAACTTGAAAAATTTTGTAAAAAATGTAATGGGGAATATACTATTGAAACCCATATTAATAGTGGCCCTGATAATGATAACGGTTTCTCGTCAATACTAATTTTGAAATGTAAAGATTCTAAACAAACTTTTTCTGGTGAAATCTGTAAAATTAAAGAGGTATCAATTTCTTCCGCTGTTAATAAGTGGTATAAAAAAGAAATAGAATATTTAAACAAAAAGAAAGATTTTTTACTTGCAGAAATCACTAAACGTGATGAAATGATTGCTTTGCGCAAAGAGGTTAAAAAATTGCAAAAAAAAATTAATGGAAAAGTTTCAAAGAAGAAAAAGTTAAAAACTGGTAAAAAATACTCGTACAGATATCATGAATACGATTTGTATGATATTGGTCAACAAATTAAGCAATCCTTAATAACCAAGGATCAGGCATATGACAAGATTCGTGAAGGATGGCCAGACAAAATTACGCATATCGAGTACAAGGTGATTGAATACGTCAGGGGACTCAATCAGGACAAGTATAAAAACATGGTTTATTACGATATTGCTCTTAATCAATTAAAGTCTGGTTGGTATCCACATGATGGTATGAGGTGTGAAGAAGACCCCAACATTTTAATCCTTTTTACAATGTAAAAGTACAATTGAAGAATTAACGCTGAAAAGTGCTCTTGAGGCGGTTGCGTGCTTGGAGATGAAGGATCGTCACGTACGAGGCGTCTCCATAACGCAAATCATTAGCATCGATAAAGAACAAATTTATTTCAAGTTTTTAGGTCACAATTCATCTGAAGAAATGACGCATTCGTACACGTGGCGCTGGCTTAACAGCAATTATTCGATAAGGTACATACCCGCTGATGCAGGCGACTTTTTGCTCGGCTTTAAGCAAGTGCTTGACAAGGGCCCGAACATTGATCTGTTTAAGGGGTTAAAAGAACAGTGTCCTTACCTTTGGCAGGGAGTGGTGGCGGGTGACGAGTGGAGGAAAACGCACGACGGTTGCAACGATGGCGGCAAAGAAATGACATTGTTTGATTTTCTGTATGGTTCTTTATTTGTTTGATTTCGCGCATGGACAAATGGAAAAAAATGATTTTTAAAACTCTATGAAAGAAAAAAAAGCAAAATAAACTAAATATGACGACCTACTTTTTGCTTCGTTGCAGTACTAAAGAACAACAATGTGCGTTAAGTTTACATATGCAATTGTTTGGTCTACGGAGGTATTGTTTACGAAAAGGAATCAAAAATGCAAAAATTGGTTTAAAGTATGTGGGAAGTGCATGGTCCGAAGATTCTCAGTATTTTTATGCATTAGAAAAATTTATTACAACTTTAAAGCCTGGAGATGCTATTTTTGTAGAAACCCCAGATCGTTTTAGTAGAAATATTAAAAAAGGGTTAGAATATATAAAAGAGATTCATTCAAAAGGAGCGTATGTATTTTCATGGTGTGGAGAATATCGCTCCGATGCATCCCCAGATATTAACTCTCCACAAGAAATTAGTTTATTAAATAACTTTTTACTTCTTTTAATAGGAGGTGAAGGTGAATCTTTCACAAAATCTTGGCGTAATAAAAATCGATTACAAATATCAGATTTTAATGATAAACTGCGTGAGAAACTTTTAGAAGAACAGAGAATTTTAAAATCTGGTTGGACAAGATCGAACCTTACAGTGTATAATCTATTAACAAAATTAAAAGACCAAGTGAATGATTCTAAAATGGATATATTTTTTAATGAAAAGTTGAAAACAGCCATTGATTTCTTACAAAAAACAATACATACAAATGTAGAGTTGAATGTAAGTAATGTTATTGAGAAAATAAAAAAACTTTCTAATCCTTTTCAAGAAATTTCAATGGTTCGAAATATACACAATTTTTATACTATTTGGTTGTTTAGATTTCTGCTTACAACCGGTAAAGAGCAGATGTTAAAAGAAGGTAAGACTCTTGAGGAAATTAATTCATTATTTGAAGAATTATGCAAGAATACACAATGGGAATTTACAACAATGCAAAAATACATACACCTTATCGATTTATTTGAATCATATCCTCAGTTCCTACTTGGAGAATACAATCTTGAAGATTTTTTCAAGCTAAGAACTGAAATTTGCAATTTTATACAGAGTATTGGTGATGATAGAGAATTTTGGACACGTGGGTATATTTCAACTAGTAAAGATCTTTTTAGAATTTTACCAAATACTTTGAAACGAAAATGGGAATCGTAAAAAAAATGATTTTTTGGATAGCGCGACGAGACAAAGCCACAAATTTACAAAGTATGACTACTAATTCTAATAATAGATTTCAAGTTACTCCCTACCAAGTCCAGCGCTTGCTTGAAATGGAGATTCCTGAAAATATGACCGCTAAAGAGTGGCTAAAGAAATGTGAGGACAAGGATATTCAAGATTTAATGTTTTTCCAAGACGTCTCTAAAGATCAGCGCATGCGCTCGCTTCATATCGCAGAAACTTTTTGGATGGATGACTATCAAATTCTCGTCATGCTGGACGGGCACGGCAGAATGCTTTATCAAATTCTCCGAGACCTTGAGCAGCATCAGGTGGACATTGACGCGATAACGGTGTATATTGTTGAACTTGATCCAATCACTCATCTGTGGCATGAGATTTTCTTTCCAAAGAATGTGATTTCTATGAACGGCAATATTCTCGAGTTGTTAAATCTGCATATTAAGAATGATCCAATGAATACTGCATGCGTATTGCCATATCTCAACTTTTGCGGACTACACAATCAGCAGCGCAGAGTGTGGAATCTTTTGGAATGCTGGCGCGGCAAAGGAGATTTCTTCTTGTCTTTTTCTTTGATGGGACAGGCCGGAAAGAACGGCGGTTCAAAATGGAACTTTCGACATTGCTACAAAAATGTCGATAAAGTTATGGGGCTGGTAGGCCAGTTATATTCCTTAGAGAAAAGTGAGTACGCGTGCGTCATCTCTCAGCGGGGATGGGGCGTAAATTCAAAGGTTCCATTCTTTATAACCTATCAGATATTCTAAACGCGCCGCGGCAAAGGCACGTGTGCTGCACCCGCCGAAAAATTGATTTTTGAAAAGCGTAAAGAGACAAAAACACTAATCTTATTAAATTATGACGACGTATCTACTGCTGCGCTGCAGCACTGAGGAACAAAACAAAAAGCAAAGTCTTGCCAAGCAAGAAAAGAAATTGCGCGAGTATTGTCAGGTAACTAACATTACAAACATCAAGATTGGCTTGAAGCATGTCGGCACCGCGTGGAAGCAGGACGATGAATACGACGCGAAACTTGAAAAGTTGATCAACAAGTTAACATCTGATGATTGTGTCTTGATGGTCAACTCGAATCGCCTCTTGAAACGATTCGACGATGGCGATAAACTACTTGCAAAGATACATGAACGAGGCGCATACGCGCTCTCTGCTTGTGGCGGCTTTCGCTCTGACGCCCCAAAGCAAGTTGTAATGGTGAATCATTTCACGGGTCTATTGCTTGGTGGTGAAGCGGATTCATTTGGCAAGTCATGGGCAACGCAGACCCATGTTAAAGTAGATGACGATCCCGACTGGAGCGACGAAGATGACGAGAGCAGCGATGAGAGCAGCGACGAGAGCAGCGACGACGACAATGTTCTACTTTGCCGGCGCTTGGGCAAAGCGTGGCGTCTATAAATTCCAACTAATGCCGCGTTATTCATTACGAATAACGCGGCATTAGTTGCGTTAACTGCGTCAAGCACCGAAAAAGGCATTTGCAAAAAATTGATTTTTTAAAACTTGTCCGACCCAAAATCAACTTATCTTTAATAAACACACAAAAAATGACTACACTCGCAAATGCCTTGTCCAAGACGATCGCCACGACGCTCCTTAAGAGCCTCCCCGCGGCGTTCGCTGAGCAATTTGAACTCGAAGAGACTGACGTAAAGGGCTTCCTCAGCGATTTTCTCGCTGAGCAGTTACCCAAGAATACCAGCAAAGCCAAGCGCGCTCCGACGAAGAAGGGCAGCAACGGCAAAGGCGCCATCACTGGTTACTTGCTCTTCTCCAACGAGCACCGCCAATCGGTGAAGGACGCCGCGGAAAACGAAGAGTTTTTCAAGCAGATCAAGACTGGCAGGAAAGACGCCAACGGTAAGATGATCTATGAAGATTTTTTGAACGATGACGGAGAGCGAGTGCCGTGCTCAATCCCCTTCCCCGAGGTGGGTCGCCGCTTGGGAGAGATGTGGCGCCAACTCACTGCCGCGGAACATGCCGAGTGGAATTCACGTGCGACAGATGTGAACATTGCCAATGGCTTACCACCAGCGGGTAAAGCCGCGCCAAAGACAGCCAAAAAGGCGGCGGTCAACGACGACGACGAGGTGCCACCAGCGCCTGAAGATGATGAAGACGACGCGGCACCAGCCTTTGTGGTGCCAAAGGTTACACGCGACGCAGAATCAAAATTGTGGAAAGTCGCTGGCACTGATTACATTGTGAAATCGGCCAAGAACAAGGTTATCCTCGGCAAGGTTAAGAACGGCAAGACGGTAAAGTTGACCGCAAAGGATCGCACAGAGTGCGAGGAGAATGGATGGGAGATGGCTGAATAAGCGACTCGAGCCGCGGAGCGGCACACACTAATACTTTAAGGCGGGAAACCGCCCCAAAGTATAATTTATACAAATAATGCCGCTTGATTAATAGTAAATCAAGCGGCATTATTTGCGTTAGGTCATAAATAAGGCATTTGCAAAAAATTGATTTTTTAAAACTCATCTCACCCAAAATCAACTTATCTTTAATAAACACACAAAAAATGACTACACTCGCAAATGCCTTGTCTAAGACGATCGCCACGACGCTCCTCAAGAGCCTCCCTTCGGCGTTCGCTGAGCAATTTGAACTCGAAGAGACTGACGTAAAGGGCTTCCTTAGCGATTTCCTCGCTGAGCAGTTGCCAAAGACCGCTGCAAAGTCCAAGCGCGCCCCGGCGAAGAAGGGCAGCAACGGTAAAGGCGCCATCACTGGTTACCTGCTCTTCTCCAACGAGCATCGCCAGTCGGTGAAGGACGCCGCGGAAAACGAAGAGTTTTTCAAGCAGATCAAGACTGGCAAGAAAGACGCCAATGGTAAGATGATCTATGAAGATTTCGTTGACGAAGACGGAGAGCGAGTGCCGTGCTCAATCCCCTTTCCCGAAGTGGGTCGCCGCTTGGGAGAGATGTGGCGCCAACTCACTGATGCGGAACATGCCGAATGGAATGCGCGAGCGGTAGAGGTGAACACTGCCAACGGCTTACCACCATCGCAGAAAGCCTCGCCAAAGACCGCCAAAAAGGCGGCGGTCAACGACGACGACGAGGAAGTGCCACCAGCGCCTGAGGACGATGAGGAAGACGCAGCGCCAGCCTTTGTGGTGCCAAAGGTTAACCGCGATGCGGAATCGAAATTGTGGAAAGTCGCTGGCACCGATTACATTGTGAAATCGGCCAAGAACAAGGTGATCCTCGGCAAGGTCAAGAACGGCAAGACGATAAAGTTGACGGCGAAGGATCGCAAAGAGTGCGAGGCGAATGGATGGGAGATGGTTGAATGAGCAACGACTCGAGCCGCGGCGCGGCACACACTAATACTTTAAGGCGGGAAACCGCCCCAAAGTATACACAAGTAAATAACGCCGCGTGATTTCTCTATGAATCACGCGGCGTTATTTGCATTAAGCTTAAAGGACCTTCGGTCCTTTAAAACCTCGTGCCTTCGGCCCAACAATACTTAAATTTTAGGCTTTAGCCGCTAGGTTCGAAAGGAGCGCAGCTCCTTTCAGCTGACTGCGAAAAATTGATTTTTGCGAGAGCGTGATTAGTAAAATCAACGATTTGTTAAACACTACAAACTAATAATAATATGAACGACACCGTTAAGCGCCATCGCGCCAAACAGCCCACTGCCAACGCAAAGACTGTGTTGTGCAAGTCATTTATCAGCAATGGTGATTGCCGCTACGGAGAAAAGTGCACCTTTGCCCATGGACCAGAAGAGTTGCAGCGCGTCTGCTGGTTCTTTAACAATGGAGGATGCAGCAAAAGTGCCGATGAATGCTCGCGTCGTCATGTTGTCATGAAGAATGTCCGTAAACCAACGCGCAGACCAAACAAGCGCAAGTTTGAAGGATTCAAGCCAGAAGACTTTCCATCACTCGGCGGCATCGAGTTAAAGATGGTCGCCCCATCGATGAACGCCGAGGCGGATGTCTTTATCCCAAGTCGCCCACTCAATCCACTCGCACCAGCGTTTATCCCATGCTAAAACGCGGCGCGGACACTACTACTTTAAGGCGGGAAACCGCCCCAAAGTATAAAATTGATTTTCTCAACCCTATTCCACGTAAAAATCAAATATAAGAATGTCACAGCGAAACGAATTAACACGTGAAAGCGGCGGCGGAGGAGTTTCAAAACAACTGACAGCGAGCAGCGACGAATTGCCACTGAGGTGGATCGACAATCCTGCCGTCATTCGAGAGATGAATGATTTCTACTCTGGAATGTTATCACAAGATGTCCCTATTGATTGGGAGTGCCGCGTCGCCGATGCAATGGTAGAGAAAAACATGCCTCGCCTCGAGCCAGAGGCATGGATCGACTGCCAAGAGGTTGTCAAAGAACTCAATGATTTGTATCGATCAGTCAACAATCTTGACGCGCCAGACTCTGTAGAGGATTGGGAGTGCAGAGTAGCCAACGCATTATACAAGTTTATCCATTAATAATCTACTCGGGAGACCACCCCAAAGTATACACATGCCGCAGCGCGCGGCATTATTTGCGTTAAAAAAAGGCATTTGCAAAAAATTGATTTTTTAAAACCCATCTCACCCAAAATCAACTCAACTTTAATAAACACACAAAATGACTACACTCGCAAATGCCTTGTCTAAGACGATCGCCACAACGCTCCTCAAGAGCCTCCCCGCGGCGTTCGCAGAGCAATTTGAACTCGAAGAGACTGACGTAAAGGGCTTCCTCAGTGATTTCCTCGCTGAGCAGTTGCCCAAGACCACCGCTGCAAAGTCCAAGCGTGCCCCGGCGAAGAAGGGCAGCAACGGTAAAGGTGCCATCACTGGCTACTTGCTGTTCTCGCAAGAACACCGCCAATCGGTGAAGGATGCCGCGGAAAACGAAGAGTTTTTCAAGCAGATCAAGACTGGCAGGAAAGACGCCAAAGGTAAGATGATCTACGAAGATTTCGTTGATGAAGATGGAGAGAGAGTTCCGTGCTCAATCCCCTTCCCCGAAGTTGGTCGCCGCTTGGGAGAGATGTGGCGCCAACTCACTGATGAGGAACATGCCGAATGGAATGCGCGTGCGGTAGAGGCGAACACTGCTAACGGCTTGCCGCCAGCGCAGAAAGCCGCGCCAAAGACTGCCAAAAAAGCAGCGGTCGATGAGGAGGTACCACCAGCGCCAGAAGACGACGAGGACGACGCGGCGCCAGCCTTTGTGGTGCCAAAGGTTACCCGTGACGCGGAATCGAAATTGTGGAAAGTTGCTGGCACCGATTACATTGTGAAATCGGCGAAGAACAAGGTGATCCTCGGCAAGGTCAAGAACGGCAAGACGGTAAAGTTGACGGCGAAGGATCGCACAGAGTGCGAGGCGAATGGCTGGGAGATGGCTGAATAAACTGCACAACACCAACTTAATACTTTAAGGCGGGAAACCGCCCCAAAGTATACACAAGTAAATAACGCCGCGTGATTCATAGAGAAATCACGCGGCGTTATTTGCGTTAAGCGTGACGAGCACCGAAAAAGGCATTTGCAAAAAATTGATTTTTCAAAACCCGTCCGACCCAAAATCAACTGTTCTTTAATAAACACAAAAAAATGACTACACTCGCAAATGCCTTGTCCAAGACGATCGTCACGACGCTCCTCAAGAGCCTCCCCGCGGCGTTCGCTAAGCAATATGAACTCGAAGAAACTGACGTAAAGGGCTTCCTCGGCGATTTCCTCGCTGAGCAGATGCCGAACACAAAGTCCAAGCGCGCCCCGGCAAAGAAGGGAAGCAACGGCAAAGGTGCCATCACTGGCTTTTTGTTATTCTCCAACGAGCACCGTCAATCGGTGAAGGACGCCGCGGAGGGCGAAGAGTTTTTCAAGCAACGAAAAACAGGAAAGAAAGATGCCAACGGCAAGATGATCTACGAGGACATTATCGACGAAGATGGAGAAAGGATTCCATGCTCGATCCCCTTTCCAGAGGTGAGTCGCCGCACAGGAGAGATGTGGCGCCAACTCACCAAGAAGGAACAAGCCAAGTGGAACGCCCGAGCGGTAGAGATCAACACGGAGAATGGCTTGCCACCGACGCAGAAGAAATAACGGTAGCAACACAACTAATACTTTAAGGCGGGAAACCGCCCCAAAGTATACACGCCGCGCCGAAAGGTGCAAAAATTGATTTTCTGTTTGTCGTAATAGTCAAGAACAACACTAAATACTATAACTAATATGAATCAATTTAAAACTCGCTGCGGCGAACTCGTTGATAACATGGCGTTTACACTCTGCATTCTTATCTTTTCCGCGCCATTCCTTTACATTTTCTTTTGCTTTCTCTGTAGCATTGGCCTTGTTTTGTACTTGTCAATAGATACATTTTACTCGTATAACAGTCATGAATGGTATGATCGTATTGGCATTATTGCTTTTTGGGGCATCTGCTATTACAAGATCAGACAGTTGGTAAACTTTGACGATGACGATGACGATGATTGCTCCGCGTCAGGGGATACTGATGACGCGCAGCAAGAAGAACTGTCGCCGCGTTACATCCCACCGTATGAAGGATACGGCAAATAAATAAAACTACTACTTTAAGGCGGGAAACCGCCACAAAGTATAAACACGCGCGACGCACTCACTGATACTGTCGTTGCGTCATAAAGGCTCCGCCACAAAGTTACACGCGCGGCGCACTTTTCGGAAAAAAACCCTCAGATTCCTGCAAAAATTGATTTTTTCAGTGGAGTGGAACCAAAAAGCCACAATTTTTATTTGTTTCATAACTTTTTGATCGATTATCAAATGGATAATCCACATTTATTATACACGATTTGTATCAACAATGATTCAATCATTGCTCATCTTTTAATGACGTCTCTTCCACCTCTATCAAGGTATGTAGAGAATATGGATTTGA
>Ga0180432_10007360_pt1 | contig 14008 bp, 16 predicted proteins | sample SS_ome_10_FD_132414 | JGI IMG/M metagenome (GOLD analysis project Ga0180432, IMG submission 132414) | Hypersaline lake sediment archaeal communities from the Salton Sea, California, USA - SS_1_MS_2 metaG | ecosystem: Environmental > Aquatic > Non-marine Saline and Alkaline > Hypersaline >...
GATGTGTTTGATTCTGCGCATATCGAACTTTCGGCCAGCAAACCCTGACGGAAACATGAGAGGGAAACTTTGTTCATCTTGCCAGTTAAGTCTGTGTATGTGCAGATGACATAATCCGTACTTCCGTTCACATACTGGCAGTTATGAGCAAAGTTGTTGTTTACCTCCCATGATATGCCGCCCTCCCTTTCGATTTGAAGCGTGAGGTCGCACACTGAGTAAACCGATACATCACAAGATACTTTCTGTGGCTCGAAGGACTGAAGAACCGTACTGCCACTATAAACTATGATGCGGTAGTGGGGATCGTTTATGGCAAGGTATGCGTTTGAATACCCTTGGCTGTCAGTTTTAGCCATGGCTACTGTTCGGTACTGGTTTGATGCTGGATAGAAGCGCATGAACGAAACAAAGACGTTGCCGGTACCAACTCCCGCATTATCCCGAACCCACACCCTGACAAGATAGGTTTTAGAGGATGGGAGGTTGTACAGTTGGATGAACTCAGTAGTGTTGCCCATGGGTGCGTTATACATAAAGTAGTTGCGCTCGTTTGTTGTACCGTTTGGGAGGCCGTATGTTTGGAATGTGTCAATATAGTAATTTGAGGCATTCGCAGGGTTGATACAAAGTGTGTGATTCTCAGATGGGGATGAGAGATTAAAGGAATAATTAGCGCTTGCCTCACGGCTTGCATCCCATATCGTAATCGTTATTTCTTGAGTTTGGTTGATGGGCTCAAGACTGGTTTCGTTGAAGTAGGTAAAGTTGAGGATTATTGGTTCAGAACCAGTACACGCTACGATTTCGGGCAATGGCTGGAATACACAGTCGATATAGTAGAGGGATGAGCTGGTGAAATTATATTGGATATGGGCGCTTGGGAAATTAGGGGCCGAGGCGTAGAGGTCATAAAGCCCGTAATTATTATCTGAGAAATTGACAAGCTCTATTTGTATCGAGCCGTTGGTGGTGTTGCCGAAGAATGAGCCAAGCGTGGCGTTATTGACGAATGTTATATTAAACTCGCTTAAGGCCGCTCCGCCCGTGGCATTGGAGGCGTTGAAGTTTTGGTAGGGCCAGGCGTATGCTGAAACATTGGTTAGGGTTGAGTTGTCAAGGGTTGCAGTAGTAAGATTATACGCCACGTTCTGCTTCCATATGGTGAGGTTGCAGTGGCCCTCAGGAACGTATGAGGTGTCCGAGTAAACAATATGGCCTGCGTTGAGGTTGCATTGTGTGTAATTGACAGTTTCGTTGGCTATGTCAAGGCAGAAGTTTGAGATGTTTGTGCTTGTGGCGAAATTGACAAGCGAGATGTTGATGAGTGGACTTGATGCGTTATATTGGTGCTTCTCATAGAAGAAATCAATGGTGGGAATTCTCGTGCCATTTGTGCCTCCGTACCAATAGGTTCTCAGTATTGTCGGGAGTGCGACGCCCACATATGCAGGGTATGGCTGGATTGCCGCGGTTGCCTCCATGCCCGTATAACTGTCATTGTGAACCAGCATCCATGAGTTGTCATTTAGCTCTCCACTCTGTACTACCTGACGCGAGAGGTTCATATAGTCCTCACGCACTGAGAAGCGGTATAAATAATGGATATCGGCAGTTGTTGCCAACGCACGAGAGTTGAGCGAAGTTGAGTATGTGCGGTTGCTCACATGGTTTGCAGCGTAACCCCCATATACCGTATCTTGGACATTATATGAGTAATAGCAATTGCCAGCTGACCAGTTCATTCCAAACAAGTATGGGGTGCTGTTGCCCGATGTCTGCATATGCTCGACAAAGTAAGTGTACGGAGTGCTGACCGCGTTTGCGCGATATACGCCCCTTGCTGGCTTTGTGTTGTTGAACTCGCAGAATCCACCGCCACAATCGGGATCAGAATCCCCTAAAACATTATTCCAAGCCGTACCATTGTACGAGTTGAATGAATCCCAATACTCAAAAACTTCGTATGGGCTGCTTGCAGTGCTGGCGCCTGTGTTATTGAAGTAGATGTAATGCTCGCAAGTGGTGTCGTTTGTGTAATTTATGAAAAGGCTGACGTTTGTTCCAGTGTTGAAGTCTGCAATCCACAAGGGGCGCTCTGCGTTTACCCCTGAACAGTTTACGACATAACGCAAGTCAGCGCCACCTGCCGCGACGCCAGATATGTTAAAGTCCGAGCTGTTCAGGAATACAGGCGTCGCTATTCCATCGTCGCATCCTGGCTCGGCGCATACGAACTGAACTTGAACGTAATTTTGCCAATTTGAATCCCACCAGGGATCGAGGTAAATATAGCGGTCGTTATCCAACGCTTCCTGGAGGGTGTCCGAGTTAAGCTTAATCAGGGCGCCCCATTTGCCGGATTTCACACCCTGGGGAACATCATAAACCCATTTTGTCGCGTATGATTGGCCGGGCTCGAAGTGTACGTTATTGACTTTATACCAATGCTTCCCGTAATACTCGCCCACATAGCTAAACAAGGGGGTTATATCTTGCCACTCTGATGTTTCGTTGTATGTTTCGCTGTAATAAATCCGGTAATCTCCCGCGCCCAAGTCGTCGTAATCGTCGAAGCAAGCGGTTATTTGGTTTGTGATTGTGCCGTTGCCGTCGCTGATATTCAAGAGGTATTTATAAGCCGAACCCTCCGCGCCTACCTCGCATGGGCCGCCTGTGGTTTCAAAACTGGCGACGTTCGAGATTAAATGTGCTTGTTCGCGTATTTTTTCCACAATTTGGATATTATAGCGGTGAACTTTGCCATTTTCGAGGGCGAGAGGGTACGAAAAATAAAAATCAAGATTGGCGGCGGGTTTATCTGGGGCCCAGGTGAAATTGACGTATTGCGTAATGCCTTTACCGTCAATATCCTCGGCGATGCAAGGATATACAGAGATGCTGCCGTATTGGCCGCTAACCTCGCAAGTTTCGGCAGCATACGCTAAGGATGCAAGCAGAATGAGTGCAAAGCTAATATGGGAAAGCTTGGTTTGTATTTGGCCTGCCATGCATTATCACCGCCATGATCCCCATCATCACAAGGGCGATGTATGGGAACAGTTGCACGAGTGAGAGCGAAAGAGAAAAATTGTTTGCTACCGCCACGATTTCCGGGCTTGAGGCGAAGGAGAACGCCAAGTTTGAGATTACGGCGCCTATGAGAATCGAGAATAGTTGGAAAAATACCATGATCCAGAACAGTATGGGGTGGGATTGAACGAGATATGCCGATATGATGGAAATTATGAGCATGAGAACGAGGAATAAAGCTATGAGGTTGTCAAGGCCGTATATTGTTTGGGTTCCCTGCGTCAGCATCTCCTGGCTCTGTGTCGAACCAGTCAGAGGAGTGCTTTGGAACTCCCCAACAACTTTGGATATTACAATCGCACTGACAAGGAATATAAAGACGGCCACGATTATGAAGATGATGTCGCCAGCATAGCCTTTCATATTGTCATTCCCCTTTTCATGGTCAAAACATCTTTTCAAGCCCGAGCTTGTCTTTTTTCTTAATGCCAAAATCAATCGTCTTTATGGCCTTGGCTTGCTTTCTCATGGCGTTTGCTCTGCGCTGTGCGAAAAAGTCTACTGCCGAGTTATGCAAGGACATTATGCCCTTCGTTATGGCCTTGGCTCCGCGGCGCCTCTGTTCCGCGGTTGTTCCACCGTAATTGTCATTTCCCACATCATCGCCTCCGCTTTCGCTTTTTCCTACTACGCTTCTTCTTTCTTGAAGTCATGTTCTTGAGTGTGATTGGTCTTATTGAGATGCCTGAGCCTATGCCTATTGGCTTCATACCCTTGATGTTGAGCGAAACCGCGGCAACTGACGGCTTGTAGTGGGGTTTGGGGATTGTCAGTTTTGAGATCCTATGACCGCGCCCCATGCCTGAGGTTCCGAACATAGGAAACTCTATTCCACCGCCACCGCCAGGATTAATCAAAGTGCCTGGGGGAGGGTTATAGGGTACAAATGGGGTGCTTGTTTGCCTTGTTCTCTGAAGTTGCAGGGTTAGTTCAGGCATTCGTGGCAAAAGCGTTTCCTTCTCCTTTGTTTTTTCCTTGTAAATCAACACCTCATCAAGTCTTGGCTTTAATGATGTGGCCACACTGGCAGCTGTTCTCGGGAGCAGCACTTTTGCCTCCCTACTGAAACGCAATTCTTTGGTCATACTTGGCAGCTGTGGAATCAGAACTTCCTTTTCGCGCTGCCGAGTCATAGTGCCAGCCAGATTGATTTGTTGCCTTGTATTTGGGAGCTTGAAAACCTGCTTTTGAACCTGTTTTGTTTGTGTCATTGGCATTGTCATTGTGGGTAGAGCCTGCCCCATTGTTGGGGTTACTTTCATCTGCTGAAATGTCTGTTCTCGAGCCATGCCCAAAACCCAGGAGGGCATATTGACCTCAACTGGCTGGGTGAGCGTTACTTGTGAGGCGCCTTGACTGCCCGTGTTAAACCTGCTCATGCGCGGGGGGGTTGGGGTTGCCGTTGGGGTTGTCTGCCCACCTGGCAGTTTTGCCCCTTCAAGTTTCAGCAAGCCAGAGGTTCCGGTAGGGCTAACAGACGGCTTTATGTGGATGTTCTTTTGTGCCGCCCGGTTTGCCTGCTCAATAAGCTGTTTTATGCCTGTGAACTCATAAGCTGTTGAAATTCCCTTGTATTCTCCTTTTCCCTTGATTATGTTAAGAGCTTTAGAACCTTGGAATTGTTGCCTGAAATCAAAGGGAGAAGTGGTGATGTCCTTCATTATGACGGCTTTTCCAACGGTTCCAAGCGAACGCGAACCAGTGATATATGAGCCAGCCGTTTCTGAGATGTCAATCTTATAATGGAGGTTTGCTATGTTCTCTGTAAAACTCTGGCTTTCAAGGATTGGTGAAATTGCCCCTGAAACATATCCATCTGTTGAGAAATATTGTTTGAATGATGCGCCCCTTGTCGCTGCGACTGCTGTAGAGCCAGAATATATTGGGCCACGGCTCCCTGTTGCGATTACGGCTGGGGAGTCGGACAGGAAAACCTGACCGGACATGGGAACGTTCACTGTCTTGCCTGGGAGCATGAGGCGGTATGTGCTGACCACAGGCGTTAGTGTTGCCGTTCCTGTTTCGTATTGTGTGAAACCCTTACGGCCATGTAGGCTAAAATGTTGCGTCATCTTGCCGAAATCAGCTTTTACCGGGCCTTCAGTAAACTTCATGCCCTTGGGGATTGGCTCCATGTCCCAATGGTAGCGGTATGTCAGTTTTCCCCCGTATTGCTCTTGGGTGTAACGCAGACCTGTTGGAACTTGGTTTTTGAGTTCTGCTCTGATTTTTGCGTTTTGAATTTCTGCGGCTTTGGCTTCCTTTGCGTACTGTTTTTGTGATGCTGAGCGCATCATACTGGCAGACATACTGCCCCCTATGATGAAACCGGCCATGGAGGGGCCAGCCTTTGCCAGTTCGCCACCATATGCGCCTACTGCGCGCAATTCCTCCTGAGTTAGTAGTGGGGAACACAAAGTTCCGAGTTTTGAGATTCCTGATGCGCGAAGCTCAACTTCTTTTTTTGCCCCCTCATAACGCCTGTCTGTTGCCATTGCCCACGTTTGAGTCGCAACATCAATGCCCATGGCAGGGATATACGCAGGGAAGAACACGGCGCCCTTTACAATGCCCTCTGCAAAGTCAAGGGTGGCTTTTGATGCTCCCCCAGCCTTCTCCATCTCTCTGATTACCCAGGACTGCCTAAAGGCACCTCCGGCGGTGGTCTGATAAATGTTCTTTTCTACCCACTCACTCGCTGTTCCACTTGTTACCCCAAACCCAAAGATACCCCTGTCTGGCTTGATTTCTTGCTCTTTTGTAACTACTCTGGGGTTCTTAATTGCCCTATCGTATGCCTGGATCGTTTGGTAGGGGGTTGAGATGGTGAATGGGAACGCATTAAGTGGATCTACTGGCATCGCGGTGTATGAAGGTTCAAAAAGGGTTCTGCCTGCGCCTTTTATGTGGATTTCCTCAGATGGGGGAGGCGTATATGTGTTTGGTAGTCCTTGCGCAGCAAGCCTCCTTTGATATTCCTCAGTTTCAGAAACGCGTGAGTAGGTTTGCTTAGGTTGGGAGAATATGAACCCAGTTATGCCACCTCCCTCTGGAGTGTAAACAACATCCCGGCTCTCGTACTGACCTTGACCATATTTGCCCCCTTTATGCTCAATGGGGGTTTTGGTTTCAACTCCGAAGCCAAGAAGCCGCGCCTCATTTACCGTCAGCGCCTCATCGCGCTGATATTTCCGTATTGCTGCGATTTGGGCCTTTTTCTGGCTTTCAGGCACTTCTGGGAACATTAGGGTTGTTACCTCGGTTCCCTCTGTTTTTATTTTGCCTTCTGAGTTACTGGTTGAACCTTGCGCAATTCCTCCTGATGGATGGGAGGGGGGAGGGCTTGAAGCCCCCCCGGAGCTGCTGGAACCGCCGCTTCCAAGACCTGGTGAAATTTGGGAAGCAATCTGCTCGTATTCAGAATAAGCGGAACTGCCGGGCGGTGGGGGGGTTATCCCCAATACCGTTCGCATATACGCTTCTGTTTTTTCATCTACCATATCAACCCTCCCAATTCGAGAAAAATAAAGAAGAATGGCGCTTTCGCGCCATTATGCTTAGAGGTTCTTCTTTCCACCTCCAAACACTCCGAGCAACAGCCCGATAACGTATGCCGCAATCGCCACAAGAGCAATCAGCGGAAGCCACGTTCCGAATGTGGTCAGGCCCGTAAACCCGTGAGTCGTCATGTTGTACGCATATGTGTTGTTGCCGCTTGCTTCAACCTGCGTTCTCAACTGTGCGTTCACGAGGGACATGGCTGACAGAACAATGACTGTAACGCCGAGCGTTATTGCCAACGCGCTGATCTGCTGCATTCCCTTTCTTGACCGGGTTTCCCCGAAGAACGAGTTAGCAAGCGCGTTCATGGTCAGCATCAGCTTTGCTTTCTGCTTTTCAAACAATCGTTTCACCCCCAGCCGTTACAGGCCCGAACTGATTGACTTTTGAGCCATATTTAAATATTTGTATCACCTTTTTGTCTTTTTGTTGGCATTTTTCCTGAATAAATCCTGTTCGACAAGCTTTTTAGCGGAACGCGCCGCCACTACGGTACAGTTCAATTCCCCTACGACAAGCTCGGCGTCTATGTAGCTTCTCTTTTTATTCGTCTTGATGAACTTGTCCTTGTTTGAAAGTATGTAGTCCTTGATTTGTCCGATTGTCATTTTACTTTTGACACTCTCTGCAATCTTTATGTTAAATTCTGCGTTCTTCCGTATTTTTTGCTTGAATGGCTCGGTTTTCTTCTCGTATTCATCAATAAGCCATTTTGGAGGTTTAGAAATCCGAATTGTGCGATAAATTTTTATACCATCGCTGGTTTTCTCGCGGGGATATTTGCGGTATACCTTATGTGTGAACGGATCAATTTCAATTCTTTTTATTTTTGCTCGCGTGTAACCTTTTTTTAAGAGCCATTTGTTTTTCTTTTGGAGTTCAAGAATGAGATTGGGGAATGCCCGGGCTTTTGCATCCATGAGTTTTGCGAAAGGAGTAGTGAATATCACAATCAGATTCATACTTCCGTATGTTTGTAGCACAAGATTCATGGCCTGGTTTATGACGCCCCACCATTGACTCGCGGGAATGGCCGCACCTGCCTCATCAAGAATTACTACATCGCCCTTTTTGAGTTTCCCACTATTTAAAAGCTGAGTAAATTTGCTGCCAGAATGAACAACATTTCTGGCTCTGAATTTGGGATCAATTGTGTGGGCAATTTTTAGGGCCGCATAAGACTTCCCACTTCTTGTCCGGCCAAGAACAAGAATCATGCAGTTGTCATTAGTGGAGATGATGTCGGCCTTGAGATTTTTGAAAAAATCATTTTTCATATCTCCATCTCCTCCTCAATCTCCATGCCCATGCCTACCCGGTTCATAACTTCAACCAATAATGCGAGCTTTGAGATGAGATACTTGTAGTGGTGTTTATATTTCTCCTGAAATCTGTTGGTTGGTGGAGTTTTTTCCATCTCCTTTTTTAGTTTCTTTAGCTTATCCCGGTATTCCTTTTTTAGTTGCTTAGAAAGCATGGCTTCCATTACTCCTATCTGTTGCTCAAGGTTGGTTATTATCATACACTCAGTGTTCCCCTCCTTTGAGTATGTGGGGGTTTCTGATGAGTAGATGCCGATCCTATCCAGCTGTCGCTTAACAATTTCCTCATACGGCGTTGGTTTCTTGATATAGTCAGCCATAACATCAACTTTTTTTCATTTTATTTTTTTTCGTGTATTGCGCTTAATTAACTAATATAGGGGAATCACTAAATCCTACAATAGTTCTATGCCGTCGTACTTGTCATCCAGCTTTGCCTTTGAGAGTGGGGAAGGTAGTGTCCCGTAGCCGAGTTCGGTCATGAGTTCATAGAGCTTGTCAAAGAATGCGCTTGCCTTGTTGAGTGCATCCGGGGAATACTTGCTTGGTAAATCACTGAACTCTGTTTCTATTTCTGTTTTCTTTGGCTCTGGGGTGGTGGGTTTGAGCGCTCGCCATAACTCGTACGATGCAGTTTTTAGGTCATTGTATCTTTGCTGGGTGGGTGTTGTTCTCATCTCCATGTAGAGCATATGCACACCAAGGCGCAGCCGGTCAATAACGTGAGCCTCACGCTCGCTTGTGGATTGTGGGGTTTGTTCTTGTTCGCTCATTTCAAAACCTCCTTATATATAGTAGTAACATAATTCGACGCGAGTAGCCAGACAACAGTTATTCCAAGCGACGCCCACCAGCCACCGAACGAGCGAACCCAGAGCGAGAGGGCGGCCACATATGGAACGTGCGTCAGGTAAATCCATTTTGAGTTTTGACCGAGATTAACAAGTAGCTGGGGAACCTCGTGTGGCAGTGCAAGTTCTATTTTTTTTATCCGGTTTGATAACATTATTCCTGCCATGAAGAAGGGGAAGTAAAGGATAGCAGTTCCTACCAAGTTCTCGAGGTTATGGGTTCCGGCCATCATCAGGATTATGGAGAACGCAAATAGGGGCGCCCTTATGGCATAGAGTTTCGATGCGAGAATATGGTAGATGGTGAGCGCCCAGATGAACCACATGAAGTTTCCGATCGGCCAGATGGGAACCATGAAGGCACGGAACGCGTATTCCTGAATCGAGAGTGAGGAATCGGTTATTGCCGGAATGAGGAAGAATGATATTATTGAAATTCCATATGCGGGAAGCAACAGGGATCCAAGAGTTTTTCTTATTGGTTTTGGCTTAAAGTAGGTTCCCGAGAGTAGGAAGAAGCCGATAATGGCAGCTTGGATGGGGGCGTAGACATCAAAGAGGTATGCGTGGCCTGCCACGATTACCGATATTAATGCGCCCCTCATCGCGTAAAACTGCTTTCCCATCCAATCCCCCTCAAGGTGGCATCTGTCCGATTACCCCTGCGGCTGATTCAATCGCCTTGGCAGCAGACTGCGCAGCGGCTGCGGCGGCTCCGGCGGCCCCGGTTGCCATGTTTGAGATCCACCAACCTGTAAACAGGATGGCGATTATGCCTGCGCCGATAGACAGGAACGGCAAAAGCTTTGTCAGTTTATCCATGTTTTCGGTTCTGTCTACTGTCATCATCGTGTTCTGTTTATACGCGACCTTTACCCTGTCGTCAAGAACTGGTGTGAGTCGAACGTATTTGCTTTCTTCAGCATCAACTTTGACCAGCATTGGGTGTATTTCCTCACGGTTGAACGCGTAGAAGCACATGGTGTTAGAGTTTACCAGCTCCCGATAGTTCGGCAGCGCTACGATTGCGCCACTGGGGTTTTTGAGTTCAGCGTATGGGCTACCCTTTGGATCGAACCCCACCCTTGCTTTTGTGGTGTACCATGGGCAGTTTGGAGGGTTGCCCTTGAATACTATGGCTACGATTGGCCAGTTCTTGAACGGCCCCCACTCTCGCCTACGGGCAAGGATAACCCCACCGATAATCATAATGGCAATGAGTATCAGTAGCCACTGGGCGCTTGCCACGATGTCAGAAAGTCCTGACACGTTCACAAGTTCTGTCATTTCTGTCATCAAAACACCTCATATTATTTTTCCAAACATCCGACTGAACACCCCTCCCTGTTGCTGTTGGGGGGTTATTGTCTTGCTCTCAGTTAGGGAAGTCGATTTTCCTATGACTGTAAGGGTTTTGCCACCTACCGCACGGTAGACCGCGAAAGAAACATAATTAAGAATTGAGATGTAGAGCTGGGAATACCGGGCGGGATCAAGTTCGTAATCCGTCTGTTTGAAGAATAGCATATCGTTTACTGCAAAACCAGTTTGCCGAATTATCTTATTGGCCACTTCCTCATCAACTGAACTCAGCGTAACGTTTTTTGTCAGAAACTCCCTTAAAAATGCTATGACTTCCTGAATTCCCTTTTCGTTCATTATCGGAGAGTTTGTTTTTTCGTATCCGATCAATTTTCCCTCTCCGTCGAATTTCAGGGTATACCCACGCCACACGAGCAAGAGGGCGTTTAATTCTTCCTCCATGGTCTGCATCCAGCGGTAGAAATCCGCTTGACCTTGCGACATCCCCGTTTCGCTAACTTGGCTACTGTATTGTTGTTGTTCCATCATATCCCTCCAAAAAGTCTGTTAGGTTGCAGGCCCTCATTGTAGTGTTCCACAGTGTCAGAACCCAGCCGCGGTACATTTGTTGTTCGTACACGCTGGGGATTTGCCCGAATATACATGAGAAATTGGCTTTTGGCGCCTCAAGTTGGGATGGGGGACACCAGCAGGGGCATTCTTCGTATATGTTATTATAGAGTCGTACAGCTTGGTTGTATTGGATGGCAATGTGAATTATGAAGCCGAGTAAGGCGACCATTATCACAAGCCCGATATGCTGGGTGGTGATGGGCGTCTTTCGGATTATTGTTTGGTATATCTGTTTTGGCAAGTCAAAGAAGTTTATTGCGATGATGAGCGCGCATAATGTGATTGCCCCGCTAAACCGATCACTTGTTGGGTTTTGATGCTCATATTGCCATCTGTAGTACGGGCGGCATGGGGCGGGGAAGCTGTCAGGCAGCCCATTACAGAACGCTTGCCACTCCGGTCCGGTCATTTCTTCTGGCGGCTTCATTGGGTGAGGCCACAATCCAAGCAGAATCGGAACAAAACCCAGACAGAGTAGTAGGGTTAGCACTACCTTTATCTTGAGAGTGTCGAACTTTAGGTTAGAACTCCCTTGTGTTGTCATGCTCTCGCCTTGATATATCCCCTTATGATGTCCGGTTCTTCCGGCGGGTAGTACTGCTTACATCTCGGGCACTCGTAGCCGGTAAGCTCCAGGCCCCACAATGTAGAAGTGTAGAGAGGCGCCAGTATCTCGCCACAACATTGAGAGGGTACTTTAGGGGGTATCAGATTATCGCCTTTTTTTGTCTAAAATCATACATTCCTCTTGGCATTTGTCAAAAAGATACTCGCGGTGTTCGAGTTTTCTCTTTAATTCCTTAATTTTGGCTCTAAGGGGCCGTTCGTATACTATATACATAAGGAGGCGGGTGATTAGCACGCACTCAAGAAGAAAAATGAGATGAAATAAAGAGGAGGATATAAGATAAGAGAATATAGCGAGGTAGAATAGTAAGCCAACGGCCATAAATATTATCATCCCCTCGATTAAACGGAGTTCGAAGAAATAGGACACCCGGTAGAGTATGTTAAGGGCTTTGAGTATGGCTTTGTTCATTTCCTCAACCTCATAACCTCTTATACGCTTCCATAACCAATTCGGGCGGAATATGCCATCTTCGCATCTCATAGGCCAGCTCTCGGGCCTTCTCTTGCTTAAAGTTCGTTATTTCGCCCTGTTGTGCCTCAACCCCCTTTAAATAAGGTGCAATCTTCGTTTTTCCCTGTTCGCGCATCCGGCCCTCCATTGCCACCCATTCGTCATAAGTGAAGCCGATAGGGATTCTTTTCCAGTACCCGCGCGAACTGTATTCACCCGTTTTCTTCTTTCCTGATGCACCTTTTTTCATCAAAACACCCCCAAAAATGTGCCTTTTATAAATCTCCTTCTAAAACACCACGATTTCAAGCATACATCCCTTTTGTTTTCTCCCTTATCTCTTGCTCCTCTCGCCTGTAAGCTTCGGCTATGGGTTTGATGAAAAGGTAAAAGATTATGATAGCTGGCAGGTAGGGAATAAGTTGTATTTTCTCTTTCCAGTTCATTTGCTCAACTCCTTTTTGAATGGGATTTCCGAATACTCGACCCCGAGTCCTGCGCCCCAGTTCATTCTCGCCTTGATGTAGGGGATGCACTTCCTGTCGAGTTCGATGCCTATGCAGTTCCTTCCTTTCTCCATCGCTACCCTCATGGTCGTTCCGCTTCCGAGGAATGGGTCGAGAACGGTGCCAGTGTGAGGGCAGAGTGAGCGGATATAAGGGGTTATGAGCTTTGAGGGGTAGGGTGCGACGTGTTGGGAGGGTAGCTTGCCCGACAGCTCGAATCCGTTAGCTTTTGCTCCGACAGGAACGACACGCCATGAGTGTTCGATTATGAATCCGTCTTTAGAAGAACGAGCTTTATCTGTAAATGTGCGGTATGTTGATGTTGGAGAGAGATTTATTGAGCTGGGTCCGGGACTAATATTTTTGCTGTATTTGCATCGTGCCTTGCTGTTTTGTTTTTCCTCTCTCAGCCACGCCCTCTCGTCGAAGTAATACTTATCCGCATCCTTGACGAACCAGAATAGCTTTTCGTGCGAGTGCTTCAAACGGGAGCGTATCGGGCTTGGCACGTTGGGCTTGCACCAGATATGCTCCCCTCGGCACACGAATTCAGTATCGCTCACAATTCGGCAGTAGGCGAAACTTGAAACGGAGAGGAGTTGCTTGGGGCGATAGATACCGCCCCGAAGTTTGGAGGGTTGTTGAATTTCTGCGTGGTTGCAATTGAGCGAAGCCGGTCCCCGGCCACCCCCAATAAACGTATCACCGATATTCAGCACGAAACTCCCTGTTGGCTTCAAAACTCGCCATACTTCCTTTACCCATCTCATCAAGTTGTCGAGATAGGATTCCATTGTGGGTTCGAGTCCGAGCTGGTCAGCTACTCCGTAATCCCTTAATCCCCAATACGGAGGGGAGGTTATCACGAGGTCTATGCTCTCGGCTTCGAGTTTTGGCAATTCTTCGAAAACGTTGCCTTCGAGCAGGGTTAGCTTCATTTTTTGCTCACCTTTTTGCGTAGCTCCTTAATCTCATCTTCTGCTTCATAGAGAAGGCACTTCGTATCGGATAACTCCCCTTTCAGCTCCGAGTTTTGCTTTTCGAGGTGGGCGATTTTTGAACCCATATCTCCCATCTCTGTAATCCGCTTGCTCACTTCTTCCCGATATTTCTCTTTTTCCTTTTCTAATTTGGCGAGGGCTTGGTTTTTCTTTTGGAGAATTGCCTCTACACTTTCAGGGGTGGGGTAGGTTATTGTGAACCCCTTACAATCTGTTTCAGTAGCCCACACTATCGGTTCTTTCTCGCAGAGGGGGAATTGAGTCGTCTTGCGACGACTGCCCTCACCCTTCGGGTTCGGTTTTTGTTTATTTTTCATTTCCTCAACTCCTACTTCTCTGGCATCTGCTCCTTTCTTTCGAGTTGCGACTTGTTTTGAATGAATATTCGAGCTATCGTCTTGCTGGTTTTTGACTTCTTTTTCCTTGATTCGCAGATGATGTCCAATGCGCTAATGTTCAATGCGCTAATGTCCAATGCGTTGATGTTCCTTGCGGTGATGTCCAATGAGTTGATGTTCTCTACGTTGATGTCCAATGCGTCGATGTCCAATGAGTTGATGTTCAATGCGTCGATGTTCAATGCGTCGATGTCCCTTGCGGTGATGTCCCTTGCGGTGATGTCCAATGCGTTGATGTTCCTTGCGGTGATGTCCAATGA
>Ga0180432_10007361_pt1 | contig 14007 bp, 11 predicted proteins | sample SS_ome_10_FD_132414 | JGI IMG/M metagenome (GOLD analysis project Ga0180432, IMG submission 132414) | Hypersaline lake sediment archaeal communities from the Salton Sea, California, USA - SS_1_MS_2 metaG | ecosystem: Environmental > Aquatic > Non-marine Saline and Alkaline > Hypersaline >...
AAGCAATTCCGCAAGACATTGTTCTTGAAGACTTCCTGACAGAAGTTCAGATTGCTGCGCTTGAAAATGCTATTGCTGAAACGCTTGAATTTGCAACGCTATCAATCACACAGACATATTCAAATTCAATTAATGAAGTTGTGCTTGATGGAATCAGGGAAGGTGACAGTGCAACCACAATTGCAAACAGGATACTGGAAGCAACAAAGTATCAAAGCAACAACGCTTTAACAAACGCACGCACCCTGACCGCATCAGCATATAACACCGCGCGCGTTGAAGGATTCAAAGCATACGGTGTTAAATATGGAACATGGTTGACTATGGGTGATGAATTTGTAAGACCTGACCATGCTGATGAAGAATTACTGGGAACTATTGTTGAAATTGGAAAAGATGTTTTCCCTGTTACAAACTTACCATATCCGGGCGCACCCGGCGGCGCACCTGAACAGGTCATCAACTGCCGCTGCACACTGCTGCCTGTATAACTAATAACAATGAAAAAAAAATCAGATAATATTTTTGATGAAAAGAAAATACACGGGGGAACAATGTTTGATATTCAGTATTTTTCAACAAAAAAAACAAAAGTGCTTCCTGTTCTCACAGGTAAAACGCTTGAAGTAAAGCTGCCGAAAAAGATTGACTGCAAAGTTGTACCAACAGAAGCGGTCAATGATGAAGAAAGAAAAATATTCACAGCGGTTGCAAGCACAAAAGCTATTGACCGTGCAGGTGAAGTTCTTTTTCCTGCTGGTTGCAAGTTTGATGATTTTCTGAAAAATCCTGTTCTGCTTGACTGCCATAATTATGCGGCTGACCCGATAGGGAAAATCCTTTCAGTTGATGTCAGCAAAGAAGCTGTGAAAATCAACTTTGTTTTTGCCGATACAGACAGGGGCAATGAACTTCAGTACAAATATGAAAAGGGATACATGAAAGCCTTTTCAGTTGGGTTCTATTATCGCAAGTATATTTTTGTTGATGACAATACGCCTGAAGAATTTGAAGTTATCATAAACGGAGAAAAAGAAAAAGTTAAGCTGTCTGACTTTGCATCAAGACCGTGGTTACTAACCCTTGAATGGGAATTGCTTGAAGTCAGCACGGTTCCGATTGGATGTAATCAGGAAGCATTGCTTGAAGAAATGAAAGTGCTGGTTCATTCTATGCGCAGCACCAAAAGCACACCGGGTGCAGTTTTCAAGACTGATGAAGAACTTGAAGCAATCCTGACAGAAATGCTGACAAATGAAGGCACCGGTGAAGGTGAAGATTCTGATGAAGGCAAAGGCGCAGAAGGCGAACTAACAGATGCGCCTGCAACTTGTTCAAGCGTTGATGATGTTGCGGCAAAAACACTTGATGCACTTGACGCTTTTCAGAAGTCACTTGACGCACAAACTGACCTTATGAAACAGGTAAAAATCAGACTGGGTGTCATCATGGAAATGCTAGATGATGAAAAGAAATCTTCAGAACTTTTCAAAAAACTTGAAAAAGCACTGAAGTCAATACGGACTGATTCTGACAACAACAGGTCAGAATAAAAATAATATCCAACAAAAATTCAGAAGGGGGATTGAAAGAAATGGATGTTGAAAAAATGATTGCTGAAATTAAAGCGGAACTGCTGAAGAATGTTGCAGGTCTTGCTGATGGTGCAGTGAAAGCAAATTCAGATGCGCTTGCTAACATTGAAGCTATTCTGAAAGAATTCACTGCAAAGGTTGAACTGATTGAAAAAAATCTGTCCGGTTCAAAGCTGAATATTTTCACAACTGAACAGGAAGCAGATGCAAAAGCATTTCTTGAATGGTTTCAGAAAGCTATGATATCAGTTCCGGGTGTCAAGGTTGGTGATGCCATGAACGAAACAACTGATGCTGATGGCGGCTATCTTGTGCCTGAAGACTACAAAGCACAGCTTGTGCGCCTGATTGAAGAATACGGAAAAGTCAGACAGAAAGCGTTTGTGCTTCCTATCACACGCGACAGAATGACCCTTCCAGCACTTGCTTCAGGTGTAGTTGTTTACTGGGTTGATGAAAATGAAGAAATCACAAAGTCAAAGGCACAGCTTGACCGCGTTCTTCTTGAAGTTAAAAAAATGGCTGCGCTTATTCCTGTCACAAATGAACTGCTGACAGATTCCAGTATTCCAATGGCAAATCTGATTGCAACTCTGATTGCTGAAGGTTTTGCACAGGAAGAAGACCGCGTTGCACTGGTTGGAGATTCCAGCGGAACTGACCCGTTTGATGGCATTCTGTATGTTGCAGGAACAAATGCTGTTATCATGGGTTCAGGTGCAGTTGATTTCACAGATGCAACATATGATGACCTGTATGACATGCAGGCTGCTATTTCTGAAGCTGCACTTGCAGGTGCTGAATACATCATGCACAGAACCATCTTCAACATTTTCAAAAAAATGAAAGACGGTTCTGACCAGTACATCTGGAATCCATCACAGCCGGGGGAACAGGCTTCACTGTGTGGACTTCCTTACATGCTGCACGACAAGATGCCTGCTGTTACTGCAACCGCGGTTTCAACGCCGTTTGTTATTCTCGGAAATCTGCGCCATGTTTATATCGGTGACAGAATGGAACTGACAATCAAGACAAGTGAACATCTTTGGTTTGGTTCCGATGTCCTTGCTGTACGCGGAACACAGCGTGAAGCAATTGCGGTTGCTATTCCTGCCGCCTTTGCAATCCTTGTGACTGCTGCATCATAAACCTGATTTGAAAAGTATCAAGGTATGGTTTATACTGTGCCTTGATACTTTTTATTAAAGGGGGAATCATGGCGAAAAGCAAAAAGAAAGACAAACCAAAACCATCAAACAAGATGGTCAGTGAAGCTGCAAACAAGAATCTTGACGCTGAAAACGGCGTTGAAATTAACAAGGGGGAAACCTTGCCAGAAAAAAGAACAACAAAAACAGATGTGAAAGAAGATGTGAAAGAAGCAAAGAAAGAAGAAATGGTGAAATGTCATGTCATCAGTTCTTTGCATGGCAAAGATAAGAACGGCAAACAGTTTTACTTTCCATGCACCATCACACGCAAAGCCGGGAAGGTTGTGAAAGACCCTGCAAACGCTGTGATGGTTCCGCTTTCAATTGCAAAGAACGCAGGAAGGCTTGTTGAAATAGTAAAGTAAACAAATGAATCATCCAATACCAGCAGGTTTTTTTGATGCGGCTGTTGAAAAGATGAAGTCACTTCTGGATTTCACCGGCACTTCAAAAGATGCGCTGATGGAAGTGTGTGCATCAATTGCATACACTTCCTGTGTTGGATTCTGTCACCGTTCATTTCATTCAACAACACCTGATGAAATATCAGAAGATTTCTTTGATGTTGGCAATGTTGTTTTTCTTTCAAGGTATCCGCTGAACTCTGTTTCAAAAGTTGAATATATTTTTGTAACTGCTGATGATTATGAAATGGACACCGATATCTGGAAAGCAATACCAGCACAGGGAATGATTGCGTTTGCAACTGATGAACTTGAATTCACAGACTGGCTGCGTATCACGCACAATTCAGGAACAGATGATATTTCTAACATTCCGCAACTTATGAATGCAGTGGTTGCACAGGGTGTTGTTGTGTATCGAAAAAAAGATTATTTGGGTATAGTCAGAACCACTGAAGTAAACCCGATTGCACAAGACCAAGCAAACATCACATTGATTCCAGCAGTGAAGGACATGTTGCAACCGCTTGTATTTGAGGGTTAAAACATGGCTGTCTTTTTCGTCAAACTAAAAAGCGGCAACAAGAATGTTTTTGTTTCAGTGCGCAAGCCTGCGTTTGAACTGTTATACAAAGAATTACAGACATGGACAAAAACAGAAATTGAAGCACGCATTATAAAAAACGCGCGCGATTTTTTTATCACACATCCAACAGGTGACCTTGCACGCTCATTTCATGCAATTGTCAAAAGGACAACAGGCGGTGCTGCATCAGAAGTTTATTCAAGGCTGAAGTATGCAGGTATTCAAAATTTGGGTGGAACTATAAATGCAAAACCCGGTGGTGCTTTAACAATACCACTTGACGCAGCAAAGACAGCAGCAGGTTCAACAAGACAGGGTGCCGGTTCTATTCGTGACCAAATCAATTCAATGGTTTCCAGTGGAAAGTTTGAATCAACATTTATAAAAAATTCAAAGCGTGGAAATGCTTTAATCTTTGGGGTTCCTGCTGGAAAACCTGATGAAATTGTGCCGCTTTTTTTATTAGTGAAACAGGTGAAACTACGCGGAACATTGTATGCTGAAATCGCTTTGCTTGATGCACCTGAATTTTCTGACTGGGTGCAACCGCGTTTGCTTGATTTACTCACACGCGGAAACTGAAAAAACAATACAGATAATATATTAACATGAACAGAAAAGATATTATAATTGAAGCACGCAAAAGGCTTGCTGCTGCATATCCTGAAGGACATGTTGCAAAGGGTTTACCAGACTTCAGAAAAGAACAGTTCCCATGCTATGCGGTTGTGCCTGATGAAGTTCCAAGTCTGAAACCAAAACAAGACCGCAGGGAAGGTGCAAAGTTTTATGAACGCAATGCGCGTGTTCACATGTCACTTGCTTTTGAAATAAGTTCTGACACAGAATTTGATGACATCTATGATGAAATCATGGAAGTCACTGAAGAAATCAGAAACGCAATGGAACCGCCTGAAGATTTTGGTTTTGCACAGACGGGAACGGGAAAACAGTTGTGTCTTGAATTTTGGGAAACTGAAACAATGCACAACTTTGTATATAATAATATTGTTCTGGTAGTTGTTACTTACAACTTCAGATATAAACAAGCACAATAAAATTAAGGGGGATTTGAAATGGAACGCGGTCATGATGTTGAAAATTACATGCTTGGTAAAGGAATCCTTTATTTTGCGCCGTTTGATGAAAACGGGGTGAATCAGGGTGAAATTGACCTTGGAAATGTGCCGTCATTCAATGTGTCACTTGCACTTGAAAAGCTGCCGCACTATTCTTCAAGGTCTGGTCTGCGCGTCAAAGACAAGGAAGTCATCACACAGGTTGAAGCACCGCTGTCTTTGCAGCTTGAAGAATTCAATCTTGACAACCTGAAACTTGCGTTCATGGGGGAAGATTATACATACTCCCAGACCGCAGGCAGCATCACAGATGAATCAGTCACGGCACTTGCATTTGATTCATGGTTCAAGCTGGAAAAGCGCGTCATCACTGCGGCTTCCGTGGTTGTCACTTCTGACCCTGCCGGAACAACCTATGTTGAGGGAACCGATTATGAAGTTGATTACACAATCGGCAGAATCAAGTTCATCAACACAGGCGTTGGAATTGACCTTGATGACCCACTGCTTGTCAGTTACGACATCACAGACAAGACACTGGAAGGCGTGAAGTTTGCAGCAAGCACTTCAAAAGAAGGACTGTTGCGCTTTGTGGGTGACCCGGCACAGGGTGAAAAGATTGAACTGATTTTCTGGAAGGTGTCACTGACACCTGAAGGGGAAGTTGGTTTCATCAGTGAAGAATGGGGCAATTTCACCATCACCGCAGAAGTGCTGGCAGATGAAGAAAACCACCCTGATGAAAAATATGGGGTTGCACTTTTCTACGCAGCATAAAGGTTCATTCACTTTTTCCCTTTCAAACGGGGTGCGCTTGCATCCCGTTTGTTTTTTTGGTAACCTGTCAATGCGTACATACAACAAATTTTTGAAGCAGGCAGGCATCAGTGCTTGCCTTTTTTTTTAGTTCAATATACAATGTTGAAAAACAAACCGGGGGTGTCATGCGTGAAGTTGAACTTGTTGGCAAGGATGGCGTGAACAAAGTTCTTCTGGTTGATGAACTAACAGGTGAACAAACAGCAGACCTGCTTGAACTTGTTGAAGACATTGACCTTTCAGAAGTGCGCAAATCATGGCGCACAGTGTTCAAGACAAACAAATATCTTGTGTTCAAGCTGCTTGCAAAAATCTTCAATGAAAATGAAGACCTTTTCAAGAAGCAGAAAAACAGCAAGCTGAAAGAATTGATTGAAGCACTGTGGTTGGAAAATGAAGCAGTCACAAAAAACTTGTCAGGCATTCTCACAAGTCAGGCGGCAAACTTCCTTCTGGGATTCATCACGGAACTGACCAGAAGCAAAGATTCAGCGCAGCCGATTTCTGGGAATGCGTGAATGAACTTTCCCGTGCCGGGCATACAAACTGCCTAAAATATAAGCTGTCACACTTTGTGCGTGCATTGCTTGCGCTCAAACGCACCGCCATGCAGGAACGATATACCCAAATTTGGCATCAGATTATTGCAGTGAAGTTGGGTGTGTTCTGTTCTGACATGAAGGAAATTGATAATATATTGAAGAAAGAACAGCAAGCAATGGACGGCGGCAAAAGTGAACACAAACTGAATGAACAAAAGATTGCCGCAGACCGCAGAAGATTTGCGCGCAGACTGCGTGGTCAGTAACATGTGGGGGTTTGATGGCAACCGGCAAGACAGTTCAATATCAATTTCAAGCAGACATCACAGACATCATCAACAAGCTGGAAAAGATACAGCAGACCGCAGGCACCGCGTTTGCGCGTGTAAATGATTCAGGCCGCAACGCAGGTGAAAAACTTGCGCAGGCTTTCAATACTCTGAACATCAGACCTTTCAAGGATATTCAAGCAGACATCAATCAGGTCACCAACGCAATGAACACCTTGAAAAATTCAGGGACATTGACCGGTGCGGAACTCGGACGGGCAATGACGGCAGGCAGAACAAAAATTGCAGCACTGAAAGCTGAAATGACAGGTGCCGCGCAGCAAACAGGATTTCTTGCAACACGCTTGCAGTCAATGGCTGCGATTGCTGGCACGCTTGTATTCAGTTTCTTCACCCGTGAAACATTCAGACAGTTTGGTGAATTTGATACAAACATGCGCAATGTGTGGACGCTGACATCAGCAACACAGGATGAAATGAACAGCGCATCTGAAGCAATCCTTGACATGACAAAGCGATTGCCTGAATCAGCTATTGGGTTATCAAAAGCATTGTATGATGTTGTATCAGCAGGTGTTGAACTTTCAGATTCACTGGGTGTTGTTGAACTTGCGTCAAAGGCTGCAACCGCCGGATTGTCAGACACGCAAACCGCTGCGCGTATCGGCGTGCAGATAATGAATGCATACGGAAAGACGGTTGATGATTTGGGCGGCATATATGACAATCTATTCTTTCTGGTCAAGCGCGGTGTTACAACCTTTGAGGAAGTTGCGCAATATATCGGCACCATTGTTCCGGTTGCGGCAAAGGCAAACATTTCACTTGAAGAATTGACAAGTTCACTTGCGGTGTTGACGCAGAAAGGTATCAGGCTTCCACTTGCCGTCACAGGTCTGCGCTTTGCAATTCTTTCACTGGTCAATCCAACAAAGGAAACCGCTGAAGCAATGGAAATTGCAGGCGTGAAGTGGGAAGGATTGTTGCCCACGCTGAAGCGGTTAAAAGAAGCCGGGTTTGATACAACTGAAGCACTGGGAAGGTTGGGAATTCCCAAACGGTCATTTGCGCAGTTGTTGACGCTGATTGATTCTGTTGACCTTCTTGACAGCAGAATAATCGAACTGGGAAATTCAACAAACCTGATGCAAGACGCTGCTGAAAAGGCGTTTGGTTCTTTCACAAATCAGATGGAGATTGCAAAAAATACTTTCAGGGAATTTGCAATCAGACTGGGTTCTGAAATGGCACCTGCTGTTGTTGCCATTACGCAAAGCGTGGGCAAAATTGTTGAACTGTTTTTGTCTTTGCCAGAACCAGTGCGCCGCGCCATTGAAGGAATAGTTGCGTTGACAATTGCATTGAAAGCACTGACTTTGCTTTCAGGAATTACAACAACGCTGTTGACATTCAATGGTGCGCTTTCATCAATGGGTGTCATCTTGTCAACTGTCTTTCCAACAATCGCGGCAATGGGTGCGCCTGCACTTGTCGCGCTGGCTGTTGCACTGGGAACTGTCACCGCTGCTGTTTTGAAGTTCCGCAAAGAATGGCAGCAGACATGGGAAACCGGTATTGATTTTGCAAAGCTGGAAAAAGACAATGCGCTGTTTGCAAAGACGCGCATCTTGACGCTTGAACAAATCAAGGACACGGACACAAAGACTTTGCAGGCGTATGAAAAAGCATTGATAAACAGGCAGCGGTTTCTGACCGCAGCGTTGCAGCAGATGGAAGCTGATGCAGATTCAGTTATTGGAAGACTGCGTGAAAAGACAGAACAGGTTTTGAATTGGATAATACGCGCATATAATTTCATTGCAAAAATCAGCCCGGCAGCAAAACTTGCTGAAGCACTGGGTGCTGATGTAACACTTCAAGAAGTTGACCTGACATTCAAAGCAGACATTGCAAATATTGAACAAACAATCAAAGATGGTGAAGCAAAGATTGATGAAGTTAAACAGACACTTGAAAACCGCGCAAAGGGAATTGAAATTGATGTCACACCAAAGTTTGACGCAAAGGCTGGTGAAAAGGCTTTGCCCGTTGAACAGTTACGGTTGATTTCAAAGCAAGCCATTGAAAACCTTGAAGGCGTTGTTGAAAAATGGCAAGATGCCATTGATGGTGCGCTTGATTATGTTCAGAAAATAACAGGTGCAACCATTTCACAGAACCAGCTTGCTGATGCAATGGCAAGAACAAACAGCGTTCAAGAACTTATTGCTGAACTACAGAAAGAAACCGGATTTCTGACAAAGAAAGAAAATGAAAGTCAGGAAGAACATGAAGACAATTTGAAAGCTGTTTTCCAGCAGTTCAAAAACATTTACAACTACAGTGACAAGCTGGAAGAATCAGAAAAGAACCTTGCGGCAGAAACGGCAAAGTTCACGCGGCTGATGGGTGATGCAAAAGGTGAAACCGCTGCAACTGCTGATGAACTTGAAGAACTTTCAAAGATTGCACAGTTGAAGACAAACAAGGAAGTGAAGGAACTTGAAAAGAATTTCAAGAAGTCTGGTGATGCCGGTGAAAAAGCAATAAAGTCTGTCATCAATTCATTGAAAAAACTTGACCCAAAAAAACAAATCAGTCTTGAACTTGACGGCACAAAGTTTGAAGGCACCGTTGCTGAAGTCAGGGAAAAGATGACTGAAGAACTGAAGCGCGGTGGAATTCAGGCTGGTGCGGAAATATTCACTGCGCTGGAAGACACTAGCAAAAAGATTGAAGGTTTGTTTTATGATACAAAGTATGGACGCATAGAACTTGACATTTCAGAAAATGAAATTGCAAAGCTGCAAGAACTTCCTGCTTCTTTGCGTGAACTGTGGCTGCAAAACAAAGCTGAAGCGCAAGCATACAAAGCTGCGATTGGTGACACGACACCTGAAGAACGCATGAAAGACAGGCTTGCTGAAATTGCTGCACAGTTTGACAAACTGTCAGACAGCACCGTGAAGCAGGTGACATCTGCCGCTGATGTGTGGGGTGCTTCAATCGACAAGATGGGCAAGCTGTGGTTGCAAACTGACTTTGGTGCAATACAGGTTGAAACAGATGATGTTGAAAAAGCCTTTGACATCTTCAGTGATGGCACAGAAGAAATGAAACAGAAGTTTCTTGAAGCGCATGGTCTTATCAGGGAAATGTCAGACAGCCTGAAGAACATAGAAACATCAACAACCTTTGAACCGCTTGTTGAACAGATGGAAAAACTAGGTGTCAGTGCTGATAAAGTCAAAGAAATAATGCAGAACAACACAGAAGTTGGTGACCAGTATGACGCACTGATTGCGGCTGCTGGTGAAAATATTGACAAGAATGTTTCAGGTGAAGAAAAGCAGTTGAAGATAGGCGGTGAACGGCTTGACAACATGCGTTCAATTCTTGATTTGCTGAACCAGCAGAATGACGCGCTGAAGACGCAAGAAGGATTGCTTGCACAGCAGAAACTTGAACGGGATGTCATGGCGTTTGCTGAACCCGGTCAAGGTTTTCAAGAAGCAATGAAAAAATATCTTGCAATGACCGGGCGTGGTTTTTCTGGTGGTCTGGAAGAATATCAGGAATTTCTGAAGAACCCACCAAAATTTGAACCTGTGCAGATAACAGTGCCGCCTGAAGCATTGGCACCGCTTGACTTGACAATATCAAAACTGAAAACAGCAGAAGAACAGATTGGAACATTTCAACAGTCTGTCATTGATGCTGCAACACAGGTTGCAGAATCAGGTGCGGCTGATGTGCGTGATGTTCTTGCCATTGATGAAATGGCAAACGGGCTTGCAGAAATTGAAGTCACTTTTGGTGAAACAATAGACAACCTGAATGAAGATACACAAGAAGCAACCGACAAGTTCAAAGAAGGAATGGAACAGGACAATGAAGCGGTGAATGAATGGCTGACAAATCGCAGTGAAAACATGAACAGTTTTTTGGGTGACATTACTGCTGCCGCTCAAACTTTGAGTGATGACCTTTATAATATACTTGCAGAAGTTATGCGGCGCGCAAATGAAATTGCAAATGAAGTGACACGGGCAAAAGCAAACGCATCAACCCTGATGACGGCAACAGGTGGTTTGGGCTTTGCCGTGGGCGGTCTTGTATCTGGTGCGCGCGGCGTTGACAATGTGCCTGCATGGTTGACCGCTGGTGAATTTGTCATCAAGAAATCTATTGTTGATAAATACGGGCTGGCTTTCTTCCAGTCATTGAACAAAGGATTGCTGAACTTAAAACCAGTTAAAAATATTCCAGCTTTTGCGATGGGTGGACTTGTTGGCGGTACGCCTGCACTTTCAACAACGCCGGGAACACCTGCAAATACTGCGGTGAAGTCACAAGCAACAATCATGAATGTAATTGACCCTGAATTGATTGAATCAATAGTTTCTTCTGATAAAATGGAAAATTTTATTTTGAATGTTATCAAAGGAAATTCAAGATACATTAGTGAATGGATTAATTGATGCAAATAATTTATCCGAAATATATAGACTGGTCAACACTTCCTGAACTTGGTTTCAAAGCTGCACAAGCTACATTTAACGCAGCTTTGCATGATTACACTGTTCAGGTTGGGAAGGTGCGCAGGCAGTTTGCTTTTACGGTTACAGAAAGGTACATTTCAGTAATTGAAAACATCATTGCAGGAAATGAAGCACAGCAGTTTCTTTGCATTCTTCCCTTCTTTCCAATCAGAATATATAACGCAAACACTGACCAATTGTTAGGTGAAACTAACATTGATGCTTCAGGAAATATTTACAACAGACCAATGACATTTGTTTCTGATTTCAAGTATGCAAACATTGCATCAAGGTTTGGTGTGCTGCCTGTTGAACAAATGTTGATTCTCAACAACACCACTGATGATATTGAAATAAACAGGATACTGTCAGCGGTTCCTGATAACACATGGGGTGAAAAGATTTCATACATGAACATTGAACTTGAATCAGCAATCAGTATTGATGTGACAAAGTTGCAGTTCAGGATGTATAATTTCTTTTATGCAAGATTGGTCAATGATAATTCAACTGAATACTACAATGACAGAACAGGCGCAATGACTTTGCAGTTTGAAGAAATATTTGAAAATGAGGTTCCATCTTGAATGAACTGACAAACTTTTTTGCAAACAGAACTTCAAAAACTTTCAACCTTTCAAGGTTGTTCTTTCCTGCAATTGCTTCAAATTACAATCCGGGTTTATCAATCCTTGTTGATGAACCAAACACAGCGAACAGGGAACAGCGCAGCAGAATATTTTTGAAAGAAATTAAGCAACAGCTTGGTAATAGAATTTATCAGCGCATTCTTTCAGGTGAACAGCGCGTGAATAAAGGATTGTCTTTTTACAATGATGATGATTCACAGAACATGGTGAAACTGGCAATGTATAGGGGTGCGCCATGTTTGGGCGGTGGTTCATGGGAAGTTGGGGAACAAATCGGTTCTGAATATTACAATGATGAAACAACAATAATGAACACAGCAGCATCACCTGCATCAATCAATGATGTAAAAGTGATTGATTTTTGGCGGTGGATAGACGGCGCAACCAGCAAAATAATTGTTGAAGATACAGAATACATTTCTGGAATACGGGGTTTGAAAAATGATGCTGGTGTGCTTGGTTCATTGATTACTGATGTGCGTGAATATGAAGACTATTTTTCAGTCAGGTTAAAATATAAACTTGTTTCACCATATTCAACGATTACAATTTATTTATACAATGATGCAGCATGGATGATTTATTGTAATGCGTATAATGCACCTTTACCTTTTGGCGCACAGTGGAATGTTTTAACTCCTTATCATTCCGGCGGTGGTAGCGGTGTTGTTGTTCCTAACACATGGCAAACTATGGAATTGCGCGTGATTAAAGAATCTGCAACAGATTACAGATTCAGGGTTTTGATAAATGATTCTTCAGTCTGGTCAAGGTCTTATTATTACGCACCTATGAATTCACCTTCAACAAAATTAGGTTTTTCAATCAACGGTGTTGCGTATGTTGATGAACTTGCATACACCTATGAAACAAAAGACGGCGCACTTCCTGCGTTCACATGGTATGAAACATACGGTGACTTGATTAATCTTGTGCGTGAAGTTCAGGTTTCATCAAAGCCATTTTGGGATTTTACCGGAACTGAATTTGATGTAACAGGAATATCAGGTGAAGGAAATTTGATTGTAAAAAATAGGAACTTTTCAGAAAATTATAAAGGAAATGAATATGTTTGGTTTGATTCACCATCTTTCAGCGCAGCACTTGAAGTTGATGAAATAATTCTTGAAGGTAATAACGACACGCTTGAATATCAGTTGCCGCTTGAACCGGTTGCGCTGATAGATTTTTCAATTGGTATACCCGGCACATACTGGCTGAATCTCGGCTTTAATGCATATCCTTCACCATATGACACATATTCATATCAAGATGGTGACAAGGTGCGGTTAAATAAAGTTATATCACCGCTGTTGACCATGACACATGTTCGCATCAGGTATGTGAAAGCAGTTCTGACAGTTGGAACTATAAAGGTTATACACGGGCGCAAAATTACAAACATCACTGTTGTTGATTCTGAAAATGAATTGATTGAACTTGATGAACCGCTTGAAATTTCATCCGGTGCCGTTGTCATTGCTGATGTTCAGTTGGGTGGTTCAGACGGTGCGCGCTTGTTATGGAAACTACCTTTTGTCTGCAACTACACTTTCACCGCTGTTGCATTGTATGATGAAGGTGTGTTGATTGCGCCTGCAAATTATACAGTTGATTATTTGAATAAAGAAATCACACTTGTTTCACCAATTGCAGCATATAATAAAATTACCGCAGATATCACAATGCAGCCTTCAGGCGGCGGTGCTGACATGGATACAACAGCAATCAAGCCTGCTGGTTTTGCAAGGCTTTGCAGAATTGCTGATGATGCTGTTCAGTTCAGATTTCATACTGATTCAAAATATGAAGTGCTGTTAAATTTGCAGGAAGCAAAACCAAAAGAATATAATGCTTTGAAAATAGGTGACGACTATGAAAGAACATAGGGTGAAACTATGCATAAATTAAGACCTTCAATTGTAGAACACCGCACAGAACTGTATGAATTTGATTATCAGGGCGTGACCTATTACTTCACAAATTATCCGATTGAATTACAGAATCAGTTGACAGGTCAGATTTATCAACCTGTTTATATTTTCAGGAATAGTCCACTGATAAAAAATTCAACACTGGAACCAAAAGAACTTGTGCTGATGGTTGAGCCTCTGGAAATGTTCAAGCGCATTCAAACAATCGGTGGTTCAATGTTTGTGCGCATGTATATGACATTCATTCCTGATGTTGCAAACCCTTTGCAGCTTGCTTCATATACTTCAGACCTTTACAAAAACAGAAATATATTTTCACCGCGCCTGATGTTTGAAGGTGTTTATGATGTTGC
>Ga0180432_10007362_pt1 | contig 14006 bp, 18 predicted proteins | sample SS_ome_10_FD_132414 | JGI IMG/M metagenome (GOLD analysis project Ga0180432, IMG submission 132414) | Hypersaline lake sediment archaeal communities from the Salton Sea, California, USA - SS_1_MS_2 metaG | ecosystem: Environmental > Aquatic > Non-marine Saline and Alkaline > Hypersaline >...
GTCCATGAAGCCATTTTTAATGACGTTCATTAGTCCTTCTGACTTCACAAAACCAATATCTTCAAAAGATGAATCTTTAAAACTGTTAGACTCATAGAATCCTTTGCAGGCCCTTAGCCAAAAGTCTTTTATTTCAGAGCTTCTTGTGATCTTGTAATTTTCTATTTTATTATGTTCATCAACTAAGAACTCTGCGGCCTTAGTTACTTCTTCTTTGGAGAAATCATTTCTTACCTTGATTAATCTTCTAGGGTCAGCTTCAACTTCAACCGTTTGAAGGAGCTTGAAGAATAGGTAATTGTAAAAAACGTATTCATCACTGTTGGTAAATTCTTTAATCATGCCTCTTTCAAACGCTTCTTTAGGGCCTGGAATAGCACCAATAAAAGGTTTGAGTTGAGCATTGATATAGGCAGTTCTTACTTGCCCCATTTTTTGAACTAATTTGACATAAAGAGTATAAAACTTCTCAACTGAATATAAACTTACGTCTATATCCCAAAAATCCATCAGTAAGACCATTGAATCGGTCTTACCGATGGGATTTTTAGGGTCATTCACATATTTTGTGATTATCCGAGTGGACAGCGTTTCTGAATAGTCTAAAGACGGATTGAACTTGTAGGCAAGCCAGTTTTCACCGACTTCTCTTGGAAATGAGAAATGACCCTTTGGAATATGAAATTTTATCTTTTCTGGGTTCGCTAATTGGTTCTCAATTTCCTTGATTGCTAGTGTAGTAAATTTTGCTCTAGTGTTGCGCTTGTATTCTGATTCATAATTAACATAGGCCTTCTCTTTTATCTCAAATACTTTATTGAGATACCAATGGGCCTGTATTGTCAGGTAACGCATAAACCTTAGATTAATTTTTTGTTCGTCTTGTGTTGCATCTTCAAGTCTTGCCGTTAAATCATCGGCCATAGCTTGAATATTTTTCAATTCAACTTTTGAGTTGTTAAGCTCTGTCTGATAATTCTTTCTCTTGAAGTAGAAAGTATTCATCATATCTAAGACTTTTGTGAAATCAACAGAGAGGGCGATCTTTCTGTAAATATCACGTTCTTTCTTAGCGTACTGGAGGTCGTCAAACATTAGTTTTGACTCTCCATTCAGTTCTTCGGGTTTCAGATCGCCATAAGCAAGTCTAAATTTGTCTCTAATGGCATAATAAGCTGATTCTTTTTTTCGACTTTCTTTCTTTGGAAGCTCAATAAATTGATCTATCCATGGTTTAGCTTCTCTAATGTATTTTGATTTTTGTCTGAGATTATCAAACGTAAAGACAGCATCAGGAAAAATCTTTGCAAAGACTTTTTGCCTATCATCAATAATCTTTTCAAAACACTCTTTAAGAGCAGGGAGCATGGTCTTTTTATCAAGCTCAAAAATATAAAGCTCAACAAGAATGTCCATTGATGGGCCTATGTGATCTGGGTGAAAGCCAATATTGGCAAGCTGAAATATTTTAGCAAAGTATTCCATCTTACCTGTGTAAGCAAAGGTCTTAGGTAATTTCTTAATTACTTTGCTGTACTTATACTTACCTGCTTCGGTTAGCTTGAAAGTATCTATATGTTTTATAAGTTTTTCAAGGAGCTTTATCTTTGTTTCAAAGAAGGATTTAATCAGGTTAAATTCATCACTACCTAATTCTCTCTTTTTGAAATCGTTTTCTCTTAGAGAGTTTTTAGCTTCTCTAAGCTCTGCTTCAAGATCATTGATATGTTCAGGGTCATATTTTGAAGTCGGAGCTTCTTTCAAGTATTTTATGTACTTGGTTTTGTTGTAATTATCAGCAAAGAGCTTATTTCCAGTAGCAGTAAGGCTTTCATACTTAGCTAAAAGTTCTTTTTCTTCTTCTATTTTTACCTTTACTGATAATGGACTAGACTTACCCATGATCTGAATTAAAGATTTGACTTTATCGTGCTGATTATCAAAGCGATTATTGGCATTATCAATGTTGACTTTTTCTTGAACAAGAATAGAGGCAGCAGGGCCTACATATCTTTCAATATTTTTCTGTTCCCAGAAAATCATAACGGTAGTCGTTGCCGCTAAGAGTTGGTCAAGGTCTTTGCTATAATCATCTGAAAATGTTGTATAGACTCTATCGTTGATATAATCTAGTCTTAACTTATTCTTTTCTTCACTTCCATCTTTCAGGGTTCTAAATTCTTTATAGAAACCTACATAATCTTTGGTTTTGATTCTTCGTCTTTCAGAACTAAAGTGAACATAAGCATCGTTCCATTTACCTTTTCTATGGGTATTTAATTGCTCTCCCCATTCCCACCATTGAGTTGTAAAGGAAAAAGGGATTTCATCATTAGCGATAGTTGTCAGAACGTATTCTATCAATTCTCTGATCTTATCAGATATTGAGGGGCCAAAGTCGCCTGTCTCAAGTTTTTTTTCAAGTTCCTTTATTCTGGCCTGAACTTGACCCATCAAATACTTCGCTTCGCCGTACTTTTGAGAAACGAGTGCTGGACTATCCATCATTCCAAATTCTCGGAATTTTCTGAGATCGTCAGCATTGAGATTATAAATAATTTTCTCTATAGTTTCTTTGATTGGGTTTTTAGGTGGTGTCGGGGCCACAACCTTTTTTTCTTCTTCAACAAAGTCTATGGCCTTAGCAGGAGATTCCTCAATATCGTCTAAGATTTCTGGTATGTCAGGGCTTGAGGTATCAATGGGGGCTTTCTTTTTATCTCTCTGCTTCTTTACAGCATAGGCCCCACCAACAGCAAGAGCAATAAGAGCAATAGTAGATTCTTCCATGATACCTCAATCACTTACTTTTTAAAGAATACTAGATAAGCAATGACAGCGGCCATTCCATATTTGATCTTCTTATCGAAGTCAGCTTTGATGGCGGCTTTTTCTTCTGCTTTGATTTCCTTTGTGTCGTTATCAACAGGTGTGTTATGAGGTACAACCTTCGTCACTGGAAGCATCATTTCGTTGTCAATAACATTTGCTACATTTAGAGCAGAGTCAAAGTCTGGCCGGGGGTCAAAATTTTCTTTTAGAAAAACTTCTTCTGCTACTGCTGATTCCCAAGAAAATTCAGTTTCAGGAACAGGTTCATTTTGAACAGAGCTAGGCCCTAAATATTCTGTTGCAGGTGAATTTAGAGGCTCGTTAAGCTCTTGAACCACTGTACTAGGGGCCGAATCCGTTGTTACTTTTTCGGCCTCTGTCAGATTGTTGTAGTACATTGTGTATTGATCTACTCGATTCATTTTTTTCTCCTAAAGAGTGAGAGGAATTTAAGGACACCTTCTTCAACCTTTTGAGCCTGAAGTTGTTGTCCTTTTTTAGATTTTGAAGATAGTTCTGCCATTCTGATCTTTATAGGCTTCTTGTGGAGGCTATAATCAATAATATGATCGTTGAAATCAGCAATGCTTTTATTCAATAAGACTTTTGTGTTTGCGAAATCAGCATCTTGTTTAGCGTGAACTTGTCTGTGAGCATTTTGATAGCTTTTAAAGTCAGCATTAAAAGTTTCAACACTTTTAACGTGAGTCTTATAGTCACCAACATGGTTTGAAAAGTCTGCTGAAAGTTGGTTAAGATCGTTTACATTTTTAGTGATCTTAGAAGCATGGCCTTCCATTTCATTTGTGAAATTTGAAATTTGTTGGTCAACGTAAGCATTTCTTTTTAAGACTTCTTGCTTGAAAGCATTGTGAATAGCGAAGTTTTTAGAAACGCTATCGTTAAGCATCGTTACTCTTTGATTGATCTGATTTGCCATGTTGTTCACATTGGCAAGTCCAACAGTAATTCTTGATTTTAACTCTTGAGTTTTTCCAGATAGGTCTTTGAGTTCGTTTGAGCTAACTTCAATGGAAGCACTCACGCTTTCAATACCTGTCTTATTACTGTTAGCAAGGTTACTTACGACTTTTACATCGGCCTTCACTTGTTCAATCAGTTTTCTTACACCAACGATAGTGCTATTTACGGCAGCTTTCTCAGCGTCAATTTTGTCAATAATAGACTGTGACCTCATATCCTGAGAATCAAGTCTCTTTTCAACTTTTCTAAGAGCATTATCAAGAGAGAAAAGTCTATTCTCGATCTTATCAAGTCTGATCTTCATTGGGTCTACTTGTTGATATACCAATCTTTTGACAGCAACTATCCATTCACGATAATTGCCCCGACCAATCCCTTGATCTTGTCGTTCTTTAAGTTGTTCGGCCGTTAATCTTGCCATTTTAATATCTCCTATCTTTTGGCTATTGCTCTAAACCAGATGACTCCAAGACCAACAATAGATAGAGCAATATAGCCAATCATTACGTTCTTGATCATCTTCACTCTAGGGTCAGCAAGGGCAACATCAAGAGCTTTCGTCGTTGCGATTGATGAGCTTTGCCCTACAACACCCGAAGTAAATCGGGCTAGTACATCAGTAAGGTCAGCCCCTAAATTCCCATTGTCATCATAATACATATTTTAATACCTATCGCTGCTCATGCCAAATACAGAAGGATTTCTCTTCCTATATCTCTTTTTAAAACCGCCTACACGCTTGTTATAGTATTGATTTCCACCTTGCCAAGTCTTTCCACCTGACTTGTATTGGTTTCCACCTCTCCACTTATAAGCGTCACCTAGCTGGCCAAGACCTTGCATTGCTTGAGTTGTTCTTTCTTTGAACTCTTGACCGCCTTGTTGTCTAGCTTCGTCAGTGAAAGCAAGGCTATCAATAAGAGCGTTAGGGTCGCCAACTTCATAAATAGGAAGAAGTTCTTCTGCAAATTGAGCCTGAGTCTTAGTTCCTACTCTGATCTTATCATCAGCATCTTGCATAAATGGATAATCGTCAGTGTACTTGTAAACGTCACTTGGGTCACTTGCTGAACTATCGAAATGAACAACTGCGCCTGTTGAAGCATCAAAGAATGAATTAATGTCAGTTGGTGGTGAATATACATCAGGAGTATATGGATATGGTTCTCTAGCTTCCCCCAGGCCTGCTAATGGACTTGAGCCAAGCATACCTCTTTGTTTAGCGAAATAATATCCGATACCTGCAATGGCAACACCTAAGATAGCTTTATGTGTAGCTGTTAGTTTTTTAAACATTTCATACCTTCCTTTTATATGATTCTTCTTCTTTTCAATTCAAATAATGTTCCACCTAAGATCAATATTGACATAGTGATTATAAAAGGTGTTGATTTATAAAATTTTACGTTTGCTTTTAGGACACCAGAATCAGGCAGTTGAATATCTGCCGCAAGTCCCATTTTTTGAAGAGTCGCTTCATCAATATCACCCGTTGAAGGGATACCTTTTTCACTCTGATACTTTTGAAGCCATTCTTTCGTTTCAGTCCCGTAGTATCCGTCAGCACCATACTTAGGAAGGGCCGTAGCACCGAAATGTTGGATTAATTTATTTTGAACCTTTCTAGTCATTTCATCAGGGCCAGCAAGAACTCCAAGACCTGTTGAGAAATCACCCATACCTTTACTACAAATAAACATAGAGGCTCCTTATTTCTTTCTCATAGCGAAGGCAATGCCGCCTACGACAATTAGAAAAGCTGAAACTCCACCCACGATGTACCAAGGATTCTCATACCACTTCTTTTGTTGAACTTGAGCAGGTTGACGATCTTGTGTTGTCGGGCCTGGTTGTTGAATGACATAATTGATAGAGCTTCCAGAGGCAGGTACAACATTTGAGCCACCACCTAACCACTTATCAAGTTGTGATGAAATAGCTCCCTCAACACTTCCTGTAACAGAGCTAGTTAAATTTGTTGCTCCTTTAACTAATGCAGTTTCAGCTTGATCTTCAATTTTTGACCAAGTTTTTGCCCAATCAAATCCCATCGTATCTCCATGAGGCTGATCGCAATAACCTAAGTCCCAACCGCCCATACTGGAATGGTCGTAAACCTTGTCTTTGTTTGTGAAATAATCCATTTCGGCTCCTTTTTATATTTTAAAGTTTATCAGATTACTTGATTCAATCAATCTTTTAGATTCAAAAGACTCCATATCTTGTTGATTTTAATAAAAAGCATGGGTTATAAGATGATCACCGACCTCTTTAGCCACTTTTAAGCTATCAATAGGGTTATGGTTCTTGTCTTTTACATGAGCAGAAGATTCCTTCCACTTTTCGTCTTTATCTACGACAAGCACTAAAACGTGCCAGTGATATTTCCCATTAGGTAATTGTTGAGAGGTTTTATGAAGATCAATTCTTATTTTTATTTTATTGAGAGGATTTTTAGGGCTTCTGACAATCCAGATGAACTCTTTCCTATAAAGACCATCTTTAACTTTCTTCCAGGCCTTCGGAATTTTTGATGTTGGATTTAGTAGTTTATCAAAGTTTGTGTCTTGGCGATCTGATTCCATTATTTAAGCCACCTTCTTGAAATTATATTGTATTGATCTTCTTCTGGGTTCTTTCTGATACGGGTTTGTTTCTTCTTGGGTTTTGTTAAGTCGCCTTTAGTAAAATCGCTTACCCAAGTTTTTCCTTTTATGGGTTTACCGTCATAAGTTTTGCCTATCCTATCCATATTACCACTTCTCTGGTTTTTTCGTTCGGGTTTTGCCTTTCTTTGGGTATGTTTTGACGGTAGCAGATCGGTTCTCTGCTTTCATTATTTTATCGTGATAAGAAAAAGGCCTCTTTTGAAGTCTATGGAAATCATCAATTATTTCTTCTTGAAGCTCTCTGATAAGCATACCCTCACCGTCAGGAAATTCTGTTGATTTCTCCATCGCTATAAACTTATAAGAGTCAGGAAAATCACGACCATTAAAATTGCTCTCAATATCTAGTAAAGCCTCTACTCGTTTACCCAATCTGTAACAGGCCTCTACCAGAAATCTTGATAATTCTCTCTTGTCTGTATAGGCCATACCTGCTCTTTTTCTCTCCCATATTCCTAGTTCTTTATGAAAACCATTAATAAAAGCTCCATTTTCTTTTCTTCTGTGAACTATATAGGGTGCAAATATTATAAATAAATCAAGAAGGTTTGAAGTGAGTCTATAATAATGTTCAAAATCCCAAGGCTTCTGTGCGTATATTTGATCTATGGTTGTTTCTTCAATCCTAGTTATTTGATACCAAGCATGGAAAAAAAATCTACCCATCATTTCACGATCATCAAGAGGTAAATCACCTTTAAGAAGATCGCTAGTAACATCATCAGGATTTGATTTTGACTTTATGAACGGTTTTACCTTCAAGTCTCTATCCGGCTGAATGATTGTCACCTCTTTCTGATTTTTTAAAAACTTTAGTGTGTCTTTATCGAAAAATTGTGAAAAAATTTGCTTGAACTCTTTTTTTGAGAAGAGAGAATGATGAAATAAAATTTCATAAGGCTCATCAACTTCAACTATATATCCATAATCACCTAAATATAAAATTGAACCAAAACCTGTTGGTGAGGGGTCGGCAAAATGTTCAGCGACTTTAATATCTTCGGAAAATGAGATATAGGTAAAATTAGGGTGGGGTTCAAGTTTTTTTATTTTGTCAGGTAATATAATTCCCCTGTATATTTTAGTTTGAGGAATATCTTCGTAGAGTTCTCTAGCTACTTCCCGAATATCATCAAAGTTTGCATTTAAAAACTTGTCTGTCTCAACAGGCATACCGCCTCTTAGCATTTCAAGAACAAATGTGAAATATTTTGAGTATTTTTGATTTTTGCTCATACTTTTATATCCTTCTTGCCTCATCTAATTGCAATATCATCAATACCGTTTGGAACTTCCCAGAAATCTTCTATTGTTTTTAGTACAGCTTTTAAGTATTTCTTAGATGGTTCATTGAACTGTTTGCTTGTTGCCTTGTAATAGATAGCATCAACTTTCCCTACGGGCATCCCCATACCGGCCATACCGTAACCATGATGAGTTACACTGTTATCGAGCGCAGAAATAACTTTCCCCCAAGTCCTTTTGTATTTACCTGCTGAAACACCTTCATATTGATCTAATATATCTAAATCTTCTCTCCTTAGTAGAACTATATAACCATAAACATTCACACCTTTCTTTTTAATAATCGTAGCTACACCGCCTCCCCAATTATCAGACCACCCTCTAAAGGCCCTTCCATGATTTTCCATATATGCAGGGATAAATAAAAATTCTCTTTCTCTACCTGTGTCTTTTTCTTTGGCCCTTATATCAAGCATATTTTTATCAAAAGGATATTCCTTTTTTACTATTTTACAATTGAGCCTATCGAGAAGTTGGTCGATGTTGTTTGAACCGAATGAAAAAAGCCAACCTTTACCTCGCCTGATAGCACCTTCTTTTTTATTTACTGCCTTATGTATTATTTGTGGATTAGATTTTGTGTCCATTTTATATTGATACTTCATTGACATTATTCGATGAATGATATTCATATCGTTACCTCTTTTGTTTCTTTGCTTTTATACTTTGCCACTATTAAACCTTTATCTCTTTCTTCTCAACATATCTAACTTCATACCCAATCGGCTTATCTTTAACGATGCCATCAAGAACAAGTCGAGTCTTTTTCTTTTCTCGATAGTTTCTTTCGTAAACAACAACGTAAATATGATTGAATGATTTTGAAGTCTCTCTATATTTAACAATGGCATAATGAGGTTGGATTCCAACCGCTAAAAGCAAACAAGCGATCAAACAAGCAATGTCGTCACAATCTCCCCTAGCTTCCCCTTCCATGATCTTCTTAATCATAAGAACTGGTTCTGTGAGATATTCAATCCCATCAGGGTCTTTCACATAACGAACGTGTTTTTGAACGTACTCACCAATACACCTTGCTTCATCAACGTGATTGTGTGAGTCAGTATTGCAATGATTGAGGATATTGACGGCGAGTTGCCTAACAAGAGGGTGGCCCGAATATTTTCGGGCCACCTTTCTCATTGTATGAACTGTAGAATAGTTACCAAGTTTGCCATTAGGAAACAACCGCTTCTTGAGCTTGGGTAGATTGCCCAACTTTCCATGCGGCGTATTTGATGAGTCTGACATAAAACTCCCTTAGTAGGTTAGCCATGTCGTCAGCCAATCCGTATTCGTTAATCAAAAATTCGATTACGTCTGGTGTAACGTCACGCTCAATACTAACAGGGTCAACAGCTACCGCTTCTGGCTCCGTTGGATTTACAAGAGTCTCGTAAACCTTTACAACGGTGTCATCTAATGTTTCACCTGACTGTATTGCGGTTAGAAGTAGAGGGACAGCAGTTTGGAGAATATAATCTCTGTTCTGCACGTTCACTTCGTTTGCTTCTATTTTAGCACTATTGTCAGATGAATCAACAGACTTAGTTTCTACGACTTGATTAGACTCATGGATAGCATCTAGGACGCTCGGAGCCTTCTTTGGAGCCTTCCTAGCCCCTTGCCCATTACTGCCCCCATTTGCGCTAGTCTTTCTTCCTCTTGTCGCATTTTGAGTCGTGCCTTGATTAGCATTGCCTCTTCCCTCATTGTTCGGTAGTGCTTTCCTCTGGCCTGGACTAACCGCCCCCCTTTGTGGAGCCGTAGCTTGATGAGAGGCAGGATTCTTCGCACCCATGATCGCAGGGGCCAGCGCAGGGAGAACTCCTGAAAGAACTTTATCAAGAGTCGATTGAGGCTCTTTACTTGACATGAAATCAGCCTTCTCATGGGCCTTAGCGTCCACAAGATCAAACATTTCACGCATACGCTTCTCGCCTCTCTCTTCTGCTTCTGAGGTTAATTGCATAACTCTGAAAGCATCAAATTCCGGCTTTTCCGGTTCTCTTGAAAGTGACATTGAAAGCCTTTCAAGACTTCTCTCAAACTTATCGTTCATCTTCTCGATCATAGTCGTTGTATTCGTTTGGAGCTTTTCAACCATGGAGAGCATCATCTTCTGGTTCTCGCTTTGAACCACTTGATTGTTCTGTTGAAGCTGAACTAGGATTTTTGTCATCTCAGATGAATTATCCTGTGGCTTCATTGCCGTCAGAGCAGCTAGGAGCATTTTCATTGATTCGTCTGACTTATTGGAAATCAGCTTTAAATACTCTGTTGAATTGTCGTTTCTATTGTTGGCCAAAAGACTCATAAGGAGAGTATCTTTCTCTTTTTGAGATTCTTTTAGTTCCGCTTTGAATTGCTCGTTTTGCTCTTGCATAAGTCCTACTATCTCCTGAAATGACGGCCCTTGGTTGGCCGGTGTTGGTTGTTTATCAGTAGGCGCATTGTCCACTGTTTGAGTCTGTTGCTTGATAAAACGATTATTTCTTGGGTCAATCGCCTTTACAGTGTAGTGACCTGCTCCACGATCTTTTTGAAGTTTAAGCCATGAATACGGGTGTTCTTCCTCAGTAAGCATCTTTCCACCACGATAAATGCGGTATTTTACTGTAAGCCCTGATTTAGCTAATTCCTCTCCAACATCGGTGAAAATGTCAAAATCTTGGGAGTTCTCAAGCTCTCTTTTAAGCTGTTCTACCGATTTAACCTCTCTTACAGGCTCATCGTCATCTTCTTCGTCCCAATCGTCATCATCATCATAATCCGGCTCTCCCAAGGCCCGTTTCGTGGCTCTGGCGGCTTCTTTTGCGGCGATCTTGCTAATTTCTGCTGCGTCTAGGCCTTCTTCTGGCTCATTTGCACTAGGAAATGACATAGAGGTGTCTCCTTTGGTTGGTTTTCCAGATAGGAAAACAGATTGATATTTATTCAAGTTTAACCGTAAAGATCGTGAAAACCTACAAAAAAAGCCCACTGAAAACACATTTTAACGCCACTGAAAACGTCTGAAAACTCCACTGAAAACACTTGTGAACTCCACCGAAAACATAGGTCAGGAAAAAGTTCAGGTAAAATTTACCCAAAGTTTAACCATAAATGTCAGGAATATATGCTTGATTATTTGACTCGACCCAAATATCGTGTGAAAATTGAAAGGAAGGGGTTCTTTGCTTTTTGAATTAAGTTATGAACGTCAGAGTTTAAGCCTTGTGCTGTTTCTGGGATTGCACAAGGCTTTTTATATTACATTACGTTCGTAGCACAACCATGGATTAAGACAAGCTCGTAAAGCTCCTTGTCGTTCAGATCATCTAAGACAAATTCAACATCAGAGCCGATATACTTTTCCCACTTCGGAAATTTTCTGGATAAGATAATTATATCATTATCTTTAAGTTTCTTATTCTTCGCTTTCTCCAAGAATTTTGTCATGGTGTATTTTCCTTTTACTCCATAATTCTTTTCAGGGTCTTTCCCTTTTTCTAAAGTATCTTTGATCTTTCTTTTTTCTAGCTTTTTCCAATCGGCAAATATTTTAGGGTATTTTCTTGATAGGTGAAGAACTTCTGCCTCACTCTGATAGTGACAGTACATACAATTTGAGGGTCTAGGAGGCTCTTTTTTGAGCGTTTCACGAAAGAAGTCAATACAGTCTTGTCTTGTCATACCTTTATCTTTTAAAGGAAAGAAACGCTTAATATAGGCTTCATAGGCGTTCTTGTTTTTGCTATCTTCTTTTTCTTTTTTCTTGGCAGCGTCTATTCGCTTTTCCTCGCCTTTGGTGAATCCAATAATAAGGTTAATCTTCTTCTTGCTTTGTTTACCGTATTCTGTAATTGCCCTTTTTCTATTGCTTGCATGATTGTATGATTCTTCAAAGTAGGCTTGATCAAGCATGGCAGAAACAAAGTCCCAAATAGGGCTAATCTTCCATCTGAAAGTACATATCTTCTTTTGCTGTCCACCTGCTACTGAGGCAATAGCAAAAGAGTTGTACCACCAATCACGAATTGACTTGGCCATAACAGTTGAGTGAACAAGATTAGGATGATAGCCCATTTCAGGAGTGAGCCTAATGAAAGTCCACCCTAGCTTTTTACAAATTTCTTCTTGTCTCTTTATCCATTTGTAAGTTTCAGGATATTCAACTCTAAGATCAGAGAAGATCACAAGAACTTCTCCCTTGATGTACTTCTTATGCATAGGCTTCCCTGCTTTTTTGCTATCAAGCAAGAATAGCTCCATGATCGTACAGGTATCAGTTCCCATTCCATGACTGATAATAGTTAAATCGTTAAATTCCATCTATTTCACCTTTTAGTATCTGACGTTTCTCTTTTTCGGCCATAAAGTCGATTACATTATCAGGATAATCTTCTTCTTCGATTGTCACCAGGCCACGATCTTGAAACCATTTCATGATAGGGTTTACAAGTTCCATTAGGTCATCATCATCACCAAAGGCTTTGTAGAAGAGGATAGTGCTTCTAAGGATGCTGGCCAGATTGCCATCTTTCATTTGTCTTTTTTTTATTTCGTCATAGTAGCCCATGCTAACTCCAATACTTCATAGGGTTATGACCCCAGATCAAGAGGGATTGATGGAGAGGTGTTCTTTTTCCTGTCTTAGAGTCAAAGAGAGCTTCATACTTGCCTTTACGGGCCTTCACTCTTTTGAAGGCTCCAAGCATACGACTGTTAAAGCTCACCTGTCTCTTTGCCCATTCCCAATCTTTCTTTGTCCATTTCTTAACGCCTTTGCGCTTCATTCTCACGATTGCTTTTCCTGAATCATAACCACGTTTGATTCCTAGCTTCTTGGCTTCCTTTGCGCTAAGGCCAGCATCTTCTTTCGCTTCATCTGTTTTTAGATAAAGCTCAAGCTCTCTAGCTGACATATTCACAAGCTCTTTCCATTTCTGGTAAAGCTCGTCACGCTTTTCTTGTTCTGATTTCATATTCATTCTCCATTGATAAGATTATACAATTTTCTTCCAACGTAGTCTGAACCGAGTATGAGGGTAACTATGAATATTACATAGAGGGTTCGATCAAACCAAAAGCTGAAAGCTCTATTTACTCTGATCTTATAGTTTAGTCTTTCCCACCATTTCTTCATAATCTAAAAAGGAGCGTCATCATCAACGTATTGGCCTGGAGGCGGTTGGAATGATGGCATCCTTACTATCTTTCCTTTCTTAACGGGCATATTTAAGTACGTTCTTACCTGATCGTACTCTAAAGGTATTATACCACCTTTGACCACCATGAAGAATCCTGATACGACCTTATCAGTCAGATAGTCCACCATGAAATTATGGTATTCATAAATTACACCTTCTTCCATGAACCACCTGAAGGCCCTTAGTTTTGGATTTTGTTTGACAGGTGCTTGCTCGAATTTAAGAAATTCTTTTCTAAATCCATACTTAGGACAAGTCCCGAGAATAGCTGCTACCCACTGACGGTGCTTTGTCTTAGGATTTATCCAATTAAATGTTCTTGATTCTTTAGCCCCTAGTTTTGATATTCCTAGATATTCACATAGAATAAGTTCACTCATCTTCGTCCTCATGAAAAAGGACGATCAGTATAAACCAAAGAATGATAGGCCATGACATAAAGGCGAGGATGGTCACAAAAAGTTCATTCGTCATTATCTAGGTTCCTTTTTAGGGTCGTATTTATCCCAAGTTCCTTCCATTTCATCTTCCATATTGTTAAGACAGTTGATGGTATGCTTTAGATCAGTGAGCTTGTCTATAATGTGCTGTATTTGATTGGTAGATTGAAAAGAAAAAGAAAAATAGGCGATTCCCATATCGTCTTTAAAAAGCAATCTTTGGAGTCTTGGGTCAACGTCAATACTTGTCTTATGCTCCAGGCCTGACTTGAAATTTATTTCATTCACGATAATTGCCCTCCAAATTTTAGATTTCCATTCTTTACTTCATCAGAAAGAAACTCGTAGAGAATATGCTCAAAGCGGCTCTCTCCAAAATCAGACCAGTTGAGTTCTGCTTTTTTCATCAAGTCTACAAGGGCTTGATATGTAAAAGTGATCGAAACATCACCTTCTTTGTATTCATTTAGCATAGCTTCAATAATGTCGTTATTTTTATTCATCTTCATGCTCCAATTCATTTGTGCAATTACAGTGTGGACAAGTGAAATCGCTTCCTATTTTTTGAAGAGAAGAAAGATCAC
>Ga0180432_10007363_pt1 | contig 14003 bp, 9 predicted proteins | sample SS_ome_10_FD_132414 | JGI IMG/M metagenome (GOLD analysis project Ga0180432, IMG submission 132414) | Hypersaline lake sediment archaeal communities from the Salton Sea, California, USA - SS_1_MS_2 metaG | ecosystem: Environmental > Aquatic > Non-marine Saline and Alkaline > Hypersaline >...
AGTTATGGCCTTTTCGTATTGGCCAATCCGAGAACAACAATCCCCGGCAATAAGACACGCCTCTGCGGTCGTTGCAGCGTCGGAGAATTGAGTCAATATCGCTTCCCATTTGGCTAAGGCCTTTTGAAAACAACCTTTCGCCCGCTCGTTCAGTTCACGGTCGTTTCGAGGCTGCTTGAAAGCTGCGTACCAATACCCCTCAGCCATCAAGTGGATTGCCTGTGGCAGTCTCGGGTCATTGGCATAGTAGCTCATGACGTCCTGGTAGATGGATTCGGCCCGGCCATCGTCACCCTGACGGATGTAGACATGCCCCAAGCGAACCTGGGCATTAAGAGCCGCCTTGTCGTCGGGATAGTTATCAATGACGTACTGCAGCATTTCCGCAGCCCTCGGATGGTCCTTTGAGCAAAGCTGTGACCCTATGTGAAGGGCAACCGTGGGAACGGCTTGTTTATCTGAATACTGCGAGAAGAGCTTGTCGATACCGGCGTTTATGTTGGCATCGTCAGCGAGTTCGACGGATCGGTTGACAAAGCCTCTAAGTTGCCAGATGGCATCTTTCCACTCTGGATAGTGGTCCAGATTGAATTTGAACAGGTCGCGGGCCTGCTTGGGCATCTTCCGGTCGCGATAGGCCTGAGCTACGTCTGCGATTGCCTGGTTCGCCTGCTTATGAGTTGAAAACTTGCTGAGCAGCCCTTCCGTAGCCGTCTCGGCGCCTTCAGTATTGCCCAATCCAAGACGTGCGAGGACAAGGCTCTTTTGGGCCCAGACACACTGCTCGCTCTCAGGATAGTTGTCAAGGATGTATTGAGAGATAGGCTCGGAGTCATCGTATCGCTCTTGCTCACGGTAGCCTCTGGCGATCTCATTGAGAACCCTGGGCAACTCTTCATTTTCACCATAGCGTTTGGTGAGCAGTTGAAGCTGTTCCTGGGCGGCAATGTAGTCTTTGAGATAGATGCATGAGCGGATCAGGGCCGTGTGGGCGCGGATCGCGCGCTCTTTCCGGGGCCAGTTGTCCACGACGTATTGATAGATCGGGCGGGCCTTATCGTACTTTTCAAGCTTGTAATAGGCCCAGCCGGTCTGAGCGAGGGCTACGGCCGCCCATTTGTCGCCGGCGTGCTCGGAAATGATGTTTTGCAGCGCCGATTCCACACCCGGATCATTTTCGAGATACACGTTGGCGACGGCCACACCCATTTTCAGCCAAAGGACCTGCGGATGATCCGGTTGGGCCGTGATGATGTCCTGATAGACCTGACCGGCCTGGAGCGTCCTGTCGTGCTTCTTTGCCTGCTCGACGATCTCATGGACCGAGTGCGGCAGCCGTTCGGCATCCGAATGTTTGGCGAGCAACTCCAGTACCGCGGCTTTAGCCCTGGGCTGCTGGTCCGTAGCAATATAGATCTGGGCCGAATGCTGCTTCCTTAAGGCTAAGTGGGATGACCAAATCCTCGTTTCTGAGCCAGGAACGCTGGTTGCCAACGTGAAGAATAACTTATGGAAGTGCCATTCAGATCTGGGCCAATTTCTTGCGGGCCCTGAAGACCCGGTCAAGATCTTCCTGATTGCCCGGATCGGCGTTATTGATGACATTTTGATAGTTCCGCTCTGCCTGAGCGAATTTCTTGCCCTTGTAGAGTTTCTGCGCCTTTTTCATGTCCTCGGCGGTGTCCGCAAAGGCGAACTGAGCCGCCATCAGGACCGGTAGAAGAAACACAAGGACTTTTAGAATCGGCATTTTTCTCATGGCATGATCCTCCTGAAGAAAGCTGAAAACACCTAACGTTACCATCACATTCTCCCTTCGTAATGTGACAATGCAGACGGGCCGGCGACATTCCGAGCCGTTTAGCCGCTTCGCGGCCAGTGTCGGAAAGAAAATAGACGTCCGTGGCATTTTGCCTATAAGTCATTGGTTATTAATTACTTAGGATCATTTGAGCCGCTCTTGACAAAATCTATTTTCTTAGGAGCCCTCTCTACACATAAAGGCGTTTCCCAGACCCAAATGTAGATGGTTATTTTTGGATTTTGTGGAAATTTATTATGAAAGTGCGATTCCGGGCTGGAAAACGAGATTAAGTCAAGGAAAAAACGGACATCTAAATTCAGGCCATGTCAATTTGGGCAAGAATAGAATTTCAGTTAGATTCCCAAAGCTTCTCTGACGGCGGCATCGGCCTTTGCTTCGGCTTCCTTGGCTTCCTTGATCTCCTCGACCTCGGCAAATTCCTTCGGCAGCGGGGCCTCGACCAGGTGCTTGACTTTGATGTCAAGATGCGGCTTGAACGCCGTTCCGGCCGGTATCAGGTGGCCGAGAATAACGTTCTCCTTCAGACCGTGTAATTCATCGATCTTGCCGGCCAGAGACGCCTCGGTAAGGACCTTGGTCGTTTCCTGGAAACTGGCCGCGGCGATAAAGCTCTCCGACCACAGCGATGCCTTTGTGATTCCCAGAAGCAACGTGATAGCAGTCGCCGGCCGCGGTTTCTTGCCGATGGCTCCCTTGCCGCCAATACCCTCGACCTTTTCATTGATAGCGGCCAGCTCCTTCTTGTCGATGATCTGGCCTTCCTCCAGCTCTGAGGCGTCTCGGGGATCCGATATCTTGAGGCTGCCGGTCAGTTTCTCGTTCTCTTTCTTGAACACGAACTTATCGATAACCTCGCCCGGCAAGAACGAACTGTCGCCGACGGATTCGATCTCTACTTTTCGCATCATCTGGGCACATATTATCTCAATGTGCTTGTCGTTGATGTTGACGTTCTGCGAGCGGTAGACGTTTTGAATCTCCGTGGTTAGATATCTTTGCAGGGCTTCTTCACCCTTGATCCGCAGAATATCATGCGGCACTAACGGACCGTCGGTCAGGGCGTCGCCGGCCTCGGCAAGGTCGCCGGTGTGAACGTTCAAATGCCTGTCGCGCGGGACGTGGTGCTCTTTTTCCATGATGGTTTCACCCTTCGATCCCTCGCTCCGGATGGTGATCGTCATCTTGCCCTTGCGCTTGTCACTTCTGAGCTCGACCCGCCCGCTGATTTCAGCCATCGCGGCGGGATCTTTGGGCTTGCGCGCCTCGAAAACTTCCGTGACTCTGGGCAGGCCGCCGGTGATATCCTGCGTTCCGCCGGTGGCCCGAGGCTGATGGGCGAGCAACTGGCCCGCCTGAACCTGCTGGCCTTCAAGCACCTCGATTCTTGCACCGGCAGGCAGATAGTGAACGTCAAGTATCTTGCCGTCGGCGTCTTCGATGATGATCTGCGGGTGCTTGTCACCCTTATGCTCAATCACCACCGGTTTGCCGGCCTGACCTTTTCGCTCTTCTTCGATTCCTATGGTCTCGCCTTCGATGACATCGACAAATCGAATAATGCCCGCTACTTCCGCCAGGATCGGCGTACGGTGCGGGTCCCATTTGAACAACGAAGCTCCGACCTTGACTTTCTTGCCGTCTTTGACAACAACAATTGCGCCGTATGGAACCTTGAACCTGTCGAGTTCGCGGTCCTTGGAGTCGAGAATAGCGATTTCACCGTTCCGTTTCAGCGCCACCGTAGCCACCTTGCCGTCGTGTTCGAATTCGACGGCGTTTATGTCGCGGTATTGGACCTTTCCCGTATGCGTTGCCCTTTGCTCTCTTTCAAGAATAGCTCTTTCGGCGACACCTCCGGTGTGGAACGTCCTTAACGTCAACTGTGTGCCCGGTTCGCCGATCGATTGGGCAGCGACTATCCCGACAGCAGATCCGTCTTCGACCAACTGCCCCGTGCTCATATCCCAGCCGTAACACTTGGCGCATACGCCGAACGGACTGTCGCAGGTCAAAGCGCTTCTGACCCGGATAGTGTCAAGGCCGAGAGCCTCGATCTTCGCAGCCGCCTCGCCGGTTATGACCTCATTTTCGCGCACGATCATTTCGTTGGTGATTGGATTGCGAATGTTGTCCCTGGCGGTTCGTCCGATGATTAGCTCCGAAAGAGACACATCAACCTGTTCGCCCCGGCTGACCGCCCCCTTGGTGATTCCCTGCAGCGTTCCACAGTCTCGCTCGATGACGATGACGTTCTGCGCCACGTCAATGAGCTTGCGGGTAAGATAACCGGAGTTGGCCGTCTTCAGTGCGGTATCGGCCAAACCCTTTCGCGCTCCGTGCGTTGAGCTGAAATACTCGAGCACCGTCAGTCCTTCGCGGAAGTTGGACTTAATCGGTGTCTCAATAATTTCGCCGCTGGGCTTTGCCATCAATGCTCTCATCCCCGCGAGCTGTTGAATCTGGTCCACACTACCTCTTGCCCCGGAATCGCTCATGAGGAAAATCGGATTCAGATAAGGCGTCCCGTCATCCTTTGTATCTTCTCTCAGACCTCTCATCATCTCGTTGGTTACGGCCACTCGTGCATTTGTCCATGCATCGATAACCTGGTTGTATCTCTCGCCTTCGGTCAGGACTCCATCGTTGTAGTTCTTGCGTATCTTGTTGATTCTTGATTCGGTCTGATCGATGATCTCGGCTTTCTTGACCGGTATCTTCAGGTCGGTTACGCCAAAGCTCAATCCCGCAAGCGTCGCATACTTGAAGCCCAGGTCTTTTATTTTGTCCAGCAGATCCACCGTTTTGGCCGAGCCGGTAAGCTCGAAACAGTCACTGATGACCCGGCTCAGCCGTCTCTGTGACATTGTCATATTGTAGAACGGCATTTCTTCCGGAAGCATATCGTTGAAAATGCACCGACCGACAGTCGTCTCGATCATCTTCGGATTGTGAGTCTCTTCAGATTCGGTAACAATCCTGGCTTTGTCGAGCCGGACCTTAATCATTGTGTGCAATCCGATTTTGCCGGTATCGAGGGCCATCATTGCCTCGAAAGCATCCCTAAATGCCATCAGATCTTTGCTATCCGGGGCGTTATGAACATCCATATGGGTCAGGTAGTAATTACCCATCACCATATCCTGCGAAGGCCCAACCATGGGCGAGCCGTTTGCCGGCGAAAATATATTGGCGGTGGTCATCATAAGGATGTGTGTTTCGGCCTGGGCTTCCACGCTCAACGGCAGATGCACCGCCATCTGATCGCCGTCGAAGTCGGCATTGAAACCCCTGCAGGCCAGCGGATGAAGCATGATGGCGTTACCCTCGACGAGCACCGGCTCGAAAGCCTGAACACCCATTCTGTGGAGGGTCGGAGCACGGTTGAGCAGGACGGGATGCTGGTGAATGACTTCCTCCAGAATGTCCCAGACCTGTTCGTCGCGCCTTTCGATCATCCTCTTGGCGCTCTTGATCGTATCGGCCAGTCCGTGTTGCTTGAGTTTGCGAATGATAAACGGCTGATACAACTCCAAAGCTATCTTCTTGGGCAGGCCGCATTGATAAAGTTTGAGATTCGGGCCGACAACAATTACCGACCGGGCGGAATAGTCCACGCGCTTTCCGAGCAGGTTTTCTCTGAATCGGCCCTGTTTGCCCTTAATCATGTCCGTCAACGATTTCAGGGGGCGGTTGTTGCTGCCAAGAACCGACCTGCGGCACCGGCCGTTATCCAGCAGCGAATCCACGGCCTGCTGAAGCATGCGCTTCTCGTTGCGGATAATCACTTCAGGGGCATTAAGGTCCATCAGTTTCTTCAGACGATTGTTACGGTTGATGATTCTTCGGTAAAGATCGTTCAGATCGCTGGTGGCAAAATTATCCCTTTCCAGCAAAACTAACGGTCTCAAATCGGGAGGAATAACGGGTACCACCTCCATGACCATCCATTGCGGTTTGTTTTCACTGTTCTTAACCTGGTTGATAATCTTGAGCCGCTTTGTCAGATCTTTGATTTTCTGCTTGCTGTTCGTCTTGGTGATGGCCTGCCTGAGCTGGGCACTGATATCTTCCAGATCAAGATTTCCCAACAGGGCGCTTATTGCCTCGGCGCCCATTGACGCCTTGAAAGCCTTGCCGTATTTGTTCGAAGCGTCACGGAATTCTTCTTCGGTGAGCAGTTGCCCGGCCTTCAACGGCGTGTCTCCCGAATCGGTCACGACGTATTCCTGGAAATATATGATCTTCTCGAGATCGGCGCTCTTCATGGCCAGCAAGTTTCCGAGCCGATTAGGTATCGCCTTGAAAAACCAGATGTGCACAACCGGAGCGGCCAGATTAATGTGGCCCATTCGCTTTCGCCGCACTCGACTGTGCGTCACTTTGACGCCGCATCGGTCACATATGATCCCCTTGAATTTCGTGCCCTTATATTTTCCGCAAGCGCACTCCCAATCGCGTTCGGGTCCGAAGATTCGCTCGCAAAACAGACCGTCTTTTTCCGGTCGGTAGGTGCGATAGTTGATCGTCTCGGGCTTGCGCACCTCGCCGAAAGACCAACTGCGAATATCATTCGGGCCGGCCAGTGAAATCTTAACCGAACCGTAATCATTTATGCGATCGTAGATACTTCCCAACATTTGTGGCCCCTTATAATCGATCCTCGCCAAAGCGATTATCAATAAATATCTTTTAAAGAGCGGCGCTGCCCAGCCTTTTCTTCTCAAGCTGAATATTCAGGCCCAGGCCTCTTATCTCATTGCACAACACGTCAAACGACAGCGGCGTTCCCGCTTCGAGCGTGTTTTGGCCCTTAACCATAGACTCGTATATTTTGGTCCTTCCCTCGACGTCGTCGCTCTTGACGGTGAGCATCTCCTGCAACGTATATGCGGCGCCGTATCCCTCGAGCGCCCAGACTTCCATCTCCCCGAATCGTTGCCCGCCGGTTCTGGCCTTGCCCCCAAGAGGCTGCTGCGTGATCAGGCTGTACGGGCCGGTCGCCCTTGCATGAATCTTGTCGTCGACGAGATGATGCAGTTTCATCATATAGATGTATCCGATGGTCGCTCGCTGATCGAACGGCTCACCTGTTCTGCCGTCATACAACTGTGTTTTCAATGTTTTAGGAACGTTCACAAAGAAATCGTCGTCAGACGGCGCCAGAGCATTATGCTCGAGTTCGGCCTTTCTTTTGGCGATCATTTCGTTCGTTTCGGCGGTCAATTCCTGGATATCCTTTTCCGCTGCGCCGTCAAAGACAGGCGTGACGGCGTTGAAGCCCAGCACCTTTGCAACCCAGCCGAGATGTGTCTCGAGAATCTGGCCCACGTTCATTCGACTGGGAACACCGAGAGGATTGAGCAAAATATCCAAAGGTGTGCCGTCTTCCAGAAACGGCATATCCTCTTCGGGCATTATCTTGGCGATCACGCCCTTGTTACCGTGGCGCCCAGCCATCTTGTCGCCGATCGACAACGCTCTCTTGATCGCCACGTAGATCTTCACCATCTGCAACACGCCGCTTGGCAATTCATCGCCGTGTTTGAGACTTTCGATTTTGCGTTTTCTTTCTTCCTGAACTTCAGCAATCTTAGGCAGGAACTTGTCCACGATCTTCTGCACATCTTCTCTTGTTGCGGCGGGTTTTACCCACTTGATGTTGAAGTTCTCTATCTGTTCGTAGATAACCTCGTCATCGGCGCTTGCTCCGACTTTCTGCCGAGTGGACGGATCTACGATATTGACCTTGAATTTGTCGTGGATAGCCTCGATCATCTGCCTGAATATGGCACATTCCTTTGCCCGGGTTTGCGTTTCGAGCTCCTTTATCTCGCCGGCGATAGCTTTCTTCTGCTCATCCGTGCCGGCTCCGCGCCGGGTAAAGCGCTCGGTCTTTATCACCACTCCCTCATAGCCGCTGGGAAGCTCGAGCGAGTCATTCTTCACGTCTTCACCGGCTCTTCCGAATATTGCGTGCAGCAGTTTTTCTTCCGGGGTCAGTTCCGTCTTACTCTTGGGCACGACCTTGCCGACCAGAATATCGCCGGGGCAGACTCTTGTCCCTTCGCGGACAACCCCATGCTCATCAAGGTTGCGCAGAGCCCTTTCACTGACGTTGGGAATGTCGCATGTGAATTCCTCTTTTCCAAGACGCGTCTCCCTGACTTCGGCCGTGAATTCATCGATATGTATGCTCGTGAAGCTGTCGTTCTTGCAGAGCCTTTCGCTGACAATGATCGCATCCTCGAAGTTGAAGCCGTCGAAGGAGACAAATCCTACGAGGATATTCTTGCCGAGCGCGAGTATGCCGTCGGAGGTGCCTCCACCGTCGGCTATTACCTGGCCCGTTTTTACTTTTTGACCGAGTTCGACAATCGGCTCCTGATTAAGACAGGTTCTCTCATTAAGACCTTCAAACTTGTAAAGCTTATATTCGTCGGTGTGGTTAATGACGATTCTGGTTGCGTCAACCGCAGTTACAGTGCCGCTGCTGGTCGCTCGAACGACCATGCTCGAGTTCTTGCCTACCACCTCTTCCATTCCCGTGCCGACCAGAGGAGGTTCGGTTTTCAGCAGCGGAACGGCCTGCCGCTGCATATTTGAACCCATCAGCGCCCGGTTTGCATCGTCGTGCTCGAGAAATGGAATCAGCGATGCCGAGACACCGACGATTTGTCTGGGTGAAATATCGACGTAACCGACGTCGTTGCTGGAAACTTCCGCCAGCTCGCCCTCTTGCCTTGCAAGAACCAGACCTCCCTTTATCTTGCTGCTCTCGGGATCAACGGCGCTCGGCGGCGCAAATATGGCCTTCATCTCCTCGTCGGCTCGCAGATATTCGATTTCGTTGGTTACCTTGCCGTTCTTGACCTTACGATAGGGAGTAAGCAAAAAACCGTATTCATCGACTTCGGCGAAAATCGCCAAAGAGGCGATTAATCCGATATTTGTTCCTTCAGGCGTCTCGATCGGACATATCCTGCCGTAGTGGCTGATGTGCACGTCGCGCACTTCAAAGCCGGCCCGCCTTCTGTTTAGTCCGCCCGGCCCCAAAGCGGACAGACGTCTTTCGTGAGTCAACTGGCTCAGGGCGTTGGTCTGGTCGACAACCTGGCTCAGCTCGCCTCGGCCGAAGAAATAGTTGATGCTGCTCGAGACGCTTTTGGAATTTACCAGGTCTGCTATACGCAGGGTATGTTCGGCGTCCCTTTTCATGCTCATCCGTTCCTGGACGGTTCGGCGCAGCTTAAGCAAACCTTTTCTGATTTCATCGGCTGCCAGTTCATCGATCGTGCGCAATCTTCTGTTGCCCAGGTGATCGATATCGTCAACCTGGCCTTCATTGTTGCGCAAAGCCATTATGTACTTCATCGTCTTGTAAAAGTCTTCGGGACGGAGTGTCATCTCACTTTCGTCAACCGACTGATCGAAGGTCCTGTTGATCCTGAAGCGCCCGACCCTGCCGAGGCGGTAGCGGTTCGAATCAAAGAACTTTTCGGCGAAAAACGTCTCGGCCTTGTCCTTGTTGGGCGGATTGCCGGGTCTCAGTCTCATATAGAATTTCAAAAGGGCCTGTTCGTGGCTCTCGCAGTCATCTTCGGAAAGAGTATTCAAAATAAGGACGTCTCTGACTTTATCGATTACTTCTATCGATGCCTTCGACTTCTTGCTCTTGGCTTGTTTGCCGCCCTTTGGCGCCGCATACGCGGCCTGTATTATTGAGACCTTGTCGCTTATTTGCGAGCCTGCGTCGACTATGATCTCGCCGGACTCTTCGTCCACGATCGGCTCAACGGCCCACATCGTGGGCGTCAGCTTGGAAACGGGGACGGTGGTTGTATCGTAAAACAGCCGCAGAATCTGTCCCGTAGTGCTGTAGTCCGCCGACATCGCCCGTAGAAATACAGTGGCGGGGATCTTGCTGGACTGGTCGATTCTTACGACCAGAATATCCTTGTTCGTTACCGCTATTTCGATCCAACTGCCTCTCTCGGGTATGACCCGGCCACCGTGCAAGACTCTGTCGCCTTCCTTGCTCTCGATGAGAAAATCAACACCCGGACTACGGTGCAACTGGCTGACAATCACTCGCACCGCACCGTTGACGATGAACTCGCCGCCGCCTACCATCACGGGCATCTCACCAAGATACATCGCCTGTTCGGCCAGGTCCTCGCCTTCCTTGCTGCGCAACCTGCACCAGATTTTCAACGGATAACCGTAGGTCAATCGCAACTGACGGCACTGCGTGGGCGTGTAATGCGGATTCTCCAGCTCGTAATAGAGATACTCCAGCACCATCTTCTTGTCGTAGCTTTCGATAGGAAACGTTTCCTGAAAAATGGATTCAAGTCCGATGCACTTTCTCTTGGTCGGCGCAACGTTTCTCTGCAGAAAGTGCTCGTAGCCTTCTCTCTGTACCGCCACCAAATCCGGAGTTTCAACGGCGTCCTGAATCCTGCCAAAACTACGAAATATTCGGCCTGCACTATGTTCACGCATTACTTATCTCCAGCATTAAATGCTCCAATAGCCCGAAAAGCGCAACCGCATCCGGCTGCCCTTTTTACGGCCTACCAACAAACAGGACGGGCGCCGTGCCGGCACCCTGCCTTATGCCAATTCCACAACCGCTCCCACCGCCTCGAGCTGATCGCGGGCGGCTTCGGCGTCTTCCTTGCTCAAACCCTCCTTGACCGGCTTGGGAACGTTGTCGACGAGATCCTTGGCTTCTTTCAAGCCCAATCCCGTTAAAGCTCTGACTTCCTTGATAACCTGTATCTTCTTCTCGCCGAACTCCTTGAGGATCACATCAAAACTGGTCTTTTCCTCTGCTTCCTCGGGCGCGCCTCCGGCAGCAGGACCCCCGGCCACCATGACGGCGGCGCCGGCAGCCGGCTCGATACCATGTTCTTCCTTGAGGTAGTCGCCCAGCTCCTTGGCCTGCATCAAAGTCAGGCCTACTATCTTATCACCGAGATCTTTGATCGCACTATCCCATGACTTTGCGGTTGTTTCTTTCGTCTGCTCGGTTGCTTCTGCGTCTTTCTTTTCTTCGTCTGCCATTTCAAATAACTCCTGTTTTCCAGCGCCTCGTGGTAGCCGAAACTCCGTCGTCTCGTTTAACCCCGTTACGAAGAACAGGGACAGCCACGCAGGCAGTTTAGTATTCAGTTCTAAGCGGCTTGTTTCTCGTCTCCGTCGGCAATAGTCTTTATGCAGCCGGCAATAATTCCCGCCGGAGCAGCAACAGCCGAAGCCACTTTTCCGGCCGGTGATTGTATAAGGGTAACAATCTCGCCGAGCAATTCGACCCTGTTCGGCATCTTCGCAAGGTTCTTCGCCGCGCCGGCATCCATGGTCTTGCCGTCAAGGAAAGCGCCCTTGAATTCCAAAACCGGAACCTTGCCGGCCCACTCGACGAGTTCTTTGGCAACGTCAACGATGCTGTCGCCGCCATAGGCAATTGTGCAGGGGCCGTCGAAAAGCGACGCGGCCGAATCCATCTTTTGGGCCGACAGCGCTTTTTTGAAAAGCGAATTCTTGACCACCGACAATCCGATGCCCTTTTGTTTCAAATCGCCCCGCATCACATTATTGCTTATTCCGTCGATGCCTTTGATGCTGACAATGAGGAATTCCTTGATGTTCTCGTCTACGATCTTCTTTTCCAGCTCAGTCTGGAGCAGCCCTTTTACGTATTTGCTCATCTTGCGTATCCCGATTTGCTTAATGTCTTGGTGCTAATCTTATAGTTCAACTGTTATGCCGGGGCTCATAGTTGCTGATATGCACGTTTTCTTGAGATATGTTCCTTTTGCGGCCGCCGGCTTGATTTTCTTAATATGAGCAACGAACGCCTCGATGTTTTCCACCAGCTTGCCCGTCTCGAAGCTCTGTCTTCCGACCACCACGTGAACGTTCCCCCCGGAATCGTTTCTAAACTCGACTTTTCCGGCGGCAAACTCCTTCACGGCCTCTACAACATTGGCGGTAACCGTTCCGTTTTTTGGCGAGGGCATCTTTCCCTGGGGTCCGAGCACGCGCCCGAGCTTTCCCACCTTGCCCATTACTTTCGGTGAAGCTATAGCAACGTCAAAGTCGGCCCAGCCGTCCGTGACTTTCTTGACTAATTCATCGGAACCGGCCTCGACAGCGCCGGCGCTTTTGGCCGCTTCGACTTCCGAATCTTCGCAAAAAGCGATAACTCGCTTCTGCTTGCCTATGCCGTTGGGCAGGGATATCGAGCCCCGGACCAACTGGTCGGCCTGCTTCGGGTCTATCCCCAACTGCATGACGCATTCCACGGTCTGATCGAATTTCACCGACTTGAACGATTTGATCTTCTCGACAGCCGCTTTGAGATCCAGAGTCTCCCTGCCCGACTGCTCCGATTCCTTTTTGTATCTTTTGCTTCTAAGTCGCATTTATCCTGTCTCGTATATAGTGCAGATTATTAACTAGTCGGCAACGTCAACACCCATGCTTCGCGCGGTTCCCCTGATGATCTTCTCGGCCTGGTCCAGATCGTACGCGTTTAGGTCGTTGAACTTGGTCTCGGCGATCTTGCGCACCTGCTCAGCGGTGATTTCCCCGACTTTTTCCCTGTTTGGGATTCCGCTTCCCTTTGCGATTTCCGCCGCCTGCTTTATCAGAACCGCAGCCGGAGGGCTTTTGACTTCGAAAGTGAAGCTTTTGTCGGCAAAAACGCTTATCACTACCGGCACTATGGTTCCGTTCATGTCTTTCGTCCGCTCGTTGAATTGAGAGACGAACTGACCAATGTTAACGCCGTGCTGACCTAGCGCAGGTCCTATCGGCGGGGCCGGCGTCGCCTGACCTCCCGGCGCCTGCAATTTGATTTTTACTGCTATTTCTTTGGCCATTCTTCACCCATAATAATTTCACTATCTTCCAGGCAGGGATACCCAAGTGCCAATCCACTTACAATTTTTCGATTTGCCAATACTCAATATCCAGCGGGGTGCTCCGGCCGAATATCGTAACGATGACCTTCACAACACCGCGTTCGGAGTCTATCGAATCTACAACCCCCTCGAAGTTCTCGAAGGCGCCTTCTCGAATCTTGATCATGTCCCCCTTTTTGAATTCGACTTTGATGCTCGGCGCGTCGTCGGGCTTCTCAGCCTCCATCAGCATCTTGGCAACATCAGTATCGCGCATCGGGGTCGGCTGACCCTCGGTCCCAATGAAATCCCCGACACCGGAAGTGCCCTTGATCATGAACCATGCCTTTTCCGGAACCCGGCCGTCCTCGGTCGAGTCCATTTCCATAAACACATAGCCGGGATACAGCTTTCGCTTGTGTACCGTCTGCTTATTGCCGCGGATGCGTTTGATCCGTTCGATAGGAACTTCGATTCTGCCGATAATATCCTCAAGACCCTCTCTCTCAACTTTCTGAGCGAGAGCATCTCTTACCTGCACCTCTTTGTTCGCTGCGACTCGTAAAACGTACCACTGCATATTTATACCCGCATTTTCTTATTCTCCGGCCTTCGTCGGCCGGACACGTTAGATTTTCAAATTAACCAGCCAAAGAACAGTGTGAAGCAGTAATCAGTAGTTCCGAGAAGCGTTGCCATAATCAACACGACAATTATTACGATAAAAGTCGAGACGGTTATCTCCTGTCTGCTCGACCAGCTAACCTTCTTCATCTCGCCTTCGGCGGAGATCATAAAGTCAGCAATAGACGGCTTGTTGACCAGCCAGTAGATCAGAAAGGCCAACAAAAGAAACATACCGGCGGGCACCATAGTCGCAATCCACATTGTTGTTCTGTTGCTAAGACCCCAGGATACGGCCTCCAGCCTCCTGAACAACCTCATGCAGCCAAGCCCGGCAATGATGGCAAAGGCAAATGCACTACAAAGCCTCGTGTACTTTCCTTGCCCGCGTTTGTAAATGTCAAAAACCATACTGACCTCACACATATCAGACAGAAACAATTCCGCCGGCTTCACATCCGGCTTGCCGCTTCACAAACAGGCCAGGAGGGAATCGAACCCCCAACCTTCGGTTTTGGAGACCGACGCTCTGCCAAATTGAGCTACTGGCCTACTCAATTGCCTGTCGTTTAGTTCATTTGTGCCTGCCTGTTGCGCCAATAACCGGACCTTCACAGAATCAATCACTTGCGTCTTATCTTGTGAGC
>Ga0180432_10007366_pt1 | contig 13999 bp, 10 predicted proteins | sample SS_ome_10_FD_132414 | JGI IMG/M metagenome (GOLD analysis project Ga0180432, IMG submission 132414) | Hypersaline lake sediment archaeal communities from the Salton Sea, California, USA - SS_1_MS_2 metaG | ecosystem: Environmental > Aquatic > Non-marine Saline and Alkaline > Hypersaline >...
CATGCCCGGTGACAATGTAACGATTACGGCGGAGCTTATAACGCCCATTGCCATGGAGAAAGAATTGAGGTTTGCCATCAGGGAAGGCGGACGAACGGTCGGCGCAGGCGTTGTAAGTGAAATCTTAGAGTAATAGTTGAAGGAGTTTTCTGGTGAGAATAATTGTTACCCTTGCGTGCAGCGAGTGCAAAAGAAGAAACTACACGACCACAAAAAATAAACGGACAACACCAAACAAATTGGAATTCAGCAAATATTGTCGATTTTGCAGGACGCATACCCTACATAAAGAGACCAAATAACCGGTTAATTATATTTATTATAAAGGTATCATGCAGGCCAGTAGCTCTAACGGTAGAGCGTCGGACTCCAAATCCGGGTGTTGGGGGTTCGAATCCCTCCTGGCCTGCCAAATTATTCTGAATAAAAAGCTCAAAGCTTGAATGACACGAAGCCCCATGAGATTTTCCTGAAGTTTTCAGCTTTGAATTTTGCGATTTTGGGTGCATAATGGCACGGCTACAAAGAAAAAAAACTTCAAGCGCCAAGAAAAAGAAAAAACGAAATGCCGCGGGGGCCATACCCTCCCGGTCAAAAAATGATGTCGGCATTAAAAAGACCACGCTGTTTACAGGTCCTGCCGGGGAGATCAAAAAAAGGCCCTATTCATCACAGACCAAAGCATTAACCAAAACCCAGGCCGAGCCCGGGAAGGTTAAAAGTTATATAAACAAGGGAATTCAATTTTTAAGAGAAGTAAAGGTGGAGCTAAAAAAGGTTGTCTGGCCGACACGAAAGCAGACGCTGACCTCTACCGTTGTTGTCATTATTTTAACGATGATCATAGCATGCTTTCTTGGAGTGGCCGATTTGGGTTTGTCAAGCCTGATTCGTGTGGTTCTTCACTAAATTAAGGAGAAGAGAAAAGTGGCTCTTAAATGGTATATCGTCCATGTTTATTCGGGGTTTGAAAGCAAGGTCAAAGCTGCCCTGGAAGAGCGAGTGACATCCTTTTCTCAAACCGATAAATTTGGCGAGATACTGGTTCCTACCGAGGAGATTGTGGAGCTTGTCAAAGGTAAAAGAAAAACATCATCCCGAAAATTCTATCCGGGATATATACTCGTCAGGATGGAACTTGATGATGAAACCTGGCATATTGTGAATAATACAGCCAAGGTGACCGGATTTTTGGGGGGCCGGGAAAAGCCCACCCCCATTTCAGATGAAGAGGCCGAACGGATCTTGAATCGAATGGAAGCCGGCAAGCTCAAGCCACAGCCGAAATATTTTTTCGAGATCGGCGACGAGATCCGTGTCATAGACGGGCCTTTTAAAAATTTTAACGGAACAGTGGACGAAGTCAATCCGGAAAAGGGTAAAATAAGGGTTCTGGTGAGCATCTTTGGCCGTTCAACACCCGTGGAACTGGAATTCGTGCAGGTTACAAAGCTTTAATATATTTGTAAAAAGTCGAATTCATCAGCAAAATTACAGGAGTAATGTTAAAAAATGGCAAAAAAAATAATGGTACAGATAAAATTGCAGGTAACCGCCGGTCAAGCCAATCCGTCTCCCCCGATTGGTCCTGCACTGGGTCAGCATGGCGTCAATATAATGGATTTTTGCAAGGCTTTTAATGCCCGGACTGCAAATGATGAGGGTATGATCATACCCGTAGTTATTACTGTTTATCAGGACAGGTCATTTTCTTTTATAACCAAAACACCCCCTGCATCCGTGCTTTTGAAAAAAGCGGCTAAAATAGCAAAAGGCGCCGGTGATCCAAAACGTGAGAGAGTCGGAAGCGTCACTCAAAAGCAGGTTGAAGAGATTGCCATGCAAAAAATGGTCGACTTAAATGCAAATGATTTGAATGCCGCCTCTAATATTATTGCCGGAACGGCCAGAAGTATGGGGATTGAAGTTGTCTGAAGAAAGATGTTACGGGCTGTGAGTAAATCTTAACCCTAAATGCTAAACATGTAAACAAGGAGTAAAGAAAAAACATGCCGAAGCGGGGTAAAAAATATTTAAAATCAAGTAAAAAAGTAAATGCTGGAGCAAAGCATATTATCAGCGATGCTGTAAAATTAGCAATCGATTCATCTTATGCTCAATTTGATGAGACGGTTGATGTTGCCGTTCGTCTGGGTGTAGATCCAAGGCATGCCGATCAGATGGTTCGAGGGACAGTTGTTTTGCCCAATGGCCTTGGCAGGGAAGTAAAAGTCCTGGTATTTGCTAAAGGTGAAAAGGAAAAAGAGGCCTTGGACGCCGGTGCGGATTTTTCCGGGAATGACGAATTAATAGAAAAAATTAAAAAAGGCTGGTTCGGCTTTGACAAAGCTGTTGCTACTCCCGACATGATGGGTTCTGTTGGAAAGATTGGAAAGCTTCTCGGTCCCAGAGGGCTCATGCCCAATGCAAAAACCGGAACGGTAACTTTTGATATCGCGCGAGCGGTCCAAGAGCTAAAAGCAGGAAAAATTGATTTCAAAGTTGAGAAAGCCGGAATTGTCCACGTTCCAATGGGAAAAGTTTCTTTCGGAGTAGAGAAGATTGTGGAAAATGCAGCCGCCTTTTTAGAAACTATCATTCGTCTCAAACCGGCTTCCAGTAAGGGAACTTATCTGAAAGGTATCGCCATTTCAACGACTATGGGGCCTGGCATCAAGATAGATGCGGCTAGTGTCAAGGACTTAATCAAATAGTTTACTTCCATATAGGCATTTCAAACCCTGGCCCAGATCTGGATTCTTGGTGCAGTTTCAAACGATTACAAGCCTAGCAAACCGCACATTTTTGGTAATAATATACGTCCAGTCGAACCAGGGCAGGCTTTTGTTCATTTTAGGCACTTGTTCGGGTAAAGAGAGCCCGAATGGCTATTTTGCATATTGTTTCCAAACCAGTGTCCATCCATAAATGGCAGATTTTGGTTTCCGGCAAGGCCCGAGCGAGTTTTCAACCGCAGGCATAGCGCGCTATTTCGAGGATTGAAAACGAACGAGAACGCCGCCGGAGGCCGAAAGATGCCGTTTATGGATGGACACTAACTAAAATATTTCTGTCAAAGACCGTAGGTTCACTTATTTTGTGTTTAATCGGCATTGCCGGCCTACTGAGACATTTTATGTTGATAAGTTGTTACCTCCGGTTTTAACGGATTAAGGAAGGAGGTGTTGTAAGTTGTGAAACTGGAAAAAAAGAAAGAGATTGTCAAAAGTCTGCATGAAAAATTTGCATCGTCCCAAGTAGTCATCGTTACGGATTGTAAAGGACTTGATGTTGCAGCAATGAATGATTTGCGAAAGAGGCTCAGAGAGTTTGATGTTGAGTTTAAAGTGGCAAAGAATTCGCTTCTTATCAGAGCTTCTGAAGAGACAGATGTCCAATTAATAAAAGAATGTTTTAAAGGTCCGAGTGCCGTTGCCTTAAGCTATGGCGATCCGATTGCACCCGCTAAGGTTTTGATAAAGTTTTCTAAAGATAATAAAAAGCTTGAAATTAAGACCGGCGTTATGAACGGCAAGGTAATCGATTTAGACGCCATCAAGGCGATATCGGCCCTTCCTCCCCGTGAGGTCCTTTTGGGGCAATTCCTATCCGTCATCAATAGTGTCCCGGCAGGTTTTGTCCAAGTTCTTAACGCGATACCCGGGCAGTTTTTAAATCTTTTGCAGGCCGTTAAGGAACAGAAAGAGGCGGCCTGATCTTCAATACAAATATTAAAAAACATTTATTGAGAGTTATTATGGAGGAACAATAAAATGGCAGATATTACTAAAGAGAATGTAATCGAATTTATAGCAAATATGACGGTACTTGAACTGTCTGAGCTTATTAAGGAAATGGAAGAGAAATTCGGTGTTTCTGCAGCCGCACCTGTTGCGGTAGCGGCTGCCGTTCCCGGGGAGGCCGCTGGCGCTCAAGCGGAGGAAAAGACCGAATTCGATGTTATTCTTACAACGTTCGGCGATAAGAAAATCCAGGTTATTAAGGAAGTCAGGGCGATTACCGGTCTGGGTTTAAAGGATGCTAAAACCCTGGTCGATGAAGTTCCAAAGCCTGTCAAGGAAGGCATTTCCAAAGAAGATGCTGAAAAAATTAAGGCCCAGCTAGAAGATGCCGGTGCGCAGGTTGAAATAAAATAATACATAATTAATTGGTAGATATTGCCTGAACGAAAACTATGATAGTTTTCGTTCAGGCACTAGATAATGGGGTATAGGGCACAGTGCGAAATATCCTTGATCCCATAACCCGCAACCCAAATATTATATATCGGAGATGCCATGTCAGAAAGGATTTTGGCAAATAAGCGTAAAAGGAAAAATTTCGGCAAGATCGAAAAGATCATTGATATACCTGATCTTATCTCGGTTCAACGGGAATCATACGGCCGGTTTTTGCAAATGGATGTTCCCCCGGAAAAACGTAAAGATATCGGCTTGCAGGCCGTATTTAAGTCTGTATTCCCGATAAAGGATTTTACCGGAAGTGCTTCCCTTGAATTCGTATCTTACAGATTCGCCGAGGTTAAGCACGGCATTAAGGAGTGTATAAACCGTGGAATGACCTACGAAATTCCTGTTCGAATTACGGTCAGGCTTGTGGTATATGATATAGATAAGGAAACCGGAGTTACGAATATTCGTGATATCAAGGAGCAGGAGATTTACTTCGGAACAATTCCATTGATGACCAACAATGGTACGTTTATCATAAACGGAACCGAACGTGTTGTCGTCAGCCAGCTCCATAGATCTTCAGGAGTGTTTTTCAATCATGATAAAGGCAAGACACACTCAAGCGGCAAGGTGATATACACCTCCAGGATCATTCCGGTACGCGGATCATGGATCGATATGGAGATCGATCACAAAGGTATTGTCCATATTCGAATTGACAGGCGGCGTAAGTTTCCTATTACAATCCTTTATAAAGCGATTGGATATAGCTCCGAAGATATTCTGTCTTATTTTTATGAAACAGAAAAATATGTTGTCCGAGGCAAACGGATATTCAAAAAGTTTAATGAGGACGCCTTGCGAGGGCAGCGTGCCAGCAGTGACATTGCAGATTCTGAAACGGGGGAACCAATTGTTCTTAAAGGACGCGTGTTTACCAAATCCGCAATTAAGAAGCTTAAATCCGCTAACTTGGAATTGATTCCCATAAGTGTTGAAGATATTTTTAACAAAGTATTTGCAAAAACAATAGTGGATCCTGAAAGTGGAGAAACCATTATAACATGCAACCAAGTTTTTACCCAAGAGATTTTTCAGGCCCTGCTTGATGCCGGTATAAATGAATTTGAACTTCTTCTCATTGATGGGGTAACCAGCAGTGACTCCATTCACAAAACCCTGATTTTGGATAAGGTCGAAACAAAAGAGGACGCGCTTATTGAGATATATCGAAGACTTCGACCCGGCAACCCCGCAACCCTGGAAGTGGCCCAGGAATTTATTGACCACATGTTTTTCAAATCTTCCTATTATGATCTTTCCGGCGTCGGCCGCATGAAAATTAACCTTCGACTGGGCATTAACTCTTCCATCGACTTAAGAACACTCAGAAAAGAAGATATACTTCTCACGGCTAAAACTCTTGTAAAGCTGAAAGATACACAGGGAGCTGTTGACGACATCGATCATCTCGGGAATAGAAGGGTCCGTGCCGTTGGTGAACTTTTGGAAAACCAGTATCGTATCGGACTGGTCCGCATGGAACGCGCGATTAAAGAACGGATGAGTCTCCAGGAAGTTGATGCGCTTATGCCGCACGACCTCGCAAATTCAAAGCCGGTTTCCGCCGTTGTTAAGGAATTTTTCGGGACCAGCCAACTCAGCCAATTCATGGATCAGACCAACCCGCTTTCCGAAACAACCCATAAGAGGCGTTTAAGCGCCTTGGGGCCGGGGGGATTGACCCGTGAACGAGCCGGCTTTGAGGTCAGGGATGTACATCCGTCACATTACGGACGGATCTGTCCCATAGAGACACCTGAAGGGCCTAACATCGGCCTTATTGTTTCTCTGGGTACCTATGCCAGGGTTAATGAATATGGATTTATTGAAACCCCATACAGTATCGTAGAAAATGCAACCGTATCGCAGGATGTCAAGTTTCTCAGTGCCTTTGAAGAAAAGGATCACCCGATTGCCCAGGCCAATGCGCCTGTGAATGAAAATAAAAGATTTGTCAGGCCGCTGGTCACCTCACGGGTAGAAGGCGAATTCATGATGGTCAAGTCCGAAGATATCGAGCTGATGGATATTTCTCCCAACCAGCTGGTGAGCGTTTCCGCATCCTTGATTCCGTTTCTGGAAAATGATGATGCAAACCGGGCCTTGATGGGATCGAACATGCAACGCCAGGCGGTTCCATTGCTTGTAAACCGGGCGCCTTTGGTGGGGACTGGTGTTGAGGGCGTGGTGGCCAAAGATTCAGGCGTTACCGTAGTTGCCCAACGTGATGGTACGGTGGTAGATGTTGAGGCTTCCCGTATTGTTATCAAACATGAGCCCGAAGACGATAAAAATTCAGAAATACCTGTGGCGGTTTACCAGCTCTCAAAATTTATACGGAGCAATCAAAACACTTGCTTCAATCAACGCCCGATTGTCAGAATAGGACAAAAAGTAAAGGCCGGAGAGATTATCGCGGACGGGCCTGCGACGGAAAAGGGCGAACTTGCTTTAGGCAAAAACATAATGGTGGCATTCATGCCGTGGGGCGGATATAATTTTGAGGACTCGATTCTGGTGGGCGAAAGACTTCACCGGGACGGCGTGTATACGTCTGTCCACATTGAAGAGTTTGAAGTCGTGGCCAGAGATACCAAGCTGGGCAAAGAAGATATCACGCGAGACATTCCAAATGTGGGTGATGAAGCCTTAAAAGACCTGGATGAAAGCGGTATTATTCGGCTTGGCGCTGAAGTCAGTCCGGGAGATATTCTGGTTGGAAAAATTACGCCCAAAGGTGAAACACAGCTTTCCCCTGAAGAAAAGCTATTAAGGGCCATATTTGGCGAAAAAGCGGGAGATGTTAAAGATAGTTCTTTACGGGTGCCGCCCGGTGTGCATGGAACTGTTGTGGATGCAAAGGTGTTTTCCCGGCGGGGTGTTGGGAAAGATGAACGTACCCGTTTTATCGAAGAGAAAAAGATTGCCGTTTTTGAAAAGGACAGAGATGATAAACTTGCCGTCATCAAGGACGTGGTTTATACAGAGCTGGAAAAATTGCTTGTCGGGCAGACCTGTTTTAAAGCTTTGAAAAAAGGCAAGAAGCTTTTGATCGCAAAAGGGAGCACGATAGATGCCGGGATGTTGGCCAAGATATCCTTGGCTCAACTTGAGGGGATTGAACTTAAAAGCCCCGAGCTGACCGAACATGTCCATGATATTCTTGAGCGATATAGAAACCAATGCGACCTTTGCAGAAAGTCTTTTGACAAAAATATCGCCCGGTTCGAAAAAGGGGACGATCTTCCTCCCGGCGTCATCAAAATGGTTAAGGTTTACGTGGCCATGAAGCGCAAGCTGTCCGTGGGTGATAAAATGGCAGGCCGACATGGTAACAAGGGAGTGGTGTCGAGAATTCTTCCACAGGAAGACCTTCCTTATTTTGAAGACGGAACCCAGGTTGATATGATCTTAAATCCCCTTGGAGTTCCTTCCCGGATGAATGTGGGACAGGTTTTGGAAATTCATTTGGGTTGGGCTGCCAAGGGCCTCGGTGATCAGCTTAACCATCTTCTGAAAGAAAAAAGAATGGATCTCATTCGAGAGAAACTCAAACGAATATTTTCTGAACCGTCGGCCCATAATATGATAGACGGCTTTGATGATGAAGACCTGTATGAATATGCCAAGAATTATAAAGACGGAGTTCACATGGCCACTCCGGTTTTTGACGGTGCCAAAGAGGATGAGATCAAATCTCTTCTCGCCGAGGCCGGGCTTCCCACAGCTGCTCAGGCCACCTTGTACGACGGACGTACCGGAGAGGCTTTTAAAGAAAAGATTACCGTGGGTACGATGTATGTGTTGAAACTCCATCACCTCGTCGATGACAAGATTCACGCCCGGTCTATTGGTCCATATTCACTGGTGACGCAGCAGCCGCTTGGCGGAAAGGCTCAGTTCGGAGGCCAGCGTCTGGGCGAAATGGAAGTCTGGGCAATGGAGGCTTATGGAGCGGCGAATGCTCTTCAAGAGTTTTTAACCGTAAAGTCGGATGACATGGCAGGCCGGACTCGTATGTATGAAAAGATTGTAAAAGGTCAGAATACATTAGATCCGGGCTTGCCCGAGTCATTCAAGGTTTTGACCAAAGAATTGAAGAGTTTGGGTTTGGATATAACCCTTATGGAGGGAAAATAATCAATGGAAACCATATATGATTTTTTTACGAAACCAACCGATCCAAGACTTTATTCCGGGGTTAAAATTTCCCTGGCATCTCCCGAGCAGATCTTAAAATGGTCGCACGGGGAAATTAAGAAACCGGAAACGATCAATTATCGGACGTTTAAACCCGAACGCGATGGTCTTTTCTGTGCTAAGATATTCGGACCGACAAAGGATTACGAATGCAACTGTGGCAAGTACAAGCGGATGAAACACAGGGGGGTTATTTGTGAAAAATGTGGTGTGGAGGTTATTCAATCCAAGGTACGGAGGGAACGGATGGCGCACATCGAACTCGCCTCGCCGTGTTCCCATATATGGTTTTTGAGAAGCCTTCCGAGCAAGATCGGCAATTTGCTCGATTTGACGTTGAAAAGTCTCGAAAAAGTGATTTATTTTGACAGTTACATTGTGATCGACCCCAAGGATACGGATCTTAACCAGAGTCAACTTCTATCCGAGGAAAAATATCGAGAAGCACGTGAGGTTTACGGGACAAAATTCGAAGCCGGGATAGGGGCCGAGGCGATCAAAAACCTTTTGAGGAAAATCGATCTCGATTCGGTATATAAGGAACTGAGGGTTGATATCAGTTCCACTCGCTCTATGACAAAGCGACAAAAACTGTCCAAACGGCTCAAGATTGTCGAAGCATTCAGGCGTTCGGGAATAGATCCGACCTGGATGATCATGGATATTATTCCGGTTTTGCCTCCGGATTTGCGTCCCCTTGTCCCTCTTGAAGGTGGAAGATTTGCAACATCTGATTTGAATGACCTCTATCGAAGGGTTATTAACCGTAATAATCGGTTAAAACGACTGATCGAATTAAAGGCTCCTGACATTATTGTACGGAATGAAAAAAGGATGCTCCAAGAATCCGTGGATGTTCTTTTTGACAACGGCAGGCACGGCAGAGCGATTATGGGAACCAATAAACGACCGTTAAAGTCGCTGAGTGATACATTGAAAGGCAAACAGGGGCGTTTCCGACAGAATCTTCTGGGGAAAAGGGTCGATTATTCCGGCCGTACCGTTATCACCATAGGACCGGATCTCAGGCTGCATCAGTGCGGTTTGCCCAAAAAGATGGCTTTGGAGATGTTCAAGCCGTTTATATATTATCGCCTTGAGCAGAAAGGACTCGTGTCAACGGTAAAGAGCGCCAAGAAGATGGTGGAAAGAGAAGTCCCGGAGGTTTGGGACACCTTAGATGAGGTGGTAAAGGAGTACCCGGTTTTATTAAACCGCGCCCCCACGCTTCATCGGCTGGGGATTCAGGCATTTGAGCCTATTCTCATTGAAGGCAAGGCCCTGCAGCTTCACCCCCTGGTCTGTACGGCATTTAATGCTGACTTTGACGGCGATCAGATGGCGGTTCATATCCCCCTGTCCGTGGAGGCCCAGATAGAGGCCAGGGTGTTAATGCTCTCTAGTAACAACATTCTTTCTCCTGCAAATGGGAGCCCTATCATTGTACCGAGTCAGGATATTGTTCTTGGCATCTATTACATGACGAGAGGAATTTCCGGTTCAAAAGGGGAAGGTAAAATATTTGCAAATCCTGAAGAAGTTCGATGTGCATACGATGCAAAGGCCGTTGATCTTCATGCCAGAATTATCGTTCGCATGGACAAAGAAAGGTTTAATACGACCGTGGGGCGTATCCTGTTATGGGAAATTATTCCCAAAGACAACATCATGATGATACGCCATATCAAGGTTTTCGATGAAGAAGAGGCAAAAACCGTTTCCGGAAAACTGCAGGCCGGTTCGGATTTTATCGAAATGGTCGCCCAATATTCAAAAGGCCCTGAAAGGGATAATCAAGGGCTTGTCGGCCTGTTCAGAAAAGACGAATTCAAGCGGATGTTCAGCGTTTCAGATGAAGACGCCGAAAAAGTCTTTGCCCTGGAAGAAGATGAAATAACCCATGTTATCTTTGCAGATCAGGCATATCATATTTATCAGGTGATTAAAAAACGACCCGAGATACCTTTTTCTATGGTAAACAATGTCAGGGATAAACGGACGCTGAGTGAACTTGTAAATTATGCATACCGGAATCTGGGACCAAAGGCCACGGTTATTCTTTCCGACAGATTGAAAGATATCGGTTATCAATATTCAACCCGGGGCGGGCTTTCCATTTCCATTGACGCCATGATCATACCGTCTGCCAAATGGGATATTTTGGAAAGTGCCGAGAAACAGGTTGAAGAGATCGGCCGTCAATACATAGAGGGCCTTATCACACAGGGTGAAAAATATAACAAAGTTGTCGATATTTGGGCAAAAGCAACTGACGATGTGGCCGATGAGATGATGAAATCCATGCGAATGGCCCCTGCAACCGACATTGATGGAAATGCTGTTCTGGATGAAAACGGAAAGCCCGTCATTGAAGAAAGTTTTAACCCCATTTTCATGATGGCGGATTCCGGGGCCAGGGGGAGCAAAGATCAGATGCGCCAGCTTGCAGGGATGCGAGGACTGATGGCGAAACCGTCGGGTGAAATCATTGAAACGCCCATCAGTGCCAATTTCAGGGAGGGCCTTTCCGTGCTCCAATATTTCATTTCCACTCACGGTGCCCGAAAGGGCCTTGCGGATACTGCCTTAAAGACCGCCAACTCGGGGTATCTTACCCGACGGCTTGCCGATGTTGCCCAGGATTGTATTGTTACGGAAGAAGATTGCGGGACCCTACTGGGTGTTGAGGTTGAATCTTTGATGGAAGGAGGCGAGGTAATTCAGCGACTCGAAGAACGTATTTTAGGTCGTGTTGCCGCAGAGGATATCCATGACCCGTTTACAGATGAAGTGATTATAAAAGCCGGAGGGGATCTGGACGAAGACGCCGTAAAGGCTATTGAAGATGCAGGAATTACCAGTGTGAGGATAAGATCGGTCCTGACATGCAGGAGCGCTCAGGGTGTATGTGCAAAGTGTTATGGCCGCGACCTTTCCCATGGAGAAAAGGTTGAAATCGGTCAGGCGGTCGGAATTCTTGCGGCTCAGTCCATCGGTGAGCCCGGAACCCAGTTGACCATGCGCACATTCCACATTGGAGGAACGGCCAGACGCAGAGTTGAGCAGGCCGATATCAGAGCCCGGGCCGAAGGTAAGGTTAAATTTGTTAATCTTAATGTGGTGGAAAAAGATGGAAATATATTTGTCGTTATGAACCGGAGGGGGGGTGAAATCGCTATCGTTAGCGATACCGGACGCGAAAGAGAAAAGTTTCCTGTTATTTATGGCGCTCACATTGAGGTAAAGGACGGTGAAGAAGTCAAGGCCGGAGAATTGCTGGTAACTTGGGATCCCTTTACAACACCCATTATTTCAGAAGTTGACGGAACCGTCAAATTTGGCGATGTCATATCCGGCAAGACCATGCAGGAGAAGGTCGACCCGGTTACCGGTAAATCCAGTCGTACGATCATCGAATCCAAAAGTGGAGAGGAACGTCCAAGGATTTCAATCAAAGATTCGGATGGAAAAACAGCCAGCTTGCCGGGACAGCAGGGGATGGCGAGATATTTGCTGCCGACTCATGCTATTTTGCTGATTGAAGAAGGAGATGAGGTTAAGGCGGGCGATGTGATCGCAAAGCTCCCCAGAGCAACAACCAAGACCAAGGATATTACCGGCGGTCTACCGAGGGTGGCCGAACTGTTTGAGGTTCGAAAGCCGAAAGAAACTGCACTGTTGAGTGAAATTGACGGGTATGTTTCCATATCCAAGGCCACCAAAAAAGGGAAACAGAGAGTTACCATAACACCTGTAGATGTTGGTGAAAAAAAAGAATATCTCATTTCACGGGGTAAACACATCAACGTTTATGAAGGTGATTATATCAGAGCCGGCGAGGCACTGATCAGCGGTTCGGCTATTCCCCAGGATATATTGAATATTAAGGGTGAAATTGCTTTGGCACGCTATCTTGTTGACGAAGTTCAGGAGGTTTACCGCTTACAGGGCGTCCGAATAAATGACAAACATATCGAGGTTATCGTACGTCAAATGATGCGGCGTGTTAAAGTTCTTGATCCCGGTGATACCGATTTTATTATTGAAGATCAGGTTGATAGAAAGATTTTTGAAGAAGTTAACCGGGAAGTCATTGAAAAAGGAAAGAAGCCCGCTATTGCCGACCACCTTATATTGGGAATTACCAAGGCATCGCTTTCCACGGAGAGCTTTATATCTGCCGCTTCATTCCAGGAGACGACCAAGGTCCTCACAAATGCCAGCATTGCCGGCAAGGTAGATTATCTTCAGGGGCTTAAAGAGAACGTCATTATGGGAAGAATCATTCCTGCGGGAACCGGCCTTTATCAATACAAAGATGTTAAGGTTACCGCCGGTTAAGATTTGTTAGGAAATAATGGATTGTTTTTATATAAAAGACTTGACAATGTAGTGATACATGTCTAATAATTGCCATTTTGTCGATACATCCTAACAAAGAATATTAAAGGATTTAGGGGAGAAAATGCCGACCATCAATCAGTTAGTAAGAAAGGGAAGGAAGCGAATAAAGAAAAAGACAAATACACCGGCTCTAAAGGGGGCTCCCCAGAAAAGAGGAGTCTGTACACGCGTTTATACTTCAACACCTAAAAAGCCCAATTCTGCCTTGCGGAAAGTTGCCAGAGTCAGACTGACCACCGGGATAGAAGTTACCGCATATATTCCCGGCATCGGGCATAATCTTCAGGAACATTCGGTTGTTCTCGTTCGTGGTGGTCGGATTAAGGACCTGCCGGGTGTAAGGTACCATATTGTCAGGGGCACTCTTGATACACTTGGCGTTGAGGATCGAAAACAGGGCAGATCAAAATACGGCTCGAAAAAGCCCAGGTAGAAAAATAGTAAAAGATATACGACGCAAGATTCACCGTGTCTGAATCTTGTGGCATGAAAATGGATAACAAACAGGAATGGTTTAACATATGCCGAGAAGAAGAGAAGTCCCTGAGCGGACAGTTATACCCGATCCCAAGTATAACAATAAGTTGGTTTCAAAGTTCATAAAGTCTATCATGCGAGACGGGAAAAAGAGTACTGCAGAGTCCATTCTGTATAATGCCTTCGATGTCATCGAAAAAAGGACAAAAGAATCTGCTATCAAGATTTTTGAACAGGCAATTGAAAATGTAAAGCCGATGATTGAGGTCAAGTCGCGTCGTGTAGGAGGTTCAACCTATCAGGTTCCCACTGAAATTAGGCCATCCCGTAAAACGGCTCTGGGAATTCGGTGGATTATCGGTTTTGCTCGCAAAAGACCTGAAAAAGGGATGGTTGAAAAACTGGCGGCCGAGCTTCTGGATGCCTCCAACAAGAGAGGGGCTGCCGTCAAAAAGAAGGAAGACACCCATAAAATGGCTGAGGCAAACAAGGCGTTTGCGCATTACCGCTGGTAAACTTTATTGTTAACTCGCTCTAAAGGGAGGACAAAACGATGGGGAAGGAAAAGTTTGAGAGGACCAAGCCGCATGTCAATGTAGGTACGATCGGTCATATCGATCATGGCAAGACGACTTTAACGGCGGCGATAACCAAGCATATGG
>Ga0180432_10007367_pt1 | contig 13999 bp, 17 predicted proteins | sample SS_ome_10_FD_132414 | JGI IMG/M metagenome (GOLD analysis project Ga0180432, IMG submission 132414) | Hypersaline lake sediment archaeal communities from the Salton Sea, California, USA - SS_1_MS_2 metaG | ecosystem: Environmental > Aquatic > Non-marine Saline and Alkaline > Hypersaline >...
AGCTTTATGCAGTCTCAGGCTAAGATTTCTCTTTTACATCTTTATGAAGAGATGAGGAGGAGAGAAGTTAGCGGTAAGTTACGAGATTTGCCTACAAGAGAACTGCATAAGATTCTAGTTGATACACAAAAAGAATTAAGACTTGATACTCCAGGTGCGTTTACTTCTAAGGTAGGAGTAGCTGATCTTGGTAATCTCCAGGATCGTTATAAGAAATCTCTTTCAGGAAGAATGAGCAGACAAAAGAAAAAGCTCAAAAACGTTACTCCTGAAAAAGAGTCTTTTGGTAAGGAGAGTAGTGGTGTCAAAGAAAGTGAAGAAAGTAAAAGCGAGGGAACTAGGTAAGGTTTTTTCTTCAGAATCAACAAAAAAAGCTAAAAAACCTATTGCGAAAAGGGAAATAAGAGCTTCTGTCAGAAAGGTAAAGTCTAAGAAAACTAAAAAGACAGGGGATCTTACTACTTCTTCTCTCCTTTTAAAAGTTCATAAAGAAAAAAAGAAAAAAGCTCCTCTTGGGATTGTAAAGAAAAAAGGGGAAGCTGCTTCTGTTGAAATACAAAAATGGTTATCTACTGAACCTGGCTTTCTAGAAGGTCTTACCTCGGATGTTTTAGGCAATCCTACTAAACTTTACAAATATCAAATTAAATACCTTTCAGATCCTTCCTTTTTTATTCATATTGATAAGGGGAGACAAACGGGATTCAGTTATATCTATGCTGGAAGATCTCTTTCCAAGTCTCACTTGCATGATCATCACACTTCTATTTTTATCTCGATTAATCAAGAAGAAGCTAATGAAAAAATTGTTTATGCGAGAGGATTATTTGAATCTCTTCCTCTTTCTGTTCAGAAAAAAGTCGTTGTTGACAATAAGCATTCTCTAGAGTTCGAGGATAAGTCTGGGAGACTTGGTTCCAGGACTAGAATTATTTCTCATGCGCAAAGAGAACCTCGTGGAAAGGGGGGTAATGTAGATGTTTATCTTGATGAAGCTGCTCACTATACATGGGGAGAGTCTATCTATGTTGCTGCTGTTCCTATTATTACCCGTCGAAGTGGTACGTTAACGATTGGCAGTTCTCCTCTTGGAAAAAAGGGTATACACTATGACATAATGGCCAAAGAAACCTTCAGGCGTATCTATAGCTATCATACAGTGTATTGGTGGAATTGTGTAGATTTTGTTGAGCCAGGAAAGTTCAAAGAAGCAAATCAAAAAGCTCTTTTAATGGGAACAGAAGAAAGAGTTATAAGATTTGGTTCTAAAAAGCTTATAGGGATTTTTATCTCTATGGATTTGGAGCAATTTCAACAAGAATATGAGCTTCTTCATATAGATGAATCTGTAGCCTTTTTCCCTCTTGATATAATTAATAAGTGTCTTTACGAAATTGTTGTTGATGAAATTTTTTTACTTGATGATGAATATTCTGAAAAACTTACATTTCCAATTGTTGAAAAATATCCAGATGTAGACTTTAGGCTTTATGAAGATATTGAAAGTTTGAGGCTTGCGGTGCAACAAGGCAAGGTTTCTAGTCATAGGCTATATGCTGGCTATGACGTTGGAAGAAAGCAAAACAATGGGGAATTTTCAATAATTGAAGAACTTAGAACAGATCCTCCTCTCCAGATAATCAGACATCTCCAGACCTTTAGAAATAAAAAGTTTAGATATCAGAAAGGATATTTGAAAAAGTGTCTTGATGTTTTTCCTTTGCTTAAAGTGAAAATAGATAGTGGAGGTATAGGAGAAGATATGGCAGAGGAGCTTTCTGATTATTCTTGGAGAGTTGATCCTATACATTTTACAAATGAATGGAAAGAAGAAATTTGTGCCGATTTTAGGATTAGACTCGAAGAGCAGATGATAGGTATTCCTAATAAGAAAGAAGTTAAGACCCAAATTCATTCTATTAAGAGAAAAGTCACTGAGTCTGGAAGATTTATATTTGATGCTGAGAAAAACAAAGACCATCATGGGGATATATTTTGGTCTATTGCTATGGCTTCTTCTTTTGGAGAAAGGGCAAAAAGAAATATAATTCATCTGCCAAAAGGAACTGGAGATAAAATTCTTACTGCTCCGAGAGTTGTGCCTATTTCTCTTGCCAGATCCTTTCCGAATCCTTCTAGACCAAAAGAAAAAATGCTTTTGGGGATTGGTGGTCTTAAAGCTCCAGAAGAAATTAAAAGCTTACATATGAGGAAGGCAGGGTAGTCATGGCTAATATTGCCAAAAAGACAAGAAGAGTTTCTGCAAAAATTCCAAAATTGAAGAATCCAATTCCTTCTGCAGAAAGCCCTATTTCGAAAGGAATAATGTCTTATTTTGATGATGAATTGAAATTAGAGTTTTCTCGATTTTTGCAAGAAAAGGCTTCAAAAAAAGTTGTTCCTCTTAATAAAGGAAAGAGGGGAAAATATGAGAAAGAGGGGAAAGAGCCTATTTCTTTTAAAGAAGTAACTTCTTACAAGAATTCCTTATTTTCTTTTCCAGGGAAATATAGTCCTGCAGAAGTTAATCCAGAAACAATAGATGTTGACACTTTTACTCTTATGAGAAGAAATCATCAGCTCGCTATTGGTCTTTCTGTGATTAAGCTTCCAATAATGGCCTTGCCTTGGAGTGTTCATTGTGATGATCTTGTGATAACTAAAACTGTAACGTGGATGCTTAAGAGGATTTGGAAGAAGCTTATCAAGACTTCTCTTATGGCTGTTGACTATGGTTTTGCCAGTCATGAAAAAGTGTGGGAAAGAAATAAGATTAAAATTTCGGATATCGATAAGGAAGGAAAGGAGACTGTCTATTATTCTGGTGATCTTGTTTATTTCAAGAAAATAAAGCCTCATCATCCTGAATCAATTAAGATGGAGTTTGATGAGCTGCAGAATTTATTAAACATTGTTCAAGAAGGAGGGATTGCTTTTTCAAAAGATATTGTTCTTCCGATAAGAAAATGTTTTCTTTTTACAAATGATGAAGAATATGGAAATCCTTTCGGAGTGTCTAGGCTCAAAAATGCTTATACTGTCTGGTATTATCAGAGCCTTCTTTTGCAATTTATGATGCAATATTTTGAAAGAAGAGGAACGCCTCCTACTGTTGCTACTGCTCCTCCCGGTAAGAGTCAAGATTCTTCTGGTAATGAGATTGATAATCTCGAATTGGCTTTAAGGCTTGCGACTTCTCTTATCTCTTCTAGTGTGGCAGTAATTCCTTATCAATCTAACAAAGATAGCAGAGAAAATAAATGGAGTCTTGATATTCTTAAGGATGATGCAAGAGCTCCTATGTTTGTTGAAGCTCTTGTTCATCTTGAAGCAAGAATGCTTAGAGCATTGTTTGTTCCAGAAGGAATTATTTCTTCTGATGAGAAGGGTGGAAGTGGTTCTAATTCTGTTTCTGCTGATATTTTTCTTATGTCAGAAAAAGGTCTTATTTCTGATTTAGAAGAAGCCATAAATACTCAAATAATTAAACCTTTTATTGAAGCAAATTTTGAACCTGCTAAGTGGAGACCTGCTGAAATAAAGCTTGATCCGCTTTCTTTTGAAAGAAAGATTGCAGTAAAGGAGATTTTTGTGGAAATGCTCAGAAATGTGGACACTTTTATTCAGATGGGTATTGCTCCAAACCTTTTGCCCTCTCTTGAAAAAATGGCTGCAATTCTCGAAGTTCCTATTGAGAGCTTTAAAGATGCAACTGGCCTTGATCCTTTAGAGTTTAAGGAAATGTTTGAAACGGCTAAGGCTGCTTCAAAAACAAATGAAAAAACGAATGGAATTGCTTCGAGAAAAAAACCGAGAGGAACAAGTACTGACCAGACTATGGATAGAAGAAGGTCTAATCCCACAAGCAGAAGAGCTGATAGGAAAAGAGATTCTTCTAATAAAAAAAGTGACTAACGAAGGAGAAAAGAGATGACGATTCGCATTTATGAAAGGAGCTGCATTCAAGAATTCACTCTTGGAGCAGTTGCAGCGGACAGTACTGGAGGGGGTCCTTTAGATTTCCTATTAGGAACTGGTCAAAATATCTTTAATGGGATATTGAGAGGCGTCAGTGCATCTTGTGATTCTACGGATTTTGATGTTTCCATTAGAACAAAATCCAATGGTCAGCCTGATACGATTGATGAGATCTATAAAGTTTCTGGTATAAATCTGTATCGGAGTGATGATAATTTGTATCAGGGATGGATTAACAAAGATTCTCCCACTTCCAGTAAGCTTTACATGGTTATTACGAATAATGATCTTAGAAGTGCTACGGGACTAGTTTCTGTAAGGATTTTTACAGATATTCACAAGAGATTCTCTAAACATACCGGATAAGGAGGTGAAAAGATGAATAGTGGAGTCAGAACTGTACCTGTTGATTCGGGTGTGACTTGTAGATCTGTTGGAGAGCCTGTTAGCTCTTCGGTTTCTGGAGGAGTGCTAGCTGTTTCCCCAGGCCGATGGTATAAGGTTGATACCGAAGGGAGGGCTGCTACAGATAATATTGATACAATAAGTGGTCTTTCGGAAGGAGAATATGTTTGGTTATCTTGTGTTTCAAATTCTAGAGTTCCTACTATTAGAACTGGATATGGAAACATTACTCTTCCTGTCGGAAATATTCCGCTGAATGATGTTAATAAGATGTGTAAGCTTTTTCATAATGGAACTTATTTAGTGGAAGCATCTTCGAGGCCATAAGAATTCTTGGAGGTAATTAAGATGAAGAAGTTTATTTTGAGTGCTATATTTGCCTTATTTTTTTTGTTTCCGTCTGTAGGTTCTGCAATAGATGGAGAAAGAGTTATTCAGGGAATAGAGATAACTGGATCAATTCAGTTTGGGACCGAAGGGACCTTTGAAACACCTTACGACAATGCTATAACTGTAGCTGCAGAAGGTGGCGACTATACTGACTTATCTGATGCTGTAGATGCTGCAAGTGCGGGAGATACAATTTTAGTCTATCCTGGGACTTATACAGATAGCATTACTGTAGCAGTCAATAATTTGTCTATTATCAGTATGGGTGGACCACTTAACACGACCCTGACACAAGCCGATGCTAATTTGATTGACTTCGGAGCGACTACCGGGGGCAGGATAGTTAATTTTACGTTAAATCTTTCTGCTGCGACAACAGCTATCAATGCCATTCAAGGGTCTACTGGAAACTTCCAAGTCAAGATGTGTCGAACGATGGTTACATCTGCGGCAGCTTTGAACCAAGCCGATCAACCAAGAGCAGCAAAGATTACCGGGGCTGGTACAATTTTCTTTTCTCTTGGAAAAGTAATTTACAACCATACTGGAACCTGCACCACGGGATCTGCAATAAAAGCCCCGCTTGAAGCTGCTACTGGTGGTGTAGTCAAGGTTTACAACCTTAATACTCTCGATGTCAATGGTTCTGGGTCTGCTCTTGCCACGGCAGTAGGTCTAAGCGTCGGGACAGGATATATCGTAGTTGATAATTGCGATATTGATGTAGATGATGACACTACAACGTATACGGTTGGCCTGGGCTATTTGTCCAGTGCGACATCAGTTGACAACGAATTTAGTTATAATGTCATTCACGTCCACGGGGACGCTAATAACGCCTATGGAGTGTTTGCTATCAATTCTACCGTTCGGTCCAGTCACAATCATATCCATGTCGAGTGTTCCGGGGCCGGGACTGCGTATAGCTTTGCTGAAACCGGAACAGGTACGATTAACAGCCATATGGACGATGTCATAGCGACTGGTGGATATTCAGGGAATGTTAATATAGTGGCAAGTGAGTCAGACGGTGATTTGACTGTTTCTGGGGATATTGAAGGTGGTGCAATAACTGGTAAAGGAGTAGCAACTTTCTCCCCCGATGCCACCAACGAAACCCTACAAATCAACGACGGCTCGGTAGATTTTTCAGACGGCAATGCAGGGACGGCAGGGACGCTCACTGTAGACGCATCAGGGAATTTGTCGTACAACAAGAATTTCGCGGCGACTGATCTGGATGGCATTATAGGCTCAAATACACCTGCGGATGGGTCATTCACTACGTTTGGCGCAACAGGGATTAGTCAGTTCGGCACAGCCTCGGGTGTGGGCCAGGTGAATGTGACCCCAACAACAGCTATTACTGCTCTTCAAATCAAAACCCAGGAAAACGCCGGAGCAACTGATGGAATAAATGTTGTCGACTCTGACGATGCAGAGGTCTTCGCCGTAGACAGTGATGGCAACTCAACCGCCACATCCTACACAGCAGACCCAACCAGTGCGCCGGGGGTATCATTCACAGATTCCGATGGCGACGACAATGACGTGTCTGCAAAAATCTATCACAACCTAACAACTACAGGCACGGGCGCTGAGGTAGGGGATGTGTATTTTCAGTCAATGGCTGCGGGGTCATTATCCACCTTTATGTGGTGGGATGGCAGCGAGGGGCTGGTGACTGTGAATGGGGATGTCACGGCGACAGGCAACGTAGCAGGCGCAACCTACGGCTCTGACAGCTCTGTGAGCGATGCGGAGTTGCTTAAGATAGACAATAGTCCGTCCACTACCGATATCGCCATGTTGGAACTGGCTACTGATGCAGAGGTGGCGGCGTTTACAGATGAGAGCAGGGCGGTTACGCCTGAAGGCCTTGGGTATGCTTTGGCTGGGGTGCTGGCGTACGGAGTTTCTTGGGATGAGGATGAATCCAGTCCTACACTGACCCGTACAGGAGCTTTAGCAGGGATTGCAGCAGCATCAAGCCCAGGGGATGCCTGTTTACCCATCCAAGCAGCTATGGTGCGTGTTGTGCTGGCTGATGATGGTTCTGAAGTATACGAACTCTGCCCAACCGATTCTACCAAAAAAGCAGACTGTAGTACAGCATCAAACCTTGACGGGACTGATGGGCAAATTATGGTGCGTATTGATAAGTTCGCCTATAAATACACCTATGATGCTGCTACTAATGTCCATGACTGGAGTATATCCAGCGTTCTGTTGCCAGGCTACGAATGGCATCCAGCGTTTTATAAAGACGGCGCTTGGGTGGATCATAGATACATTGGAGCGTATGAGGGTATTGGGTATGACAACAGCACGTCAGCATACTTTGATGGTGATGATGTAGGGGATACCAAAACTCAATGGCCGGGCGGTACAGCTATTGATACAGGTGCAGACAAGTTAGGCTCTGTCAGTGGGTTTGCGCCCTTGGTGAATGAGACACGAGCAGAGTTCGGGGCGATTGCGGTTAACCGCGGCACAGGATGGAGACAGCAGGACTTTTATCTTGTGAGTGCTATTCAGCTTCTTTATGTGGTCGAATATGCGTCTTGGTACTCGCAAGATGTGATTGGCATGGGTCGAACGGAATTAAGCGGAGGCACCTGGGCGAAAGACAGCTATATTGGTGTTACAGGCAAATCAAACGGTGACGGCAATGCAACGGCGAACACAGGCGGGGATACTAATGATGCTTACATGAGTTATCGTGGAATTGAGAACTTTTTCGGTAATGTTTGGAAGTGGGTTGATGGATTCAATATCAATGATGGAATACCTTATGTCTCTAATGTCGGAACTGATTTTGCAGATGATACAGCAACTAATTATGATCGCCTTGAAGACACAGGTGGAAGTGGGATTACGTTACCGCAAGGAAGTAATGATTACCAAACTACATTAGAACAAACGAAAGGAGGATTTTTACCTTCAGCAGTTGGTGGAAACAGCTCGACTTATATAACGGATTATTATTATCAAAGTACGGGCTGGCGGGTGGCGAGGCTCGGCGGGGTTGCTGCGGATGCGGCGAGTGCGGGGGCGTTCGATTGGGTTCTGAGTAGTGGTTCGACGAGTGTTGGTGTTAGTCGGGGTTCCCGAATTTCATTTTAGGTTGATTTATTATGTTGAATATGCTACAAAATAATGAGGCAATAAAGGATATCGGTCCCTTATTGCCTCTCATCAAAAACCCTATCTATGAAGGAGATAAGGCCATGACTAATCAAACCATAGCAGAAATGTTTCAATCCGGCAACCTGAAAGATATTCCTGGATATGAGGGGCTATATGCCGCATCAAAAGACGGACGTATTTGGTCATACCCTAAGCCGTGTAGTTCTAAAATATCTGTAATTACAAATCCTATATAACGGAGGTCCAAACATGAAAAAACTAATCACCATAATCACAGCACTAATATTTCTAACCCCGGCGATCGCTTTTGCTGAAACAGCGGAGAGTAAAACCTCACCGCCGACTCTTCAAAAGATTGCGCCAAAGACGTACTATTACAACTACAATATTACAGAAGTCGAAAAAGAAGAGGGGACGTTTTATCAGTATAATTACGTTACCATCAAGGCACCTGTCACAAAGCGCAAAGTTCAGGAAGCAATCGCAGAGGCAGCGTCAAGCACTGATACTGAAGCTATTGAAGATGTTGCTGCAAATAGAGACATTGCCCTTGAACGATTGGCTCAGATTTCAGCCATGAGTTACGATCAGATTGATGCACATATTGAAGCCACATTCGGCAATCTAAACACTGCTCAGAAAACAAGCCTGCAAACGTTGTACAAGGCGGTTCTGGCGTTGATCAAGCAGTTGGATTTGGAATAAAAGTCGCATAAGGAGAACGATATGAAAAAACTAATATTAATCTTGGCGATTGTCCTGGGATTTGCCGGGGTGAGTTGGGGTGCTGGCTATCATGCAACCGGCTTAACAAGTACTGACAACCGTTCCAGCTTCACAGACAGTTATCCATGGGCTTGTTGGGATGGTGTGGATTTGTCGGATTACAGCTCCAGCGGTAAATGGCAAGTCACGCTCAAAGATTCAAGCGGCTACGAGGCAACAGGTTTCAGTGGGGGTGCTGGGAGTGGGGAGACGCTGGGGAGTGAGTTGGTGGATGGGTGGGCGAACGGGTCTGCTATGTTTGAAACATTGACGACAGATGGCTCAAGTATAACTTCTGCAATCAATACTACTGGATATGGGATTTGTTATAACATCACAACAAGTACAGGAGGGAATTTATACTTACTTTCAGAAACATTAACATTGAATAGTGGAACAACTCCATCCTTTTGGTTTTGTTCAAGCACAAATGCTGCCGCTCCACGAGAAGAGATTGCTTTATCAGTAGGTGTAAATTCTGTTTATTATATACCATCAGTCACATATACTCATGTGGTACATAGAGTTGGAGATGGTGTAACAACTAATTTTGCAGTTTCTCTATTCTCCCTCAAACAAATAACCGAACCCGCCGCCACAGCAATAATGATCCTCGACGGTCCATCCGGTTCCGCAGGCTGGGCAAAGATAGACAGCGGGTTTGATTATAATGATATAGTGGAAATTGAGATAGTACCTAATGCAACATTACAGGGCGCATCCATCACAGGCGTAACCATAAATTAATAACCCCAAGAGAGAATACAACGACTACCGCAAAGCGGGGGAAGGTTGGCACTCTGGAGGGGGTTTCCAAAAAGGATAAACTAACGATGACAATCTTAATAACAGCAATAATAATTTATGAATCAATCGCAGTCGGTGCAGCTTTGATCTGCTCAATCTTCAGCGGATCATTAGTAATCCAATTGCTAAAATGGCAACTATGGCCAGTGGCTATTTGGGCGCTCCGAGGGGTTTTAAAAGGATGAAATGACCAGTTATCATGAAGGATATTGCCGACTATGTGGGGAATACAGTCAAGGCGTATGGATAGACAGCCCTGGTATCTGTGCTGCTTGTGCTGCGAAATACGGATACCCGAAGTCATGGAATGAATTGAGACTGAGGAAGGTTGGCACTCTGGAGGGGGTTTCCAAAGAGGATGAAATTATGAACTTATATTTATGGAAAATTAGAAAAGTTCGGCAAGAATGGGAAGTTCGAAGGACGGGTAAAAATTGGCATATACATTTGGGGAAAGGTTTGTTCAGGCAATTTTTTCGTTGTTTGATGTTTTCGTCAGTAAGGGGATAGGAATAAAATGACCCACGAACCAAAGCTCGGTATTCCCCAACAATGCCTACGATGCGGTGGGTTTAATCCATCGGGGTTTATAGATCCTGATGATTGTAGGTGGTGTGGAATGAATAAACCTAAATCATATTTCAGCGGCCCATTAACTGATCCAATACCAAAACGAGTACGGTTATTAGAAGAGAGGGTGGCGAAGTTAGAAGCATTGATTCATAAAAACCTGTCCGGTTGTTGCTGTGTGTTTGACGAGGATGGGGAAACGATCATTAAGTCTTGTTTAGCGCATAGGAAATGGAAAGAAGACAAATGAAACAGTTCATTTCAAGGCAAATTGGAGTCTGTCCCAACTGTGGGAAACCACTGGAGGGGAAACCGTGTGATTGTGCTGAAGTTGAAAAGTGGTTCAAGGATCACCGTGGTAGCAGGATAGCAGATGGGGTGTATGAAGCATATACAGATAAGGGTAATTCAAGCGTGAATGCCCAGAGTGTGGTGGAAAGATGATGAAAAAACTTAAACATGCTCTATGGTGCTGGTTCTGGCGGCATCGGTTGGAGAACGGCACTGTCTTTAAAGTCACAGGCTGGAACTCCGCTTTGGTAGACGAGCATGGTTACGGCAGGCATCGTGTTTGGTTTTGCTTATTTCGCGGGAAGAATCCGGGGTAAAAAATAATGGAAATTGTGGCACAAGTGCTGACAACAGGTGGAATCTTAGGGTTGGTCGGGTTAATTCTTCGCTGGATGTGGACAAGAATCCTGAAACTGGAAGCACGGCATTGCTGCGATTTGTTTAAGGATGGTCATCAGCCACGGTATGTGACAACGGACCATTGTAATGAAACGTTCGAATCACTCAAAAAACTACTACAGGGCATGGATGCACGTCGATCAGAAGCAAAAGATTTGTTTCTTGTCGGTCAACGGGAAATCGAAAATCGCTTGATAGCCATAGAAACGCAATTGAAAGGCCTCCAATGAAAAAAAAACAGGCCAGGATGTGAAAGAAATTCTGCGTCATTTAAGGGATCAAAAATAATGGAGGTGTACTATGATTCACATTAAATCAGGTGTGTGTTTCCATCATATATCATTTATGTATCCAGAAATTATGCGGATGATCTGGATTGCACAGCAGCAAGCCCCCAATGGTTACGAAATGACAATCACTTCAGGATGTGATGGGGAACATAAGGCTAATTCAGCACATTATAAAGGCCGTGCATTTGATCTGCGCACACGCGATTTCCCTGAAGGTAGCAGTGTAAAGACATGGAGCAGGCGAATACAAGCCGCATTAGGTTCAAATTATTTTGTGTTGGTTGAAAGCGATCATATACACCTTCAAATCCACATTTAGGTTGAAATATTATATGGAAGATCAAAGACCAAAAACGCTTGAACATATAGAGCAAGTTAGAAAGCTGCTTGATTTTTTTTGTGGTGAATTGTTTTATCGGGGGAAAGTCCATGATTCTTCAAAGTTGGAGAATCCCGAAAGAGAAATTTTCGATGAATACACTCCAAAACTTAGAGATACAACATATGGGAGTGATAAATACAAAGAGTATTTGAAAGGGATGAAGGTTGCGTTAGAACATCATTACGCAAACAATCGGCATCATCCGGAACATTTTAAGGATAGTTATAATGATGGGAAATGGAGTCCGTTATCATCCATGAACCTAGTCGACATTGTTGAAATGTTTTGTGATTGGAAAGCGGCAACCTTGCGACATGCTGATGGGGATATCCGTAAAAGTATCTCAATTAATCAAAAACGGTTTGGATTTTCAGACGAGTTAGCCTCTATTTTATTGAATACTGTGAAAATATTGGAACTATGAGAATACCTCATTGCATATCAAAATTATCTGGGCATCTGTATCTGCATAAGTATCCGGGATGGGTGATCTACCGCCCTGATGTCCATCGGATTAAGGGCTACCATGTCAGGCAGGTATTAGGTGTCGTTGCACCCGGGGATATTCTGTTGCGACGATATGACGGATATCTCAACACGATTTGCACGCCTGGATACTGGGGTCATGCAGGGTTGTATGTGGGTGACAATCAAGTGGTGCATGCGGTTGAGGCAGGAGTGGTAATAGAGGATATTTTAGACTTTTGTAGAACGGATGCTATTTGTGTTTTAATACCCAACTGTGATCACAAAATAGCAGTAGACATCGCACTAAACCTCGCAGCGAAAAAAATAGGATACGATTATGATTTTGATTACGGGAATGAAAAATATTATTGCACAGAACTAATTGACAAATGTTGTCAATGGATTTTCCTGGAAGACAGGATTGAAAAATTAGGGAACCTGATTTTGATCCCAGACGGGATCAGAAGCAGCAAAATGGCAACTATGAAACTTGAAATCAAACCTCAAAAAAACAAAAGGAGAATAAAAATGGTAGAATTAACACCAAACACAAACGTAAGCGGCACGGAAGCTACAGTGTTTTCTGTAACTGACACTGTGTACCCGTTATTCATCCGGGACCTGGTTATCAATGCGGTAGATGATCCGGAGCATATGTATGATGATCGGGTCCTTGCCATGTTGGATGGCCTCTTTAATTTTCAGGATGCGTAACGATGGCATTTCTAATTGCGAATTGGTGGTGGCTTTCTCCATTGGGTATCCCAGCGATCCTCGGTGCGATGAAAGTCGCCGCTAAGCTGACGCCTTCAGTCCAGGACGATAAGATCGTTACGTTATTAGCTGGTTTGTGGGATATCGTAAGAGGTAAGGTGCCGAGGGGTCTAACAGGCAAAAAAGCGAAAGAGGCGATTGACAATCTGGCTTCTATGCCCGGTCCTGAGATACAACGACATTGTCGTGGGGGAGAGACTCCTGAAGGGTAAATATTTTTTTTAAATAATGATTGGCTTTTGTTTTTTTTTGTTAAAAAGACAAGGACGATTTAAGAAGAATCTTTCTTCCAGAGGGAAAACTGATGAAGAAAAATAATATAAGAGAGTTTTTGCTCGAAAGGGCAAAGGATTTAGAAAAAGAACAGAGTTGTAATACTAGAAGAATAGTCGACTGTTTCATGTCTTTGAAATTTAAAGATGGTCACATTCACCACTTGCTTCCAAGCTCTTCAATCGAAGAACATTTCATAGAAGATCTCATTTCTAGTTTAAATTTAGATATTAACAAAAAGAAAGAAGAAGATGTTAACCAAAAGCCTGTTATTTTAAGAAACAGACAGGCTGTTGGTGACATCCTGATGATGAGTTGTGCCATAAGAGACATGAAAAAAGCCTATCCTGATTGGCCTATCAATGTTTCTACAACAGCCATGCATATTTGGGACAATAATCCTTATTTAGATAGAAGCCTAAATGAGAATAATGCTGAGATTGTTGATATTGGCCCAGGATTTCTTACAAATGCTTCTAACAGAGATGATCGCCATTTTGCAAATGCCTTTAGGATAAGTATTGAAGATAAGCTTGGGATTTCAATTAAGCAAGGGCCAATTAAGCCAGACATATGGATGACAGACAGGGAGGTCAAAGAACCAATTATCAAGCCTCCATATTGGATTATCGTGGCTGGCGAAAAAGGAGACTGGACTGCAAAAACTTATCCCTTTTCAAGATGGCAAGAAATTATAAAGACATTAGATAATATTAAGTTTGTTCAAATAGGAGCAAAAGAGCATAGGCATCCTGTACTTGATGGCAAAAATGTAATAAACTACATAGGAAAGACTCAAGATAGGGATACGGGAATTAGGGATCTATTTAGACTTTTTTATTTTGCAGAAGGATCTATGGGTCTTGTAAGTTTTCAAATGCATCTGGCTGCTGCTTTTAACATGCCTTGTCTAGTTATTGCTGGAGCTAGAGAGCCGGCTAGATTCACAAGATATCCAGGACATCAGTATTTGTGTACTGATGGATGTTTGCCTTGTGTTGAGAAAGGAGCTTGTTGGCATTGTGATTTAGAAAAAACTTGTCCATCTATAATTGAA
>Ga0180432_10007368_pt1 | contig 13997 bp, 20 predicted proteins | sample SS_ome_10_FD_132414 | JGI IMG/M metagenome (GOLD analysis project Ga0180432, IMG submission 132414) | Hypersaline lake sediment archaeal communities from the Salton Sea, California, USA - SS_1_MS_2 metaG | ecosystem: Environmental > Aquatic > Non-marine Saline and Alkaline > Hypersaline >...
CGCTGTCCTTAGCAGCTTCCACCGCTTCCGGGTTGGGTTGCCCGAGGATCTTCCACATAGGGACATCCTCGCGATACAAAGAAGAAAGGATTGGCGCTAACATCCACGCCAGCAGTACCCGATGTTCCTCGAATACCCGTTCTCGTTGTTTCGCGCGAGCCCACAACATCCACCGCAACTCGGAAACCGTCAGTTGCCAGAACTCGGACGGGGACAACCCGAGGGTTCCGAACCCGGCTTCTAGCCATCCTCGCCAGTCCCATCCAGCTTTTCCACGGGGGTATCGTCCCCCTCTTCGCTTCCGTCGTCTGGTCCAGTAAGGCATTCAAACACCGCGTTTGCCACTTGCTCTGCGAGGTCCGGAAACCTCGTGCCCGCTGCAATTGTGTTGTCTATCATCACACCGGCACGAGACACACTGACCTTCTCGTTCTCTTTGTGCAGCATGTAGTGGATGACCTTCCGCACCTCGACAACCGAGTTCCAGTCTGCCGTTACTAACGGATGACCAAGCACACCCTCTAGTTCTGCTAGGTCGTTAATGGTAAACCGGAACTTCCATTCTCGCCCGTCAATGGTGATTAAGTTATCACCTCGATGTGGGTTCATTGCCTGCCTCCTCACTCACTCTAGGATGCGTCAGTCTTCGTCAGTGCACCCGTACCACTGATGTTGATGGTGTACAGTTCGGCGTCCTCAACGTCTGCGTTATGCTCAAAGCTTGTGACCGTTCCCGTGCCCTCAAACTTTTTGCCGGCCGCGTCTGTAATCTCAACGTCAACCATCGTGCCACCGATGGCAGCATCCTCAACCACGTCAAGCGGCGTGTTGCTCGCCTTGTCCACCATGACGCCCGAGGAACTCACCGACCAAGACTTGATACCGACCAGACTTTCTTTCCAGCCAGACCCGTCCTTGTCTGTGATGTCTATCTCTTCGTCGTTGATGGTGAGCGTTCCGGACCTTGCACCAGCTGCAACCGCTGGCGTTCCTCCGGTGTCATCATACTTGACCACGAAAGAGATACCTTTTTGTTTCGCCATATCCTTACTCCTTTGTTAACCGTAGCCGAATGGTGACCACTCGCCCGTAAAGTGTATCGTCTGTTGGTGCTATGGTGGGCCCGCTCACAACGTCTATCATGTCGGTTGTGTAGCCGGATACTGACAACGTGGGTGATTGCGTACTGTCAAAGAGGTCGTGCACCTGTTCCGCGATGCTTTCCAGCGTGGCAATACTACCATCAGCATCGATAAAGCACGCGATATCCCACGTCTGTTCCCGTCCTTCTGCCGCCGTTGTGTTCCACGGTGTATCTGATACCGGTATCACGAGACCCAAAGGACGGTCTGCACCCTCTGGTGCAGACGGTAGCGAGAACCACGTATACTCGCTGTTGTAGGTGGTCATCAAACCTTGTAGCGTTGCGTCTGCTTTTAGCTTGTTGACCAGCGCTTTGCTAACGCTAGCTGCCGTGGTTGTGTAAGTCAGCGTGAGAGTTAGCGTTCCGCCGTCGGTGAGCTCACCATACGTGGCGCTAGGTGTGTCATACCCAGCAACCGCATTCGGTGTCAGTAAATAGACCCCGGTCGGCTGTGTGCTATAGGTTTGGTCGCCAGTATCGTCTACCTCCGTGAAGCCAACCGGCCCCTTCAGGTTCCATGTTGCACTGTCGGGCGTAACGGCAACAGATATATCTCCTGTAGTACCACCGACCGTCTGGGTAATCCACCACCCAGACGACATCACAGATTGGTAGTCTGCTGTGGTGATTGCCATTAGGCGGTAGTCCTCGTGCTTGACGCAATGGTCAGCGTATAAAGGGTTGTGCTGTCATCGTCGTCTTTATAGGCGTAGTTATCACCAGTGCGTGATATCTGGCCTCGTGCCATCGAGTAGAGCGCCTTGACGATGTCGTTGAACGATGCGGACCCACCGGCGGTCAACCCAGTCTTTGCAAAGATGGCTGAAACTATTTCTGTCACCGCATCCGTCTTGAGTGCACCAGCGTCTACTGCGTCCGTAGCTAACGTCATCTCACTCCCCACTGCAGCGGGTGATGCCGGGAGGTTGTCTGTTTTTGCCTTAATAGCATCAACTACCGTGTCTACCGTACTGAGGGCTGAGGCTGTTGCGAGTGCTGCATCACTGATTGCGGTATCGCACTGAGCGTTGACCTCAGCGGTAGACACATCGTTCAGCGCCGCTATCTCGCTTGACAGTGAATGCGCTTGTACCTCTTCACCAAACGAACCCGCGCCAGTATGACCACTCTTTGCCTCATCCCACACAGCGTCAGCAACGGCGGCGGCGGTTGGGTCATTGAGTCCACTGATATCCGACGTCAACTCTGCTCGTGTCGGTGGGTCGTACGTGTTAAGTGATGACGTACAAGCTGTAGTCACGTCTGCGCTTGACACGTCATTCAGTGCCGCGAGTCCACTGTCTAGCTCTGCCTTCGTCGGTGGGTCATAGTCCGTTAGTGCTGTGTCACACTGTGCGTTAACCTCTGCCGTGCTAACGTCGTTCAGTCCGTTCGTGACAAAGGCATCGTAAGTGTCACCATGTAGGACAACAAAGTCTTCCCACACCGGCAGTGCACCAGACTCATGCGCCTTTATGCGCAACGGCCCAACCGTACCCGTATCAGTTGTGTCAAGGTGGACACGATAGTAGCCCTCGGCATCGTGTGCGTTTGCGGTCCCTGAGTTCCGTGCACCGAATGCGGCACCAGCCTTGCTCACCTCAACCGTGATATTCCCTAAACCCGTTTCCTCTGTCACACCATCCGTGCTATCAAGGAATGGTCCCATATTCACATATACCGCAGTTGACGCTTTAAGAAAATGCACTATGCTACTCTCCTCCTGCGGTACTGACTCATCAACCCCGGCACGATGCTCGCCGCTGCCGCACCAACGAAATAGGCGATGTTCGTCGGTTGCCACACCATTTGATACGGGAACGCATTGAGGCTAGATATCTCGGATGCCGCGAGAGAACGCCCGTAGATGTTGACATACGCAATCTGGCCGTTGAAGGAATTGCCGCTTGCATCCAGTCCGCCGATGGTGAGGAAACTACCTTGGTCGGCGTAGGTGTAGTTGGGATCGAGGGTCTCGACATACACACCATTGTGATACATGTCCCACAGATGATTTGCATTGTCCACGACGAATGCAAACGTCTGCCAGCTGTCCGCCACACTGACCGACGAGCTGTAGGCATCGTTTTGTGACCCGTCATCGCTAGCTATAACTGTCCACAGATCGGTTGCAGCTAGTACGATGACTCCCCACATGCGGTTACCGCCAGCATAATCATACATGCTGACGACGTAGGCGTTCGAGGAATAATCGGTAATGTCGGATCGACACGCAAACACCACCGTCATGTTGTTCGCAAACAGGGAGGATTGATATGGCACCTTCACTCTGTCGTCGGTCTCAAAATCCAAACACCAACCAGGGGGTTTTACGATCCAGTCCGAAGACTCCATGCTCGTCAACGTCCCGTTGTTCCCTCGCCCGCTGATATCGTGCACAGTCCCACCGCTACCCTCGTTCATTAGCCAACACCCCATGTCGGGCGATAACGGATGCCCGGGGATCAATAGCGATGGAAACGGGGGTTTAGCAATTCCCATCAGACCGCCGAGACCTCCACTCCCTCGACACGGATCGTCACATTCTGCCCGGTGTTGCTACCGCTGACCGTGCGGACATACTTGTCCCCGATGTCGATTGGCACCTTCCAGGATGAAACCGCGCTGTTTGATGTGCTCCCAACCAGCGGCCCCCCCACATCGTACCAGTTGCTGTCGTCAGGTGATGCCTGGACCTGCACCTGCGCCGCCACAGTCGGGCCGGTTCCGCCGTTCGTGAGTTTGACATAGAGCGTTCCGCCGTAACCATCCTGCAAATCCCAGGATGACGAGGTGGTGTCGCCAGCCCCAGCGGTGAGAGTGGCGTTGTTATGGAGTACTGTTACCCCTTTCGTGCTCGCCATCGTCTACACCCCCGTCGCAAACGTGTCGATCAGCGAGTTGCACACCCACTGGAGGTCGTTGTCGGTTACCTCACTGCCCTCCGCCACACCAGCCAAAACCGTCGCATTAGTCAGAGCGCTCGGCCACATCTGGTTCGCAACACTCTCCGGGTTCGTGTGGACATCGTTCGCCCAGATCAGACGGTTCGCGTGATTCACCGTCGCCTCGTCCTCCGTCAACACCTGCGAGGCCGCCGTCACGACCGCACCAACAAACCGCTGCTTCACCGCCGAATCAGCCTTCAACGCGTGATAAACATCAATGAGCGCCATTCTGTCTGTCCTCTATTAAATGAATTTTCAAACTCGCCCGCAGTGGTTTGAGCGCTATCTTCTGACCGCCTTTAGGCAGTTCAACGTAAACGTGCCCGCGCTTACTGCTCAACTGGTAGTCATCGAACACGTTGTCATAGTAGATGGCGTATATCTTGTGCGGTTGTAGCGAACCGAATAAACCAAACACGAGAGAGAGTAGTATCAAGTGTCTCATCGAAAGAACTTTCTAAACCCCCAGCGGGATATACCGAGAGCACGTCTCACGAACCCGTAACCGTCTTGGTGGTTAACCACTTGCCGCCCCGCTTTGTCTACGCCGTAGTAACCCATCTCTTGACGTAGCGCGTAGTCTGCCGCATCTGAGGTGGCGTCCACACCAACGATGAGCACGGGCTTCCCCTTGCGCCTTCCAACGTGATGAATGAATGAGTGCGACAGTTCAAGTGTTTCACCCATTGGCGCGTTGCGGTTGATGGTTGCAGCCATCGAACGCCCCGCCGGTTCAAACCCGGACTCAAGCGCACGACGCACGCGTTCAAAGGCTTTCTTGTGCTCAAACCGTGTCTTTCGGTTCGCCGGGACTGGCATCAGTTCCCCTCTTGTACAAGCACGCCGTATATCTTTTGGTACACCGGTTTGCTCGGAACAGTGATACTGACCACCTCTATTTTGCTCGTTCCGTCGTAGAGTAAGTCTTTACGTTCTATTGACTCGCTCGCGCCCACGTAGGCGACCACGTTGACATCAGCCCTGCCCTGCGGTGCTTGCTCAAGGTCCCTCGCGTTCGGCTCGTGGTAACGTCCCTTGACTGTGCCTTGCGTAGACTCGCCCTCGGTCCACCCACCTTGACCATCCGTTGTGCGCGTAATGCGTTTATGCGTAAACGATGTGTTCAGCAGATGGTCTATATTCACGCTGGCACCTTCCGGTACGGCAGCAACGCACGCTCAACGGCTGTGCACCGAATGTTACTCATTGCCGCCTTCGTGTAGCTGTAGTCGCCTATCCGCTCAGACTGCATACCCGGGTTGTTCCGCTCGTTGTACAGCTCGGACGCGTAGAACATGCAAGCGTTCTGCACGTCAAACGGGTAGTCATAGGTCGAAAGTGTCTTTGCACTATGCGCCGCAGCGGTCGTGCCGTTGACGCCACGGGTTACAGTCGCCTCTTTGCTACCGTCAGAAGTCACCGCAGACACCCACATCTGCTCACTCTCAACGAGGATGGTGTGCCCCGCCTCAATGGTTCCCTCTGCTGATAGCGTCAACGTGGTACCGCTCGCATCGGCCACGGTTCCCGTGATGCTTGTAGCCGTGTAGGGTGTAGCACTCTCGCCGTCACCGTACCCCCAGAGGCCCGTGAGTTTGGCCATGCGTTTTCCGTACGACACCCCGTAGGTCGCATCCGGTGCCTCTATGTACTCCCATTTAGGGAACTCATTATCGGGTCTTAGATAGAAATCGGTGTCCTCAGTGTGTGTTTCCTCGTAGCTGTAGTCGAGGTCTTTGTCCCACTTAACCTCAGAGAGTAATAGGCAGTCTGGGATGAGAAAGTCCAGCCCGTTAGACCCGTCCAGATACTTGGTTTCTGTTTTGGCATAGAAATGCCGGTTACAGAATGTATCCACCCAACGACTAGCCGCCTTGAGTAGACGCAGCAACAGCGCGTCATCGGTGGTGGCTGTGATAGACAAACTCTCTTTCAGTTGGTCAAGTGTGGCGTAGGTGTTCATTTCTTTCGGGTGCGCCGTCCTTTGAACATGGCAGCCGTCTCGACTTCCTCAGCCTCAGCAGCAACCTCAACCGGTTTCTCTTCCGCCTTTGTGTCGCTGTCGGTGGGTTTCGCTTCTGCCTCCACCGCCTCTGCGTATCCATCTTCAAGATACACCTCTGCCTCTTCTTGCGGGATCTCGTATACCTCACCCCGCACCCGTCGCATGTTCGGCCCGATGGCCGATGTAAGCATTCTCAGTCTCATGATGCCCCCCTATGGTGTGTAGTAAATGCGGATAATGCCGCCCTTCGCATTGCCTGCGTCGTTAACCGCTAAAGTCAAGTCACCGGCTACCGCCATCGGCCAATACCCAGAACCGCTTACAACCATGCAAGCGATACTGGTAGCAGTGGTATTGCTGAGGTTCGCGCCACCGTTCACGAGGATGTCTATTCCATCCTCATCCTTGAGCGTGATATCATAGGCGTTCGTGGGTTGCGTCCCCCCGCTATCGGGCTTGAACGTTACCCGGTTTATGAGGCCGCGCACGCCCGACACAGTGCAGTCAGCGTCACCCGTTGCGTTTGATAGCCAGTCTAGGGCGATAACCGAAACACCGTCGAGGTTGGTGCCGCTTACGGTTGTCGTACTTGTGGTGTTTGTTACACTCACGTCACTAGCCGCACCGAATGCCACGGCTGGAGCAAGTACTAAACAAAGTGCCAATACTAGGTGTCTCATCTCATCCCCCAAGAAAGTACGGGGCGAGGGATGAACCCCCGCCCCAATTTGTCGTTAGTTACCATCTGACCAAGTGCCATGCGAGGACAGGACAATCCAGTCCACGCCGTCAATGGCGTAGAGGCAAACCGAATCACCAGCGGTGCCCGTGTTGCTGATCTTATCTCCAGTCGAATCACAGATACTCAGAATCTGATCTCCGGCTTGAGGGTCGATGTTCACGGCAGCCGTGGCAGAGTCGATGGCGAACATGTACCACAGACCAGCCGCCGCATCTGGCAACGTCCACGTAGTTGTCGCTGTGGTCGAGTTATAGATAATCTTCCCAGCGCTTGCCGTCGTGAGCGTTACCGTTTGCGTCGCAGATGTGACCGGCAAATACTTCGCCTGGAGTACACCACTGATGGTAGCGTCATCGGTCACCGTCAGTTCGTCAGCTACGGTGAGGTCATCAATCGAAAAGGTAGACCCACTGTCACCCGTAAACGTTCCGCCCGACTCAACGGTCATGGTTCCACCGCTCGCCACAATGGCGTCGTCGCCGCCCTGCTTTACGTAGAACCCGGTTGTGTATGTAGCATCAGCGCCCATGAACAGCGGAGCAGCCAACACTAAGCACACAGTAACCAGAAGTGCTATGTACGACTTTTTAGTCATGTCAGCACCTCCTACGCTTCGGCCGGAGAGACACCAATATCTGATGCCACGACATCCGACCCCTGAGTAATCGGCTTAGCGTGTGCGCCGTACCGAATAGCAATCACACTGTCAATCTCGCCGTTTGCAGTGGCAGTAATCAACTGACAGCGTACATACCGCTTAAGCGGTTTGACGCAATCAACGATCAGTAGTTTATCATCGGCAGTGCTCGCATCTGCTGTGAACGAGGTCGTGGCATCGTCTAGCGTTGCCATTCCCGACGCAGAGTTTGAGGTGTTCTGCTGTACCTGCAACGTAATGACGGATGTGTTACTAACATCACCCATCGAGGCAACGAACATCACGCCCTCAAACCCTTGCATATCAAGGATGTCGGAGGAATTCGTCGCAGTGCCCGCAGACACCGAGTTGATAACCTTATCGACCTTGACATGGTTTAGAAGTCCAGGATCAGCCATCATATTCCCCCTTTCCTACGCCAACTTGACCCGCACAAAGGCTTCTTCCAGTACCGGCATAGCGTCCAGCTTACCGTGGTACAAAAAGTCAACCTGTCGGGTTCTCGCGTAGAGTTCATCAAGGACTCGCAACTCGAAGTCCGTACTATCGACGATCCAGTACCAGCGGAAGTCGCCTAATAGCCCAACATACAGGCCAGTTGTGAATGTGTTGGGTACATATTCACTTTCAAGAACTGGCAGTCCCATGAGGCGGTCTGGCTCGCCAGCGCGTACGCTCTCGCGCCAGACATAGTCGCCTTCTCCGTTCTTTAGTTTCTGGAGTTGTTTCAGCGCGTCCCGATGGAACAACCAGGTTCCGTTGCGTCGATAGCCAGCCTTGAGCGTGTACTTTGCTTCCGTCAGTCCATCGAACGTCATGCTGGTTGTGGTGTTCCCCGTGGAAGCGTCTCGGCTCGTGCTGATGCCATCGTCAGAGGCAGTGAACAGGCCCAGCGGCTGATTGCTGCCAGTACCCTCCATGAATGCCTCTTCTTGTGACTCTCCCGCGTCATAAGCCAAGTCCTCTCGGACCAGCGCATCAACATTGATGGCTGAGTTCTGGAGGAGGTCACGCGAAACAAGCAGTTCTCCGTTATAGGGATGCGGCACAAACTCACGCTTACCAAACGCAAGCGTGCTGTCTGCCGTAGGTGTTCCTAGTTCAGAACCCCAGGCAAACGTAGCCATGCGGTTCGTCCGTTTCGGGAACCCCATCGTGTGGGCACCCTTGACCTGAAACTTCCGCGCACGTTGCCGGATGTAGTGGATATCATCCAGGTCCTTGATTAGCTCGGCCATAAACTGCTCAGGAGCCATCAGATATCCGGCCTGTGTAGCGTTATCCTGCTGGAGTGCACGATACTCCGCCGCGTTTTCGCGGGTTGGTTCACGCAACCAGCTGCGGAACGCCTCACGTGTTTCGGGCTCCGTCTCCTCCACCTCTGTTTCACGCACCTCCCCGTTCGGGTCCATTGTCAAGTGCGTGGTGGGTACCGTCTGTAGGTCCCCTTCAACGCCGCGCAACTGCTCTTCGCGTTCAAATTGGCGTTTAAGGTCGCCAGCATCAGACATAATGTCCTCATAATGCTGGTTTTCCTCGGCAGTCAGGTCGCGTTTCTCCTCGTCTGCCTTGTCAAGCAACGCACGTGCGTCGTGGATGAGTTGAGCCCGTTGCTGCCGTAATTCGACAGGATCAGGCATAATTCATACCTCGAATGTGTAGTTTTGTGTCACCGCAAGGCGGCAACCGCAGTTTCGAGGCTAGAGAGGGTGTGCGTTCCCTCGCAGAGTGGGTTTCTCCCCTGAGTCCCCCGGCTCTCCCCTAATGTATCAACGACTAGACCGCTAGCAGGTCCAGCTGTTTACGTCTCATATTCACGGATGGTATGTATTCCACCTCTGGCACGTCAGCGGTCCAAGCCTCAATAAGGCTCTGAACCGTGGTTTTCTCTCCGTCGCTTCGTTCTATCTCGATACCCGACCACGCCCGTGCCTCTGCTTCGGTCGCTGGATACGCTGGGAAAGTAACCGGTGATACCTCTCTCAGTTTCACCTCTACGAGTTCCCGGATATCTGGCCCGTCCTCAACCTTGCGCCACGTGTCTTGAACCGGTGCGAATGCAAATGACATCTGGGAAATATCACCGCGCTGGATGCTCTGGTAGACATCACGCCCCCATTGCGTGTCGGGCGGTTCCAGTTCAAACGCAAGCCCCTTGTCATCTTCCCACACCCGCAACGTTCCGGCAGATACGCGCCCTAATACGATATTGCTATCGTGGTTGAAAAGCGCCCGGATATCGGGCGCATCCTCAAGCGTCTTACTGAACGCCCCCGGCTGGATCAACTCACGGAACCCGCCAAGGTCTTGAGACATCGAGTTGAATACAGCGGCATAACCGCCAATCTTTGGACTATCACCCTCAAGCGTCCTCAGTTCCGGTGTCGTTGTGGTTCTTCGTTCAAATGGTTTCATTTCTCATCCCCTAGTAAGCAGGTTCAATTGAGCAGTCGCACCCTCGGTGAATGGGTGGATGGAATACCTTGCTCCGCGAGTAAAGCGGTACTTCTGCCCCCTCTGGCTGGAATGTCGTTCCCTTCTCAAGGAATGTCTGGTCTATCCCAACCACCCTGCCGTTCAGTTCCCTGCAATATGGACACGACTCCCCGTGTGCCCGCCAAACCAGTGTAGTGATGGCAGATGCGGCAAAGATCGTCTTTGAAATCCCGCCATCTAGCCGCGTCCCCTCGTTGCCGGCCGTCTTGTTTGCCCTAGTTTCTTCCCACCCGTCAAACCGTTCCGAGAGCGCCTCAATAGCACTATCCGGGTTCTCGTTTAGGATCTGTTCTACTTGCCCTTGACTAGACCCCACCCACCTCGATGAGAATGTGTGTAAATATGCTTCCACAAAATCACGAAATGTCGGTGCCTCAAGGTCTACCGACAACCCAAACCGATGGTTGATGGCATCACCAAGAGAGGTCGCACACGCCCGCACAACTGGACCAAACACATCTTTCACGAATTGCGGGTGGTTCTCGTAGAGGTCTCGCAGGTAATCCCGCAATGCGCCCATATCGTTTGATGCTAGGTGCTTCTCAGCGGCACGCATTACGTCTGCCCGTTCCCGCTTGATGACCCGGTTTGCAGCTTCCCGCCACATCGGCGCAAACGTCTGTCGTATCCTCAACCTCGGGTCCGGCGCACCGCGCCATTCAACAGAGCGGGTGGGCTCTTCCTCTGTCGGCTCCTCTTTCGGTGGTTCCTTCGGCGCTGGAGGCGTGAGGCTACCCGCAACATCTGCTGGGTACATATTCGCTGGCACGAGGTACACATCACCCACCTCGGGCGGCAACGGGTTCATATTCTCTTTTTCTCGGATATCGTTAGCCGACATCCACCCGTTCTGCCGTGCAACCTGGTATGCCGCGTTCCGACTTGCCGTGTCACCTCTCAACAACGAGTCCATGTTGAACTCTACGAAAAACCGCGAACGTTCCTTCTCACTTAGACACGAAAGCGTTATTTGTTGTTCCCAGTTTGAGAACCACGGTGCCATTGTGTGCTTGCCAAATGAGATATCCTGGTGTTCGATGTTGCTAAATGTGGCACGCTCCAAGTCACCCACCATGTGCGGAGGCATATTGAATATACCTGCCACAAACGATCGGTTGAGTTTCAATGTCTCGATGAACTGTGCTTGCTCGGGCGGTAACCCTACGCTCTGCCATTCGGCCCCCTCTTCGAGGATGGCTACCCGGTGCGCGTTGCTCAGTCCACTGTGCGCATCTTCCCATGACTTAGTGAGGTTCTTCATCCCCTCTGTTGTCATCTTCATCGGGTGCTTGATAACGCCACCCGGTGAGGCCGAGTTGCTAAAGAACCTCGCACTGTATTCCTGCAACGCTAGACCGTGTCCAAACGTGTCCATGAACACCTTGACCGGTGAAAGACCCATCATGCCGTTACGTGACAACCCGCGTAGGTGTAGCACGCGGTGCGCTGGCAACCGATGCTCTCTATCGTTCACCCGGACAAAATAGAATAGGTTCTTCCCAACCCGCTCACACCTAACGTTCTGCGGTATTAGTGGCCATATCTGGACAAGTTCGCCGCCGTTGTTGTAGACCAGTTCAGAGTAAGCGTTTCCAGTCAAGGCGAGATGCCCTTGCATCGTCTCCTTCCACGAGAACGCCGTTTGCTCTGGGTTCGGCGATACGTGTAAAAGGTCGTATAGTCGGTGGCCCTTCGCCTCTTTCTTGCCTCTCGGTTGCTGCCGCTCGTATACCTTAAGAGGCGTGGCCCCCAAGGTCCGAGCAAGTACGTTTACACACGAGTAGACCGCCGCAAGCCCTAGTGCCGCATCTGCGTTGACCTTGACCCCGCTAGCCGATGTACCCTTAGCACCCAACAACTCTTGTATAACCGGGTCTCCGTCAGCGAGCGTGTACCTCTGTTCCCACCAGTTCCGCAGCGTCTTCAATATTGGCATCAGAGCGTGAGTATTCCTCTTCCTTCGTAGACGCTACTCCCCTCGGCTTGGTAGTGAACGGTCGCCCTGCCTATCGCCATTATCATCGCCACCACACCGTCTATCTTCTGCGTTGCCTTCTCTTTGTCTGGTTTGACGTTGCCTGCCGGGTCAGACCGAACCACCATATTCGCCATGTTCCATCGAAGAATCGGGTTCTGGTTGTGGACTAGTTCCCGTTGCAATATCAGCCGTTCTGTGGCTTTGGTCGGTTCGTTCATTGAGTAGAAACCCTGCCGACACTCAACCATTTCAACCACGTCAGAGAGATCGTTAGCCACCTGCGTTGCATTCCACGGGTCGTAGGCGATTTCCTGGATGTTGAACAACTCAGTCAGTCGGTCCCGTATCTCAGCGACAATGAACGAGTAATCAACCACGTTGCCCGGTGTGGTTCGCAACCATCCCAACCGCTTCCATTCGTCATACGGAACGCGGTCACGTTGTGACAGTTTCCGCAAGTTATCCTCTGGCAACCAGAAATATGAGTAGGTGTGGTACTTATCGAAACTCCCACACGGTGGGAACACGAGGTTAAGCGAGGTCAAGTCCGTCGTAGCCGAGAGGTCCAATCCGCCATAGCAGTTGAGTGCGTGTAGTTTGTCCTCGCCATACTCCTCGCCGCACGGGTCCCAGTCGGTCGGCACATCCAGCCACTTGGTCACCTGCGCGGTGACTATGTTCAAGTGCAACCTCTTAAAATTGTTCTGGTTCGCTGGCGTTTCCTTCGCTTTCGCGTACGCCTCTTGCATTGACTCCAGCTTCTTGGCTCGGCCTAGTTCCGGGTTCGCTCGGTACCAGACTTCCTCCGACTCCCAGTCGTCATCCTCTTCAGCGCCGCGCCAATAGGTAAACCAAGACGGGTCGTCAATGGTCCCGTCTCGCACCTTCATTGCGTAGTCATGCAACTCTTGATAGATGCTGGTCGGGTCGTATGCACCAGCTGTCGTGATAATGATCTTCAGAGGTTGCCGACGCGCCGCTGTCGAGAATTCCAGAACATCCCACAGTTCCCGGTTCTTCTGCCTGTGTATCTCATCAAAGATCAGTCCATGAGCGTTAATGCCATCTGCCGTGTTATAGTCGCTAGACAGAACCCGATAAAATGAACCAGTCCGCTCATTGCTAATGTTGTCCCTATGTATCTTGCATTCGTCGGCGATGGGACTTGCCTTTATCATCGCCTTAGCCGCGTTAAAAACGATTCTAGCCTGGTCCCTGTCACACGCAGCGCAATAGACCTCAGCGCCCATCTCACGGTCGGCCAGCAACATATATGCCGCCAGCCCTGACGCTAAAGTCGATTTTCCGTTCTTCTTCGGGATTTCTATCCAAGCCGTTCTGACTTTCCGGGTGCCGTCTTGCCGTTTCCAAGAGAAAATTGGACGAATGACACCGTGCTCCTGCCACTCGGACAGCTCAAACGGTTGCCCCGCCCACTCACCCTTGTTGTGCCGCAAGTAGTCCTTAAAGAACTTGACTACTCGGTCACCGGCTTCCGTGTCTTCCCTGAACTCAGTCTCCATACAGAAACTCTTTGACGCCCTCTTCCTTCACCTTCTCAACGCTCGACAACCCCACACGCGACGATGGTGAGAACCCAAACTGTTGGATATATTTGTTCATTAGTTCGGATGCTCTGTTGCGTATCGTTATCCAAGGACTGACGATGGGGTTCTTGTCACCCTCTTGAACCACCGCACCGGCCGCCTCTATCTCTATCGTTGCCCTTCTGAACTCATCCCAGTGCTGGCAGTACGCCGCCAAAGCCGACCGATCCACCTTGGTGAGCAACCCCAACCGCTTGAGTTCCGGGACAATCCGTTTCCACTCACCCTTGGCACCGCTGGTCAAGAACGCCGGACACGGGACGTGTTCCGTGGATGGTTTCGGTTCATCCTTCGGTAGCGCCCGCTTCCCCGGGTTCCCCCTCAATTTCTTGAGACTCGTGGGTGTTGGTGCCGGTCCTCGTTTTCCCATTTTCTTGACCCAATCTGCGACCTAATACCTGCGGTCGCGTACAGATGAC
>Ga0180432_10007370_pt1 | contig 13993 bp, 13 predicted proteins | sample SS_ome_10_FD_132414 | JGI IMG/M metagenome (GOLD analysis project Ga0180432, IMG submission 132414) | Hypersaline lake sediment archaeal communities from the Salton Sea, California, USA - SS_1_MS_2 metaG | ecosystem: Environmental > Aquatic > Non-marine Saline and Alkaline > Hypersaline >...
GCGTAAGCCGGTCAGCCTTGGCGGTAGTTGTTGCGTTGTGTGCTATCTGGTTGATTACCAGCTTCAATCGCATCAATCACACCGACATATGGGGCCATCTGAGTTTCGGCCGCTGGATTGTGGAGCACGGCTCGTTGCCTTCGGTCGATCCGTTTCGCTCTTGTGTTCCCGAACCGATCATTAACATCCCTTGGCTGAGCCAAGTGATCGGCTACACCTGGCATCAGGCACTGGGTTTGGAAGGATTGGTGCTGGCACACGCCACACTGGTAACCCTGACGGCTGCCGGTCTGATGTTGGCCGTGCGAGGCCGCGGGGTTTCAACCCCATGGGCCGTCGCCGCCGCGGTGGCCGGCTATCTGCTGGCGCTGCCGATCACCGGGACGATCCGGCCCCAGTTGTTCGGCATGGTCGGCTTCGTCGCCACGTTGTGGGCAATAAGCCGACTCCCAGCCCGCCGCCATCCTTTGCTGTGGCTGCCCGGGGTGTTTGCCCTATGGGCCAACCTGCACGGCTCGTTTGCCGTGGGTCTTGCGGCCTTAGGATGTTTCTCGCTCGGGGCAACCTGGGAGGCACACCGTGTCGCCGGGAGTTTTGGAGCCCTCGGGCAGGACCACGTGGTGCGTCGGGCCTGGCTGGCCTTGCTCCTGACAACGACCGCTTCGTGTATTAACCCCCTGGGCGCCAAGTTGCTGGCGGTGGTGGCCGGTTTTGGGGGAAATGTCAATCTTGCGGGCATTTCCGAATGGCAGCCCATGACCATTACAAGTCTCAGCGGGGGGCTCTTTATCTGTTCATTGTTAATCACAGCCGTGTTGCTTCGCTGGAGCCCGCGCCGGATCTGGGTCACCGAAGTCCTGCTGATTCTATTGTTTGGTCTGGGGGCCCTGCTGGCAATCCGGATGCTGATCTGGTGGGCGTTGGTTTGGCCCTGGGTCGTGGCCCCTCATGCGGCGGCCACTTGGCTGTTGTATCGCCGGGTCGAGCTGGTGGAGTCCTCGGATGAGCCTCACGAACCGGATACTGCCCCGGGGCGGACTTTGTTGGTCGTGGCAATTGTTTTCGCTACGGTCTTGTGGTCGCCGCCCACGTTCGGCCTGATCACCGGACGCTGCCGCCCGGAAGAGTCTATCCTTTCGACCGATACGCCCAGGGAGATGGCCGAGCAGGTTGCCCGGCGACACCTGACAGGCCGTATCTTTACGCCCATGGATTGGGCCGACTATTTGCTCTGGCGAAACCCGGGCGCGATCGAGCCGTTGGTCTATTCTCATGTCCATCTGACAAGTCCCGAACTGTGGCAAGACTTCCTGCTGATCCGCAGAGGGGACGAGAGGTGGTTGCGAGTCGCGGACCACTACGGGCTGAAATACCTGGTGACCAGCCGGGCCCGCAACCGGCGGCTGGCCGAGTCGGCGGCACGCCAGACGCGTTGTCGGGTCTTGCACGATGACCGGCAGGGGCTGCTGATCGAGATTCAGTAATTCCCAATTTCAGTAGTTCCAAATTCGGCAACGTGGACCTTGCGGTGGCTGGGGTCGAGCGCAGCGAGCCCCCAGAAATCCAACGACCTGCCGGCTCACTCAGTATTAAGCCACCGCCTCTGCCGTCTACTGCGCGTGATTGAAAGACCATGCACTGTATTGAATATCGAACAAGGAATGATGAATTCCGAAGAGCCCTGCCGCTCCTCCTCTTCCGTACGTCAACGTCGATTGTGTGGTCTCATGTACCAGAAAGACTTCTTCCTTCGACATTCCTTGTTCGATATTCGATATTCGGAATAAGCCTGGCGTATCAGTGGCTTTTAGGGACCTTCCTCATGGCACCGGCTCGGGCGGTGGTCATTGAGTTCGTCCGGCCGCGGCCCCTTCGTCAAGATCGCCGGGCTGCTGAATTGGAATGGGACGACATCCGCCGTGGAAACGAAACGGCCTCCATGCCGAAGCATGGAGGCCGTCAGTCTGTATCACCAGTAGACAACGAGAGTTATTCTCTTCGGCCCACGGCCGTCAGGTTCTTGCGCCATTTCCGGACACCCAGTAGACACAAGCCACCCAGGGCGATCAGGCTGAGGGTCGAAGGTTCGGGGATCCAGGGTGGTGGCGGGGGATCCGGCGGAGGATCCGGGAGTTGGCCCACGATGTATACGGCGCCGGCATGCTGCGGGCCGGCACCCTGATCATCCTGCTGGTTTGCTCCAATAGCCGCCGTTTGACCGCTAAGAGCAACAGCGATCCCGAATCGGTCATACATGTGCTCGTCGGAAGCCCGCAGCTTGGCGATCTCGTTCCAGGTTGCGCCCTCATCCTCAAAGATGTACGATGCCCCGGAGTCGTTTCCCACATCATTGTTGCTATACGCTCCGACGTGGGCAAGCTCGCCGTCAACCGCAACCGAACAGCCGAAATAGTCCTTGTTCCCGGGATCTCCGGGCAAGAGTTTCTGTTCCTCGGTCCAGGCTGAACCGCCGAAAACGAATCTGTACGCGGAGCCGGCGTCGGCCGTGGTCGTATCGTCGCGATTAGCGCCGATGATGGCGGTATTGCCGTCGATCGACACGGAGTAACCAAACCCATCTCCCGCGGCGCCGTCGGAAGCAGTCAGCTTGGCAAACTGGGTCCAGCCCGAGCCGGTGTCTTGAAAGATGTACGCGGAGCCGGAATCGGTTCCGTTGTCGTCATCGCCATGCGCCCCGATGATCGCAAAAGCACCGCTAATGGAAACGGATGAGCCGAAGTGATCGTCCGTTGCGCCGTCGCCAGGCAACAGCTTGGCGACCTGAACCCATCCCGTTCCACTGTCTTGGAAAATGTAGGCGGCGCCGGCAGCAGGACCGTTGGCCTTGTCGCCCGGTGCGCCGACAATGATCTTGTCACCCTTAATCTGCACGGAAGAGCCGAAAAGCTTCTGATTGCTGAAATCGCCCGGCGCCAGCTTGGCAGACTGCGACCATCCCAGCGTGGTTCCTTGAAAAACGTATGCCTTGCCCGCATCGATATTCTGGTGCGAGGGAGCGCCAATAACTGCGGTATAGCCCTCGATCGAAACGGCGCTGCCGAAATGGTCTTCCGTGTCATGGTCGTTAGCTATCAGCTTGGCTTGCTGCGGCCATGCGTCAGCGGGCGGGGCTAGACCGTTGTATCTATAGACGTATGCCGCGCCTTCCTGAGTGGTATCGAGATCAACGCCCGGCGCGCCGACGATCACTAGGCCGCCATCGAGCGCGAGACTCGTCCCAAACCAATCGGACGCCGCGCGATCGCTGGCGATGAGTTTGGCTAACTCATCCCAGTCACCCGCGCTTGCCACCGCGGTCAAAGAACAGACCATTGCAAAAGCAACCGCCAACACCGCAGCAAGTCTGTTGTTGCACAACATCGTGTCCGGCTCCTTGTCAGCCCGTTTCCACCAAAGCAGTCAATGTCTCATGTGATGATGAAGCCGAGTAAGTCAAACTCCCTTTGATCCTCCCAACACCTACAGACTTCCCCAATCCACCGACAGACGCTTTGATTCTAATTCTGCTTAACAGCCGTGTCAACTACCTAATGTCGTTTTGTTGCCCGTTTTTTGGGAACGTCTGCGGAATCCGCGATCCCCCCCTTAAGGCTGGCGCCGATGGGCAATTGGTCCCTATCAACTCGGTCGGCAAGCATGTACACCTGAATACACTCCGACACAGCCTTACAACCCTGGGGATCGGCGTCTGTTTGCTGTGGCCGTATCCAGGGGTTGCAGTCGACCCTGCGTGGTGTTTCGCAAAAGAAACGTTTCAATCCGGACTTCTGACCTTCGTGTTTAGAAACCGAAACACCGCATCGGAGGAGGTGGCAGGCACTAGGAAAACGGCGTAAACATAACTCACGGTGGCAGCAGGACTAAATGCAAAAAATGAGAAGACAGGGGGGAATGGGCTGAGTTGGTACGGGAAGTGCTAAAAAAACGCATGGAGCTCTCCACATTGGGCACATTACCACGTGGTGGAGTGGCCGGTCCGGCGTAGGGCCGGCTGTAGTAACTTCCGTAGTGCAAGGCACAAGGAGCTACAGAGTGAAGAGTTTTTTGAACCGAGTATGGCGGGAGGACGAAGGCGTTCTGACCTTCGAATGGATCCTCCTCATCACGGTCCTGGTCATTGGGATCGTGGGCGGTCTCAGCGCGGTCCGCGATGCGGTTATCACCGAGTTGGGTGACGTCGCGGAAGCGGTGATCTCGCTCGACCAGTCCTACACCATTCTTCCGCCCTGGGAGGTTAAGACTCCCGATTGCGCTGAGGATGGTGCTTCGGACTCGAACTATCTGGACACTGCGGCCCTGACAAACGAGCGGTCGGAGGGTCCGAACGACGACCAGACCGCGATCGGGGACTGCGAAGATACGGACGAGAATCCGTTGCCGTAGTCGCGCGTGTCACCGATGCCACGTTGTCTTAAGAAATTGCTGGCATTGCCCAGCAGAAACGTGCCTCCGCGGTACGGTCGCGTACCGTGCCGCGGAGTGCCTTTCAGGTGCAACAGGCATCGCGTGGCGGACTGAGTGAGAGTAGAGAACCAAGCCTGTCGGGTCACAGGCGTTTGGAACAGGGACTGTACTGTGAAAACACTTTGCAAGCGTATTTGGCATCAGGACTCGGGTGTGCTCACCTTTGAATGGATTCTGCTGATCACGTTGGTCGTGATCGGTGTCGTCGGTGGGGTGTCGGCCGTGAGGGACGCGGTCATCAGCGAACTCGGCGACGTGAGCGGCGCGGTGGTGAACATCGACCAAAGCTACACGGTCACGACGGATGCCTGCGGCGGAATCGGAAACGAGTTCGGCTTTCAGGACACGCTGCCCACGTGTTTCGGGGAAGGCAGCCGGCCTGATGCCCAGGTGACGCAAGGACCTGTCGAACCTTGTACTCCTTAAATTGTGAGCGGCATTGTGGGGATTGTGGTGAAACGCATCTGGAACGAAGACGAAGGCGTGTTGACCTTCGAGTGGATCCTGCTGATCACGGTGATCATTATCGGCATCGTCGGCGGGTTATCCGGTGTGCGGGATGCCGTAGTCGACGAATTGGGGGATCTCGGCGAGGCTGCCCTGCACATCGACCAGAGTTGGACCGTCGAGCAAAGCACGTGCGATCCCTGCCAGATGGATTTTGGCAGTTACACGGATCCGCATGCGGACACGGCACCCGATACGAGCATCATGAGCCGTGAGCGACCTGACGATCCCCCGATAACGCAAAACTAGAGCGGGTCTCAGAAAGCATCGGTGAGTGGAAGAAACTTTGAAGCAGACAACTTGGCAGCGAAGCCAGCAAAGAAGATGAAATGGTCGGGATGGTGATTTTTGTCTTAGCGGTTGGGCTGTATGTCGCACTGGCGGCTGCGACCGACATGCGGATGCACCGTGTGCCGAATTATCTGACCGTCCCGACGGCCCTGTTGGGCCTGGCTTACCATACGCTGGCACCGGCCGGTTGGGGAATTTGGCTGTCGTTGGCCGGGTTCGGCGTCGGGTTTGCGTTGTTGTTCATCCCCTGGTTGGCTGGCGGCAGCGGCATGGGGGACGTGAAACTATTAGCCGCACTTGGTGCATGGCTGGGACCGAAATGCCTGCTGGTGGCGTTTGTCGTCAGCACTGTTTTTGCAGCGGTGGGGGCCCTGGCCATCTTGGTATATAACGCGACGACACGGGGTACGTTGAGCACAGGGAAAAGATTTGTCGGAGCACGGCGGTCGGTGAGTAAGTCTGGAAAAAAGCGCCCGGCACGGATACTACCCTTCGCTGTGCCCGTGGCCATGAGTACCTGGACTGTATTGGCTTGGCTCGTCGCCCACGGGAATTTGTGATTCGCTAGACGTGAGCTGATTTTGCCCATCGGAAAACTTGCCCTGACCAACCGACACCCCGACTGAACGAAACAAGTTAGAAGTATCCCCGGGTCCGTCTGAATGATTAGCCGCCTCGACAACTTGGAGAAGAAGCGTTGTCGACCTACCTGTAAAATAGGTAAGTTGGGCAACGTGCGTCAAGGGGTCTTGTCTCTTGAGCTAGCTTTCGTCTTACCTATTCTCTTATTCGCCTTTCTGGCCATTGTGCAGTTCAGCACGTATCTCCTCGCCACTCAGACAATCCAAGCGGCCGCTCTCGTCGGCGCCCGCGAGGCGACATTGCCGGGTGCCGACGAGAACAGCGTTAAAGGGGCGGTAGAGCGGGCGTTGCACGGCTGGTGCTTCAAGGATGATCTGGACGACCTGGTCATTGAACCGACCGCACCGGTGAATTGGAAGGATCTGCCCACCGGAAGTTGCCTTTGCGTATCGGTCAGTGTGGACGCTGACAAGGCATGTCTTCATCCGCTCAAGGGAATTGCCGGCCTGTCGCTGAGCGGAAAGAAGATTTGCGGACAATACATCATGCGTAAGGAATAGAGCAGGCACGAGATTTCGTAGACAACAATAAGTAACCTGTGAGTCGACTCAGGAGAATCCCCAGATGAGACGAATAAGCCCCGGCACCGTAACCATCGGAGTGTTTGCCATCCTGTTCGGGCTGGTGGCGGCATACGCGGCACGCCATTACTTCGAAAAGGAACAACTGGTGCGGCGCGCGGCCAGGCCGAAAACGGCTACCGTGATCATGCCGCGGATTAATCTACCCAAGTACAGCCGTATACGCAACCAGGACATCGAAGCCTACGAGATTCCCGTCGACAGCGTTCCCGAGGGCGCGGTACAGATAAAATCACGGGCGTTGTTCCGCCTGGTCAAAACGACGATCATGGCCGGTCAGCCGATCATGGAAGAGAATTTGTTCGGGGTGGGTGAGGTTCCCAAGTTGGCTGACCGATTGCCGCCTGGCTATCGGGCGGTCACGCTACAGGTGAATGCCAACAGCGCACTGAACGGAATGATCCAGCCGGAGTCGCTTGTGGACATTTCGCTGACAGTCACTGCCAAGCAACCCCAGTTGCAGGGTTTGGCGACGTTGACGCTATTGCGCGGGGTGAAGGTGATGGCCACTAGCGAGGCCCGGTTCCCCCACAGTGAAGATCGTCCCGACAGTCTGCGAAACATTACCGTGGCGGTCACACCGGAGCAGGCCAACAGGCTGATCCTGGCCCAGCGCTACGGTTCGTTGAGCGTCACGCTTTGCAGCAGCCTGGAGGAGGCTGCCTTGGCCGAGGTGGAGGAGGCGAGCGACCTGGTCAGTCCCAGCGATCTGTTGGGTCTGGCACCGTTGCCGATCGAGCCGATTCCCGAGGTCATCGAGCAAAAGGTGCAGATCTGGAGGGGCGGCAAAATGCATGAGGTTACTTTTGGGGCCGCACAGATTCGCGAGGCGATGAACGCCACGGCGGTGTCTGAGGGGCGCGAGCCCTTACCGGCCATCCCGGTCAACTCACAGCAGCCTACACCGGCCGAGAAAGAATGTAAGAGCTGCAAGAAGAAGCGTGCTAATGCCGCACAATCACAGCAGCCAGCGGCACAATCACAGCAGCCAGCCGCACAATCACAGCAGCCAGCGGCCGCGGCCCCCGACAAGGGCGAGCCCACGCTGGCCAACCAGCCCACGCCGGCCGCCGCGCCCGCAGTCGACCCTCAGCCTTCCGGGCAGGTGATCAAAGTCCAGGTGGAGGCCCAGCCGGCCACCCTCCCAACGGAAGTGCCGGAGAAGTAGAGAGTCCACGGAAACAGAATCCCATCGGAGATCGTGAGTAAGAGGTTCAGTTGATGACGACCTGTCGGCCCGCTACCAGAACGCTAAACTGCCGCTCGATGCGGAGGGGGCGCAGCGATTGTCGGCAAGCAGTGATTGCACTGAGCCTGGTCTGGCTGCTGGTGATCGTCGTTTTGTTGGGTGCCTGGGTTATCAACTGGAATTATTTCGTTCTGGTCAATCGCAACATGCAGCAGAAAACCGACGTTATCGCCTTGGCTGCGGCAACCGAACTGTTGGACGAGGACCGCCTGCGCGATTACCCCGGCCCTTTGCCGCTGGGTCCCGATCAGACCAACGACTTCGCCGACGCCGTGACGGTCGCCAACCAGTTTCGTGAGGCCAACAACAAGGTCGGGTCGTCGGCTTTTTGCATCGACGCGGACGACATATTCATCGAGTCGGGCTATGTAGTCGACGTAACGGGAAAATCGACGCCCTACGCGTTTGAAGATGCCCGGGCGTTACCCGACCCCGTTCCTCCCCCGCCCAGTCCCGACCCTCAGCACAACACGCTGCACATCTGTGCCCAGCGGCCGGCCGACGGCAATCATCCTGTCCGTTACATTCTCGACGGGTTTAGCGCCGACTCACCTAGGGCGGTCGACGTTCGCGGCGGGGCATATGCTACCCTGGACGACCTGCTGGTCGGCTTCCAGCCCACTACCAAGGCTAATGCTCCGGTAGTACCGATTGCAATCCAGTTGGACGCCTGGAACACGGAGCGGGCGAACGGCCCGGACGACTATCCAACCACCCCCACCCCGGGAAACCAGATCCGCGAGCTAAAACTGCGGTTGGCGAAAACCGGTATCGACCCGACTGACGCCAATGCGGCTCTGGTATTCTTCAACGGGGTGATCGACGTCACCGATCTGGCATCCCGGATTCTGGTCGGGTTGAGCCAGGGTGATCTCCCACCGGCCGGCCAGTTGGGGCCGGTCACCACAACCTCACCGTGGCCGTTGCCGGCGATTCAGTGGGTAAATCCCGATGGGTATCCCGGTCTCAACAGCGACCTGGCTGCGGCGCTGAACGCCACTGCCGATAGTGCGAATCCCAAGCGGGTTTTCCCGCTTTACGCCACCTTCACGGATACCTTTCCCACGGAAGACGGTGAAGGAACAACGCAATTGATCGGCTTCGTGGCGGCGACGATCTACCATGCCCAAGTTAACGCAACGGACAACAGGCTGACAGTAGACATTGAACCGCGATCCATCGTGCATCACACGGCCTGGACCGTGGCACCGAACCATTGGTCGACCCCGAATCGAAATTCTTACATATACAAAGTCCGGATCTCGCACTAGCCGCGGGAGTCGAAAGCAAATATCACACCACCAGAGAGAACCTTAACCACTTCGAGGTGACTAAAATGCGGATCATACTGGCAGATGAACAGCAGCCGCGAAGCGAAGAGCTGCGAAGGGTGCTGCTGGGTGAAGGTTTAACCTGCGAGGCCGACGACGTCGTCGCCTACGATGGGTTGCCGGGACGCCTGGCAGGTGGAAATGCAGATCTGGTCCTGGTCACCTGTAACGGTACCCAGGGAGAGGCACTCGATGCGATTCGTACTGCCCACCAAGTTACTGGCGCCCCGATTCTGGCTCTCGGAGAAGGGGTGACGATTTCGCTGGTCCGCGCGGCGATGCGGGCTGGGGCCATGGAGTATATCGAACTGAGTCGACTTCGTGAGGAGCTGGGCGAAGCGTTGGCCAAGATCGAGGCCGAGGGGATAATCCCCAGCCGCCGCGGAAGCCTGATTGGTTTGTTTTCACCGAGTGGCGGCGTGGGCGTTTCCACCACGGCGGTCAATCTGGCAGTTCGCCTGGCAGGCGCGATGCCCGAACAGGTTGCCCTGGTCGATCTCAAGCCGTCGCCCAGCGACCTGGCACTGCTGATGGACATCCAGCCGCAGTATACGGTGGACGATGTCTGTGGTCAGTGGAAACGGCTTGATTGCAGGTTGCTTCAAGGTGCCATGGTGCGGCACGCCTCGGGTGTCCACGTGCTGGCCCAGGATGATTACCCGGAAGATGGTGGTCTCCCCAAAAAAATGATTAACCGTGACGCGGTGCGGCAACTGGCTACCCTCTTGCGGCGGATGTACGCCGTGACCGTTGTCGATCTCGCTCACACGCTCGACGAAGAGCAAATTGAAGCGATGCGACTGGCAACGTTTGTGGGACTGATCACCCGGCCCGACGTAACCGGACTGCGACGCGCCCGCTGGGCCCTGGATACGGCCGTTGCGATGGGTGTGGCCCGCGACCGGTTCCGCCTGGTGCTCAACCGTTCCGGTCAACGCGGCCAGGTCGACTCCGCTAAGGTGGAGCAGATCCTGGGAATCGAGATCTTTCAGGCGATTCCCGAAGATCACCACATGGTGAATCAGGCGGTCAACCGTGGCGTGCCGCTGGCCGAGTTATCCAAGATGTCGCGGATCAGCCGGAGCTTTTCGTCATTCGCTCGCAGTGTGCAGATTTCCGCCGGGAGTGAAACGGCATGAAAACGAGTCTTTCTCGCAAAAAACGCGATCCCCGTCTCCATTCCGCCGCCGACAACGGCAGCGGTGAGCATTCAAACGACCGCTTTGAAGCTGACTTCCAGAGACTGAAAACACGGATCCACCGTGAATTGATCGACTCGCTCGATCTCTCGCGGATCGGATCGCTGGATGAATCCCACTTGCGCGCCCACATCCGCAGCCTGGCCGAAGGGCTGATGCGATCCCGGCCCGAAATGCTCTCCAGCATCGATGAAGAACGACTAATCGACGAGTTGATGGCCGAATCGTTCGGCCTGGGACCGCTGGAACCCTACATGCAAGATCCCGACGTGACCGATATCCTGGTCAACGGGCCGGATGAGGTGTACGTGGAACGCTTGGGGCGTCTCCAGGAAACCAACACGGTTTTCGCCGACGATGAGCATTTGATGCAGATCATCCAGCGGGTAGTGGCCCGGGTGGGCCGGCGAATCGACGAGCAGTCGCCAATGGTCGACGCGCGGCTGCCCGATGGATCACGTATCAATGCCATCATTCCACCGTTGGCGCTCAACGGCCCGGTCTTGTCGATCAGGCGATTCGGATATCAGCCGCTGAAAATCGCCGACCTGCGCTCGTTCGGGTCCATCTGCCCGGAAATGATTTCGTTTCTACGGGCCGCCGTGGAATGCCGGATCAATATCATGATCAGCGGCGGAACCGGTTCCGGGAAGACCACGCTGTTGAACAACCTGTCGGGATTTGTTCCGCCGGAAGAACGTCTGGTGACCGTGGAAGACTCGGCCGAGTTGCAGCTACAGCGAAAACACGTCGTCAGCCTGGAAACGCGTATCTCCAACATCGAAGGCCAGGGTGAGATCACGCCGCGGAAGCTGGTCCGCAACGCCCTGCGCATGCGACCCGACCGCATCATCCTCGGTGAGGTTCGCGGTGGCGAGGCCCTCGATATGCTCCAGGCGATGAATACCGGCCACGAGGGTTCGCTGACCACAATTCACGCCAACGATACCCGCGATGCCCTCTCCCGGCTCGAAGTGATGGTCAGCATGGCGGGGTTTGATCTGGCGGTGGCTGTGGTGCGTTCCTACGTCGCCTCGGCCATCACCCTGGTGATACACCTGGCACGACTCAAAGGCGGCGTGCGACGCGTGGTGCGGATCTCCGAGATCCTCGGCCTGGAGAACGGCGATTACCAGATGCAGGAGATCTTCGGTTTCCGCCAGTCGGGCGTGGACGAACAAGGCCGTGCCAAGGGCACCTTCTACGCCACCGGCAATGTCCCCCGGTTCACCCGGCGCCTGGAAGAATTGGGAATCGACTTGCCCGGCGGCCTATTCGAAAAACGCACGCTCGGTGTGGCCAAGCATAATGGGTCGACACCGCGGGAGGTTGCCTCGTGAGTCTAACGCCGATGGTATTTTTGGCATTTGCCGCTGGCACTATCGCCGTGGTGGCCCTGGCCCTGTTGATCCGCGACCTCAGCCGGCCCAACGAGGACCTCCTGCGACGGCTGGGACTGGCGCTGGAGGAGATCAAGGCTTCACCGGAAACCCCGATCTTGGGTGAGCCCACCGGCAATCGAATTGATCGGACGTTCTACCGGTTGGTCGAGGATTCCGGCAGCCCGCTCGATGGGCAAACCGCCCTGGCGGTGGTTGCCGGGATGGCAGTGGTCGGATGTGCCGTGCCGCTGGTGTTGCTGGAGAACCTGCTGGCCGCCGCAGCCGGGCTGTTAGTGGGAGTATCGTTGCCGCTCTGCTGGTGGATGATACGGCGAATTCGCCGTCTTCGGGCGTTACAGAAGAACCTGCCGGAGACACTCGAGCTGCTGGCCGACGGCGTGCGCGCCGGTCAATCGCTGGAACAGGCATCGGAGCTGGTGGCGCTGCAGGCCCCCGCTCCACTGAATCAGGAATTCGACTACTGCGCGAGGCAACTGCAACTGGGCCATACCCCGGTGGCCGTACTCAATCGTATGGCCCGGCGGATCCCGCTCCCCGAGTTTCGGATCTTCGCCACGGCGGTGCTGGTCCACCGGCAGACGGGCGGGAACCTGGCCTTGTTGGCCCAGCGCCTGGCCGGCTCCGCCCGCGACCGGAGCGAGTTCCAGGGCCACGTCAAGGCTGTCACCGCCGGAAGCCGGCTCTCGGTGATCGGCCTGGTAGTGGGAACTGTGTTGGCCTTGGGAATCCTGGCTTCGATGCAGACCGAGTATCTCGGCACCTTCGTCGAACACGAACTCGGACCCACCTTGCTCGTGACAGCCGCCATTTTACAGATCGTGGGGATTCTGTGGGTGTGGAGAATCCTGAGAGTGCATTTCTGAGACATGACTAGGTCGCACCGCTTGATGACTGCCAACCTGAGAGAATCGCTCACATGACCGAATTGGTAAACCTCGTCGATGCCACGACCGGGAGCTGGCTACCGGAAGTGCTGTACGGATGGGGGCCGTTGGGACTCGTTTTCGTGATCTCAGCATTGGCTTTCTTCCTGATCGCTCGCGCCTGTACGGCAAAACCAAAACCCGAGAATATCCGGATCAAGCGGATTAGTCCGGAGCGGCCGCTGGACGAAGAGACGGGTGAGAGCTTGCTGGGCGCGTTGGCACCGGCCTTGGCCGCCCAGATTCCGGAGACGGAAAAGGAACGACGCGATTTCCAACTGCTGCTCCGTCAGGCGGGGATCTACAATCCTCGGGCACGGGTAGTGATCTACGCCCTGCGATTTCTGTTGTTGACCTTGCCGTTGTTTGTCGCCGGTCTCTGGGCGGTGCTGGCCGATTCGGATCAGACGCTGAAAATCCTGTTCATTGGCGGTGTGACCGCGGCCGTGTTGTCGATCGTGCCGCGTCTTTGGGTATTCTTCCACCGCCGCCGCCGATTGGGGCGGATTCGCGCCGGGTTGCCCGATACGATCGACATGCTGAGCATGTGTACCAGTGGTGGGCTGGGAATGAGCGAGAGCCTGGAACACGTCGCCGGCCAGTTGTCCAGCTATCCGGAATTGGCCCAGGAGTTGACGATTCTGAAGAAGCAGGCCGAGGTGGGCAGTCTGAAACAGGCCCTGGCCGACTTCTCCGCCCGTGTCGACCTGCCCGAAACCCGACAGCTCACCGCGCTTCTTACTCGCGGCGTTCGCCTGGGAAGCGAGCTGGCCGGCTCGCTGAATGAGCAGGCAGACCACCTCCGTGTGGCCCGCCGCCAGGCAGCCACCCTGCAGGCCAACAAGACACCGGTGAAATTGGTCTTTCCGATCCTTTTCTGCTTCGCTCCGGCCGCACTGATTCTGCTGACGGGCCCGGCCGTCCTGGAACTCCGCGATTTCCTCAGGCCAAAGGAACAAACCGCCGCCGCCGAAGCGGAGCCAAGTTTCGGCACCGGGGCCATCTTCGAGGCGTTGGACACCCTCGACCAGCGGATGGAGCCGTCCACCCCCCGCCCCGCGACGATCGAAGAAAACCGCTATTGATCGCTCGGCACAGTGGGCCACTTCTGGTCAAGCCGTCAACACACCGATTCACCCCGTTCAATGGCAGGGGCCAGGCCGCGGGCACGCCGCCTCGTATCTCTCCCGGTATTTCGGAGCGAAACGGGGCGGCTGCGGCCGGGCCAAAAAACAGAAGCGAGGACGGGGCAATAATCCTGCACATTCTTCGCTTGCGCTTCGGGGTGCCATCGCAGCCAGCCACCCCCTTTTTTTTGGCTGCGACGAAGCACCAAAGCCCGTCTTCTCTCGCTTCTTTTTCGCCTCAAGGGAAAGAAAAAA
>Ga0180432_10007373_pt1 | contig 13991 bp, 10 predicted proteins | sample SS_ome_10_FD_132414 | JGI IMG/M metagenome (GOLD analysis project Ga0180432, IMG submission 132414) | Hypersaline lake sediment archaeal communities from the Salton Sea, California, USA - SS_1_MS_2 metaG | ecosystem: Environmental > Aquatic > Non-marine Saline and Alkaline > Hypersaline >...
AGAACGGGAAGGCTAAGTTGCCTGCCGTACACTTCCGCCCCGCGAAGTCATAGTGCAGCGCCGTCGAGCGGGCCAGGCTGAGCACGCTGTCGGCAACCTCCTGAGTTGGAGCGATGGCCTCCATGACTACCCCTACTTCATGCGGCGCATCGCTATCCTGCACTTCGAGTTCCCCCATCACACCATCCAGGCCGTACCTCAGGAACCGCAGCGTGTAACCTCCAGGTTCCCCGTGTCCGGCGAAGTTCTTCGATACAGCCTCACAGACCCCCGCTTCTATCTCCGCGATGTGCGCAATCGCGCCCGGATCACGAAGCCCTGCCATGGTGATCGCGCGGTAGCCACGCAGGGCAGCACCCTCCAGCTTGATAGTTGGCTTCGCTGCAACCACCAGGCGTGTTCCTGACACCCTCACACTACGCTCGTCAAGCTGCTCAAAGCGGCACTCCGACATGTCCACCATGCCCTCCGGCTCGTAGAAGCAGTTCGGATCAGGCTGCTCATACAGCGAATGCGCAGCTACCGAATCGGGATAGCACCTCTTTGCCGAATTCGCCGGCGTCACGATGAAGTCATCATCCCGCAGCGTACACAGCAGCGAGTCATTAGCCCCACCCGGTCGCGCGCAGAGCGTCCCACATTCCGCGATCTTGGCTGCATGGAAGGCCAGCGCCGGGTCAAAGCCGCGCATGATCGGTAGCGCCGCAAAGATGGCGGTATCACAGCTTCGCCCCGCTATGATGACATCCGCTCCCCCCTCGACGGCAGCGATGATCGGCCCCGTACCCATCTGCGCGACGATCCGCTCGCATGATCTGACGGCCTCTGCCGTCAATGCCCCGGATGGCCCACACGGCCCGATCCGTCCTTCAGCCAGCGCATCGAGCACAGTCGCTGCAGCGATGTCAGCATGGATCACTGCCAGGCGGAAGTGCAACTCCTGCTCTCGCGCGATCTCACCAAGTATGCCCAGGAACGCCTCCACATGCGGTGCAGCGCCGCCGCCACCCGCGCTCCCAATAATCAGCGGCGTCCCATGCGCGATAGCCGCGCAAAGTGCCGGCTCCAGGTCGCGCTTCACCTGCATCGGTTTGACGAAGCCAGTGCCACTGCCCAGATAGTAAGGGCCCGGATCCGTCGAGCCGGCATCCACCCCGATGAATTCGGCGCCCGCCTGCATAGCCGTCTCCAAGCTTGCCGGCGGATAGCCGTACCCCAGCATCCCACAAAGCGATACAAACCTGATTTCCCCGCCCATCGCCTGGCTCATCGCCCCCCGTCATCTGCATGCACATCGGTGAATTCGTAGCCATCCGGAATACCGAGGCTGCGTGCAATCTCTGTCATGCGCCCGGCGACTTCCCGGTCCAACTCATCAAAGTAGCTGTTTCCATTTGCATCAATGCCCACGAAGAACGGGCCGAAGCGCTCGACTTCAAAGACCCATGTCGCCTCAGTCTTCCCCAACTCATCGAGGAAGTGCACGCCCTCCACCCTCTTCACCTGCGCGGCAAGCTGATTGCCACAGACGCCGATCTTGGTCAGATAGACGCCGCCGACATCGCGGAGCGCCTCAGCCGTCCTCTGCCCCATTGTGGTCTTCCCGATGAGAGTCCGCAGTCCCAGCTTGCGTACTACGTCCGCACCATAGCGCTCGAAGCGGATGCTCGACGTCGGTTCAATGCTGACTATTTCCCATTCCCCATGCTCTTCCGACATGACCGGGCCGACGTGGAAGAAGCAATTAATCTGGGCGAAATCCAGCGGCGGCAAGATATCTTCCTCGATGGCGCGGATATGGAAGCGGCTGCGTCCGGTGAAGATCATGCCGCTGACGGTGACTATCTGCCCGAGCGCCAGGCTGCGCGCTTCTTCCTCCCCGAGCGGAAGTTGCAGTTCCTTCACATCTCCATCCATGCTGTTTCTCCTCCAGGAACACAGCCGACATTCATGCCCTGGCCGGCTCCGGCATCGCTCCATGGTAGCTGACTTGTCCGTCTGCGCTGATTACTGCCCGCCAGCGCCGCCCCACGAGGCACTGAGCGTTGACGGCCACCGGCAGGCCCGCCGTATGCGTCAGCGCCATCTCGATATGCAGTGCCATGACTGCATTGATGCCGCGCGACCCCATCGGACCCAGCCCGATCTTCCGTGTCGCCTCCAGCAGCTTGCGCTCCATCGCCGCGATATCCGGCCTGGGGTGCCGCGAACCAACCACCCGCAGTAACGCTGCCTTCTTCGCCAGCTTCATACACAAATCCGAAGTGCCGCCGATACCCACTCCCACGATTGCCGGTGGACAAATCTTCCCTGCATAGCATCCGTTCACAATCGCTTCCAGTACGAACTTGTTGATCCCCGCTTCTCCGTCAGCGGGAAACAGCATCCGGTAGAACGTGCCAAATATCTCCGAGCCGCCTCCCTTGGGTGCGGCGATGATTTCAAGCCCGTCGCCATCCCCCCTGAAGCCCAACTCTACTTGCGGCATCCCGGCCCCGACATTGTTACCCGGATTCGCCCGCGTCAGGGGGTCCACCATCGTCGGGCGCAGGTAGCTGGCTGCCGTGGCCCGCGTCGTAGCTGATTGGGCCGCCTTCCGCAGTGCTTCGAAACCCCCCTCAATTTCGGTCCGGCTACCTGCCGTTACGAAATACAGTGGGAAACCCGTGTCACCACAGACGAGGCCCTTGCCCTCACCGGCCAGCCGCGCGTTCTCCAGACATACTTCGAGATGCTCACGCGCCAGCGGCTCGGTCTCTTCCGCAAGCGCCTTGTTGAGCGCATCTGCAACGTCCGGTGGCATCACCGTTGTCGCGATCCGCATTGCCTCATACATCGCGCCCTCAATCGTCTGATACGGAATCATCTGTCGTTCCCCTCTGCACTCATCCAGGCTCCCCCCGCTGTCCATGTATATTGGCGCCTCCACCCATCTACACCTCCCGCCGTGACGAAAACACTGTACTCGCCTCCCCAGGCAGGATGTTGGCTATCCATGTCGAAGAATAGTGTTGCCTAACTGGCCTTGGCGACCCCTGCGTCGGCCAGTATAGTTTGATAGTTACGGCCAGCGCAGTGGGCCCGCCTCGCGCCGTTGTTACTGCCACAACTGCCACTCGCTATAGACCCCCCGAACGCCAGGAAGCCGAGAACATGATACGTATAGGTACATCGGGATACTCATATGAAGATTGGGTCGGCCCCGTCTATCCGACCGGCACCGACAAGCGCAACTTCCTCAGCATCTACGCGCAGAAATACCGCACCGTCGAAATCAATTACACGTACTACCGCCCGCCATCGGCACGGACGCTTGCACAAATGATGGCAAAGACACCCGACGACTTTACATTCACCCTCAAAGCCACCAATAAAATGACCCACGAACGCTCGCAGGACCCTGACATCTATCGCCAGTATTCAGATGCTCTTGCCCCACTCATTGATGGCGGCAAGTTCGGCTGCATTCTGCTCCAGTTCCCCAACTCCTTCAAGCTGCACAGCGACAACGTCGCCCATCTTGTCTTCATCCGCCAACAGTGGCCGCAGCTTCCACTTGTCGTCGAGTTCCGGCACCGGGGCTGGGTTGAGGATGAACACACTTTCGACTTCCTGCGCCAACACCGGTTCGGCTTCTGCTGTGTGGACCAGCCCCAGTTCTCGAGTCTCCTGCCGCCCATCGCATTCACCACCTCGGATGTGGCCTACGTCCGCTTCCATGGCCGCAACTATAACAAATGGTGGAAACACGATGAGGCTTGGGAGCGCTACGACTACCTCTACTCCCGCGACGAACTTCGCGAATGGCTACCCAGGGTTCGTCAGCTCAACACCGAGGCCGAGACAACATATCTCTTCTTCAACAACCACTACCGGGGCAGCGCCGCCCAGAATGCCCTCGAATTCGCCGAACTCTTTGAGGGCTGAAGCCGTGCCCGCCGACTGTTCATAAACCGCAATAAGACCTCTGCCAACCATACCGGCAGAGGTCTCACATTCACCCATATCCCTGACTGAAGCCGACGTTACAGCGCATACACCTCTTCGGCGCGCAGAGTTCTGACGCCATTCTCCTCCAGCAGCGCTACCGTCGAAGCAATCTGCTCATCGTCAATCCGGAACAGCACCACCGCATCGCCGTCAACAGTAATGAAGAAGGCGTACATGTACTCCACGTTGACGCCCGCATCAGTCAGCATTGCTAGTACCGAGGCCAATCCGCCCGGCCGGTCCGGCACCACCAACGCCAACACATCGGCCTCACCTACGCCGAAGCCCCTCTCCTGTAGTATCTTCGTCGCACGGGTCGGGTCGTTGACGATCAGTCGCAGAATCCCAAAGTCCGAGGTGTCCGCAATGCACAGTGCCCGCATGTTGACACCCGCATCCCCCAGGACCTGACACACCTCCGCAAGACGCCCCGATTTATTCTCCAGAAACACCGACACCTGCTTAGTTACTTTCTCCTCCAACGTCATCCTACTCACTCCTCTCGCAAGTCAATGACGCGCTTGGCTTTCCCGATGCTGCGCTCGATGCTCTTCGGCTCGATGAGCTTCACCCGGCACGTAATCCCCAGCGCGCTGGCCAGTGCGCCCTGTATCTTCTGCTCGACCGCCTCGAGTGCCCTGATGGTGTCCGCGAAGATCTCCTGTGACACCTCCACTTGCACTTCCAGCACGTCCAACCGCCCCTCCTTGGTCACAACTAGCTGGTAGTGTGGCAGTGTCTCATCAATATTCACAAGCACATTCTCGATTTGGCCCGGGAAAACGTTCACCCCACGGATGATCAGCATGTCGTCATCACGGCCACTGACCCGCTCCATCCGCGCGCTTGTGCGACCACATTCGCACTTTCCGTAGTGCAAGCGCGTGATGTCTCTGCTGCGGAACCGGATCACCGGGAATGCCTGCTTCGTGATGCAGGTAAAAACTATTTCGCCCTCCTCGCCCTCCGGCAGCACTGCCTCCGTCTCCGGATCAATGATCTCGGGGATGAAGTGGTCGTCGCAAATGTGCATCCCGCAGCCGTACTCACAGTCTGCCGACACGCCCGGGCCGATTACCTCAGTCAGACCATAGATGTCATATGCCTTCAATTGCAGCATTTCCTCGATGGCTTTCCGTGAGGCCTGGCTCCATACTTCCGCCCCGAACAGCCCGCTTTTTAGGTTCAACTCGCCGGCGTCTATACCCTCATCAATTAACTCATCCGCAAGTGTCAACGCGTACGAAGGAGTGCAGGCGACCATCGTCGTGCCGAGGTCCCGCATCATCATAATCTGCCGTGCCGTATTCCCTGCCGACATCGGGATCACCGTGCAGCCGACCTTCTCGCCGCCATAGTGCAGTCCCAGCCCGCCGGTGAACAGCCCGTAGCCATACGCCACCTGCAGAATGTCGCTGTTGTCGCCGCCCCCCAGGCATATCGTCCGCGCCATCATCTCCGCCCAAATATCAATGTCCGATCTCGTGTAGCCTGCCACCACCGGAGTGCCGGTCGTACCCGACGATGCATGCACCCGCACTAGTTCGGAAACCGGCACCGCGAACATGCCAGTCGGGTATGTCTCCCGCAGGTCGTCCTTTGTGGTGAACGGCAGGTACTGCAGATCATCCAGCGACTCGATACCCAACGGGTCCACATCGTTCTCCGCGAACTTATTGCGGTAGTACGGCACATTCGCCGCCAGCCTTGCCACTGTCGCCCGCAATCGGTGCAATTGCAGTTCGCGACGCTGCTCCGGGTCCATACATTCGTTTTGCGGGTCCCAGATCATTTCAGTCGTCCTCCTGTCTTCATTGCTCGCCGGAATAGCCGAGACAGAGCCTGATCGCTCAAGCCGCCGTTCCCTCACTCCCCGGCCCCTGTCCCTGTCTCCGCTCGTCCCAGATCAAACGCCCTCAGGTTAATGTCCAGTGCCTTCGACTTCATGCTATTCCCCAATGCCTCCCGATATGCCTCCTCAGCTACCGGCAGGAATTCCGACAGCGCGCCCAGCATGACCACATTCGCCGCCCTCGGCTCGCCTAACTCCCGCGCAATGGTGAATGCCCTCACCACCACTGTCGTCCCGGCATGTCTTGCCAGACGTTCCAGACAGTCAGCCGGATACTGCAACCCCCCGGCGACTACTGTTGACGGGAGTATTCTCCGCTCGTCAAACAGAATCACGCCCCCCGGCCGGCACCAGTACGCACTCCGCAGGCCCTCCAGCAACTCCAGCGCCATCACGACATCAGCACCGCCCCACGCAATCAGCGGCGAGTGCACTTGCTCCGCCGAGAAACGCACATGACTCTCGACACTGCCACCGCGCTGCGACATCCCGTGTACTTCGCTCTTCTTCACGTCATAGCCGGCAAGCAGCGCCGCATCGGAAAGCACCGCACTCGCTGTCAGGATGCCCTGACCACCCACACCTGTCATCAACACATTCGTCGTCATCTCATCCATATCCTTCGCTCACGACCTGGCGCTCTTCATCCACTACTCTTCATCCTGTGTGATGGCATCCGTCGGGCATACTTGCGCGCACAGGCCGCAGCCTGTACACAGCCCCGCATCAATGACCGGCCGGCCGTCTTCGGAGCTGATCGCCGGACACCCCAGCCTCAGACATTGCCCGCACTCCACGCATACTTCCGCATCTACAGAGTACGGCGCACTCCGCTCGCGGCTGAGCAACACACATGGGCGCCGTGCGATGACCACCGCCGGGCCGTCGGAGTCAAGCGCCTTCTGCAGAGCCGTCTCGACATTCGCAAGGTCCACCGGATCAACCACGACTACATTATCAATCCCCGCCGCCCGGCATAGCCCCTCCAGCGACAACTTCCGCGCCGGCTTCCCGCTCAGGGTCCTCCCCGTCGCCGGATGCTCCTGGCCTCCCGTCATCGCCGTCGTCGCATTATCCAGTATCACCACGACCGACTTGCTCTCATTGTAGGCGATGTTGATCAAACCGGTAATGCCCGAATGGACGAAAGTCGAGTCTCCGATGACCGCAACCGAGCGCGTTTCACCAAAGACGGTGTTGATCCCGTGCGCCTGGCCGATACCCGCTCCCATGCACAAGCATGTGTGCAGCGCAGACAGCGGCGGCAAGGTGCCAAGAGTGTAGCAGCCAATGTCGCCGGTGACAAAGCATTTCAGCTTGCGCAGAGCCACGAAGACCGCGCGGTGCGGACACCCCGGACAAAGCACCGGCGGCCGCGGCGGCAGGTCGCTGTCCCCTCGCGGGCCCTGCCGGTCTTCTCCCGCGATGGCGCCCGCCACTCGCCCCGGGCTAAGCTCCCCCAGTGCAAGCGTCGGCGGCAAGTGCTCAACACTCAACCCCAGCGCCCTCAGAGCGTGGGCCAGGAACGGACCGGACTCCTCGACAACCACCAACCGCTCAACTCCGGCGGCGAACTCATGCAATCTCGCCCTCGGAAGCGGCCACGTCATCCCTATCTTGAAGAAGCTCGCCTCGGGTGCAACCTCCTTCGCGTACTGGTAAGCGACGCCTGAACAGACTATGCCCAGCCTTTCATCGCCCTTCTCAACCCGGTTGAATTCCGTGGTCTCAGCCAACGTCATCAGCTCATGCCAGTGCTCCAGCCGCAGCGCATTGCGCTTGCGGGCGTAACCCGGGATCATCACATACTTCTCCGGCTCCTTGGCAAGCTCATAGCCTCGCGCAATGTTCTCTCGCGGCCCAAAACTCACCGGCGTATGCGAGTGGCAGATGCGCGTCGTCGCACGTAGAAGCACTGGCAGATCGTACTCCTCGCTCAATTCATACGCCTGCCTGACGAAGTCGGCCGCATCTTGGCTGTCCGCCGGCTCGAGCATCGGAACCTGCGCCGCGCGCGCGTAGTGCCGGCTGTCGTGCTCGTTCTGCGAGCTCTGCATATCCGGGTCATCGGCCGACACCACGACCAGGCCGCCCTTGACTCCCGTATATGCCAGCGTGAAAAACGGGTCCGCAGCTACATTCAGACCGACGTGCTTCATCGTCACCAGAGCTCGCGCACCAGCCAGACTCGCCCCGACCGCCGCCTCCAGCGCGCACTTCTCATTCACCGACCACTCCACGTGGCCCACGCCGAGCTCCGCTAGCGCCGGCAGAATCTCCGACGACGGCGTTCCTGGATAACCGCTCCCGAAGTCCACTCCGGCCTCCCACGCCCCACGTGCCATTGCTTCGTTTCCTGACAGAAGTACCTTGTCTCGTGCCAATTTACCGCCCGCCTTCATCCCTCAGCTATGCCTTGTCACGTTTGTCTATCACTCGCACTGCCTTACCATCCACCGCAGGCAGGGCATTCGGCTCGTGCAACTCCACCTGCGGCGTAATCAGTATCTCGGAACGCAGTTGGCTGACCAGGGCATCCTCAATTGTACGCAGCTCGCGCATCTCGTCAACGAAAGCATCTTGCGTAAGCTCCACCTGCACCAGCATCTCATCGGTGCCCTCTGCATCATCCAGCACTATTACATAGTTAGACCCGACCTGCGGCGAATCCATTAGCACCCGCTCAATCTGCTGCGGGTAGATGTTGACACCCTTCACTATCAGCATGTCATCAGTGCGACCCTCCAGCCGACCTATCTTCACATGCTCGCTGCCGCACGCACACGGCTCCGAAATCAGCCGCGTCACATCCATCGTGCGATAGCGCAGAAGCGGCATCGCCTCCCGCCGCAGTGTCGTCAGCACCAATTCACCTTGCTCGCCCACAGCTACCGGCGCCAGTGTCTCCGGATCCACCACCTCCGCGATGTACTGGTCCTCCCGCACATGCAGCCCGTCTTGTGCCACACATTCCATCGCCACACCCGGGCCGCACATCTCTGACAGACCGTAGCAGTTATAAACCTTGCAGTCGAAAAGGTTCTCGATGCGCCGCACCAATTTCCGGCTGTGTGGCTCGCCGCCCAGAAACGCGTACTTGATGCTCAAATCGGCAATTGGGTCAATGCCGTGTTCCTGGCAATACGCTGCCACGCGCAATGCGTAGCTTGGCAATATGTGTATCACAGTCGTCTGGAAAGTCTGCATCAGGTGTACTTGCCGCCGCGTGTTACCGGCACTCGCCGGTATCGTCATGCAACCCAGCAACTCACCTGCGTAGTGGAAACCGAGACCTCCGGTGAAAAGCCCATAGCCCATCATGTTCTGGAACACATCGCTGCGATCAACACCGACGGCGCGCATCCCCCGAGCTACACATTCCGTCCATGAGCGCAGATCCTTAGACGTGTGATACACGCCCGTGGCGATCCCCGTCGTGCCCGATGAGTAGTGCATCCGCGCCACCTCGTCCAGCGGCACGGCAAGAAAACCGTAAGGCATCCCCGCTCGCAGGTCATCCTTTGTCGTCAGCGGTAGCTTCCTGACATCATCAACTCCCTCGATGTCATCAGGCCCGACGCCCGCTTCCCTCAATGCCTTCTCGTACCACGGGGAGCGGGCCGCTCGTGCCACGGTTTCCCGGAGACGGCGTACCTGCAAGTCGGCAATCTCTTGCCGGCTCAAGGCATCATCCTGCAAGTAGTCCTCTGCCATTGTCTTGAGATCTCCACATCCATTGCCATCATCGCGCACGATTGTATTCTCCGCTCATCCGACCTCACCTCCCAAATATTTTCGCATGTGCCGCGCCGCTGCAGGCTATTTGTTCGCGTTGGCCGCAATGGCTTGCAGGTGTAGGCAAGGCCAGACTGACCTGCTGCGGGGCCGAAAGCTGGGAGTTGCGACGGCTAAGATCATCTCCATCTACCCCGAGCTACTTGGGCAGCGGCCGAAGCAAAGCGACGCAAGCTGAATGTGAATCAGCTTGCGCCAGATACGCAGACGGCAAACAGCAAAGCCAATACCTAGTCGAGGAACGGCGGATTGGTCCAGAGGCGCAGGCCTTCCTCCGCCTGCCAGGCATAGCTCTTGGCGTGACCGTCGCAGCAAAGAATGTTTCGCGTATCGTTATGGGGCGCCGCGTAGTGGCCCCAGCCGCCGCGCCACGCCGACACGGAGTACGGCATCGCCCGGTAGCTTCCTGTTGTGTTCTTAGCCGCTTCCTCGCTGGCACGCCATTTGGAGGCGCACTCGGCGAGCAGAGGCGTTTCGGCGGGGGTCTTCAGGTCGCCGTGCTTCAGCACTCTTCCGTACGGACAACTCGTGCTGTTGATCCCACTCGCATTATTCATCCGGGTCTGCTTGTAGATGGAACACGGCAGCCCGTACTGGCCGACACCGTCCGTCTTGTCGCGACTGGGGCAGTACCACACCTGCCAGTTGCGGTGGTACGGCTCCAGTGTCCATGGGTAGTAGTAGACTGTCTCAGTGCCCGTGGCCGTGTAGGTGTAGGTGCGCAGCATCGGAAAACACTCGTCGTAGTCCTGGGCGTACTGCATGAAGGCCAGGCCGAGCTGCTTGAGGTTACTCAGACAAGTCGTCTGCCTCGCCTTCTCCCGCGCCCGGCTGAAGACGGGAAACAGGATCGCCGCGAGGATTGCGATGATGGCGATAACCACCAATAGCTCAATCAACGTAAAGCCTCTTCTCATTGCGAGTCCACACCTCCAACAATCGGTTGGTACGCGTGCTGCAGCGGCGTTACACTTGCAATATATTCTACCACGTTTGGCCAGTATGTCAAACCAAACTTTCTACGCAGAATGTGCCATTAATCTGGGACGTTCGGTACTCTCAAGATCAACGCAAGATCTGCACCAAGAACATCTTCAAGCGTTATTCTGTCACCATATGGGTAACATATATATGGAGTCGAGTCGTGTTGCTCGCCGTCGTATTCACAGCGACAACTGATGGCCGCAAGCGGTCTGTCCCCCACGGCCTGCTGGCACGCGGCACTGATAAGTCCCACCGTGAGCCTGGCTCTGCTTAGGTTAGCAGCAGGAAACGACGGTTTCGCTGCCGACAAGGGGGAAGTGCCATGAGCGCCTATGAACATCCATTGAGTTACAGATACATCCGCCAACACCCCGGGAGGGAAGCGCAGACAATGTTGCCACGGCGATGGGGAAGGATACTCACGAGCGTCACGGGCGTATTGCTGGGAGCCCTGCTGGGGTTGTTCTATGCCCGCGCGCTCTCCCTGGAGAACGCACGACTCACACTCGCGATTGGCGCGGTCGGTGGGGCCGCCCTCGGCTATCTCGCAATCGCTATCCCGCGCTTTGCCTTCCACTTCCTGCTCAGGGAGTGGTATCGTACCGTAGCCAATCATTGGAGAGCATTGCTCAGACAGCGTGCCGAAGCAGCCCGCCGGGATCTTAGTGCACCTCACGCCCAACTCGACGAGGACGCACTTGCCGACCTTGGCGTTGCTTACTACCTCCGCGGCGACAGCGAGCAGGCGGCAGCTACCCTGACGGAAGCCCACTCACAGGGCGGCCACACACTGCCGCTGCTCAATGCGCTGGCCGCCGTGGAGGCCGACCTGGGGCGTTGGGAGCAAGCCGCCAATGCACTGGCCAATGCTCTCCGTCACGAACCCCATTTCCAGGACAGTCTGGACAACCTAGCCACACTAATATCCGCTATGCCCGCTGAAGTTGAGCTACCCGAAGTGCTACACGAGATGCTGCAGACAGCCGGCGCCCGCGCACTCAATAACATGGCTGTGCGGCAGATGCGTCTCGCACGTAAAGACCCGGCAAAAGAATATCTCCAGATGGCTCTCGCCGCACAGCCGTTGTACCCTCACGCCGAGGCGAACATCGGCGTCATGGCCTTCAATGAGGGTGACACCCAAACCGCTGCCATCAACCTTGCCGCCGCCGCACAACTCGCCCCCGGCAACCCCGACATCCTCAGCAACCTCGGCGCCGCTCTCGCCGTCAGGGATAACCAAGGTGCCGCGGAGAGAGTGCTGCGCCAGGCCACTAACATTGACGCACGTCAGGCCGCCGCAATCGTCAACTACGGCTGTCTTCGCATTAGGCAACAACGCCACGATGACGCCGTGGATTTGTTCAATTCCGTGCCGACCGGCCACCCTCTCCAGAGCATCGCTTGGCACAATGCGGCCGTGGCATCCGAGGCGGATGGCGAGTACGGCATGGCCTATGAATATGAGCAAAAAGCCGCAGCGGCGCAGCCTGAAAATCCTGATGTGCTCACCAGCCTTGGCGCCATCGAGTGGCGCCTTGCTAACTTCGAGCAGGCAGACGAGTACTTCCAGCGCGCCTTGCAGACCGCTCCCGACAGCGTCCCCGCTGTAGTCAATGCCGCCCGCTCGGCCACCGCAGTGGGACGACTTGACGAAGCCATCACCATGCTTGAAGGACTCCAGGACGGCACCCACTACGACATCGAGCTTGTATTCGACCTCGGTGTCACCCAGTTGATGGTCTCATTGTCGCGCCGCAAACGCGACATGAACCGCACGGAGCAGGCCCTCTTTGACGCCGCGCTCAGAGCTAGCATCACCGCATTCGAAAAGAATCTCACCGAAAAGAGCGGAAAAGTCGGCGAATCCAGATGCAACCTCGGCCTCGCATACTACCTTAGAGGAGAACCCGAGACTGCTGCCGAGAATTTCGAGTATGCAGTCAAGCTCATCCAGGACGACGAGAGCGCTCTCCACTTCTGCGCTGGAACTGCCCTTGCCGAAGCCGCCGAGAATATGCAGAAAGACCGCAGCAGTCAAACCGAGGAGCTCATCCCGGAGGTCCGCCAGCTTCTCCGCCGTGCCTCCGCCCATCTCCAGAAAGCTGCCGAGGCCGATAGGGCTACTGCTGATACCCTCTGCAATCTCGGAATGGTACTCTACAAGCTTGGCCAAAACGACGAGGCCCTCAAGACCTTCCGGCGTTTCGCGCAGATGGAGAACAGCGTCGCATCAAACAATACCATGGGCCTGGCTTATGCCCGCCGCGGACAGCGTATCGAGCGCGAGGCACGTATGAAGCGCGCAACCAACGACGGATCATCGCAGGAAAGCGTCAATGCACGCAAGCTCTTCACCACTGCCATACACTACTTCGGCAAAGCCGTCCAGATGGAGCCCAATAACACCATCCTGCACAGAAATCTGGGCCTCGCATACATGCTCCGCAATCAGGGCGATGACATGGAGAGTGCTCTCAGGCACTGGGGGCTAATGCGCGCCGCAGGTGACGAATATGCCGAGCGCCAGTTCGCAAGCATGATGCAGGTCATGCAGACCAACCGTGACGCCAAAGCCGAGTTTCACGACATCGGCCGCGCTCTGCGACAGATTGATGTCTTCAAAAATATCCGCAAGCTCCCGCCCGTCATGGGCAGGCCTCTCTTCGTCACAGAGCCCGTCATGGACACTGATAACTGGCAACTTCAGGCTACACATCCCGATCTACAAGTCGCCCTCCGTGCCCGACAGAAACTTTCGGCAATCGAAGCCCGCTTGCGCAGACTTGCAGTCTGAAACGGGCCCTAATACACTCGCCACAATACATCGGACGCCCGCTATCCGGACTGATGCCGCTGCCGACGTTCACTCCCGCCTTATCTCAAATCCACCACACTCGTGCGCAGTTCATGCGCCCCGTCTGGACGCGTCCATTCGTAGAAATAGTGCAGGTGCACTTCGCGCTCAACAACCTCTATGTACCGTATCGTCCTTGTCGCATGTGGAGACAGCACCAACGGCCCCTCAACCGTAACGCGCTGCCAGTGCCGCATGTCATGGCTCACGCACATGCCCGCCTTCTCCTCGTAGTTCTCCTCCACGCTGGCGCTGCCATCGTAGAAGCCCACGTACACCGGCGACCGATAGAGCACGGAATTGAGCCGAGTGCAGTACTCGTCCCATCCCTTATCCGGAGGCGAGAGTATGTCGCCCTCCCAGTTCCATTCAATACCGTTGCCGCTAGTCGCCAACCCGCTGTGTGACTTGACGATCCCCGTGTTATACACATCGCCCGTCCCATGCATCTTCTGATGCGTTTCCGCATCCACCCGCACCGGCTTTGGGGCATAGCTGACGATCATATGAAAC